>Ga0209086_10004557_pt1 | contig 10249 bp, 10 predicted proteins | sample M_130207_XF_Meta_FD_187312 | JGI IMG/M metagenome (GOLD analysis project Ga0209086, IMG submission 187312) | Freshwater microbial communities from Lake Montjoie, Canada to study carbon cycling - M_130207_XF_MetaG (SPAdes) (version 2) | ecosystem: Environmental > Aquatic > Freshwater > Lake...
CTTCCGGAGATTGCATTAACAAATCAAATTAAAGAAAGATTCAAAGAGTATTTTGGGAATTACCCCGCATTATGGCACTCTGATATTTCTGAAAAGGATAAAAGATTAATTTGGCATGGAATTGCTAGTCATAAAATTAATTTAATTTTAGGCGCTAGATCATCATTATTCCTTCCTTTTAAAAAATTAGGTTTAATTATTATAGATGAGGAGCATGACCAATCTTACAAACAAGAAGACCAAGTAATATACAATGCCAGAGACATGGCTGTGTTAATGGCTTCTATTAAAAAAATATCAGTCATTTTAGTTTCTGCAACGCCTTCCATTGAAACTTACTACAATACAATAAATAAAAAATTTTCTTATATTAGTTTAGATAAAAGATATGGAGACGCTCAATTACCAGAAGTTAAGTTTGTAGATCTAAAAAAAAACCCCCCTCTTAAATCTAAATTTATTTCACCCTCTATTATTCCAGAGCTTAAAAATATTTTGGAAAAAGGAAATCAAATCTTATTTTTTTTAAATAGAAGAGGATATTCAACATTTGTTATTTGCTCAAAGTGCGGATATCGTTTTAATTGTCCTCATTGCTCGGTTTCATTAATTTATCACAAGGAAACCAATAAATTAATTTGTCACTACTGCGATCACGAAGCTTCATTGGAAAGAAAATGTAAAGACGGAGATAATTGTAAATTTTCTTTTTATGGTCTGGGTGTTGAGAAAATATTTGAGGAAGTTAAGGAAATTTTTCCTGATAAAAGAATTGAATTATTTTCAAGTGATTTTATTCACAACGACGATAGTACAAAAAAGATTTTTGAAAGTATCCATAATGGAAAAATTAATATTATTGTAGGAACTCAGTTAATTTCTAAAGGTTTTCACTTTCCAAAATTAAATTGCATTGTCATTGTTAACTCTGATGTGAGTTTTTTAGGAAATGATATTCGTAGCTCAGAAAAAACATATCAATTAATGAATCAGCTTAGTGGTAGAGCAGGTAGAGAAGTTAAAAATTCCACAGTATATCTTCAAACTTTTGAACCAGAAAACCAAACATTAAAATCAATATGCGATCAGAATATTTTAGCTTTTTATGAAAATGAAATTAGTTTTAGGGAAAGATCTAATTTACCCCCGTTTACAAAGCTTATTGCTTTTATCATTTCAGGAAAAAATAGATTTGACGTTGATGAGTGTGCAAGAATTTTAAAAAATAAAATTCCAAAAATGAAAGATGCTTTACTGCTAGGTCCTGTAAGTGCCTCTATTTCGCTTATAAAGGGAAAATATCGTTCTAGGTTATTATTAAAATATCCTCAAGAAGCATTTCCACAAAAATTTTTAAAAGATTGGTTAAAAACTATTAAAATTAAAAAAAATATTTCACTAACAGTAGATGTTGATCCAATAAACTTTAAATAATTTTAAAAAAGTACAAAATATCACACTTGATTAGTGTAATTTCGCATGTTACGAGACCTTTTTTCTTTTAAAGTTAATAGTAAAAAAATCTATGAAAACTTTTAGTGAAACTCAAAGATACGCTAAAGCGGTATATAGACTAGCTTATGAAGCTAAAAGTTTAGACGTTCTTGAAAAAGATTTTTTGAAGCTAAAAGAAATATTAGAACAAAGCTCAGATTTAAAAAAGTTTATTAAAAATCCAACACATAAATATTCAGTTATTAATAATGTTATTGATGCTTTAGCTAAGCATTTCTCTTTTTCAGATTTATTCTCAAGATTTTTAAAAGTACTAAATAAAAACAGAAGATTTTTCTTTTTAGAGAAAATAGTAAATAATTTTTTTGATTTATTATTAAACGAAAGAGGAGAAGTTTTAGCAACGCTTAAGTTATCTCATGCAATCTCAGATAGTGAGAAAGCAGATATAGCAAAAAAATTAGACGATATTTTGAAGAAGAAAATCAACATTTCTTTTTCAGTGGACCCATCTTTATTAGTTGGTTCAATTCTTCAAATTGGGAGTACAATGATTGATACTTCTGCTAAAACAAGATTAAATAATTTATTAAATAAATAAAAATGAAAATTAATCCTTCCGAAATTACTAATATTTTAAAAGACCAAATTAAAAATTTTGGAACTGAAGTTGAAGTTTCAGAAGTTGGTCAAGTTTTGACAGTAGGAGATGGTATAGCCAGAGTTTATGGATTAGATAATGTGCAAGCCGGAGAGATGGTTCAATTCTCTGAGGGCACAAAAGGTATGGCTCTAAACCTTGAAACTGAAAATGTTGGAGTGGTTATTTTCGGAGATGACTCAAAAATTAAAGAAGGCGATATAGTAAAAAGAACAGGATCAATCGTTGACGTTGCGGTTGGAAAATCTTTATTAGGCCGAGTAGTTGATGGACTTGGCAACCCAATAGATGGAAAAGGTCCGATTGATAAAAATGCAGAAAGAAAAAGAGTTGAGATTAAAGCGCCAGGTATTATTCCAAGAAAATCAGTGAATGAACCAATGCAAACAGGTTTGAAAGCTATTGATAGCTTAATTCCTGTTGGTAGAGGACAGAGGGAATTAATTATTGGTGATAGACAAACTGGAAAAACTGCAATTGCTATTGATACAATTATTAATCAAAAAGAAATTAATAAGTCTAATGATGAAAGCAAAAAACTTTATTGTATTTATGTTGCCATTGGACAAAAAAGATCAAGTGTTGCTCAAATCGTAAAAACATTAGAAGAGGCTGGAGCAATGGAATATACGATTGTTGTTGCAGCAACAGCATCTGACCCAGCGCCATTACAATTTTTAGCCCCATACACAGGATGTACAATGGGAGAATATTTTAGAGACAATGGTATGCATGCTCTTATCGTTTATGATGATTTATCTAAACAGGCTGTTGCTTATAGACAGATGTCACTACTTTTACGTAGACCTCCAGGACGAGAAGCTTTTCCAGGAGATGTATTTTATCTTCACAGTAGATTACTTGAAAGAGCTGCAAAATTAAATGACAAGCATGGCGGCGGATCTCTTACAGCGCTACCAATTATTGAAACGCAAGCTAGCGACGTTTCTGCTTATATTCCAACAAACGTTATTTCTATTACTGACGGACAAATATTCTTAGAAACAGAACTTTTTTATAAAGGAGTTAGACCTGCCGTTAACGTAGGTATATCAGTTTCTAGGGTTGGATCTGCAGCGCAGATTAAAGCAATGAAACAAGTTTCTGGTTCAATCAAACTTGAACTAGCTCAGTATCGAGAAATGGCTGCTTTTGCTCAGTTTGGATCTGATTTAGATCTTGCTACTCAAAAATTATTAAATCGTGGATCAAAATTAACTGAATTATTAAAACAAGATCAGTACTCACCTTTAAAAGTAGAAGAACAAGTAGTATCAATTTTTTCAGGAGTAAGAGGTTTCTTAGATGATGTTGAGCTTAACCAGATCAAATCCTTTGAAAAGAAACTTTTATCAAAAATAAAATCTGAAGCACCTGATATTTTAAATAATATTAAGTCTTCAGGAAAAATTGATGAATCTAATGAAGATAAGTTAAAAACATTTATTACTGACTTTAAGAGAGGTTTCCAAAAATAATGGCTAGTTTAAAGTTTTTAAGAAACAGAATTAGTAGCGTAAAATCTACTCAAAAAATAACGAAGGCTATGAAAATGGTTGCTGCTGCTAAGCTTAGAAAAGCTCAACAGAATGCTGAGAATGCTAGACCATATTCTGAGAAGTTAAATTCTATAATTTCAAATCTTAAAAATTCAGTAACTGATATCGACTCTGCGCCAAAATTATTAGTTGGAAATCAAAAAAACGAAACACATCTTTGTGTAGTTTTAAGTTCTGACAGAGGATTGTGTGGTGGTTTCAATACTAATATTTGCAGAAAAGCAAAAGTATTTTTTGAGAAAATATTAAGTGAGAAAAAAAATCTAAAAATTATAGTTGTTGGAAGCAAAGCTAACGATCAGTTAAAGAGAAAGTATAACCAGTACATTATTGATAGAATAAGTTTAAAAGATGAAAAAGTTGTTTCTTTTGGAAAAGCTCAGGAAATTACTGATAAAATTTTAAATTTATTTACTAGAAATGAATTTGATATTTGTACTTTGTTTTATAATCAATTTAAGAGTGTTATTTCTCAGATTCCTCAAGCTCAGCAGTTAGTTCCAGTGTCAATTGAACAAAAATCAAATCAGCAATCTTTAGTAAACAATAGCGAGTATGAATATGAGCCAGAAGAAAATGATATTTTAGAAAACCTTTTACCAAAAAATATTGCGACGCAGATTTATGCAGCTTTTTTAGAAAATCAGGCTAGCGAGCAAGGATCAAGAATGACGGCCATGGATAATGCAACTAGAAACGCAGGGGATTTAATTGCAAAACTTACAATTAATTACAACAGAACCAGACAAGCGGTAATTACTAAAGAATTAATAGAAATTATCTCTGGAGCTGAATCTTTATAGGAGAATTATGGAAAATAAATTTGGAAAAATAGTTCAGGTTATTGGTGCGGTCGTTGACGTAAAATTTGATAAGGATCTACCCGAGATTTTAACAGCGCTTGAGTGTGATAATAATGGATTAAGAGTAGTTCTAGAAGTTGCGCAGCATCTTGGAGAAAATACAGTTAGAACTATCGCGATGGACACAACAGAAGGATTAAAAAGAGGCGATAAAGTAATAAATACTGGAACACCTATTACTGTTCCCGTTGGCCCAGAAACGTTAGGTAGAATTATTAATGTTATAGGAGAGCCAATCGATCAAAAAGGACCTTTGACAACAAAAGAAAAATGGCCAATTCACAGATCAGCACCAGCTTATGTTGAACAATCAACAGAAACAGAAGTTTTGGTTACTGGAATTAAAGTTGTTGATTTGCTTGCACCATATTCTCGAGGTGGAAAGATCGGATTATTTGGTGGAGCCGGAGTTGGAAAAACAGTTTTAATTATGGAATTAATTAATAACGTTGCAAAAGCACATGGTGGTTATTCAGTGTTTGCAGGAGTTGGAGAAAGAACAAGAGAAGGAAATGATTTGTACCATGAGATGATAGAGTCGGGCGTTATTAAAACTGATGGCCCAGGATCTAAAGCTGCTTTAGTTTACGGACAAATGAATGAACCGCCAGGAGCAAGAGCGCGAGTTGCATTATCAGGATTAACACTTGCTGAATATTTTAGAGATAAAGAAGGTCAAGACGTTCTTTTCTTCGTTGATAATATATTTAGATTTACGCAAGCCGGATCAGAAGTGTCAGCTCTACTTGGTCGAATTCCTTCAGCGGTTGGATATCAGCCAACATTAGCAACGGACATGGGTAACTTACAAGAAAGAATTACAACAACTAGCAAAGGATCTATTACTTCTGTGCAAGCGATTTACGTTCCTGCGGACGATTTAACAGACCCTGCACCCGCAACTTCTTTCGCTCACTTAGATGCAACAACAGTTTTATCAAGACAGATTGCTGAACTTGGAATTTATCCTGCGGTCGATCCTTTAGACTCAACATCAAGAATTCTTGATCCAAGAATTGTTGGCGAGGAACATTATAGAGTTGCTAGGGAAGTTCAAAAAATTCTACAAAACTATAAATCTTTACAAGATATTATAGCAATTTTAGGTATGGATGAATTATCAGAGGAAGATAAATTAGTTGTATCAAGAGCAAGAAAGATACAAAGATTTTTATCACAACCTTTCTTTGTTGCTGAAGTATTTACAGGTTCACCAGGAAAATTAGTTGATCTACAATCAACAATTAAAGGCTTCGATGCAATTTGCAAAGGTCAGTACGATCATTTGCCAGAATCTGCTTTTTATATGGTTGGAACAATAGAAGAGGCAGTTGCAAAAGCTGAAAAAATGGCAAAAGAAGCTGCAGCTTAATTTAAATGGCAGATAATATTCATTTAGAAATCGTAACTCCAAAGCAAGTAGCTTATTCAAAAGCAGTTGATAGTGTTGTTATCTCAGGAATAGAGGGCGATATGGAAATATTTAAAGATCATATTTCCATAATTACTTTTCTTAAGGCAGGAAAGATTATTGCAAAAGCAGGAAGCAATGCAGATACATTTTTTTCAACTGGCGGAACAGTAGAGTTTTCTAATAATAAATTGAGTATTTTATTAGATAATTTTTTTAATAGTTCAGAGTTTCAAAGTGAAGAATTAAATAAATTAAAGCAGAACGCAGAGAAAAAGTTAAGCAATAAAGAAATCTCTGACGAAGAGATCTATCTTAACAATCAAATTATTGATCAGATTAATAATTTAAAATCTTAAAGATACTTTTTAAATTCCTCTAAAACTTCTTGATAAAGTTTTTTTTTAAAAGGAACTATTAATTTAGGCAGCTCCAAAGGCTCAGCCCAACGCCAATCATAAAATTCTGCTTTTTTTTGTTTGATATTAATTTCATCATGTTCTCCTAGAAATTTTGCAAGAAACCAAGTTTGTTTTTGCCCTTTATATTTTCCATCCCAAATTTTTCCAAGAAGCTCATTAGGCAGATCATAAATAAATTCTTTTTCTGATTTTTTTATAATTTCAATTGATGTAATTCCTGTTTCTTCTTTAAGTTCTCTTTTAGCAGCGTTCTCAACATTTTCCTCGTGGTCAACCCCACCCTGAGGCATTTGCCACGCTTTAGTACTATCAATTCTTTTTCCAATAAAAACTTTAGTTTCTTGATTAAGAAGCATTATCCCAACACCTTTTCTGTAAGGAAGATTACTCAAATCTTTCATGACGCTTTTAAAAGCTTAAGGGCGTAAATTAGTTGATTATCGTTTACCGGATCGTTTATTTTAAAATTATCTTTCTGTTGTTCTACTTTGATGTCTGGCTGCACGCCAATTTCTTCAATTGTTTCTCCGCTTGGTAAATAATATTTAGCTGTTGTTAATCTTAATCCTCCACCATTAGATAAAGGCATAATTGACTGAACAGAGCCTTTACCAAAAGATTTTTCACCAACAACAATTGCTCGTTTGTGATCTTTTAAAGCTCCAGCTACTATTTCAGATGCAGAAGCTGAGCCCCTGTTAATAAGCACAATGAGTGGCTTTCCATTAATTTCATCACCTTTTTTAGAATTATAAACTTTTATATCTTTAGGATCTCTTCCTTTCGTAGATACAATTTCTCCGCTATCCAAAAATGCATCTGATATTTTAATTGCTTGAGAAAGAAGACCGCCAGGATTGTTTCTTAAATCTAAAATATAACCAGTTATGTTTGGTTTGCTTTTGCTTATTTCTCTAATCTTATCTATCAACTCATCGCCACTTTTTTCATTAAAAGATCTCAATCTTAAATAACCAATATTTTCTTTAACTTCAGAAACAACAGATTTAGTTTTAATTGTTTCTCTAACTATCTTTACAATTATTGGATCATCAACATCTATTCTTCTAATAGTTAAAGTGATTGGAGTACCACTTTTGCCTCGCATAGTATTAACGGCCTCATCTAAAGTTAAGCCTTTAACCTGTTTGTTATCTAACTTGATAATATAATCTCCTGATTTTATTCCAGCCTTATCAGCAGGCGTATCGTCAATTGGAGATATTACTTTTACAAGACCAGCCTCCATTGTCACTTCAATACCAAGACCACCAAATTCACCTTTAGTTTCAGTATTCATGTTCTTAAATGTTTTAGGACTCATGTAAGAAGAATAAGGATCTAATGATTGAAGCATTCCATTAATTGCTCCATCAATTACTTCGCCTTCATTAATTTGTTTAAAATATTCTTTATTTATTGTTTCAAGAATATCCCCAAACAAATCTAATTTCTCATAAAGAACATCTTTTTTTTGTGAAAAAGCATTTTGTGAAAATAGATTTAAAAATAAAAATGTAAGTAATAAGTAAATTTTTTTCATTATTATTGTCTGTGATAGGGATGGTTTACCATAATTGTAGCACACCTGTAAATTTGTTCTGTCAGTATTACTCTAGTTAAAGAGTGGGTAAAAGTAAGTTTGCTGAGACATATTTCTTCAAAACTTTCTTTGTTTAGGTTTTTTTTAAACCCTTCAGGTTCTCCAATAATAAACAGTGTTTCCTTAATAGATGAACTGATTAGTTTCTTTAATTTTTTGCAAAAGTTTTCAGTGTTAAAATCCTGTCCATTTTCACTAAGAAATATAATTTTTTTCTCTTTTTTATTTTTGATTATATTTTCAAGTTCTTTTTTTGAAATATGTTCAATTGCAAAATTAGTGATACCGCTATTTTTTAGACTTTTGAGTCTGCTCTCATATCTTTTGCACAACTCATTTTCCTCATCTTTGTTTAGTCTTCCTAAACAAAGGATTTTAATTTTCATTAAACAAAGATTTTTTGATTTGGAATAATATCTGCCCACATCTTTTCCAACTCATAATTTTTTCTTTGTTCATGGTGAAAAATGTGAATTATAACATCGATTGCATCAATTAGTTTCCAGTTATCACTATCTCTACCTTCAACTTTACAACCTTTAATTCCCATTTTTTTTAATTCTTCAATTGTATTTTCAGAAACGGACTGAATGTGCCTAGAAGATGTTCCGCTAGCGACAATCATATAGTCAGCGATAGAACTCTTGTTTGCAAGATCAATAGTTACGATGTCTTTTGCTTTATTATCATCAAGAATTTTAATTAACTCTTTTAGAAGGACTTCTTTTTTTTTAATTTGCATTAATAGTTTTTTTTATCTTTGATGATGAAACATTCATACCTTTTGTGCTTAAAAAATACCATCTATGTTGTTTGTCTTTTGAAACTAAATTTAAAGATTTATATTTTTCGAGCTTTTTTGCGGCTATAGAATTTAATGATTTTATTGAGAATTCAGGTCTATTCATCACAATAATGGATAATTTATTTAAGATTTCATTATATTTTTTCCACTGATTAAATTTAACAAAACTATCGGCACCCATAATGAAGTAATATTTATGTTCCGCAGATTTATTAATTATATAACCTATATTATCAAATAAGAAATTTGATCCAGTTTTTTCTTCAGTATATTGAACTTTAATTATATTTTTATTTTTTTTTACAAATTCATCGCATAATTTTATTCTATTAGAAACATCGGTTGCTGAGTTGTTTTTTTTTAAAGGATTTTTTTTTGTAACAAGCCATATAACTTTATTTAATTGGAATCTTTTAATTGCTTCCAATGAAATACTTAAATGTCCAATATGAGGTGGGTCAAAGGTTCCACCAAGAATACCGATTTTCATTATAATTTAATAAAAAGATTAAGGTCTAATTTGTCCATTACCTTTTACTAGATATTTATAAGTTACTAGTTGCTCAAGTCCAACTGGTCCTCGAGGATGTAATTTGTTTGTAGATATTCCAACTTCTGCTCCAAAACCAAACTCATTTCCATCCGCAAATTGAGTAGAGGCATTGTGTAAAACTATTGCACTATCAACTTTAGATAAAAATAATGAAGCATTCTTTTTATTATTAGTAACAATACTATCAGTGTGATGAGTTCCATATTTATTAATATGAGCAATGGCCTCATCTACTCCATTTACAATCTTCACTGAGATTGAAGAGTCTAGATACTCTGTTTTCCAATCTTGTTCTGTTGCTAAAGAAATATTAGAATTTGTATAATTTTTTTTGGTAATTTTATCACCAATAATTTTACATCCACTAATACTTAATAATTGTAAAATTGGTTTTAAGTGAGTTTTTACACAAGCCTTATCAATCAATAAAGTTTCTGCAGCTCCACACACACTAGTATTTCTCATTTTAGCATTGAGTGTAATTTTTTTTGCCATATTTAAATCTGCGTACTTATCAATATAGACATGACATAATCCCTCCAGATGACCAATGGTTGGAATATTGGACATTGTTTGAACTTTCTTGACTAAGTTTTTTCCTCCTCTTGGAATAATAACGTTAATAAATCTTTCCATTTTCGAAAGCATATAATCAACTAATTTTCTATTTGTGTTATTAATTAATTGAATACAATTTTCGTTAATATTATTTTTTCTTAAGGATTTTCTAAAATATTCAGAAATAACTTTATTTGTCTGAATAGCTTCGCTTCCACCTCTCAAAATAACTGCATTTCCAGATTTAAAACATAGAGTTGCAACATCTGAGGTAACGTTTGGCCTAGATTCATATATCACTCCAATAACACCAATAGGAACTGTGTATTTATTAATTACCATTCCATTAGGCCTTTTCC
>Ga0209086_10004558_pt1 | contig 10247 bp, 8 predicted proteins | sample M_130207_XF_Meta_FD_187312 | JGI IMG/M metagenome (GOLD analysis project Ga0209086, IMG submission 187312) | Freshwater microbial communities from Lake Montjoie, Canada to study carbon cycling - M_130207_XF_MetaG (SPAdes) (version 2) | ecosystem: Environmental > Aquatic > Freshwater > Lake...
ATCTAGAGATGTATGCCGAGATCCAAACCCATGTGGCGATGATCAAGCTTTTTGACGGGCGTGGCATTGAAGGGCTGAGCACGCCGAAAGCATTTGGAGCCATCTGGCTACAAGCTCCTGCTCATGATAATGCCTTGGCTTGGTTTCTTGAGCATCTGGTGCACGAGTGCTCCCATTTGCATCTGAATGCCATGATGGCTTTCGATGCCTTGTTAATGAACCCCAACGAAATCAATCGCTCGCCAATTCGTCCTGACCCGCGTCCGATGTTTCAGGTGCTACATGCAACCTTCGTTCTCTCCCGAAATATGCGGGTGCATGCACGGCTGCATGCCAGATTTCCGGAGCTAAACCTTGGGAACGCCTTGCAGGAGTTCAGCTCACAATTTGAATCTGGCGTGGCGGTGTTGAAAGACTTTATGAAACCCACGCGCTGCGGACAAAAACTGCTCGATTCTCTCGTTTTAAGGACTCCTGAATTTTAAAACACTGAAGGAAATGTTGTTGAATCGGCTGTCGTTGGGAATTGTAACTGAGCCTGATTTATTCAGTTAGCTATGGGCGACGTGATCAGCTCATGGAGCTTCTATTTGAGTGGGCAATGGCTGGAGGTGCCGCAGTCCAGCTTTCCCATGGCTATCGTGTTTGGGACTGTGGGCTGCATTTTGCACGTAGGCTGGCTGAGTTGGATGAATCCGCACGAATGGTAGCCTCTTCACGGGGTCTTTCTCCAAGAGCTGGATGGAGGCGTTGGTTATGCTGGCTCCAGAATGGCCGACTCTTCCGATTTCTCCATTGCGAGCGCAATGCCGTCCCAAAGTAAAATTCGGGACCGTAGGGCATCCAGCGCAGCCTGAGTGGCCTCTTGCTCTCGGTCGGTGTCTCCCTCGCAAAGCAGAGTCACCATCTGCCGGCCCATTTCTCCGTGTTCGTCGCCGTCCAGGGCGATATGCCTGTCCAGATAGTAGCGCAGGGTGGCTAGCTTGCCGGGAAACTGTCGTTCCAGCCCATGCTCTCGTCCGTAGGTGAAGGCTGCGGCGATTTCATGCGGACGCCCTCGCGCAATCACTTCAAATGTATGCCGAACGAAGGTGCCAACCGCAGCGGGAACCCCAGCGTGCTCCAGTGCCCCAGCTATGGTATTGCCATCTTTCAGCTCCTGGATGAAATGCTGCATCTGGACAGTTTTTGCTCCTGCCTCCTGCATAGCCTGCAAATAAAGTTCGAAGTGGCTGGCCGCCCCGCCCGTGGGCAGCACATCGCTCTCTTCGCCGAACAATCTCATTGATCAGCCGACGCACCTGGGCGTTTCCTACTGGGAGCCATGGCACGCTGGCGCATGTGAGGCGCGTCTGCAGAGCCTTCAGCAAGGACATAAAATCCCAGACTGCAAATGCATGGTGCTCCATGAATACTGACAGGTGCTCCAACGTCCGCAATTGGCCATAAAGTCGGTGCTTCAGCAGCGACTGACGCTCAGCTTTGATGGCCTTGGCCAATCGCTCTTGAAAGCTGATCACCGTTGTTCTGTTCATTAATTGTTCTGACATTCGTGCAAGCTACGTTTTAATGTCAGTTTGAGATGGCCAAGATTCGCCTGCGTGTCTTTTTAGCGCTGACGCCAACCTGGGAGGTGCTGGTGCAATATGACCGCCATTCCAAGTTTTCTCGCCATCTGTCGCAGAAGCCATGTGGCTTTAGGCATGTTGATTCCTAAAGCACTTGGGAATTGGGTTAACCCAATTAAATTGTTTCAGATGAAGCGCTCGCCACATTAATTGGGTTAACCCTTTTTCAGCCACAAAAGTCACCTATTTTTTTTATGTACGGAATGGTCAACAGCGCAATCATGGATCTTCTCGTGGAGAGTCACGGGGAGGAGACATGGCAGAAGGTGAAATCCAAAGCGGGTGTGGAGGATGAGATGTTTATTGCGAATGATTCGTACCCTGATGAGATCACTTACAAGCTAGTGGGTGCAGCGGCGGAGGTGCTTGACCGGCCAGCGGGTGAGATTCTGAACCAATTCGGCCGCTGGTGGGTGCTGGAGACGGCGCGCAAAAGCTACGGCCACCTCATGAAATCCGGCGGACGGAATCTGGGGGAGTTCCTGAAAAATTTGCCAAACTTTCATACCCGCGTGGTGATGATGTTTCCTAAACTGCAGCCGCCGACTTTTGAGTGCACCGATGTGCAGCCGACCGAATTGCGGATGCACTACCGCAGCCATCGCCGCGGACTGTCAGCGTTTGTGATCGGGCTGCTGGAGGGGTTGGGGGAGATGTTTGCGGTCGTGGTGACGATCACGCATGAGGAACGGTTGGATGATGGGGCCGATCACGATGTATTCCACATCACATGGAGCGAAGCCAAAACAGCATGAGCGGGGTTGAACTGCTGCACATGCCCTGGTTTCAGGTGGAGGAGGCTTTCCCGTTTCTTGTCGCCTGGAACGGGGAAATGCGAATCGTTCTGGTCGGCCCTTCCCTGGCGCGCATCGCGCCAGATGTGGCTGCAGGTGCGCAGCTTGATCAGGTGCTCAAATTGGAACGGCCGCTGGGCGTACTGGATGCGGACTGGGTGCGAAGGCACCGGGGCATGCTGCTGCTGCTGAGGCATCAGCGCACGGGAATGCTGATGCGAGGGCAGGTGATGCATCTGGAAGAGACGGCCATGGACGTTTTTCTTGGTTCTCCCTGGCTGGAAACGCCGAATGAACTCGACCGCCTGGGCCTCGCGCTCGCTGACTTTGCCCCGCACGATTCTGCGCAGGATCTTCTGCAAGTGACGCAGGTGCACCGGATCGCCAATGAGCAGCTCAGCATCATGAACGAGCGTCTCAAGCAAAGCCGGGCGAAGCTCATCGAAAAAGAAGCCGAGTCACGCAAGCTGGCAATGGTAGCGGAACGCACGGACAACGCCGTGATCCTAGCCAACCAAGATGGCCTCATCGAGTGGGTGAACGCAGCGTTTGAAAGCATGACTGGCTGGACGCTCAATGAGGTGCACGGACTGAAGCCCGGATCATTCCTGCAAGGGCCTCTCACAGACCCGCATGTGGCCAGTGAAATGGGACTCAAGCTTAGCGCAGGTGAAGGCTTTCACACAGAGATCGTGAACTACCGTAAGGATGGCACTTCGTACTGGGTGGACATCGAGGTGCAACCGATCAAAGATACTCAGGGCAAGCTGACGCATTTCATGGCGATCGAGGCTGACGTGTCAGGTGTGAAGCGCAATGAGATGCGTCGCCAGTTGGAGACGGCCGCAGCCAAGGTGATTGCCAGCGGAGTCAAATTGGACGGATTGATCCCCATGATGCTGTCGGCCTTGGGGAGGCAGTTCCAGGCGACCGTGGGTTCGTGGTGGGTCCCGGACAGCAGCGGCAAAGTGCTGCAAATGGCCCACATGTGGCAGTCTGATGGGGCGCAAGTGGAGTCGTTCATACAGGCTTCGCGAGAGTTCTGCTTCACCCCAGGGCAGGGACTGCCTGGCAGAGTCTGGGAATCATGCACGAGTCATTGGATCACCGATGTGCTCAAGGATGACAATTTTCCCCGCCGCGATGCAGCTGCCGTGTGCGGCATAACGGCGGCGCTGGCCTTTCCTGTGCAAGTGGATGAGCAGGTGCATGGCGTGCTGGAGTTTTACAGCTTGCAGTTGGATGCACCAGACCCAGATCTTCTCGGGGCTCTAAACCAAATTGGCCGTGAACTGGGCCTGCTGCTCGGTCGGCTAGAGGCCGAAGAGGAACTGCGCAAAAGCGAACGCGCCATGAACGAAGGCCAGCGGCTGGCCCACCTAGGCACTTGGGAGTGGGATTTGCACACGAACGACCTCTCATGGTCGGATGAGAAATTTCGCATCTACGGCTTTGAACCGCGCAGCTTTGTTCCAACGCTGGACCATGTTCGGCGCTGCGTTCTGGCGGAGGACCTGCCGCGTTTCTTGGAAGTGCTGGAGGCCGTGGCACGCACGGGAGAGAGCCAGGAGGTCAGCTACCGCGTGACGCGGCCTAGTGGTGAGATCCGCCATGTGCACACGCTGGCGGCGGCGGAGCTGTATGCCAAAAAAGTGCCCTGCCGCTTGGTTGGCACGATGCAGGATGTGACGGACAAGGTCCAAACTGAGGAAGCCTACAAGCAGGCCCAGCGTATTTCGCATCTTGGTAACTGGAGTCTAGAGCTGGCGAGCGGCTCGGTGCGCTGGTCAGATGAGAAGTACCGCATCTATGGCTACGAGCCCGGCACCGTGGAGGTGGACATGGATTTCTGCCGCCGCGCCATTCATCCCGATGATACTGATACGGTGATGCAATTCATTGATTCCGTGGCGAAAACCGGAGAGCCGATGACGATCACCTACCGCATTTCCCGCCCGAACGGCGAGGAGCGCCACCTCCGCAGCAGTGCGGAAGTGAGCAGGGACGCTGGTGGCAAAGCACGCGAGATTCTCGGTACTGTGCTGGATGTCACTGAACTGGTGGAAGCACAACTCAGCTTGCAGAAGACCGAGGAGCGCTGGCAGTTTGCGCTACAAAACAACGGGCTGGGCGTATGGGACTGGAACATCATCAGCGGATATGTACTCTACACAGATGAATTGCAGCAGATGCTCGGCTATGAGGCGGGCGAATGGCCGCAGCACGTGGACAGCTGGGCCTCGCGAGTGCATCCGGATGACCTTCCTTCTGTGATGGGCGCGATGAACAAGTGCCTCAGCGGCGAGACACCAGACTATCTCTGCGAGCACCGTCTGCGCTGCAAAGACGGCTCCTGGAAATGGGTGCAGGATGTGGGGCGCATCGTTTCATTCACCAACGAAGGCAAACCCCAGAGGATTATCGGCACGCAGATGGACATCCACATCCGCAAGCAGTCCGAGGAGGCTTCCAAGCGGCGTGGGGAACTGCTCAATGGCATTCGTGCCGCGCAGGAGCACTTCATCGGCACCACGGAGGTGGGATCTGTATTCACCGAGTTGGTGGAGGTCGTCGTGCGGCACACGCAAAGCGGAATTGGCTTCATTGCCGAAGTGTTGAAGGATGAGCAGGGCCAGCCTAATCTCAGCTACTATTCGATGACTGATATTTCATGGAATGACGAAATTCCGAAATACATGCAGTCGATGATGCCGCAGGGGCTCGAGTATAACAATCTGAAGTCGCTTTTCGGAGCGGCTTTGGTCACCAGAGATGTGGTGATCGACAATGATGCAGCGAGCGATCCACGCAGCGACGGGCTTTCGCCAGGATGTCCCCCCATTCAAACTTTCCTTGGCCTGCCGGTTTACAACGGGCTGGAGATGGTGGGACTCATTGGTCTGGCCAATCGCCCGGATGGATACGAGAAGGAAGGACTCATGGAGCTGGATCCACTTCTTGCCGCCGTGAACAGCATGATCGTGGCGAGGCGTGAAGATGAGCACCGCCGCCAGATCGAGGAGGAACTGCGTGCCGCGCGTGACAAGGCGGAGGCCGCCAGCCGTGCTAAGAGTGAGTTCCTGGCGATGATGAGCCATGAAATCCGCACGCCTATGAACGGTGTCATCGGTATGACCGGACTGCTTAAAAGAAGCAGGCTTGATGCAAGACAATTGGAGTTGGTGGATGCTATTAAGCACAGCGGCATTGCACTGATCAATATCATCGACCACATCCTCAACTTCGCAAAGGTAGAGGCTGGCCAGATTGAACTGTGTGAGCAGCCGGTGGTGCTGGACGAACTGGTCGAGGGGGTGGCGGATCTACTCCAACATGAGGCTTCCTCAAAGGGGCTGGAATTGACCACCATCCTTGCCCCCGGACTGCCGGAGGTGATTCGAGGGGATGCGGGACGACTGCGCCAAGTCTTGCTAAATTTAGCAGGCAACGCGGTCAAGTTCACAGACAAGGGGTATGTGGCCCTACGTGTATCGGGGGTGGGCGCGCAAATCGAGTTTCGTGTGGACGACTCAGGCATAGGCCTGCCAGACGCAGCGCATGAGCGCTTGTTCAAACCTTTCAGCCAGGTGGACAGCTCCCAGCCACGCCGCTTTGGCGGCACGGGTCTCGGGCTGGCCATTTGCAAGAAGCTGGTGGACGCAATGAGCGGAAGCATCGGTGTGGAGAGCGAGGCCGGGCATGGCTCGCAGTTCTGGTTCCGCGTGCCGCTGCATGCAGCGCCTGATCAGCATCCAAAGTTGCAACCAAAGCTTAAGCAGGTGTGGATTGCTCACTCATCACCACGCATGCGGGAAAGCATCCGCACCGCGCTGGCCGCGCCTGGCGTGGAGTTTCACGAATTGAAACGTTCCCAGGTCGGCAAGCATCTGGCCGCGAGCCGTGCGGCGGCGGATGTGCTGGTGGTGGACGCTGCCTGGATTCCTCTGACGAGAAAAGGGGCAGCGCCGAGGTCAAAGGATGCAGGCTTGGATCTGCTGCAGGTGGTTCTTATCGGTTCGGGAATCCACGCTGACAACGCAGCGCTCGTAAATGCTCAAACGGTCACGCTGCCATTGCACCGCCAGGCCCTCCGGCAAGCAGTCTGGCCCGTGGCTGCGCCAGCGGGAGACACAACAGGCTCGCCTCATCGGCTGGCGTTGGGTCTCAATGTATTGGTGGCGGAGGACAACCGCATCAATGCACGTCTAGCCTGCTTGCTGCTGGATAATCTAGGATGCAAAGTGGTGGTGGCCAGCGATGGCAAGGAGGCCGTGGAGGCATTCAAAAAGCAGCCTTTCGATGCGGTGCTCATGGACTGCCAGATGCCGATTATGGACGGTCATGCCGCCACTCGAAAAATCCGCCAGTGGGAGGCCCGGCAGGGCAAAAAACAGGCACCGGGACGCTGCAAAATCATCGCCATGACGGCGAGCGCACTGCCTGAGGAACGAGGGCGCTGCATCGCCGCAGGAATGGACGAGTACTTGTCCAAACCCTTTGGTGCCGAGTCTCTGGAGCGCTTGCTGGTCGAAATCGCGCAGAATGAAGGTTCGAAAGATGGCACTGTTGGGAAGACGACGCTGGCGCCCGTGGCAGATCCGCTGGCTGCATTGACCGCACTTATTGGTGAGGCGGAAGCGCGTGCGTTGGCGGACATCTGGCTGGAGGAGGCATCGGGCCGCCAGCAGCGGCTCATGGCGGCCCTTAAGAACGGCCAGCCCGAGAAAGCGCGCAAGGAGGCCCATGCCCTGCGTGGAGCGAGTTCCATTTTTGGCCTGCGTGGGCTCATGGACTCCTGCACGTTTTTGGAGACGGCTGTGCGCCATGAACAGAGCGTCTCTGCGGCCCTGCTTGAAGAAATCAGCGCACACTTGAAACACGCTGCTGCGGCGCTTCAACGGACCGCTTCCACAGGCTGAGTCAGCTCTGGGTCTCCTGCGCCAGCACCGCTAGAGCCTCAGATTTCGAATTCACGTGCAGCTTCTGATAGATTTTTTTCATGTGCACACGCACGGTCTCGTGGCTCAGGCCCAGCGCTGCTGCCATGCCCTTAGCGCTGCCATGCTTGGCCATGCTGTCCAGCACCTCGCGTTCGCGCGCGGTGAGGTTTTTCAGCGCCAGATGCCGGCCTCCAGGCTGAGGCGGTGAATGACGGAATTCGTCGATGAGCATTCGTGCAATGAAGGGACTCAGGCTCACGCCGTCCTCGATCACTTGCCTCAGGTTTCCCAGAAATACCTGAGGATCCGGAGTTTTGACCAGGTAGCCGGAGGCACCGTTACGTATGGCGGCAAACACATGCTCCGCCTCCAGGGACGAAGTGAGCACCACGCAGCGCGGGGGATTTTGGAGCCTGTTGAGACGGGAGATTAATTCCAGCCCGTTGATGCCGGGAAGTTCCAGGTCGATGAAGAGCAGTTCCACCATGAGTAAACGAGTGTCCGCCAGCATGGCCTCGGCGCTTTCCCAGGCATGTACGAGAGCGACTTCAGGTGTGCTCTTCAGCAGGCCGGTAAGATAGGTGCGGTAAACCGCGTCATCCTCGACGAGAGCAGTTCGTTGGACTAATTTTCGTGGGGGGAGGGACACAAGGGTTGGTATAGAAGAAACCTTCAAGTTTCACCCTACAGCACCTTGCCGTAAATAGCTAGCGTGCATTCCTCGCAGTAGGTGTGCGAAGTGCCACGACCGCTTTGCGGATACCGCAGATCATCCCATTGCAGCCAGCCATTTTCAGAAGAACGAATTCGTTGGCAGCAGGCGCAGGAAAGGGGCTGCATACACGATGCTTGAATGGTCTCCAGCTTTTGTTTGGAAAGCTGCCAGCTGATCAGCGCTTGAATGCTGCAGCGCAGGCCGTCCACGAAGCCCGCCAGAGACGAAGTCAGTTCAAACCGACCGTCAAACAGCATGCTGAGTATGTAGGTGCAGCCATCCGCTTCCCGCTGCGTCGAAAGGCTAGCACACATGATGCTGTCTTCTCTCCAGCTCATCACAACCACAGGCCTTTCGTGTGAGTTTTGTGCTGAATGCATGAGAAGAGCATACAGCGAGGAATCGATCTCCATGGCGGAACCGAAAACATTAACAAGTTGGCAGCTGTCGCCGGTATGTCGCGTCAACCAGGCATGTTTGCCTCCCAGCAACCCGCAAGCATCTTCCAAACCAGGAATGTCCAGTCGAGCTCCGTTATCCGAGGTGCTGGTATGCATTTGACCCAGTGGTCGAGTTTCAGCAAAGGGTGAAATGGAAGGGGGACTGATCACGATCCAAGCTTCCAATAGCAAACTGAGGCGGCTATTTCAAATTTGGGTTACTACGTATTGACTGGCTTGCAGCAGTTTCATGCGTCAACGAAATTATCAATGTTGCTGGTGTCCCCCAAGAATGTGGCTGTCGGTTGCCACTGCGAATTGTTAGGAGCGACTAAAACACCGCTTGAGCATTTCAGAGAGTATGACGAAATGAAAGCGGGAAACTGTCCGTGGCAGAGCGGGGTGAGTTATTCATTACCGCATTTTAGTTCGAACAAATCAAAGCCTCTGAAGCCACTCATAATAACCCACTGCAAGCTAAGAAAACACACTCCTCTAGTGTGTTAACCCAAGGCTTTGTTTGCAGTTCTGGTTGGAGAACATGATTATTAAAAGATCTCAGATAGGCATCTGCTTGTATTGAGCTGTTGGGTTGGCGGCGGTTTGTGTACCGCCGCCAACTCTTGTCTTAGCGTTCAAAAGTATTTCAACAATCCAATGGTTGGCTTTGTTATGCTGGAAGATTGCACCTCCAGAATGGCGTGCCCGCCGAGTGGACCGAGCACCAGGAAATCTCCCTCACGCAAGGTGCCATTCTCGTCCTCATACCAGTAGCCCCAGCGCACGATCCAAGTGTCAGGCAGCAGCTCGTTCAAGGCCTGCGCGAAGAGAATCTCGGTGTGCTGGCATTTCTCAGGTGGGCGATTGTAGATCCAGCGGGGCATGGTGGAGTCGATGATGTCGCAGATTGAAAAGCCGCGCAATGTGCGCCAATCAAAGAGTGAACACCATGCCTCTCAAATCGCTTATCACCGAAGCCGCCCGCTTAACCATGAAGCAGAGCGGCTTTCTGGTTCCGATCATGCTGGCTTCGACAGATAAGGGCATCATCCTCTTTTGCCCGGACGAGATGAGCGATACCGGAGACAAGGATGATTTCGCCAATAAGGTCCGGCTGGTCACGGGATCATATGCGGCTTCGGCTGTGGTCCTGATTTTGGAATCCTGGATCACCAAGGCGAAGGTGGGGGAACCGTTGGACACGGTGACACCGCCATCAGAATCCTACGACCGCGAAGAAGTGGTGGTTCTGATCGGCCAATCTCCGCAGGGCAACATCACTCACCTCCTGCCCATTTACCGGCTCGATAACGGCAAATTCTGGAACCTGGGTGATGCCGAAGACATGCCCGCTGACAGCTTTGAAGGCCGGTTTGCCGGACTGCTGCCGCCCAAACCCGCCGATGAGAAAACGCGGCAGATGGGCAAGGTGCTGCTTGAGGCGATGGGCGTGAAGGTGAGCGTGCTGAAATAAAACCATGCTCCGAACCATTCTCCACGTTGATATGGATGCGTTCTTTGCCTCCATCGAACAACGCGACGAACCATCATATCGAGGGAAGCCAGTGATCGTGGGTTCTCCGCCAAATCAAAGAGGCGTGGTCTGCGCAGCCAGCTATGAGGCAAGGAAGTTCAAGGTCCGGTCTGCCATGCCTTCTCGAACCGCTGCAAAGCTCTGTCCGCATGGCATTTTTGTTCGGCCACGCATGGAGCTTTACCGCGCTGAATCC
>Ga0209086_10004561_pt1 | contig 10245 bp, 10 predicted proteins | sample M_130207_XF_Meta_FD_187312 | JGI IMG/M metagenome (GOLD analysis project Ga0209086, IMG submission 187312) | Freshwater microbial communities from Lake Montjoie, Canada to study carbon cycling - M_130207_XF_MetaG (SPAdes) (version 2) | ecosystem: Environmental > Aquatic > Freshwater > Lake...
TGCCTTATGCTTCGTGCCGTATGCTTCGTGCCGTATGCTTCAAATTTATATAAAATAATCTTACTTTTATATAAATGACTGTATCAGAAGGCAATTGGACAAATGCAGTTAAAGCAGGAATTAATCCGTTATTGACTGTGCCGCAAGGGTCGGCTACTTATACAGTCGGATATACTAATAATAACCCGAACCCGAATGCCCAATGTACTCAGCAAGACTTTTATGCCTCTTATAAATGCGGGGACGATTCCACCATAAAGGCAATTTCTACGATAACGAATGCTCCTGGTAAACCGGTCAATTTTAATTGTATGAGTTTATATAACACGTGCAATGGCTTCAGATTATATTTAGGCGATGACGGTATTTTAACATTAAAAGATAGTAATGATAAAAAAGTATGGGATAGTAAACAAACGGGTGCTAACCCCATTCCTTTGAGTGAGACAATTGGTTCCGACTATTATACGCCCACCTCTAATAACCGCGCGTCTGCTGAATTAATGCCCTACACGGTAAGTTATTTAAATTCCGGTGATCATTTAAATATCGGACAATTTTTAGGGTCGCCCACCGGGCGTTGTCGTTTAGAGATGGGAACCGAATCAGATACAGCCGGAAATATTACCGGAAGAACATTACAGGTAGTATATGATGTCCCTAGTTGCACCGAGACCGATATAATGGATAGTAATTCCTCTCGCCTCTATTCCATTCCCTGGACTTCTAGAGAGAATTTGGGAAAAATGGGTTACGTGAATAATCAAGGACAATTGCAAGTTTATCCCGGAAGTATGGTAACCACTTATACAGACAATTATCAACAATTGAGTGACGGAGGTGTGGCAGAAGTTGGGAACACGCCACCGGTCTTAGGTATACCCTACGGGATATATGGCGGTAATATAGGTGCGGCTAGTGCTGTAGCGAATGTAGATGCCTGTAAAGCAAATTGTACCACTGTTGGTCAGAGTTGTATTGGGTTTGAATATGAATCCAAGGGTAAGACTTGTCAATTAAAAGGACTAGATGCCATGACCAACGGTATTCGCCGCTATACCCCCGCTGATAATAGTAAAAATTATCAATATTATGCCCGTCTAAAAGGGGTATCGGGCTTAATTTCATCCTCTTGTCCGTCCAATCCCGAGGATATCGCTCCAGGCGCAACCAATGAGTGGACCAGTTTTATAAAAGGCGACAACATGACTCCCAATACCAAATGCGGATTATTAAAGGTCACCGAAAATGAATTGGCTGCTGTAGAGACCGCGGACGCGACCATAGCCGGACAAGTCTATGGTTATAAAGCCACCCTAAATACCCTGTATAATAAATACCAAAACCTAAAAGATATGTTATTTCAGACTAAAACGAATATTGGTGATAAATTTAATATGTTGAACATGTCTAAACAAAATATGGCGGATTGGTCAGGGGAACAAGGGGAACAATTAGATGCAATGAACGAAGATAGGGGGTTAAGTATGATGACCCAAAATTATAAGCATATTATGTGGAGTATTTTAGCAATTATCATCGTCTTGGCGATTCTCGTGTTAACGAAATTTTTCGGAATCACCAAAATGGCGGAAATGGCAAAGTCTGTTGAACTACCGAACCCTCTAGGCGCCTTGCCAACTTAATTTTATATTTTCTTTCAAGAGTATATAAATGGGACAAATTGATGATTTAATAACAACTATTAGTAATTCACAGCAATCGGAAAGAAACCTTATAGCTCAATTGAATACTTTAAGTTCGCAGCCCGGATTTAATGTAAATAATTCTGGTGTTCCAGCCCTGATTGATTCCATCAACAATCTCTCGTCCTCACGAGTGGCAATGTTAAAATCTCTCAACAGTCAAGCCAATATCATGCAAGTGGGAGTAAACAATTCCCGTGCTGATTTAGTCGGACAAATTACTTTATTAAATGTAGTACAAGACCAATTAGACAAAGCCAATGATATTATCGCTAACATTCGTTACAAAAATGACACGAAATCCCGCATGGTAGAAGTAAATACTTATTACGGTAAACGCTATGAAGCCCAGAGTAGATTAATGAAAATGCTTATCTTGATTTGTGTGCCTTTACTCATTTTCTTTATCTTAAAGAAAAAAGGGATATTGCCACCGATGATTTCTAACTATGTTATTGGTATCACTATTGCGGTCGGTGCACTATTTCTCATTATGGCTATGTGGGATATTTATACCCGCAGTAATATGAATTATGATGAATTTGATTGGGAATATGAAGACCCTTCTACATACTCGCCAACAATAATGGAATACAATAAAAAACATCTTAATTTGGATAGCCCCCTTAAAAATTTAATTGGTAATTTAGGATTGTGCGTGGGTTCTTCGTGCTGTGACAATGGGATGACCTATGATAAGGCGACCCAGAAATGTACAAACATTAAAGGCAAAACCGCGGAAGGGTTTGTATGCGGAAGTAATTTACAAGCTACAAATGTAGTAGATGTAGATGAAGAAGAAGAGAAACAAAATGGCATTTCACCGTTTAGTTATAATTCTAATTATGCGTCGTTGGTATAAGAATTAACCTTCGGTATAAGAATTAACCTTCGGTATAAGAATTAACCTTCGGTATAAGAATTAACCTTCGGTATAAGAATTAACCTTCGGTATAAGAATTAACCTTCGGTATAAGAATTCGCAAACCTTTGGCAATCTAATATATAATATATTATAGTATATTAGATAATCAAAATGGGCACAAATCCATTAAATATTGATCCTTCATTTTTGTCAAGCATAACTGATACAATTAAGAGTATAGTTGATAGCGTGACAACCAATTTAGTTGACAGCATAGCAAATCCATCTACCGGGGTAGGTAGCACTCCAGCTGGTAAAGTAAGACGTTCCGACGTGTTAAAACAGCGTTGGTTAGATGCCAGTTTAAATTATCAAACTGCTCCATTTGAATTAAGTCGGGCTGAAAAAAATTATTACGATTACAATAGAGGTGAACCTGGCGGCAATGAGGTTTACAATCTTATTATTATTGATCGGTTCGCCAAAAATGCAAAGACGTTGAGACAGAATTCCATTGATAAACAGCAAGAATTCATGGCGGATTTAGCTCAAATGTTAAAGCAATATCAAGGCGAGAAAATGTATGCCGACCGAACCATACAATTATTACAACTTCGCCAACAAGAAAATGAAGATTTGAAAAAAAAATTAGAAATGTATAAACGTATATTGCAAACAAGTGAACGAAAAGTAGTGTATGAAATAAAAGATACAACGGGACAACATACCTATCGGCGAGCAATGTTATTTTTGTATTATAGCGCAGTGATATCTTATGTTATATTCGGTAATTTTATACCGGATCAACTCTATCTGAATAAAAGCATTGATTTCATCCTTATTATAATTTGTTTTATTCCTCTGATTTTGAATTTAATCATTAAATGGGTTTATATTATAGGCGACGTCGTGGCTTATTGGTTTAACAACCGACCCTATAAAGACGTGTATGCCGACTTAAAAGACAGTGACCGGGACCAATTTGCGAATAAGGCAGAAAAAAAACTTCCCCCACCTCTCGTCACACCTCCGCCGATTGATCCGCTCAGGGTGAGAGCTATGATGGAGTAAGCATATGCTTATATAAGCACATATACAAGTATGTCTATTTGATAAAAAAATAGACATGCCAATTTTTCTTTTTTTGTTTTACATTTCCGCCTCTTCTTCGTCGTCGTCCCCGTCATCATAGATAACCTCTGTATTGCGCCAACTGCCGTTCTTACTACATTCCCCAAATTTCAGATTCATATAATCAATCAATTCTTTTGAGCGAGGAATGTTCTTGACCCCGGGGTTATTGCCCGTATACCATTCCTTGAAGGTTTGCAATAATTCCGTCTTCTTCAGTGTTTTCCCTTCCTTACGGCGGATTTTATCGCGTACAAAACCAGCCAAATAATCATTCTCTTCGCGCTTTTTCTTGCTCGCCCGTAAAACAGTAGGACAATCCTTGACAAAACCGTTTGTCTTGTAAGCACGTTCCACCAGCATAGAGATAAACACCGGCGCCCATGTCTCTAACTTATCTCCGAGCTCTTCATCAATCGGAAATTGGTAGGGGTACTCCTCGCGATTAAAGTCGCCTTCATAAGGTTTGTTGGTAAATTTAGATACAAAATCTACATAACGCAGCCGCCGCCACGTGCCGTCGTCATTGGCAGTAATTTCTAAATCGCTGTTGGTCATTAAGACCATTTTAAATTGGGGCATAAACGTCTCGCTCTCACCGAATAATTTCCGGCACGGAATTTCGTCGCCGCCCGAGAATAACTTCATGGTGCCTTCATAGAGTTGCGCACCTTTGGTCGTTTCTGCCATAATGAGATAGCGGACACCTGGGGTGCGCGCAAGTTCCGGCGTCGCCTTACCAAATTCCGACGGTTTGGTGGTCAGCATGGTTGCACTAATGGATTGCGCATACGTGCCTAAACTTTTCAACATTAAATCGGTCAACTTGGATTTGCCATTGGCACCGACCCCCTTGTAGACATTAAAGGTCTGGTTTTTATTGACACCGATCAAGCACGACGCCAAGTGATCCCACATGTATTCTTCTAAATCCGCGATCGGAAACAATTGTTTCATAAAGGCTTCCACTTCGTGCATAATGTGTGCGTATTTTGCTAGAACGATCTCATACGGAATATAATCTATATTGGTGCACTTGGAGAGTCCGTCTTCGGGATTACCTTTGCGAAAACATTTCTGTTTAAAATCCACCACCCCATTATTGAAACAAAGCAAGTGGGTATTTTTATCCAATTCATCTAGAAAACGCTTGTCGTAAAAATGCAAGCAAGCTTCCGTCATGATATTTTGCTTGGCTTGGGTCTTTTTTAAAGATGTCGCTATATTCCCTACCATTTTGGAGCCCTCCATTACCTTTTCGCGTGTTACATCATTCGGATCCATGCTTTCCACCTTTTTATAAATAGATTGTTGTAAATCAACATAGATTTTATGCATTTCTTTGGAAATGGTCATGCGTAAAGTATTACCCGAATCTATTTCGTGCCAGCGATGATTAATATACTGGTACCAAATTTTATGTTTAATACTGGTACATACAAATCCGTCCTTTTTCATACTATAGAGTACAGCCGCCAAATCAAACTCTGTGCCACCTTGCAAGGATTGTGTGACATAAAAATCCGTGGTCTCTTTCCAAATCGCCTCGTATTTTTCGCGGCTATCGGTTTTCGCCCAATACATGATAGATTTATAGGTGAGCGGATTGGATGTATTTATATTAAATTTTTCCCAGGTCTGATATAATTCTGGTACGCAGCCCCAGTCAAATTTGCCGTTAGCGCCTTTGAGTGTATCACGGCAATTTTCTTGGCAACTAAATTTCAGCCAGGTCAAAAAGTGTTTGGGTGATTCATTGCGCAATGCCATACCGACTTTGATCCATTTACTATAACTGCCGGGACCATAATAGGAATTGGGCAAAATCATCACATAGCTATGAACTTCTTTCAACTTATACTCACTGGCGTCAATATCTTCAAAGAGATCTTCTAGTTCCGCGTCTAAAGTCGCTTCATCTTTGATTTCGCCATAATTGCTGATCGTTGCCGGTGTAATTTTTCTTTTGGACGCCGGCGCACTAGCCCCGCTGTGGGCAACCTGCTGGCTGTCTTTTTTTTTCAGTGTTTTTTTGGATTCTTCAAATGCTTCATAGACATTTTTCTTAATAGGGAAACCTGGATATTCGCTATAACGCGCTGACAATTTATAAATATTTTTCTCAATAGAGAATTTGGCTAGAGGTTGCTCTGCATAAGTCCAAGAACCGGTGTCACCACTGCCACCCGAGACCGCCTCCTCTGACTCTTCGCTTTTCTCCGGCGCGGTATAAGTGAATTTATAATGGTATTTCACCATATAAGTTTGGTGTCCGGGTTTGCGAGAACCATAAATTTGCCAGTTCGCCATACCGCGTGTCACCGTTTCGTCTAAGACGTCAGACCACTCATTCTTAATCGGTAAATCGTCCCAAGTATTTTTTAAAATTGACAACATATTTTTCCGGAGCATCACTTGCAGGGCTTTGTGCATCTGCAAACCAATAATAATATGCACCCCGTCTTTCGTCTTGTCTTCTAATTTGTTGACACTGTTTTTCTCCATAACAATTACTTCAATGACAGACTTGTCCGCAATGTCTAGTAATGTACTAATCTGTTCAAAATACTCCATAAGGGCATCTATAATGTGCCCTTCCGTATGCTGGCGCGTAGTAATGGACGAATCGTATTTTAAATCAATGTCAATCATAATAGGACCATTTTCAACGAGTTGCTTTTCGGTCAAATATTCCGCCTGCCCATTGATAATAACGTGCTGGTAATAGAGTTGCATAAAATTACGCCATTCGTTATCGGGAATATGGTAGGCGCCGCCGGCGATCTCTTTAACCTTGTCGCCTATACGCGTATGCGTACATTCTTTGCCGTCTGAGGCTTTATGCTCTTGTAAAAATTTAGTTAACATATTATTTTTTACTCCAGCCATCTTTCTATTTGATATATAATATATAGAAATTTTTATATTCAATTTTTTAACATATAGTTATCGCATTCTTCTTGTTCGTAGTTCGCTCCTTTTGCAATAACCGCACCATAATAGCCTTTGCCTAACATATTAAGTAATTATTATATAAATATAACTAAATAATATCCACTATAGATAAATGGCTTTGCCGCCTCCGACTACTCCGCCGGTTCTCTCCAAAGAAACACTGAAACGCATCATAAGTGATATAAAAGAACTGCGAGCAGCGCCTCTTGTCTCGCACGGGATTTATTATGAACACGATGATACCGATATATTAAAAGGAAGGGCACTAATCATCGGACCGGCTGATACACCTTACGCGGACGGGTTTTATTTTTTTAATATTAAATTTCCTTTCAATTATCCGCATGCGCCGCCGGCGGTTGAATTTTGCACAGGCGATGGCATTACCCGGTTCAATCCGAATTTATACCGGTGTGGTAAAGTATGTCTCTCTATTTTAAATACCTGGCAAGGCGAACCATGGAGCGGCTGTCAAACCCTTTCGTCGGTGCTGTTGGCGATTTGTACCGTTTTCACTGAAGAACCGCTTTTAAATGAACCGGGTGTCACCAAATATCATCGTGATTTTGACAATTATAATAAAATAGTGACTTATAAAAATATTCAGGTAGCCATTTTGGGGATGTTAGCTGACGAGAACATTAAAACAAACTTTGCCTGTTTTGTCCCTATTATGCAGACACTCTTTCAAGAACGAAAAGCAACTATACAGGCAAGAACGGAAAAATTAAAAGAACTAATACCAGAGACTGAGCGGGCGGAAACGACCATCTATCAGTTGGCGGTTAATATTAATTATACCGACTTGTTGGCTAAGCTGCTACAAACGTGCCTTGTGCCTTGTGCCTAGTCATTCCTTGCGCCTAGTCATTCCTTGTGCCTAGTCATTCCTTGTAAATTTGACCCATGTACGCTCTTTTACATCTGTTGCCAATACTCCTTTAATGTCTACATCCGCGATTGGAAAGGGAATGTCAATGAGAATGCGTTCGCCGGTTTGAATATAAGTTTGTATATGTTGCATTAAAGTGCGAATTTCGGGATGCTCGGCAGCATTAATTTTTAAATCGGATAATTTTTTGATAATAGGTATTGCCTCGGCGGTTCTTTGTAATTTGGTGCGCTCCTCAGGAGTCGTCATTTATATTATATTATTAAAAATTGAAATGGATTTAAATGTATAATATGATATATTATTAACAAACTAAAATGTCGGCACAACAAGTATCAGCGCAGCAAGTATCAGCGCAGCAAGTATCAGCGCAGCAAGTATCAGCGCAGCAAGTATCAGCGCAGCAAGTATCAGCGCAGCAAGTATCAGCGCAGCAAGTATTAACAGCACAGCAACTAGTCGCACAGCAATTGAGAGGACCACGTGTCCACCACCATATGAATTTTGTGAATTCTTATGCCGCGCTATCACTTATCAGCTCTTTAACCGAGCAAGCGCGGGCTATTTCATTGGAATTTATGATTCAATTGAGTAATAAACTCTTTAACCGAGCTCAAAAAGGAATTCAAACCGTATTTGGCATCATGCCGGCGCCAACAAACCCGACGTGTATCAAGCAAGTGATTGGCGCCGAAGGCTATTATTTCAAACTGACAACCGCAACCTCTAATGTGGATTTTATATGGTTTGATCGCGTGAATAATATGTTTCTGTTTTGGGGCAAAAATAATTATAGCACTGCAAAAGCTATGAGTGCCATCCTGCGGCGTGTGAATAAATATACACAGCTCCAAGAGGTAACCGACCATGAAGTACCTTCATCGGATATTATTGACGAAGACGACGAAGACTATTCCGACATGCCCGGACTAGAATAAAATATATTATACATTTCTTTGTATTATTTGTCTCCCTCGGATAATCATGAGGATCGGCACTACAAGCCATAAACCATTCAGCGAGAGGTATCCCCAAAATTTCGCTGTTTTTTTTATGGGTTTGTTATTCAAATACTTATGCAAGGTACCAAAATAGATCAAGGTGCCAATAAAATGCGTAGCAGGAATACTAACCATCAAAATACCGACCAACAGTAATTGTTTCTTTTTTTTAATCGGCGTCATCAACTGATAAATGATATAAATGTAAATAAAAGAGCTCAAGGCATGAAATAGTTCCATATAGTGGACTAGATTTGTGTCTTCCGTATAGCGTGGATCACAATAATCACCATATTCTCTCCAAGCTTCTGCCCAAAAATGAGGATGAAATACCTGTGGTAACGAAACATCTCTCAGCCAATAATTTGGCATCGGTGCAAGCGCATGGACATTCGCCGATGCAGGTTCAGGATCAGCGGTTGGCGGCAGCAACGAAATATACTTAATATGCGATAATAAAACCAATTCTAAAATACCAATAAAAACACAAAAGATCATCCAGAAAAAAAGCAAGTAGGTAAACTGGGTTTGTTTTTTATACGATGCGGTAAAACCGGCGACTGTTAAAAAGAAAAGAAAACAGCCTATATAAATAAGATATATTTTCATAATGCTCCTATATAAATAGCCAAGGTTTATTCTTGCATACACATACTATATCTGGTCGGGCAATATGTAGGGGCGCCGACCTTTGGATGATAGGTAATTTTTTGGGGTTTTAATTTGGTATAATAGGCGGGACTCGGTTCGGTTACATAGCGCCCTGTATTAACACCGACGGCGCCGGCGGACGAATTGTATTCTGCACCATAATTATTCAGGGTATTGTATTTAAGTCGGGCAATGCGGGTCCCTGCCGCCACGCCCCCTTGTTGAGCAAATTGGGAATTATTCGGTTTATAAATTAAACAATTATTACCCCCGTAAACCGGGTTTGTTTCACGTACTTGGCTACCGGTTGGTGAATTTGTAGGTTCCCGCGGGATTCCGTTTGCACTAAAATATGTGATGCCGGGTACGGGATTAAAGGTTAAAGTTTGGTCATAGGTGACCCCTTTGCTCTGTAAATAACTCGCACTGTCAGTAAAAGTTTGATTGTGAGACTCCGTGCCGCTTATATTTGCACCGCTTATACTTGCACTGCTTATATTTGCAGTGCTTATATTTGCAAGGCTTATACTCGTACGTTTAATTTTGCAAGTTGGACAAAAAGAGGCACCGGCAGAATTTTTATTGACCAATTCTTTCAACTCCTGACCGCCGTTACATTGCTGACAATTGCTATAGGACGTGGTGTTAGAAGAACCGGGTCTATCCATTGGCATACCGATGCTGGTACGACGGTAACTAAGTAATCCGTTGGTCGCTTGCAGTTGTTTACGCCAGTGTTTGAGTGGGCGAGCGGCAAATTGGTTACCCGAAGATGTAATTGTATTGGAAGCAAAAGTGTAAGTAGGAACAAGCGATTGAACTGCGATATTCATCTTATATATGTATTCGCATATTTTATATACATTAGCATACGTATATTTATATACATTAGCATACGCATATTTTATATACATTAGCATACCACGGTCTTTTGTCCCGTTAATGTCATCGGCACGCAAACTTGGTATTTAGATTTCGTAAAATAGGGAGTAGACGCCATACCCAAATAGCGGGAGGCACTAGAACCAAAGACAGCTTTGTAGG
>Ga0209086_10004568_pt1 | contig 10237 bp, 12 predicted proteins | sample M_130207_XF_Meta_FD_187312 | JGI IMG/M metagenome (GOLD analysis project Ga0209086, IMG submission 187312) | Freshwater microbial communities from Lake Montjoie, Canada to study carbon cycling - M_130207_XF_MetaG (SPAdes) (version 2) | ecosystem: Environmental > Aquatic > Freshwater > Lake...
AAGCGAAAAGCGAAAAGCGAAGTGCGACTGTTTAAAACTCTAATGAAAACAATATAAAATTATGTTTTTTATATTGTTTAATATGAATCAAGACGACCAAATGTATCAAAATATGATTGAAGAAAAAAAAGCGGAACATTGGAAAAACGTTTTAGCAACACAATATATTTTTGAAGTTACGAAATGCTGCGGATATAGTACATTTATACCTGTTTTCAAAAATCGCAATATGTACGAAATATTCCGATGCGTTGAGGATACCTTTCAAATATATAAAAATAATTATAATTCTACGGGTTATAATTCTACGGGGTATGAATATAATTTATATGTGATGCATAGAGAAACAAATGAACCTATGTTTTTACCACGCACACTTGATATGCCGATAAAGGAATATGTAAAAGAGAATATACCATATTTTACACCAATCTATCCTATACCGACGACCGTTATTTATCGCATATACATTGATGACGGTCATCCTTGTACAAATAATGAATGTTTATCAAATTTAAAAATAAATAGATAAAAACATATATATAGTAAATCCATAGAATGAGTAAAGTAGATTTAAATATAGATAACTATGATTTAGAAGATATATTAAATCTTTTTAAAATTCCGGCTAATTTTACGGAAGACCATTTAAAAACCGCAAAACAAGTGGTATTAAAAACGCACCCAGATAAATCCAAATTGGCGCCAGAATATTTTATATTTTACAGCAAAGCATATAAGATGCTATATTCAATATGGGAATTCAAAAAATCAGCGACTACTGAAAAAATAGACACCTATAATACGGATTATGCATCGGTCACATATAATGAGGAGCAGAAGAAAGAAATTTTGGATGATTTTTTCACGTCAAACAAGAAAAAATTCAAAAACACGAAAGATTTTAATAAATGGTTCAATACGCAATTTGAGAAGAATAAATTGGAATCGGAAGGAGATGCCAAGGGTTATGAACAATGGTTACGTTCGGATGAGCCAGAGGATTCTTTTTCAGAGCCAGTAACCATGGCAAACATGGGGCAGGCCATGGACCAGAAAAAGGCGCAAATTCGCGCATTAATTGTGCATCAAGACGTGCAAGAAATTACAAGTAACACAACTGCGAGCGACTTGATAAATAATGCGCCGAATAGTTATGATTCCGGTATGTTTAGCCAATTGTCCTTTCAAGATTTGCACAAAGCGCATACACAATCCGTAATTCCGGTGACAGAGGAGGATTATCATTCAAAACAGAAATTCAAAAGCGTCAATGAATATTCCACATTTCGCGCCAAGCAGGATACGACACCATTGTCCGAACAACAGGCGCTGCAATATTTACAAAATAGAACTCGCACAGATGACGAAAAGGCGACAAAAAGGGCATACCAGTTGGCGAAGGAAGCGGAAATAATTAAGAAGCGAGAACAGGATTTCTGGTCCTCTATTCAGTTATTGAAGAATAAGTAATCTTTTTTTTTACAAATTTTATAACAATTGTTATAAAAATTTTATATAACAAATTGTTATAATATATTAGTATATATTATGGCACCAAAACCGACAGATTATATAAATTATGTGTGGATAATAATTATTTTCATAGTTGCGGCTTATTTATATCAACGATATACTGCAAAGCAATTTAATAATACCACAGAACAAGAAAATTATTCTACATTACAAAAATATTTAATAAATGACGGAACTACTTTAGATAATAGCAAAGACGAAAGGCCGATTTTATGGATTCCTCTGCATTATGAATATAATTCACGTAACTGGCAGAGCTTTGGTTCCCGAAGTTCATTTGATTTAAATCAACCCTATTTATATTTAACGGTGAAATCCATTATTAATCAATGCAGTGATTCTTTTCGTATTTGTTTAATTGACGATGAGTCGTTTTCCAAGTTGTTGCCGAATTGGAAAATTAATATGGGCGGCATTTCTAGCCCCGTTCTAGATTATATGCGCCAACTTGGATTAACTTCTCTCTTGAATCACTACGGAGGACTATTAGTACCAGCATCATTCCTGTGTTTCCGCGATTTAATTGACATGTACAATACGGGAACAAGCAACAATAAAATCTGTATTTGTGAAACAATAGATAGGAACATTACTTCCACGAGTTATAATTGGTACCCCAATTTGTATTTTATGGGAGCACAAAAGGGTGCGCCAGTGTTGCGCGAATTAATGGATTTCATGCAAAGAACCATTTCAAATGATTATACGGCACAGGCGGAGTTTTTGGGCGATTTCAATCGCTGGATACAATATCGTGTCAAAAAACATCAGGTGACGATAATTGATGGGAAAATGATTGGCACACGAACGATGGAGGATGAGCCGATTATAGTAGATGATTTGCTTTCCAATAATTATTTAGATATTTATGCGAGTGCTTATGGAATATATATACCTGCGGATGAAATATTAAAGCGGACAAAATATGAATGGTTTGCTCGGTTGTCGCAGAGGCAAGTTCTTGAGTCAAAAGTAATTATTTGCAAATATATTTTGTTGGCGAATACACCGAATGTTCAAAAGGGAGTCATTGAACCATTTAAAGAGAAACCGAAAAAACATCCTTGGGTAAGCTTTTGGAGAATGCCGTTGGGGGCGCCACTGTGGGGATTAAAACCGAATGTGTCGCCGAATTTTGTCGTACAGGAAAGTTACCCTGGGAAATTATAAAATATTGGTTTGTTTAGATAATGTTACAATTTTTATACAAATTTTATATAAATTTTTATATAAATTTTATACAATTATTATATAATTTTATTAATAATATATATTAGCATGATTAATAAGAATTGGTTAATATTTGGTGGATTAGGAATAACTGCAATTATTGCACTTATGGTTGGTAGAGGGTCTGGTAGTAATACTGGTTCTGGTACTGGGTCTTATTCTTCTGATTATGGTTCTACTTCTTCTTATGGTGCTTCCACACCTTCTTATGGTTCTACAGGAGCTGATTATGGATCAGGAGCACCAGCGCCCGCCGCAGGATATACTGGTTATGGTGGAAGACGCACAAAAAGGTCTAAGGGTAGAAAAAGGGGAACAAAACGCGGTAAAAAATAAAAAATAAAAAATAAAAAATGAAAAATGAAAAATAATTGTAATATTGCTATCCAAGATAGATAACAATATTTTATGTCGTTTAGTTGAAATAGAGAAAATAAATAATATTATAGGTAGATTTATCATATTTAATCTGTGTCGTATAAGTAATTTTATTGTATTTGCAAATTTGTCTTAATACCGTTGTAAATGTATTATAGGACAATTTTTTCTCCAAATATTTTTGTTTGGAAATATGATAGTATTCTTTGCAATCTTCAAGGAATTTTTGAATATCCTCTTGTAAAACACCTTTTTTATATGCCTCATTGTTAAACATGTAATACTTTTCATTTTTGAACGCAATTTTGTCTAATAACAAATATAAAGAATCTGTTGTTATTTTCTTTTTAAAAATTTGAGTAGACATATATATTTATTGAGTATAAAAATATTATAATGGGGTTAAAAATTAAAATTTTAACGCATATAATTTTTTATAAAAATGTACAAATTCTTACAAATTCTTACAAACTTTGAATCAAATTATTGCTAAATAACGCTAATTCTATTTCATCTTCATGTGTATTATGAAAAATAGTAATATACTTACAAATATACGGTATAATAATGTATTTTTGATCTTCACTGACTAGGTTGGTTGTTTTTATAAATAAAAAAAAATTATCTAAAATATCCATAACAGAATATCCCTTATCATAAATAGAGTAAAAAACATCAATGGCATCATTTAACTGTTTGTTTAAAATATAATTCGTATAAGTTTCAAATGTAGTGAAACTAATATTGGTACAAACGAGTGTCGCTAAATCTAATGTGATTTCTTGATTTAATAATTTGAACTTTTCCATATAGTTTATTAATAATTTGGCAGTATTATTTGAAACATCTAATATAAAAGGAATCGCATCTTCGTGTATTTTGATATTTTCCATTATCCGGATTTTATGCAAAATCTTTGTTAAACGTTCTCTCTCTAGTGCCTTGATTTTAATAATCGTGAATCTTGACTGTAAGCTTTCAATGACCTTTTGTGTATTACTACAGGATGCGATAAAATGCACATTGTGGCTATATTTATCAATACAATTTCTGAACACTTGTTGGCTCTGTTCGTTGATGAGGTCAATATCGTCCAATACAACAAACTTTTTTTTTCCCTTAATAGAAGAACATGTTTGACAAAATGTTTTCACGTCATTGCGATAATAATTTATTCCCTGCTCTTTTAGACTATTAATATGCAAAATATTATCTTGATATTCTGAATCTTTATAGGTTTGAAGCGACTGAACTCCGTAGGCGATAGCCGAAGGAGTTGTATTATTTTTTGTATAGTATTCGCGAATAATGGCATTTAAAAGAGCGGTTTTTCCACAACCCATATCTCCAATAAATAGGATATTTAGTGAGTCCATTTGAATAAGTGTTTCCAAAATTTCAATCATAGAAGGTTCAATTTCAAAATCTTTAAAGTAGAATGGTTGGAATTTATAAATAAACAGGGTGCAATCCATTTGAATAGATTCGTAATTAAATATATTCGTAAAATATTATTTAAGCTTATCTCCAATTATAATATTATATTGTGTGTGAATGTCCAAAAATCATTATACAACACTTGAAGTTCCAGAAACGGCGTCCGGCGATGAAATTAAAAAGGCATTTCGCCGACTGTCATTAAAATATCATCCTGATAAGAATCCGGGAAAGCCCGAAACCGTAGAACTGTTTCAAAAAATAAGTGAGGCATATGAGATTCTAGGTGATTCTGCGAAGAAACAAGAATATGATATGGGAGGAAAAAATCCGTTTATGCACGGCCCTGGTTTTAATAATATGGATGAATTATTTTCCAATATATTTTTTGGTCAAATGCAGAATCCAATGTCGCAACACCATCAAGGTAACCCATTTGCGGCGATGTTTCCGCAAAATATGTTTCCGCCGGGATTAAATTCACCAAATATTCGCATATTTCACAATGGAATGCCGGTAAATATGGGGATGGAAAAACCGGCACCCATTATTAAAAACGTTACCATAAATATGTCGCAAGTATTAAACGGTGCAAAAATTCCGGTGGAGGTTGAACGCTGGACTGTAGAAAATGGGAATAAAGTGTCAGAAATGGTCACCTTGTATGTAGATATTTTCAAAGGTATTGACCAAAACGAGGTGATTCTTTTGAAAGACGAGGGGAATACATTAAATCAAACCTGCAAAGGAGATGTAAAGGTCTTTGTGAAAATAGAAAATACCTCTTCTTTTGTAAGAAATGGCCTGGATTTGATTTTGGAGCATACCATTTCATTAAAGGAGGCGCTGTGTGGTTTTACTTATGAATTGAAACATTTAAATGGGCGCATTTATAATATTAATAATAAAGCCGGGAATGTGGTGACACCTGAATTTAAAAAAGTGATTCCAAATATGGGATTAACACGTGACCAACATGTAGGAAATTTGATATTGCATTTTCATATTGAATTTCCCAAATCGCTTACCTCGGAACAAATGACCAAATTGGAGGCGATATTATAATTTATTTTATTTTAATTTTTGGTGCCTTTTTTATTATTTTTATTGTATTTTATTGGAAATAATTGGTTTCTACCGTATTTGTCATATTTTCAAAATGATTAATATCTTCAATAAAAGGTAATAGCGTTTTTTCTTTTATATAATTTTGAAGACGTATCCATTGCGGTTTCACTAAATGTAAGGTACGAATTGCGAATTGTAGATCATCCGCACCATATGCAACCCCGTATAAATCTTCCCCCGAAAATTGCAAATAATCCGCGCAAGCTAATGTATTTAACCATTCTTTTTTATTTAGTCCGTTCATTTTATAAACAAAGGAAATACACCCACACATTGCAGCTATCATAGATAAAAAAGTGAGGGGATCGTAGGAAATAAAAAATTTAAATTTATTAAAAATTCTTATACATTGCGCTTGACTATGATCGCGCGTTATTTCAAATGAACCGGGTGGATGAATTTTACGAATACCATTTTTATGTATATAACTTTTTCTATATGTGAAACATGTTCCCGATCTTCTATTTTTATTTATTATTATTGCTTGTGGATTAACATAAAGAAGACTTAATAATTTATAAATATTTCCTTTTTTTTCAGGATTTTTTTCAAATTTTAATTCGGAATTAAAATAATAAACCAATTCATTTTTTCCCCAGGTATTTACTCGGTCATATGGAACATTTTGTCCCAATTCACTTAACATCCAGCGAACTACATATTTAGCATTCAATGGGTTCCCTGGGGTCCCTTCACAATATATAACAACTGTATTGTCATCTACTGGGAAATCGTTATTGTAAAAATGATTAAATATACTGTTTTGTGTTTGAATATAACTACATGGAAAAATTCTAACATTTTGTCCAGCGGCTTCTAATAATTGTGCTAAATAATATTGTACAACGGTCCCGCCATTTTCAAATTTAAAATTTGGTTCGTGAGTATAAACTATTATATTTTTACCCATATATTTTTATTCATATATTTATATTTATAATTAAAATATATTATAAATATATAGAAAATCATGGCAGGCAGGTCTAGAGCTATTAAGAATGTTCAATCGCACGTGAATTGGGTAGATAATCATGCTGGTATTGGGCCCTTGAAACAGGGAACCCCGCCAAGAACCGGGGTCACGCATTATTATTGGTTCAATTTGCAGTCGCAGGCGAATCCGAGTACCGTTTTTAACCCCGATGTATTAACAGGGCGTGGTAAATTTGTCGGGTTTGGAAATCTAATTTGGTTGTCGCGAAAGCCGCCACCCTATAAGGTTTCACCGAAGAACAATTATGCGAATATTTTCCAACCGGTATATTAAAAAAATGATATTATTTTATAAAATTGTCAAAAATTTTATAAAAATGATAAAAACGTATAAAACATAATCTATGGATTCGGTGTAACAATTGGCAGACCCCAGTTCAGCGCATATCGGTTACTTCCGCCGCTCATTTGGAGACCTAAACGCGAATAAGTCCTTGAGCACGGGTATTGCGTGGTGCAAACGGTGGAATGTAACAATTTGGCGCGCCGATTGGAAATAGAAGATGCGCCTACACCTGCACCGGGCACATATTTTGTATTTACATCGGCATAAACGCCTGTAATTAATCCGAGGGGAAAATTGCGGTGATTCCCCCCGCCACCCATTCGCTTATATTGAAAACCGCCTTTTCCTACATAGTAATTTCCATTTGGCATATTTATACTATACTATAAATAATATATTTTTTCAAAATATATTTTTTAATTCGTTTTTTTATATTTCATTTTTTTTATTTCATTTAAAAAAATCATTTTATAAAAATTCATTTACGAAATCCACTTGTAAGGCCCGGTGCCTTTGACATTTGTCTCTGATTTCAATGGTTCCACGTCTATAGCACATCGTTCTCCATATACGACCCAAAAGAATTCGCCGTTTTTGCCATAAACGGTAAAAGACCCATTTTTTACTTTACTTACTTTGTAATTACATGAACCCAAATTAGATTCGTCATATATTGGCGTTACACTAATAGTAAAGTTCTTCGCCAATGCATCAGCATACGCGGGTAAATCAATCGCAGTAGAAGTGTTATCAGTGATTTCTCCAGTGCCTCGGTAATAAACCCCGGCTTCCGGGCCTTCCAAACACGCATGCACCAAATGTCTATCGTTGTCTATGGGATGGTCAATGACAAATGTTTTGGTGTTATTCCATGTTATTTCCGATGTAGTTGTATTATAACTTAATCCTCCTGTGCCACTTGCCGTTCCAGTAGCCCGTACCGGATTTACGTAGAACGCGCTTGCCGTGGAACCATTCATACTAGTCCCGGATGCATTTAAGATAATGCTGCTTGTTGGTTGGTTTAAAAGCCCCGCTTGATAACCAATCGCTATCGCACTTTGTCCTTGTCCGGTTTGACCAGCTTGAGTACCAATGGCCACGGCTCCTGTTTGTTGTCCGTTATTACCAGCTAGAGTACCAATCGCTACGGCTTGAGCTTGTTGTCCGGTTTGACCAGCTGCAGTACCAATCGCCACGGCACTATATCCTTGTCCAGTTTGACCAGCACCAGAACCCATGGCCACGGCATTATCTTGTTGTCCATTTGTACCAGCATAATTACCAATGGCTACGGCATATACACCTTGTCCGGTTTGACCTGCATTTGAACCCATCGCCACGGCACCACTTAGTTGTCCATATTGACCAGTATTAAGACCCACCGCCACGGCTGCACTTTGTTGTGTGTCGTAACCAGCAAATTGACCAATCGCCACGGAGCTAGAGCCTTGATTATTAAAACCCGAATTTCGACCAATCGCCACGGCATTTCCTTGTTGTGTGTTTTGACCAGCTTGACTACCAATCGCCACGGAAACGCCTCCTTGGGTGTCGTAACCAGCTTGAAAACCAATCGCCACGGAGCTAGAGCCTTGTCCATTTTGACCGGAATAAGCGCCAATACTAACACTTTGATCTCCCGCTGTCCAGCCAGTGCCATCCCAGAAAATATAATCACCGTAATTTATTCCGGTTACACCAATTACTCCAGATGCACCGGTTGCCCCTGTTGAGCCAGTTGCACCCCTAGATCCGTTTGCTCCTGTAGAGCCAGTTGATCCCGTAGAGCCCGTAGAGCCCGTTGCTCCAGTAAATCCGTAACCAGTTGCTCCTGTAGCACCTGTTGATCCTGTTGCTCCTGTAGCACCAGTAGATCCGGTTGCACCAGTAGATCCAGTAGCTCCAGTAAATCCGTAACCAGTTGCTCCTGTTGATCCTGTTGCTCCTGTAGCACCAGTAGAACCAGTAGAACCAGTCGCTCCAGTAGAACCAGTAAATCCGTAACCAGTTGCACCTGTAGCACCGGTTGCACCGGTTGCACCTGTATGACCAGTTGATCCTGTAGAGCCCGTTGCACCAGTAAATCCGTAACCAGTTGCTCCTGTAGCACCCGTTGCACCCGTAGCACCCGTAGATCCTGTTGATCCTGTAGAACCGGTAGAACCAGTTGATCCTGTTGCACCCGTGAATCCATAACCAGTAGCTCCAGTAGCACCGGTTGCACCTGTTGATCCGGTGGAACCAGTAGATCCCGTAGAACCAGTAGCTCCAGTAAATCCGTAACCAGTAGCACCAGTAGATCCAGTAGATCCAGTTGATCCGGTAGAACCGGTTGAACCAGTCGCGCCTCTAGCACCAGTTGCACCAGTTGCACCAGTAGCACCAGTTGCACCAGTAGAACCAGTTGCTCCTGTAGCACCAGTAGCACCAGTAGAACCGGTAGCACCAGTAGCACCAGTAGAACCAGTAGAACCGGTTGAACCAGTAGCACCAGTAGCACCTCTAGCACCAGTAGAACCAGTAGAACCAGTAGCTCCTGTAGATCCTGTTGCACCGCCGGGATCACCCGATGGACCTTTTGCACCAGTCGCTCCGGTAGCACCAGTTGCTCCAGTTGCACCAGTAGCTCCGGTAGTACCAGTACCACCACTACCACCACCACCACTTCCGGCAGGACCAGTTGGACCAATTGGTCCGGTAGCACCAGTCGCGCCAGTCACTCCACTAGTTGAACTTGGTAAAGGTACTGGCCCTGACGTGCAAGAATTATTTTGTTGCTGTTGTAAAATAGTATTCGCTCTTATTCTATCCATATATGATGCATTATTATTTGCAGATGTTGCAGAAGAAGAACAATTACTCATATTATATAATTTATAATATAAATAAAAAAAATAGACTCACACCGAATTTTATACTAAATAATCAAAAATTATATATTTATTTTGTTGTACCACAAACACATTTACACGGAGTGCAATTATTTGGATAAATAATAGTCGCTTTTAGCGAAGCCGTATATGCACCAGAGTTTGTTTGGTTCGGTGCTCTCGGATAACATTTATTGTATTTACCTTTGCACGACTTATTCGTATATTTTTGATATTCAATAAAATCACTTGATATATTTATTACATTTTGACCATTGTTAAACCAACGCATATCTTTATTATTGCAGCAGCATGATATGTTCATTATATACATTATAATATTATAAATTTTTTATACATTTTTTTTGTAAAAAAT
>Ga0209086_10004569_pt1 | contig 10233 bp, 11 predicted proteins | sample M_130207_XF_Meta_FD_187312 | JGI IMG/M metagenome (GOLD analysis project Ga0209086, IMG submission 187312) | Freshwater microbial communities from Lake Montjoie, Canada to study carbon cycling - M_130207_XF_MetaG (SPAdes) (version 2) | ecosystem: Environmental > Aquatic > Freshwater > Lake...
GATTGGTGGGAGAATGAACGACACAAATTTGAATTGGTCACCTCTCAATTGACACTTGACGAATCCGCCGATGGTGACCCTGCGGCAGCCGCAGACCGACTAAAACTCCTGCACGGTTTGCCGCTTGTGGACATCAATCCTGATGTAGAAGCATTGGCGGCACGCTTGATTCAGGCTCATACGATGCCAGAAAAGGCCGCAGCGGCACTTGGCGGTGTAAACTACCTCTTAACCTTGAATTGCAAGCATATTGCAAACGCCCACGAACTTCCGCGTATCTATGAACTGTTGGACAAGGAAGGACTGGGGAAACTTTTGATCTGCACACCGGCAGAGTTTCTCGGAGATTCAGACGATGAGCAACAATCCGATACTTGATGATTTGCACGCCACGCGGCGAAAGCTACTTGAAGAATCAGGGGGCACATTGGCTGGGTTGGTCGCGCGGTTGCAAGCCGAACAAGAAGCATCAGGCCGTACCATCCTCAAAACACGACGAACAAATCGGTGCAGCGGAGCGGCGAAGTCAGGCGAATTGGAAGTGGAGAATCTCTCGTCGCCACCCGGTGACCTTTGACGTTCGGTAGCCAATGAGTTTGCAGCAAATGGGTTTTGTCGCGCTTCTCGTCATGCTTATGGGTGTCGGTGACGCAGGATTGCAGCCTGGCGATCACACGCGAACCGTTTTGTTGGAAGGCTTGCACCGGAGCTACCTAGCGCATGTGCCTCCACGGTACGATCCCGCCACGCCTATGCCGGTGGTGCTGGCTTTTCACGGCGGAGGCGCAAACGCCGACAACATGGTCGTCTTTAGCGGACTGAACGAGAAAGCCGATCAAGCCGGCTTCATCGTGGTGTACCCCGCGGGCAGCGGCCGACTCCAGAGAATGCTGACTTTCAATGCCGGCAACTGCTGCGGCCATGCGGCCGCCAGCAATATCGATGACGTGGCGTTCACCCGAGCGCTACTCGACGACCTTGCCAAGGTGGCGAATGTCGATCCACGACGAGTGTTCGCGACCGGAATGTCGAACGGGGCGATGATGAGTTACCGGGTCGCGTCCGAGTTGTCAGATCGAATCGCCGCAATTGCCCCGGTTAGTGGGCCGATGGGCACAAAGGAATGTCGTCCTAATCGGCCCGTGCCCGTCATGCATTTTCATGGCGATGGGGATGAATTCGCGCCGTTCGGCGGCGGCAAAGGCCGGGGCCCTTCGGGCACTAATTTCTACTCCGTCCAGCATTCGATCGATGCGTGGGTTGCCGCCAATGGCTGTGATACGACCCCAACGACTACGCGTCTCGTCGACCGACAGGACGATGGCACGACAGTAAGGCTGGTGCGGCATGGCTCCGGTAGGGAGGCTTCAGAGGTCGTGCTCGTCGTCATCGAAGGCGGCGGGCATACCTGGCCTGGCAAGGACCCCCGCATGCGTTCTCTCGGCGTTTCAACCCGCGACATATCCGCCAACGACATGATGTGGGAGTTCTTCCAACAACATCCAATGAAATGAAACGGGTCAGCCGAACCAAGCGATCCAGCGGACTCGCGATAAACTCGGTCGGTGTGGTTCGCGTAGGGTCGCGAGCCGCTGATCGCAATCGTTGGGCCAATTCATGCCCCAGCAAAACAAGCCGCTCAGAGAGTTGTTTCACGACCTCTTGCATTCCGCCTATTGCATGGATGATAAAATTCAACTGTATAATCTTTGCTCGCTTTTGCAATGGAGTCCCCGCAATGACCGGTCATGCTCCGGCGACTAGGAGAACACGAATTACTTCCAATGTCACTCTACAAAGCACAAGTCCTACACCATGAAAACCGTCAAGAGAGTCCTCGCTGCAATATTCGGAGCCATTTTATTCGGCATCATTGTGCCAATAGCCTACTTTTTCGCTTTCCATCGCTTTCCGTTCGACATCTTCACGGGAATCGCACTTGTGGCTGGGGTTGGAGCTGTTCTTGGCGCTATCTTGGGTGCGCTTTTTCCACGCGTATTCGGATTTGTTTTCGAGAGTTTCTTAGACCAGTGATTCCATGTTGGCACGCAGAACCATCAAATCAAGAATCCCAAAAGCCCAACAAGACGCGGCTGGACAACCGCTGGGGCTCTCTACTTTCTTCCATGATTTCCTTTAATTCCAACATTTACCTTGCTCTCGACGCGCAGTGTCGCCCCAGCGGTACCAGCGCTTGAGACGTTCTGCCAACGAGATTGAATGTTTGTCATGAATAACGAGAATCCCGATCACTCAACGTCTGTGGCTCTGTCATCAGGGACCGTCAAGCTTATGCCATCCAATCGTACGCTCTGGAGGGCCTTATTTTGGGCACCTGCTGTTGCTCCACTTGCGTTCGTTGCCTTGGTTCTACTGGTTGGTATCGTCGGTGAATATTTCGGATTCGAGGTCAATCCGGCTAGCATTCTTGTACTTCCTGTAATTGCCCTCACACTCGGCACCGTCAGTTGCTACTTTGTAGCGGGCGTTATCGGAATGCCGATTGCCTTCTACCTTCGACGAATTCATTCATTGAATGGTTACACAATTCACGGTGCGGCGTTCTGTTGGGCTGCGCTGTTTGCCAGCCTTTGTGCTGTTGTCATGGTTGGCGGGAGTTGGAATGAACTACCGCTCGCGCTTTGCTACTTTGGCTTTGGCTTGATTCCACCGGTCTTACTCTCCGGTACTGCATTCTGGTTGCTCCTGCGGCAATTCTCGAAATCCGAAGGCAATACTGCGACGAATGCTGGCCGTTTCAACCTCCACCGCGAAGCAGAACAAAGCGGTGAACCGGAGCCGCCGAACACGCCCGTTTTGAAATCATAGTTGTCTGGCGGCGGCCCGGTTACCGCCGTCGTTAGGGCGTCAATAACTGTGAGAGGCACATGAGTACGAATCTCTCTGAGCTGCCGAAGGATCTACCGCGCCCCGTTGACGATGGTGCGGCGTCACATTTACCGGGCGTGAAGCTGCCGAAAATTGCGCTCGCCGCCACCAACGGCGCGACCGTCGACCTCAGTGCCATACCCGGACGCTTTGTTCTCTATGTGTATCCGATGACCGGGCGTCCAGGTGTGCCGTTGCCCGACGGTTGGGACGGCATACCGGGCGCTCGCGGTTGCACGCCTCAGTCCTGCTCCTTTCGGGACCACTACGCCGAGCTGAAATCACTCAATGCATCAGTCTTTGGATTGAGCGCACAGACCACGGACTACCAGAGGGAGGCCCGGCATCGTCTGCATCTCCCTTTCGAATTGCTAAGCGACAGCGGACATCGTCTAAAGCAGCTGCTACGTTTACCTACCTTCAATGTGGCGGACATGGAGTTGTACAAACGATTAGCGCTCATTGTCGAGAATGGACAAATCAAGAAGGTGTTTTATCCAGTCTTTCCTCCCGATCAGAACGCGGCTGATGTTCTGGCCTGGTTACGCCAGAACGCCCAACCGGGCGATGCAGGGGACGCGCCAAAAGCGGCGCGCCCCTGAGCTTGGTCGTTCTGCCCGCCAATGACGTCCTGCTATAATCAAGCCCCTTCGCCACTACGAGCAAGCACCGCCTCCTCATCACTCGAGACTGAAGCATGCCGCTATCGAACGCAGATTCCGACGCCACCGCGAATGAGATTGCTCCCCAGGTCCGTTCGCTTCAGATCATTCATGCAGCGCTCATGGCCGGCGTTGCGGCGTACCTCGGCTTCGTTGTTTCGCAGGGTCTTCGCTTCGCTGAGTATTCCAACGCATTGCCGCTGATCCACTCGGCTTTGCCGCTATGAGCGTTGTGATGTCTTTTGTGGTTCCACCCATCGTCCGGCGTGCTGGACTTGCGGCGTTCCGTGGGAAAACGCAGATCGCTGCAGAATCGCTTGTCTCGCCTTTCCAGACGGGACACATAGTCGGAATGGCCATGCTGGAAGCTGCCGGGTTTCTGAGTTGCTTTGCACTGACTGGTGGATTTGGAGGAGTGCCCCGCTGGTTCCTTGCCGTACCGATCGCGCTTCTTGTTCTCATGTTAATCCGTTTTCCGCGACTAGCTTCTGTAGCCGATTGGGTGTCAATGGCTCGCGAGGAAGTAGCCCTGTAGACGCACAAACTCGGCAGAACCAAGCGATGCAGCGGACTCGCGATAAAATCGGTCGGTGTGGATAATCCCTTGGTCGCGAGCCGCTCAACTTGATCGTTGGGCAGCCGAAAGCGTATCTGACTGCAATGACGATGAAGTACGGCAGGAACATCCGTAACGAATGCTCGGAAACCATAAAATGCAATTTCATTCTCTCTGTATTGCTGCATTTTTTGTCGCCGTTGCTCCGACCGGATCTGTCGCTTCCGATCCCGTCACCACGGGCGAGTACGTCATTACTCAGTCGTGGTCGCAGGAGACGGCTTTTCAGCGTCCGTATTACGTCCATGTTCCCGAACACGCAGGGAAGAATAGGCTTCCGGTTTTCATCTTCCTACACGGTAACGGCGGTCACGCACGGGAAGCCATGCGCGGATTCAGCCGACACCGCAAGACCATAGCGTCGCAGTACATCACAGTGTTTCCGCAGGGCTATCGCGAGAGTTGGAACATTGTTGCCGAGCGATCCAAAGCCGATGATTGCGAATTCATTGAAGCGATTGTTGGGAAGCTGGCCAAAGCGGACAACGTCGATCCAAAGAACTTTACGATCATGGGCTCGTCCAACGGATCAGCTCTGGTGAATCAACTGATGATCGAAAGCGACCTGTCACACGTTCGCAACTACATCAGCGCCGTCAGTCCTCTTAACGTGATGCAGTACGACGGCAAGGACTTCAAGGCCAAGGGCGACGACAACAATTACACAGTTGCGGCGACTCCCGTTAAGGGCAAGCGACTGATGAATATCTCGGGGCTGAAAGACGATCTCGTTCCATACATGGGCGGACCTTCAAGAGCGATTCCAGGCAAAGACGGCAAACTGACGTTTGTTGCCGCCGAAGAGTCGACGTTTGTTTGGGCCCGTCACATGGGATATGAGGGGAAAAGGATCACGGAGCCATCCCGAATCAGCGGCAATTTGGAGGTTTTCAGCTATCTCAACGGCGACGTAATCCATTACAAAGTCCAGCATGAAGGGCATGGTGCAGAGCGTGGAATCCCAGAGCAAGCGTTACTGGATTTCCTCAAAGGCAATCATGCCGATCGTAAGAAGTGAGCAAAGGCCCGACAAGCGATTTAGCATTTTCGCGTGCGTCGTAGCCGAACAATGCGGTGAACCCGAGCGGCGGATCGGGCGGATTTTAAAATCAGAGGTTCTTGACCGCCGCCAGGTTACCTTGGTCGTTCGCCAAGGGGCGGGAGAGGGCCAAGTCCTGAGTGAGTGCCCCGCACACCCCACCCACGCTGCCCCTAGAGAGATGGGGTCAATTTGAGGCGGAAGTGACTTGCGAGCCCAAATCCAGCACAAAATAAAAACTTCCACAGATCTCGACTTTCAAAGCCGATTAGTCCAGTGTACGATTGTGTCAACGATCGTTGGTACGCTCGTGTCAACAAGGGAGGTTTGCTGTGACAACAATCAAGGTTCGCAAGGTCGGAAATTCCCTAGGGATTGTTCTAACCAAGGAACTGGTCGCGCGGCTGCGAGTGTCTCAGGGAGATCAGCTGTTTGTCCAAGAGACGGTCGATGGCATTCAGTTGACTCCCTATGATCCCGAGTTTGGGCGGCAGATGGAGATCGCCAAGCAGGTCATGCGAGAAGATCGCGACGCTCTCAGGGCGCTCTCTAAGTGAACGAGCCGCAGTGGATCAGGCTGGATGTCGTTTTGGCAATCCACGCGGCGCAGCTCGCGGAGCACGGTGGCCTAGACGGGCTGCGGGATCGAGGCGGCCTCGAATCAGTAATTGCCAGCCCACGGAACCTGTGGGCGTACGGAAACCCGACGCCAGACATTGCAGCGATGGCGGCCCAGTATGCGTTCGCCATCGGCTGCAACCAACTGTTCAACGACGGAAGCAAACGCACAGCGATGGTCGTTTGCCGAACATTTCTCATACTCAACAGTCATGACTTGCAAGCATCGCAAGATGAGAAATACACGGTGATGATGAAGCTGGCCAATCGGCAGATCGATGCTGGCAATCTGGCGGACTGGCTTCGTGCGCGGTTGGTGCCTGCATGATGACACTACTCGCGTAAGCCAAAACACTAGAGCATGGCGAACAAAGCCTTGCAGTAGACTCGCGATAGCGTCCAGCGGAATGGATAGTCTGTTGGCTGCGAACTGCTAAACTTGATCGTTCGGCTTCCTTGTGGCCTCGGAGTGTCCGTCAACCACCATTGGAGGAGCAATGAACAAAACGCTGGGAACACTCATCCTCGCCTCGGTCGTCCTTTTCACCCCGCGGGCCCCGGCTGACCCACTTGATGGGTATCGGCCGGAGGCAGTCGCGGGGGCCGTAAAACTCCGAGATGACGACGAACCGGCCAAGGGGCGTCGAAAGGACACGAAACCCATCAGTCCAGACGAAACCGCCAAAAACGTCGGCAAACGCGTCACCGTGGAATTCGTCGCCAAGAGCAACGGCTTCAACGGCGAAGGCGAGGGTTTCAGCGAACTCGGCTCGGAAAAGGAATTCGAGAACAAGGCGTGGTTCGCGCTGCGCTTCTCCCGGAAGGCCATGGCGGAACTCGCCAAGAATAGGATCACCGACCTCGGCTATTTCGTCGAGTCTAAAGTCGTGGCGACCGGCGTTGTCAACGAGATCGATTTCGGCGAGAAGCTCGGTAAGCGGCGTTTTATTTACATCGACGGATTATCGCAATTCAAAGCGACGCCGACGAAAAAGCCGACCTACACGCCGACCAAGGATTACAAGGTCGTCAAGATCCGGGGATTCACGGTGCTGTTCCATCCCGAAGTCGTGGCGCAAGCGGAGGAGATGAAGAAGGCTATTGACAATTTGGAAAAGGATCTCGGTGTCATGCACGATGCGATGCCAAAGGATAAGCTGGCGAAACTCCTGAAGGTGCGGATCTGGATGGAATGGGATGAAAAATCTGGGGCCGACTTCCATCCGAGCGCAGTGTGGCTGCGGGAACACGGTAAGAATCCCGACAAGTCAAACGGTATTGATTTTCTCTTCACGAAAAACTACGCGAAAGATTTTGCGACGGGGAATGGTCATCACCATCATGTATTGATCCACGAATTCTCGCATGCTCATCAACACTTCGCCATGGGCGGTTTAGACGACCAGATTAAGATAGCCTATACGCAGGCGATGGAGCGGAAATTGTACGACAGCCTCAAGTGGTCCGATGGCAAGGTTGCAAAAGGCTATGCGGCAACGAACGAAAAGGAATACTTCGCTGATCTGAGCATGATTTACTTTGCCGAAGGGATTTACTATCCCTTCACCCGTGCGGAACTCCGCGAACACGATCCCGTCGGTTATAAGATGGTCCAAGACGCGTGGGGCGTCAGGGATGACGGTAAAGCAAAAACAAGCCGGTGAGTGGTTCGGAGAAAACAAAGGGGTCGGGAGCCGATTCCAGAGGGCTCCCTTCGCAGAACGAATGGATGCAGTTGAACGGGCCGGCATTCTGTCCTTCCGAAGTATGAAGTCATTGCAGCCGGCCCGGCAACTGATCTTGGTCGTTCTCCGGTATGGAAGCGATGTCCTGTGTGGAAGTCTGAAAGCCGGTGGTTGATCGTCTTTCTCAGTCTCGTAATTGGTAATTGGAGCCTTTCATGACTGCGACTCCTTACACGGCCGTTATTCGGCGCGACGGTCGGTGGTGGATCGGTTGGGTTGAGGAAGTGCCTGGCGTGAATTCGCAGGGCGAGACGCGCGAGGAGCTTCTCTCGAACTTGCGTGAAGCCCTGACTGAAGCCATCGAGATGAATCGTGAAGATGCACGCAAGGCCGCTGGCGAGCAATTTGAAGAAGTGGCGCTGCAGCCGTGAATCGGCGAGATTTTGTTCGCCATGGTGGATTATGGTTGCGAATTGGTTCGCGAAGGCGGAAGCCATTCGTGGTGGGGAAATCCGGCGATCAATCATCGGTCCGCCGTGCCGCGTCATCGTGAGATCCCCGAAAACCTCGTGAAGAAAATCTGCCGTGACCTCGGTATTCCCGCTCCGGGCGAGGCCGACGAAAAGGGAGAACCAAGAGATGCAGCGGACTCACGATAAAACCGTCGGTATTGATAATCCCTTGGTCGCGAGCCGATGATCGCTACTGTTAGACGTCGCTACGTCCTTGCCGCAATGAACACTAATCATCGCTCTCTTTTCGTGCATCGTGCTTGCAGCACTCCTTTTCCCATGAATCGATCCCTCGCCCTCCTGTCTTTATGCCTCCTTTTTTCTTTCGGACATCTCGCCGCCGCTGAGCCACCTCAATCGGTCACGGAACTCTGGGCTGGTTTTGATCCACGCATGGAACCGCTGGAAATTGAAGTGCTCAAGGAGTGGGAGCAGGATGGCGTGGTGTGCCGGATTGCTCGCTATCAGGTTGGTGTTTTCAAAGGAGCGCCGTCGAGGGTCGCTGCCTTTTACGCCTTTCCCAAAGGAGGAACGAAACTGCCCGCCATCCTCGAAATCCACGGTGGTGGGCAGTCGGCTTCGCTCAACAGCGTGGTGACTTACGCGAAGCGAGGTTATGCGGGCATTTCGATCAATTGGGGTGGCAATAGGATGAGTCTCGGCCAGGAGAACTGGAGCGGGCCACAGACCGATTGGGGCAAGCTCGACGCCACGCATCCGCCGCAACGCAACAAGGCGAACCATTTCGCGGGCTCGCTCGCGCCGGATGACTTCACGCTTGATGCGGTGGAGTCGCCTCGGAACAGCAACTGGTTTATCGTGCTGATGGCCGCGCGCCGCGCCATCACTTTCCTGGAACAGCAGCCGGAAGTGGACGCGACGCGAATCGGGGCGCACGGGCATTCCATGGGTGGCAAGCTCACGACGAATCTCGCGGGAATTGATAAGCGCATCAAAGCAGCGGTGCCATCGTGCGGAGGCTCGGGCGACCTTTTGGAAAGCGAAGCCGTGGTGCCCGGCGGGAGCAGAACGAAACGCACTCCCATGGAACTGGCCTGCGTTTCCGACAACGCTTACATCCCCCTCATCACCTGCCCGGTGCTGTGGCTGTCGCCCACCAACGACTTCCACGCGCACATCGACAACATGGCCTGGAACTGGCGCAACCTGCCCGATGACCGCGTGCGCTTCAGCATTTCACCGCACCTGAATCACCATCATGCGAACGAGCACGCCATCACCGAGTATCTGTGGTTTGAGCAGCACTTGAAAGGCGCGGCCTTCAAGATGCCGCAGACGCCGCAGATGGTGCTGGAACTCAAGACCGCCGGCGGCGTGCCGCGCGTCACTGTCACGCCGGACGATTCGCAGCCCGTGCAGCGTGTGGACATTTACTACTCGCTCGACCCTCATGCACTGACGCGCTTCTGGCGCGATGCGAAGGCGGTGAAGACGGGCAATCACTGGCAGGCCGAATGCCCAGTGATGAATCTCGAACAACCGATTTTCGTCTTCGCGAATGTCGTCTATGAAACTCCGACGCAATATCGGACTGGGTCGCAGAAAGCGGGACAAGAAAGAAGCGACACTTTTGCCATCAGCTCGCGCGTCCTTTCGGCCGGGCCCGCGCAGTTGCAAGTGGCCAAAGTGAAAGCCACCGACAGACCCGAGCGCACGATCGACGACGGCGCACGCGGCTGGCACGATTGGTATCTGCTGAACTGGGGACATCCGCCGTTGTGGACCGCCACGACCCGCAAGCTGAAAGACGCCAAATGGCGCGGCCCCGACGGCGCCACGCTGCACTTTGAGGTCAAGTGCGAGAGCGACAACCAGCTCGTGCTGACCTTCAACTGCAACGCGTGGGGCGCAATGATTCCCGGCAAGCCCGCTGTGGACTACACGGTCGCCAAAAAGCTCAGCGCCTCCAAGGACTGGCAGACCGTATCCGTGAAACTCAGCGAACTCGTCGCCACCGATCCCAAAGTCACTGCTATGCTTGCCAACTGGCGGACCGTCACCGAGTTCAGCATCTCTCCCAGCGGCACGACGGTAAAAGACGGCCAGAAAGTCAAAGCGGACGGCAAAGCATGGCAGGGCCCGCGCGAAATCCGCAACCTGCGCTGGGAAGGCGGCGAATATTCGCAGCAAAAAACCGTCGATGCCGTTTTGAGCCCGGAGGAACTCCAAATGAACTTCAACGACGCCATCA
>Ga0209086_10004571_pt1 | contig 10231 bp, 6 predicted proteins | sample M_130207_XF_Meta_FD_187312 | JGI IMG/M metagenome (GOLD analysis project Ga0209086, IMG submission 187312) | Freshwater microbial communities from Lake Montjoie, Canada to study carbon cycling - M_130207_XF_MetaG (SPAdes) (version 2) | ecosystem: Environmental > Aquatic > Freshwater > Lake...
CGATCCCAGTCAAGCTGCTCTCGAAAGACTACGCGAAGCAACTCGGCGAACAGCTCGACTTGAGTCGAGCCACGCGCAGCGAGAGCCTTGCGCCCGACATCACGCTCACCGATGAACCGCCATCGACAACGCACTTCTCCATCGTCGATGGCCACGGCATGGCGGTCGCCAACACGTACACGTTGCAGAACAGCTATGGCTCGCGTGTGGTGGTGGGCGGTGCGGGCTTCTTGCTCAACAATGAGATGACCGACTTCAACTGGCGACCGGGCGTCACGACGACGCGCGGGCAGGTCGGGACCGAGCCGAATGTGATGGCACCGGGCAAACGGATGCTCAGTTCGCAGTGCCCGACGCTGGTGTCGCGCGAGGGCAAGCTGCTGTTGGTGACCGGCAGTCCAGGTGGAAGGACGATCCCCAGCACGGTCCTCGGCGTGGTGGTCAACGTGATCGACTTTAGCCTGTCCGCACGCGAGGCTGTCGATGCCCCGCGCTGGCATCACCAATGGCTGCCCGATCGCATCCAGTTTGAACGTCACCCCGCCCCGGACTACGCCGAGTTGCTTCGGCAACTCCAGCAGCAAGGGCACCTATTCAGCGACGACGTGAAGCGACTCGGCGACGGCTACCAACGGCAAGGGGATGCCCACACGATCCTGATCCGTCACGGAGTTCTGCACGGTGCGGCCGATTGGCGCAGGACAGTTGGTAAGGCGGCGGGATGGTAGGGATGTTCGCAGGGTGAACGGCGTCATCGAAACTCGCTTTTCAAGCGTCGTTCGATTCGACGACTCTCCGAATTTCAGCGCGGGGTGGCGTCAGCCCCCTGTTTCTTGGGAGTCAGCCCGCTTTCAAAGAACTAGGGGCTGACGCCACCCCGCTCAGAAATTCAGAAGAGGGCTGACGCCCAGAAGTCACGTTTTGAAATCCGTCGCGTCCCCACTGCCCACTTACTGCCGACATCAACGCGACCCGCGCAGCCTTGGATCGGCTGCGTCGCGGAGGGCTTCGCCGACGAGGTTGTAGGACGTAATCGTCACAAAGATCGCGAGGCCGGGGAAGTGGATTAACCACGGTGCGCGCGTCAGAGCGCTGCGTCCGTCGGCGAGAATGCCGCCCCATGAGGGAGTTGGCACGGTGATGCCGAGGCCCAGAAACGACAGCGCACTTTCGGTGAGAATTGCGCCTGCCACTCCGAACGTCGCCGAGACCAAAACTGGTGCGAGAGCATTCGGCAGGACGTGGCGAAAGATGAGTCGCAAGGGCGAGTACCCGAGTGCCCGGCCAGCCAACACGAACTCTTGATCGACCAGCCGTAGAAATTCACCGCGAACCAGCCGCGCGATCCCCGTCCAGCCGGTCAGTCCGATCACGACCATGATGTTGAACAGCCCCGGCCCAATCAGCGCGACGATGGTCAGGATCAGGAAGAACGCGGGAAAGCAGATCACGACCTCGATAATGCGCGACACAATCAGATCGCACATGCCGCGGAAGTACCCGGCCAGCGATCCGACCACGATGCCAATCGTCACGTAGATCGCCACCGCCACGATGCCGACCGACAGGCTGACGCGCCCGCCCCAGATCATGCGGCAGAGAATGTCGCGGCCCAGTTCGTCGGTACCGAGCCAGTGCGAACTGCTCCAGCGCGAGAGGGGCACGACAGCGAGACCGGACTTCGCACGGCGATACCACGCGGGGGGCTGCGTCTTCCCGTCCAGGTCGTTTTCATCCAAGCCGAATGTCACGGGAGGCCACACCACCGACTGAAACACGACGGCCGCTTTCTTCTCGCCGTCATCGCTGGCCAACACGCCTGACTTGTAGTTCGTTCGATCGACTCGCTGCGGAACGAGACTCCCCCAGGCCAAGCCACAGGCCAAGGGAAGTCCGATCATCACGGCGACGTACCAGCCGGTACTCGCGCCGTCGTTCGCGGAGCCACCCCAGCGGCGCAGGATCCGGGTCCAGATCGGCCACGTCAACACGAGTACGTTCGCGACGAGAAACGCGATGTCCGACCAGATCATCGACGCCAGCACCGGCCAATGCGTGCGCGTCACCAGCGTGACATCGCGTCCATCGAAGTCGGATCGCAGTTCGCGTTGAAGGGACTTGAGTTCGCTCGCCACGAGTACCGCGTCGGGCTTGCTGAGCGTTTGAACCAGCCGCACGCCGAGGTCTCGCAGCTTGATCGACTGTTCGGCTGGAAGGGCGGACGACATGAGCGAGACCTGCAATCGTGTTGCCTGCTCTAGGTCTTTGAGTTTGGACGGAGACGGTTCGGCCTGCGAGCGAAGTTCGCTCAACTGCCCGATCGCACCGCGCAGAGTTCGCGCCGCCTCTTGGTACTCGAACCGATTGAAGCCGACGTAGTACAGCGGCCGGTCGTTGGCGATCAGCGGCGCGAAGATGCTGATGGTCACCAAGCTCAGGATCACGCACGCCGCCACGACAGCGAGTCGTCGCTTGCCAAACTCCCGCGCGATCAACTCCCACTGACTCTGCCCGCGGCTTCGAGTCGGCTTGGTTGCCACCGTCACGGGATCCGTTTGGCTCAAGTGATTCCTCACCGCTGGTTCTGTCACAAATGCTCCTTCCAAACTGAAGCCGCTCCGTGAGCCGTCTGCTGAAGAACCGTAGGGTAAGCCTCCGGCTTGCCCTACGGTTCAACTGCATTTACGGGCAAGCGAGACGCTTACCCTACGATTTTCAAACCTTCGCCCGTTCCATCGCGAGTTGTTTGACGGCGCGGAGGTCGAGTTTTCCGGTGCCGAGGACGGGGATCTCGGTGACTTCGATGAAGCTGTCTTGTGACGGAATGAAGAGGTTGGGGAGGTTGCACTTCGACAGTTCGTCGATGATTTGCGAGACCGGTTTCGAGAGCGGTCGGTGCAGCACGATCAGGCGTTCGCCCTTCTTCGCGTCGGGGACGGCCGTGACGGCGAGTGGGATGCCCGCGTCGGCGTTGGTCGGATCGTCCATGATTCTGAGCAGACACTCTTCAATCTTGAGATGCGGGACCATCTCACCACCGATCTTCGAGAAGCGGCTGATGCGACCGGTGATGTGCAGGAAGCCTTCATCGTCGATCAGGCCCATGTCGCCCGTGTCGTACCAGCCGTTTTTGAGGACTGAAGCCGTCTTATCGGGGCGGTTCCAGTAGCCGAGCATGATGTTCGGCCCTTTGATTTCAATCAGCCCCTCGCGGTTCATCCCGAGCGGCTCGCGCGTGACGGGATCAACGGCACGGGCGACGACTCCCGGCAGCGGCTTGCCGACGGTGCCGAGCTTCGTTCCTTTTTGAGTGACCGCGTCGCAGCGATGGTCGGGAATGTTGACGGCCGCCGGGCCGGAAGTCTCCGTCGTGCCGTAGCCCTCGGACGGGAGAATGCCGAACTTGTCGCGGAACTGCTCGGCCAACTCGACCGGTAGTTTCTCGGCACCGACGACGACCAGATCGAGCTTGCTGAACTGCTCCTTCTCGACCCGCTTGATGTACCCGCGCAGAAAGGTCGGTGTGCCGAACAGGATCGTCGCGCCGTGGTCTTGTGCCAGCTTGCCGATCTCGCGCGCATCGAGCGGGTTAGTGTGATACACGACTTTCGGAGTCAGGATCATTGGTAGCCACAGCGTGGCTGTGTAGCCGAGCGAGTGGAAGATCGGGACGACGCCGAGCACCACGTCGGTTTCTTTGATCTGCACGACTTGATCGACGCCATCGACGGTCGCCGACATGTTGTGCTGCGAGAGGACCACGCCCTTTGGCTCACCTGTCGATCCTGACGTGTAGATCGTTGTGATCGGATCATCCATGCGCACGCGAGTCAGCCCGAGGCACCACTCCAGCATCGAAGCGGGCAGCATGTAGGTGCCAATCGCCGCGAGCAATGTGTCCACGCTGCGGACCTGCTCCTTCATGTCTTCGAGGAACACAAATGGCACGTCGAGAGTGAGCGGCTTCTTCTCCAGCAACTTCTTGCTCGTGATGACCCGCTTCAGCCCGGCGTCTTTCACACAGTAGTTGATGTCTTTTTCGGACATCGTGTAGTTGAGGTTCACCGTGACGCGACCGGCCAGCGTCACCGCAAGGTTCGCCAGCGCACAGCCAGCGGTCGGCGGGAGCAGGATGCCGACGTGCTGTTCGTCGGGCGACAGGATGTCCCGCAGCAGGACGCGACGCAGGGCGAGGACCGATGCGAGCAATCGGCCTCCCGTCAGTTCGGCTCCGCCCGAGTCGGCCATGCGGACCCTTTTCAGCGTCTTTTTGCATGAGCGAATGAAATGGCGGGCGGGTGTCAGCTCTCGCGGTTTGTCGATTTCCACAGCATCGGCTCCCAATTCTTGAACGGCGAAACGGACTTCAGCGGCACTCTTCGGTTGCGAAATGGGCTGGCCAAAATGAATCGACACGGGATGCGGCCAGAGACGCAGCCGCTTCTTAAAAAACGCGCCGCCACGAAAACTGAAGCTGCTTCCCCACAGACCGTGCAGGTAAACCGGGATGATCGGTGCGCCGGTCCCCTGCAAGATTTTGAGCATCCCCGGCTGAAAGGCTTGAAGCTGGCCAGTGCGGGTCAGTTGTCCTTCCGGAAAGATGCAGACGAGACTGCCGGTGTTGAGGGCCTCGCGTGCGGTTCGCAAGGATTGAATGAGCGACTTCGGACCGCCATCGGCCTTGATCGGGATGACCTCGTAAATCCGAGCCAGCCAGTTCAGCTTCGGGTTGTTGACGAAGTCGGCATAGACAATGAAGCGGGTCAGTCGCGGGATGTGCATCATCAGCATGATGCCGTCGATGAACGAGACGTGATTCGGAGTGATCATCGCCGCGCCGGACTTCGGAATATGTTCGAGACCATACACGCGGACTCGATAGACCGTGTGACTGAGCAACCACACCGCAAACCGAATCGTCGCTCCCGGCAACAGCCAGATGATGTAGGCGGCGACGGGGATCGTCCCCAGACCGGCGAGCATAAAGATGAAACTCGGTGACAGTCCCAGGATGTTCCTCAACACGTAATACAGCCCGGTCACGCCCAGCATTCCCGAGAACGCGAGAAAATTCGTCGCCGAGACCACTTGCCCGAGATGCTTCGGTTCCGCCCGCTGCTGTAAATAGGATTCGAGCGGCACGTCGAACAGTCCCGCGCACGTCCCCAACGCGAACAACGAAACGCATGACGCGACGAACGCGAAGTCGGGGGAGGTGTCACCGTACCAACCGGCCACGCAAAGCATCATCGACCAAAATGCGATTCCCAACGCACCGAGTGGCACGATTCCCAGCTCGACATGTCCGTTCGACCACCAGCCCGCCAACATGCTGCCGATCCCCACGCCCAGCACCAGTGACATGCCGAGCCAGCCGATGGAATCCTGCGTGAGTCCCAAGTCCGCCTCGCCCAATTGGTCCATGTTCGTGAGGGCCAGCGACGACAGCGTCCAAAAGAAGGCGATCCCCATCGCGGCTCGCAGCAGCGGACGATCACTCTCCAAATGACGGAGGGATGTGAGCGTCTCAGCCCAGGGATTTCGAGGCATCCGCAATGTGGGATCCGCCGCAGGCAACGGGCGGATGCCCAGACTGAGCAGCCAACCGATGACTGCGATGAACAACACAGGCGCTGCAGCGGGTATCATCGAAGCCGCAGTGATGGGCGAGTCGGATGTCGGCTGAATCATGCTGGCCAGTTGGTATCCCAGTAGCAAACCAAACGCTGCGGGAACGACCGTCATCAAGCCCATCAGTCCGTTCGCCTTCGACAACTGAGACTCCTCGACTTGCTCGGGAATGCAGCCCGACTTCGAGGGCGAGTACAACGCGGCCATTGCCCCCGTCAGAAACACCACCCCCATCAATAGCTCGACCTGGTGTGACAGAATCGCCACGAACCCGAGCAGCATGATCATGATCTCGGCGATCTTGCAAACGCGGATGACGCGCGTCTTCGAGAAGCGATCGGCGAGATATCCCGCTGGCACGGCGAGCAAAATAAACGGGATCGTGAACAGGGCCATTCCCAACGACAGAGCGATCGTCGCACCCAACTCCCGGTCGTCCATCATCTTTTCAAAGACCGGCTTCGCAATCGCGACGGCCATCCACTTGAACGTGTTGTCGTTGAGGACCGTTAAAAACTGAACGGCCATCAGGCAGAGAAAACTCGTCGAACCAATCGATCCGTGCGGCGTGAGCGTTTGTGGACGATCTTTCATCCACTCGGCCCGGTTCAGTTCGTCGGCAATCTGTTGGTCGGAGGCGGTAGCCGGTTGAGTCTCGTCAGCGGGCGAAGGTGTTCCATCCGGCCGCCACCCCGCTTCCGTGGAGCCGATGCTCTCAGAAGTTTTGGGAGTGTGGTCGTTTGAAGAGTCAGTCATTCGTAGATTCCAACGTGACAGTGCATCCCTGCGGTCGTCGCTCCGTGAAACGGCCCGTATGTTCCGGGGCCTCGAAGTGGGCGGAACTATCTCGAAAGTCCGGTCGTTTGAGAAGCGAGTCTCCACGAGAGTGCAGGCGGAGCCAAAGTGGCAATGTCACGCGCGTTGTGTACGAATCTTCCAACGTTAGAGTATGACCTTGGCTGAAGACTGGCCGAACGACAAGTGTCGCCGTGATGTAGGGCGGTCACTCTTGCCCGTCGTTTCCAAAAGACGGGCAAGAGTGACGTTGCCGACAAAAGTCGCCTTCATCGCTCCGCGTGAAGTCAGCCGAGTCACCAGCGACCCGGACATGCGGGAAATAGCTTCTTCACCGTTCGGCTCTCTTCAAGCGGAGTGATGAAGGCGACTTTTGGCGGGCGCATCAAGAGGGCCCGTCCCACATCCGTGACAACGCCCCAAAATAGGAATTGCAGACAACCATGTCAGGCTTTCGTTACGACACCGTTTCTGAACCCACTCCGTCGCGGGGTCGCTCGTTTTTGATGGGCATCGTGATCGTCGGTGTGCTCGGGATTGGCTTTGCCTCGATGCTTAAACAGTCAATCCCGCCCGCACGATCGACTTCACGTCTGGTCGGCACGCAGGCCCCCAATTTTGAAGTCGAAGGCTGGCTGAATGGGCCGGGGCCGACGGCCGACGAACTGCGAGGCCAGGTCGTCGTCGTCGATGCGTGGGCGTGGTGGTGCGGTCCGTGCCGGATGGCCGCTCCCGACATGATTGCCCTCGAACAGAAGTACCGCGATCAGGGCGTTGTGTTTCTCGGGCTGACGAGCGAAGGCTCCGACACACTCGCCAAGAGCAAGCAGTTTCTGTCCGCTACCAAGATCAACTGGCCCAATGGATATGGGGCACGTCGCACGCTTCAATTGCTCGAAGCCGATTCAATCCCGCACGTCACCATCATCGACCGTAAGAACAACATCGAAGACATCATCATGGGCGCAGGCGGAGACTCTCACCATGATATTGAAGTTGCGATCCAGCGCGCCTTGGCGAAGCAGCCGTGACTGACTCCGCTCACAACTCCTTTGAACCCGGAAAACCCTCCTGTGACATCAGCGATCTGATGTCCAATGCTGCTCCAGACGCTTTTGGAACTCATCCAAAACTCGCCAGCAAAACTCGCCGTATCGTGGCGACAAGTTTCGGATGCGGTGTCTTGGCCCTACTGCTCGTAAGAGTGATGTTCATGTTCTGGACGCCGAACAAAGTCGAGCGACTTGATGGCGGTAGGCTCTCGCCTTGCCCGGCCTCACCGAACTGTGTTTGCTCGCAGGACGACGAGATTGCTCACCAGATCAAACCATTGAGCTTCACAGGGGGGCCGCGCGAAGCGTGGCAGCGACTGACCTCGGTCGTGACACAACTCCCGCGCACACGGATCGTCACAAATGGCTCGACGTACCTGCACGTCGAATTCACGACGCGGTTACTGCGATTTGTGGACGATGTCGAGTTTCTGCTCGATGAGACCGCGGCGGTGATTCACGTCCGCTCGGCGTCGCGCGTCGGTCATTCGGATCTCGGCGCGAACCGCGCTCGGGTCGAGGCCATCCGGCAGCTGTTCGAGTCATGACGCAGCTCATGCAAACGCGACTATCGCGAGTCCTGACCACGGGCGACGATGACATCCGCGTGGTTCACGGAGAGTCGTGACGGTGTCGCGGGATGATCGTATCGGACGAGATTCAACTCGGGTGATGCGGAAGTCTGCGAGAACTCCGGATCCCACGAGGGTGGCGGGACGCGATTGATGCGATGCATCCGGTGCGGTTGCAATTCGTGCCACAGATTGGCGCAGCCACACATCGTGATGCTCAGTACGGACAGGCACAGAATGTTTCGGTACGCACGCATCAGCCGAGTTCCTCGTGGGGCATCATCACCGGCGGCGAACATGTCCCTCGCGCGGTCAGTAATGAGACATCTGAGCGGGGCGGCGTAAGCCCCCCCGGTTCTTGGGCGTAAGCCCGCTTTGAAAGAGTCGGGGGGCTTACGCCGCTCCGCTCGGAAACCTCTTACTTTGAGTCACGTAAGGTCTAGTTTCGCCACGCAGTCTCGCCTAGACCGGTTCGGGTGTTCTGAGCCAGAGAAAAAGCGGTGCGACGGCAAAGTTCCCGCAGTTCGGCAAGCTGTGCCGCAAGGGGGTCTGCAAGAAAATCTCATCACAATGCGAGGGCAGAGGCGGCATCAGTGTTGAGACGCAGGCGGACCGTCTTCCGGCAGGCGGCTGGGGTAGCCGTACAAGTCGAACGAGGGCTTCCAAGCTTCGTAAACGCGTCGCATCAGAGCCTCGGCCATTTCAAACTTGTTCTTCTTGTACTTCAACAGCTCGGGGAGTTGCTGCTGGATTTGAGGCTCCACGAGCGGCCAGCCCGTCAGGCCGAGCTTCTCGTAGACAAGCTTGATCTGCCCGAGCGGATCGGCTTCCAAGTCCTCGAACCGGACCTCATGCAATTGGCCCGCTGGGATCAGATGCTTGGTGCTTTCGTATCGCTCGAAACAATGTGAGTACGTGTGCAGGACATCGTCTTCGAGCGAGTCGTAATAAGGTTCGCCGAGGCCGTTTTCGAGGAACAGGGTCCGACGCAAATGGACACCCGAATTGAAGACGGCGTACGGATCGCGATAGATGTAAACGAACTTCGCGTTCGGAAACATTTCGAGCAGCAGCGGAACACGGTACGTGTGTGGTGGCGACTTCAACACGATCGGCTTGTTGGCCCGCATCGTCAGCTTCTTCATGAATCGCAGAACGGCGGACTGCCAGTATTGTCGTTCTGCGGGCGTTACGTCCGTCATGTCGAAGAAGCGTGCGTACTTGGAAGGGTCCTTCTGATGAGCCAGCATGAGGTACGGCGACATCTTCGTCATCAACACGAGAGCCATTTCGTCTTCTTGAGGAAGCGCCCAATCGTTGGCCATGTTGTCCATCGGCCGAGTCTTCGAGAGGGTCCACCGCGTCAGGTGCGTGACCCACGATTCCGTCAGCAGGAAGTTGTCCGGAGCGACACATTGAAAGAGGTTGGAATACGTCAGCCCCGGATCGAGCGTCATCAGGTTGTGCAGCAGTGTGGTTCCGCTGCGCCAGTGACCGAGGATGAAAATCGGAGGATGCTCGATCTTCTGTCGGGCAATCCGGCGACCGTAGACCACCCACTCCAGAAAGTTGCTCAATGAATTCAGCGGGGCAAGCGCCGTGATGGAGGCGATTCTCAACCACTGCCGCCAACTGATCGGCGGACGACTCGCCAACAGCCACAGCCAGAATCCCAACCCGGCTCCATGCCAAATGCAGAGCAGGCCGCGTGCGTTAGGCTTGGTCGGGACCGCCTTGGCCGGAGATGTCGGCACGGGGCGAACAGGATCGCCGGAGGAACTTGGGGAAGGCATGGTCACTCGACGCGATTCCTCTCAGCAGACAAGATTGTACGCGGGACGCAAGCAACTCATCGAGAGAACTGACACGCCGTTTGAGTACCGGCACGAATCGTTTCACGCTTCGTGCCGGTACTCAAACGGCTTCAAACCAAGATTGCGAACGCCGCAGAAAGTGCGGCAGAGCCTAGCAGGATCACTGAAACCGTGCGAGAGCGGAAACGCCTTGTTGGGTCTGCGAAATCTGTAGGGTGGGACCAGCGGCGCTTCGCCGCGCCGGCCCACCCTATAGATTTCTCGATGTTGTTTGCTTGAGGGTGGGCCGGCGCTCGAAGCGAGCTGGTCCCACCCTACGTTGACACAGGCGATGGCTCTAATGTGATGTGTAAATCCGAGGAACAAA
>Ga0209086_10004573_pt1 | contig 10227 bp, 10 predicted proteins | sample M_130207_XF_Meta_FD_187312 | JGI IMG/M metagenome (GOLD analysis project Ga0209086, IMG submission 187312) | Freshwater microbial communities from Lake Montjoie, Canada to study carbon cycling - M_130207_XF_MetaG (SPAdes) (version 2) | ecosystem: Environmental > Aquatic > Freshwater > Lake...
AACGGCATATATTTACTCATTTGCCCATACCATGCACCCCACACAAAAAACTGCATAAACATCATAGCAGAAAGCTGAATTCGTGTTGTCAATTTCATAAAAAAATTATTGCTCGAATATAGTAATATTCATACTAAAAGGCACGAAGAAAGGGAAGAGGGAATAGGTAAGAGGCAATAGGCAAGAGTGAAACAGCGCCAAGCGTCCAGCGTTAAGCCTTCAACCCCCAACTCCGAACTCCCAACCCATAGCATAAAGCGTCCAGCGTTAAGCGCTAAGCGTAAAGCGTTCAACCCCCAACTCCGAACTCCCAACCCATAGCGTTAAGCGTTCAACGTCTATGCCTTTTTAAAATACAGGCAAAGTTCCTGTAACCCACACGCATCACACTTGGGGTTTCGCGCTATACAAGTATACCGCCCATGTAGAATCAACCAATGATGTGCCTTGTGTACAAGATTTGATGGTATATATTTAATCAGTTGCTTTTCAGCAGCTAGTGGTGTAGTGGCGCCTCGAGTTAAGCCCAATCTTGCTGAAACTCGAAAAACATGGGTATCAACGGCCATATTAGGCTGTTGATCAATCACAGAAGTAATAACATTTGCAGTTTTTCGCCCCACCCCAGGAAGCTTAACCAATTCATCAACCGTCATAGGCACCACCCCACCAAAATCATTCATGAGCATTTGTGCCATACCAATAAGATGCTTTGTCTTGTTATTTGGATAAGATATACTTCGAATTATTGGGAAAAGGGAATCAAAACTTGCCTGTGAAAGTGCTTCAGGATTGGGGAATTGCTCAAAAATAGCTGGGGTTGTAAGGTTGACTCTTTTGTCTGTACATTGGGCGGAGAGTATAACTGCAACTAAAAGCTGGAAGGGATTATCGTAAAGCAGCTCAGTCTCTGCCTCAGGAATATGCTGCTGGAAATAATCAAGAATAATCTGATACCGATCCTTTTTAGTCATACGAAGTAAAGAACCGAAAGATACAACGAATTTTTAGTCTACTGAACCGTGAACCCGTCCATGGCGGTATATGCCATAATTTTATTCACTGAATTTTCATTGGGAGAATATGATATACAAGACAAGCATTCCATTCCTTCTTTTAACTCATTGAATTGTTCCATAGATACTGGATCATTTTCAAGAAAGGAGATAAAATCTGACTTTTCCTCTGCTGACATTTCATTATAGAGATAGCGAAACATAGATTCATTTATTAATGCACTCATTGTCAATTATTTAGATTTTAAACTACCCGAAAGGCAGCATGACTTAATGGTCATCAATAGGGAGGGGGATTAGGGGATAGGACAGCTTAAGGATGGGTGCGGACAAACTGTTGAAACTAGAACGGATGCTAAAGATAAATATTGCATCAACAATCGAAATAGTTCAATTTTCTTTTATCAAAAAAATATCTTCGCCCTCACGCTTCATTAAATACTGCTCCCGAGCTACTTTTTCAATCCACAACGGATTGCTTTTAAGCAATTCAAGATCATGTTGCGTCTTTTCAATCTGGCCCTTGTAATACTTTTTACTTTCAGTCAGACCCTTCAAATCTTTTCGATATTGAAGGTGTAAGAATAAGTTGTTGTGGTCAAAAAAAAGCATCCACACTAGAAAGAATATGGAAGCAAAAAAGTACTTGCTTCGAAAGAACCTGAAAAAAGCAGGAAAAACTTTCATTTATAAATTGATATACTCAAAGTTAACAAAAAAGAAGATAGTTAGTCAACGTATTAACTCATTAAAAGAAGTTAATTGTCCTAATTTCGCCCGTAATATTGGCTTTTATCCAATCCCAGCTCCTTTTAATCCATCCTTTGTAATACCTTGCAAGCGAAATGGAAAAGTCAAATTTCGTAGATCAAATTAGGGTGTTTTGCAGAAGCGGTCATGGTGGAGCAGGAAGCAAACACTTCATGCGAACAAAATTCAATGCACAGGCAGGCCCAGATGGAGGGGATGGCGGCAGAGGAGGCCATATTATTTTAAAAGGCAATAAGCACCTGTGGACTCTACTACACCTTCGCTACTATAAAAATGTGTTAGCTGAAGATGGTCAGTATGGCAACAAGAATAATATGACAGGCCGTGATGGGAAAGACATTATAATAGAAGTTCCATTAGGGACTATTGCTCGCAATGAAGAAAATGAGCTTGTGGATGGTGAAATCTTAGAAGATGGACAAGAATTTATTTGGATAAAGGGTGGACGAGGAGGATTAGGAAATAAGAATTTTGCCACCCCGACCAACCAAGCACCAGAATACGCACAACCTGGGGAAGATGGTTCAGAAGGGTGGAAAGTACTAGAATTAAAAGTCCTAGCAGATGTTGGACTCGTTGGATTTCCAAATGCCGGAAAATCAACACTTTTATCATCCATTACTGCAGCAAGACCAAAGATTGCAGACTACGCATTTACAACCATTACTCCGCAACTGGGAATGGTTGAATATAGAGAGGGCCGTTCATTTTGTATTGCAGACCTTCCCGGAATTATCGAAGGTGCTGCCGAAGGCCGTGGTTTGGGCCATCGATTTTTACGGCATATTGAGCGAAACCCCGTTTTGCTTTTTCTAATACCGGCAGATAGCAAAGACCATAAAAATGAATTAGCAATCCTATTCAGCGAATTGGAACAATACAACCCAGAACTGTTGGATAAAAAATTCATCATCGCGGTTAGTAAAAGTGATATGCTTGATGATGAACTAAAAGAGGCTATTACAAAAGAACTCCCTAAAAACATTCCACATATTTTTATCTCGTCAGTTTCTGGTGCGGGGCTTCAGAAGTTGAAAGACATACTCTGGCAAGAGTTACAGCCAGAATAAGCATAACCGATTAGGAAATTCAATGCCTTTTACCAGAACATCTTGATGACGTCTAACATACCGGTATTGCAATCATAATGCAGTAAACGAAAAAGTACAGGGCTACAAGCGGAAACAATCACGTAATTTTAAGAATAAACTTTTACTGTGCTCAGTTTCATTAATAAATCGCTAAAACGCTTAGCGATAATTCTGCAGGTATTTTGGGTTTTCTTCCCAGGCATCCTATTTTTAGCAATAGGCTATCTCTTTTTTACAAATTTCATACAAGGAAAAGATATTCTAATCACAGGGTTACGCTCAAGGCAAACAGGCCTTTTTTTCATCATTGGCTTACTATTTTGGGCGTTGATTACTTGGTATACATCAAGACTAATCGCATACAACAACGACAGGCTTTTTCATGTTGCAAAAGAGGAGCTCTATAAAACACCTAGAATACTTGGGTATGCATGCTTCACCGTAATAATAATTGCACTGGCCTCTATCTATTCAGGAAAGAATGATGTAGAACTTCATGTTGGTGTCATTATTCCTAGTACACTTATCTTTCTCATTTTACATCCGCTATTCGAAAAAATAAAAAATAAAAACGACCGAAGTCATCTTATAAAATTTAGAAAAATAATCTGGGCTTTTTATGCAGGGATTATTGCCTTCATGGTGGGCATTAATTCTATTGCTACCTACATTCTATTTCTTCCAATTATTCAAATTGGATACCTTTTTCTTGTTGTGACTAGAAGAAAAATTAGCCAAAGCAATAAAAATCACAATAAGAACATCCTATACCCTAATCTTGATGCACTAAGAAATAAATACAGAAATCTTTTACAATGGATTTTCACTGATAAGGAAAGAATAAAAGATCCACTTAAAAATGAAATCATAGCTCAAACAGAAAAAAATATTTTTTTTTGGTTTGGGGTATTTTCAGTCGTCGCACTGGCTATTTATGTGTTGGCTATTTTTTCACTACCCTTCTCGCGATACATTACTGCACTGCCAATTATTCTGCTTTCCTTCGGCATACTTTTAGGAGCAGGAAACATCCTAGCACTCTTTTCTAATAAACAAAAAATAAATTTCCATTTTTTATTCATACTAGCCTTAATTATATGTGGAATTTTTACTGAACCACATCATGTAAATCTGAGTAAACTAGAAACCAAAGATTCTCTTTATTCAAAACGACAAGATCTAAAGTCGCACTTTACAGATTGGATACAAGAAAGAAGAAATGACATAACAGATAGTACAAAAACAGAATACCCCATTTATTTTATTTTAGCTGATGGAGGTGCTTCCCGATCTGCCTATTGGACAGCTTCAGTATTAAGTCGTATCGACTCAGAAACAGATGGGAATTTTTTAAACAGCATGTATTGTTTATCAGGCGCCTCTGGAGGAAGCCTAGGCAACCTGGCCTTCCTAATGGCCGCTAAGAGTCAGCACAAAGTGTCAACAACAATGGAGGTACAAGATTACCTATCAACAGATTTCTTAAGCTTTCCCTTAGTACGACTAATGGGTCCGGATATTCTACTGCCCTTACTCCCAATTGAAGTCGTAAAAGATAGAGCAGAAGCTCTTGAAAATTCATTAATGAATATACCTGTTGAGAATAGTGTTAGCTCATTTATTAAAAAAGACTTCTCCACGTTAATTAGCCCTGATTCGTTTAAACATAGAATGCCCGTCATTTTCATTAACTGCACTCGTATGCAAGATGGATCGCCAGCAGTAGTAAGCAACATTCAAATCAATAACAATGTATTTGGAAGTAGAATAGATGTGCTGAAATTACTAAATCCAGGAGAAGGTATGTCTATAGCCACATCAATTGTACTTGGCGCACGATTCCCCTATTTCAGTCCAGCAGGGTGCATCAAAAATCAATACTTTGTGGATGGTGGCTACTTTGATAATTCTGGGGCCGGGGTTGTACACGAAATGATTCTTGAGTTACAAAAAATGGTTATAGACTCCCTAAAAATAAACCCAACTCATTATTTCGGAAAATTAAAATTTCATGTAATTCACATTACCAATCAACCCTCAGAAGACGTAAAAATAAAAAAAATACACCCATTGATTAATGATCTTGCAGCACCAATTAAAACAATACTGGGGTCTTATTCAAGTCAAACAGATATTAATAATGTGCACCTTTATAAATATCTACTCGAAATTTACAAAGGTGACACAACGTACAGTAAAATAAATCTTTACAAAAAAGACGAGTCTGATTCATACCCTATGAACTGGTCAATTTCAGATCAATCATTAAATAGAATGAATATGAGATTACATAATAATAAGGAGTTGGATACATTGATACAACAAATGAATAAGAAATAATTGAATGTCAAGTATACATTAATCCATAAAATAATGCTACCCATCTTTCCATCTCCAAAGATGGAGACAAGCGTATGTTCTATAAGGACGCCATTTCAATGCGATTTCATTCATCCTTAATTTTAAGTCTTTTTTACTCTCTACCTCAATTGAATATAACTTAACCATAGCTTGCTGAATTCCAAGATCATCAACAGGAAAAACATCTTCCCTCCCCATTGCAAACATAAGGAGCATCTCAACAGTCCATCTTCCAATTCCTTTTATTTCCGTCAAGGTCGCGATAATTTCTTCATCGGTAGATGAATGCAATCGGGTTAATCTGTCTTTGTGATGAACTGAAAATGTTGCTAAATTTTTAATGTACGTTGCTTTTGAAGCAGATAAGCCAACCTTTCGCATTGAGTCAATTTCGAGATTTAGTATTTGAACTGCGACATTTTTTCTTGCGTCTAGCAATGAAAAAAATCTATCCCGAATAACTGCCGCAACCTTTACTGACAATTGTTGTCCAATAATAGAAGCGCATAAGTACTTTACTATATTCTTCTCTGTAGACAAGCTTATCTCATCCTGACTGAAGAGTACCTTTTTAAATTTCGGATCTTTTAGGAGATGTAAACGATACTTGATAAAACTAAGTTTAAATGAATTCCCAACTAACTCCGCCACTTTTCTCATCCTTCAATTGAATTCCGGCAGCAAGCAATTGATTTCTTATTTTGTCAGAAGTAGTAAAATCTTTCTTATCACGAGCATCTTTTCTAATCTCAGCAATAAGATGAAGGATAGCGGAAATTTTATCATCATGCTGCTTATGCTCGTCCTGTAAGCCAAAAATATCGACTAAGTATACCTTGAACTTATCCTTCATCAGCTTCAGCGTATCAGAGGCTAAGGCCTCGAATTTTAGATGTCCGTCTTTTAATGAATTAATGATTGGCACGAGCTCAAATAAAGAAGCAAGTACTTTTGCCGTGTTTAAATCATCGTTCATGTCATCATCCAACGAATTCAATACATCCAAACAATGTTGATTTAATGAAACATCAATAGTATCAATTGATTGGTGAGAATCGATATTGAATTTACCAAGCAATTGAAATGCATCCCAGATCCGACGCAACCCCTTTTCAGATGCCTGCAAGGATTCATTGCCAAAATCAAGTGTACTGCGGTAATGTGTTTGCAATATAAAAAAGCGAACTGTCATGGCTGAATAAGCCTGTTCTAGAATTTCATGATTTCCAGAGAATAACTCACTTAACTTGATCACGTTATTATAACTCTTACCCATCTTTCGCCCATTGATGGTAATCATATTGTTATGCAACCAATATTTTGCTGGAATGTGATGATTGCAAACAGCACTCTGTGCAATTTCACATTCGTGATGAGGGAATTGCAAATCCATTCCACCACCATGAATATCAAATTCTTGTCCAAGGTATTTTGTGCTCATGGCAGAACATTCTATATGCCACCCAGGGAAACCAACTCCCCAGGGGCTATTCCATCGCATAATATGTTCAGGTGCAGCATTTTTCCATAATGCAAAATCAGACCTATTTCGTTTTTCTTCCTGAGACGCTAAGTCTCTAGTGGTGTCAAGTTGATCTTCCAGAACCCTTCCGCTTAAAATTCCATAGGGCATTCCCTTTGCACTAAACTCTCGGTGGTACTTTTCTACATCAAAGTATACTGAGCCGTTGATAACATAAGCGAAACCATCTGTAATAATTTTCTCTATCATATCAATCTGCTCAACAATATGTCCTGTAGCAGTTGGCTCGATACTAGGCTCAAGATTATTAAACTCTTTCATAGCCCAATGAAATTTATTGGTGTACTTTTGCACCAATTCCATCGGCTCTAATTTTTCTAGGATGGCTTTGCTTGAAATCTTATCCTCGCTCTCTCTACCCTCTTCCTCAAAATGGCCTGCGTCTGTTATATTTCGTACATACCTAACCTGAAATCCCCGATGCAACAAATAGCGGTATACAATATCAAAAGTGATAAATGGTCTTGCATGCCCAAGATGGCTCTCGCCACTCACTGTAGGCCCACACACATACATGCCAACTCGATTTGGGGTAATTGATTTGAATTCCTCTTTTTTCCGAGTAAGTGAATTATAAAAAGAAAGTGATGACATATTCAAATTTAAGAAAATCAAAGATAACCATAGAAATGCAGAATGAGGAAATCTCTACTTATTAGTATGGCGAAAGCTATAATCAGAGATTAAAAATGCATGATCAGAGATACCCTCACCTCCTTTGATGAATTGGAGTGGGCTGAACGATTTATCTGAGAAAATATAATCAATGCGTAGGGTTGGAAGAAGTCTCAAAATCGAAGAAGTAGCACTCGTGAAGGTTGACCCTATTCCACTCCCCTTTTCAAGAAAACCATCTTTCATATCTCCTTTTAAAATTGCATACGCATAAGAATTTGGAACATCATTTAAGTCGCCAGCAAGGATAACTGGGTGTGGGGATTTTTTAATTTCACTGCTGATAAAGTCAGATTGAACACCATGCCAATAAAAGGTATTGCGCATTTTTTTCAATAAATGAATTGATTCCGATTTATCATATCCTGCATCTTTATTCAACTCGTCAATCACCCTATATTCACGATTGCCGAACCCAAATGACTGAAGATGAACAGAATAAATCCTCAAGGTATCATCCTGATATTTTACATCCACAAATGCTGTGCTCTCAGCACTTCCCTCAGTTGAAACCGGAAATGAAATTTCTCCTTTATCTACAATAGGTAAACGAGAAAAAATAGCTATACCGGTTCTTTCCCCACCATTATAAATATCTTCTCCGGAAAATTGGACGTATTTATAACCAAGCTCATTCTTTAAATATGATATTGGGTTTGATTTACCCAACGAAGGGATGGAAATAAATTCCTGAAAGCAAACAATGTCAGGTTTGTATTTTTTGATTTCATCAAAAACAAGCCGCTGATTTTCGACTTTATTTTCGTTAAAAAAATACTCATCAAATGGCACAAAATGCCTGACATTCCAGCTCATAACCCTTAATGATTCATGCTTCTCTACATCAAAATCAGAATTCAAATGAAAAGAATAATGAATAGAAAATGGAATGATACCAGCAACTAAAACAAATAATGAAAACAAAGAAAGAGAGGGACGGATAAAAAGCCACAGTATAAAAAAAAGGAAAATGAATACAAATAGGTATGGGAAGAATAAACCTAGAAATCCAGTAAACCACCAATCCTGAGGATGCATTCTTGGAGCAAGGCAACACGCAATAAATAGCAAGGCCACTAATACATTGAGCAGCATTAATAACCGAACTGAAAATAATTTAATAAATTTTATCATTTGCAAAATTCAGAACAAAGTATCTGATGATAAGAAACGCTAAACTAAGTTGTAAAATAAAATCGAATAATGAAGATTAAATATCCTCTTTACTCGCTTCACTCAGAAATTTTTTTTCTTCGTCAGTCAATTTTTCGTAACCAAATTGATTTATCTTATCTAAAATAGTGTCAATTTTTTGCTGCGTAATATTTTTTTTCTTGAAAAAAGGAGCCGTTGAACCTTGATTGTAAAATAGCTTGTCCTTCGTTGAGGCAGGGGAATTTTTTGAAGGACTGAACCAACTGCTACAAATTCTGGCCAGATGATTCATCCATGCGCCAAGATCATTGCCCGCTTCTAAGAGTTTTATAAAAATAAATCCCATCAGCCCAGCGATAAGATGAGGAATCAACAATACGGGCGACTTTATAAGCGTCGACGTATTCAGTAAGAAATAAATAAGTGAAATTATCCACAAGGGAATACCCCCGCCTATCATTGGAAAAAATCTATACTTAGGAGAGATAGTTGCTGCTGCAACAGCTAATCCAACTAAAGCAGATGTAATTCCTGTAAAGTATATACTTACTGCAGCACTCCCATAAATTAAATTAGCAGAAATGAAAAACGCAAATGCAGATGAGGTTCCACAGTATAAATAAAGAGGAATCAATTTATCGCCACCAATAAGATCTTGTATTAGATTAGCAAAAAGCCATAGCCAAAAAATATTACTAATGGCAACAAATAATTTAACCTCACTGAACTGCATAGTTAAAATAGTCCATGGCCTAAAAGCCAATTTGGAAGGATCTGCTGGCATAGCAAACCACTGGTATATATTTCGATAAAAAGCTTCCTCCGGTATCGCCGAAAATGTATAAATGCTTTTCAAGAAATTCAACAAAATAAAAAACATGGCAAGCAAAATCACTAGCATGACCAATGGATTCGATGTATTCCAAAGTGATGGACCAGTTTTCGGCTTATAATCTCTATACCCCATAATTACGTTTGATTTTGAGAAGAATCAATAAAAACGATTCCTATCTTTTTTATTCCATATCATAACAACGATAATACCAATTGCAGCACCACCTAAGTGAGCAAAGTGTGCAATCCCGGTTGACTCACTTGAAACACCACCTATAATATCCAAAACGGCTAACCCCAATAATGCCCACTTAGCTTTAATAGGAAATGGGATAGGAAGAATTAGCATACGGCTATTGGGGAATGTAAATGCAAATGCAGCAAATATTCCCATAATCGCTCCGGAAGCACCTAACGTAGGAACATTCTTCAGCATAAAAAGTTCTTGTTCAGATAGTTGTCCAGCCAAAAACAAGGCATTATATTGAGAAATATCATAGGTAAGCGCTAGCGCTTGAGCCAACCCTGCACCTACGCCACAAATCAGGTAAAATATCAAAAATCGGCCTGGTCCCCAAAGATTTTCCAAGGTTGAACCAAACATCCACAAGGCGAACATATTAAATAAAATATGAAAGAAAGAAGAGGATGAATGTAAAAACATGTAGGTTATAAACTGCCAAAACCCATAATGAGTAGAACTGAAGTGGTGTAACGCAAAAAGGTTCTCCATAGGCAAGAGATCCTGACCAATAGTGATTTGAGCTAACCAAACAAGCGA
>Ga0209086_10004576_pt1 | contig 10225 bp, 14 predicted proteins | sample M_130207_XF_Meta_FD_187312 | JGI IMG/M metagenome (GOLD analysis project Ga0209086, IMG submission 187312) | Freshwater microbial communities from Lake Montjoie, Canada to study carbon cycling - M_130207_XF_MetaG (SPAdes) (version 2) | ecosystem: Environmental > Aquatic > Freshwater > Lake...
AAAGTCTTCATTAATAGTTAAAAGGTCAATTTTCGTACCTCTTAGCATAATTGTACTTTGCTGTATTAAACCAGAATATTCAGCAAAGGATTCATCTAAAAATACCCGAGCGTTTAAATCAGTAGGTGCTAATTTGAGAATTTTATAAATATTAATAGAAAGTATATAATATGAAGTAGCAAGTTCGCTTTCTAAATTAATATTTTTATCAAGAGACAAATAAAGTTTAGTTGAAGAAAGCATAGCAATACCCATACTAATTAGCGTAACAATCATAGTCGTGTAAACAGGAGGAACAACACCAAGATTAGAAAATGAAGCACTAAAAATAGAAAAACAAATAATAGGTAAATCATAAAGAATTAACTGTTGTTTTAGTGCTAAATAACGTTGAGTATGGAGTGTATTTAATTGAATGCTGTTATACCTGATTTTTTGTAAAATACTTACGATAGGAAGTGACCAACTCATTATATATTATACATATATAATGGATATAATAATTATTTCATTGCTCTAATACCCAAAAGCGATGTAATCAAAGTTTGGAGTTATTGAAGCAGATGTTGCGACAAAATTGGAAGAAGTGATACTACTTATCTTTATAGTGTTTGAAGCAGACCCTGCCCCTGTCAATTGACATTGGACTGATAAACAAGAAGTAGTAAATGCTGGACTGAAAGTGATTGTTGCTCCCGTGGTTGAAGCACTGCCTGACCCAAATTGACAATATACATTTTGTGCTGTAGTTGTGGTTATTACTCGTTTAGAACCTCTTGATAATAATGTAAAATTAGCAGATGATAATAGTGCGTAAGATGCTAAACTTGCGGTTGTTGCGTAAGATGCTAAAAGTGTGTTAATCGTATTTTGAACCCAAGTAGTAGTAGGTATAGTTGTTCCTACTGTTGGATATGCCGTAACAGTTGCGGATATAGAAGGAACTTGCGAAAAAGTCGTTGTTGAATCTGCCTCAATCGTATTTATTTTAAGGGATGTCATTATAATACAATAACATAATAATTTAGCGAAGAAACACCAGCAAGAGAAGATAAAATATAACTGAATGTGGTTAAGGTAGTTCCTGCTAATGCTGCTGATACAATCACTGTTCCAGTTCCCATATCAACAGTAAGAAGGACAAGAGGAATAACAGTATATGTTTTAGCAAATGTTAATGTCCCTGTGATTGCTAATACTGGTGTAGAAGCAGATGTAATTTTTCCTTTTTCCGCATAAGCAATAGCATTTTTAACCCACGTAGAAGTTACTAATCCTGTATCAAATAAAGGATATGCTGGAATACTAGCATTTGTTACTGGTTGGGATGTAAATGTTTGTGTTAAATCCCACGTTTGTGATTGTGTTTTAAAATAAGTAAAAGCAGTTTGTACCCAAGCAGTACTTGGAACATTTGTATTATTTGCTGAACCTGAACCAACCGTTCCATTATTTATAGGAACTGTTGTAAATGTTTGTGCTAATGCCCAAGTATTAATATTTGCTTTTAAATAAGTAAGAGCATCACTGATCCAAGTCGTTGTAGGTACTGTAGATCCAACAGTAGGATAAGCGGATGGAGTTTGTTGAAGTGTGATTATTCCAGTGCTAATTGTAGATGCCAATGTTCCTAAAATACTCATTTGTCTCGTTGCTGAACCTAAATTAAATGCTCCAACAGACCCAGCACCACTACCAATATTAATTGAACCAGTTGCTATGCTTGTAGTTCCATTAGATATATACATATTCGTCGCACCACTTCCAATATAAACATTTCCACCTGAATACGCACCGTCGTGAATTCTTGTATCACCTGAACGACCTGCTCGTGTTGCTAATTGTAGCGAACCATAATTAAGGTTGTAACCTACTTTTAATGCCGCTCCAGGGGAGGAACCACTTGTTCCTATTAAATTATCACCAATTAAAACTTCTGTATTGATGCTGTTGCTATTTAATGCGTTTGCTGAAACAACCATACTACCTATATTTGTGGTTGCGTTTGTAAAAGAGTTTGTGCCTGTAAATGTGTTATTTAAAGATAAAAAATTTGAACCAGAGACAAGTGGTGTTGTAATATAAGAATAGGTTGTATCTTGAAATTGCGAATCTAATGTTCCAGCACCAGTTCCAGTGCCTAAACTAAAAATATTAACAATTAATCTATCAGTGGAAAGTAAGGTTAATATTCCTAAAGTTAATTGAGCAAAAAATACATCAGTAACACTTGTGTTTATATCTGCTGAATACCCACTTGTTCCCAGTAATATCTCATTTCCTGCTAAATCTCGTTTATAAAGTGTAAAAAAATATCGTAATACACCCGCACTGCCCCCAACCTGCTTGCCAAATTGATTTAATTCCCAAATACCTGAAGGAATTGATACTGTTCCTGGATAACCTGAATCAGTTATAAATGAGGCAATCGTTTGTGTGCCTGCCTGTGGTGTGTTGAGTGTTGTTTGTGTGGTAATTACAATTGATGTCCCGAGTTGCCTATATGGACTAATTGCGTCTGTAATAGAATAATTAAAATAAAGATTTGTTCCAGAACCGCTGTTGACTAATCTGCTATCAACGTATGCTTTGTTTGTCAAGTCTTCAGCAGTTACTGGTGATGAGTTACAATGTGGGGCATTTGCTGAAAATGTGGTTTGATAAGAAATATCCATATCGGTATCAATATTTAGAGTCCCGTCACTTATTATAGAATTTAGTTTTGTCGACATATATAATATAAGTATATATTATTTATGAAATTGAGTTTATAAAGCGATAAAATTTAACGCCGAACAACCGTCACCAGAAATAGTATATGTAAATTTAATATCACTAACACTAACAAGATTTGCGATATAAGTATTAGTAGATCCACTAACAACAGTAAGTATAACAGTAGGAGTATAGGTAAATGAAGCACTAAATGTAGAAAAATAAACTGACCCACTTATTCCAGGTGTAGCAACCGAACCATTACAAATTAAATCCTCGAGTTCAATCCATTCGGGAGCAGTCCCCTCTCCAGTCCCAATAAGCACTTGACCTAATTCTCCCTGAACACCATTTATAGATAAAGCATTTACTGAGATATCTAAACCATCTGGACACGCAATAGTTAAGTTATCGCCTATAGAATACAGACCTTTTTCAGCATTGAATTCTAATTTTTCTGTGGTTAATATAACATCTACAGAACCTATAATATGAATATCATTTTGAGTTATAGTATTGCTATAATTTCCAGAAACTAAATTTATTTCTAACCTTTTGTAAGTTGAAATATCAGTTCCATCTGTAAAAAATACTTGATCATTAGTTAATTTACCAACATCTAATAAATTAGTAAAAATAAGACCATTACTAGGATCAATTTGTGCTAAACCAACAGCACCAGAAATGTCAATACTGTTACTTGTTGCTACTAAATTGGAAGTATCATTTGTTATATTTAATCCTGATGTAAGATTAGCATTTATTTCAGTAATATATGTATTTGGATTTGAAATACTGAACCCATTAAGACCATAAGAAGCAACCTTAGTTGTAGAATATTCCCCCGTGGAAATTCCGTCTTTTTGAATATCTAATCTTATTAATCCATTAGTAATAACCATATCATTCGTGGTAACATTAGAAATATCTGTTACTTCTTGTAAATCGGGAGTAGTAGGTAAATCAACCCAATTAATGCCTGATAAAGTATTGCCTAATACTTGTCCAACATTTCCAGAAGAATCATTAATTAAAAATTGGGGAATACCCGCATCACAACTAATAGCAAGTGAGGATGAAGATGCGGATATTGTTAATTGGCGTTCATTTGCTGTCAAATTATAATCATTATTTTGAAGACTCAAACCTGCGTGATAAATATTACCTACTTCAACTTGTGAATACAATTGTGTTCTTGAATATTGACTTGAAGAAAAATCATCTATTAATGATTCAAAAGATATAAAAGGTGTTGGAGTTAAAGAATTTTTGGACGCAAAAATATAATTACTTACATAACTTATTTCATTATAATCCAAACCACCTATTAATTTTATATTATTTGTAGTTACATTACTAATGTCAGTTACTTCTTGTAAATTGGGAGTAGGAGTAATAACATCACCCCATACTACATTTGTTCCATCATAAGTGATTGCCTGTCCATTTGTTGGGGAAGTTCCATCAAGATTAAAACTAACGTCAATTACCTCTTGTAGATTAGGAGTAGAAGTTGTAACATCACCCCATACTACATCTGTTCCATCATAAGTAATTGCCTGACCACTTGTAGGAGCAGTTCCATCAAGATTAAAACTAACGTCAATTACCTCTTGTAGATTAGGAGTAGGAGTTATAACATCACTCCATACTACATTTGTTCCATCATAAGTAATTGCCTGCCCATTTGTAGGAGCAGTTCCATCAAGATTGTAACTAACATCAATTACATCTTGTAAATCTTGAGTATTACTACTATTTTGTAGTTTTAAATAAAGTGCGTATAATGTATTATATTTTGATAAAAGATTGTAATAAGAACCCGACATATAGATATATATATATTAAAAAAAAGTATACATTAAGTTTTCTGCGATATGGGGAGTAATATAACGACCACCAAATTCTTGTGGTTTTCTTGAGATTACAGATGTGCCGTGTTCAATAAGTGGATTAATTGTTTTATTATCAATAGTTACATCATTTTTTCCCATAGGTGTTAAAGCACTGACCACATCTGCTTTTGAACGAACAACTTGAACACCTTTGTGTTTTTTTCCTAAAATAGCGGGATTAAGAGCAATACTTTTGCTTGTAAGTCCTTTCTTTGCTAAAATGCGAGCAGTTTCTCCTGATTTTGAATGAGAAATCGTTTCTACTGAATCTTTACCATATTTGGCATTTGCTTTGCGTTGAACTTTTTCAGCATCTTTATAACGTTTTGTTTTTTTAAAATCACCTGTTACAATATGTGTATTATTAGACCAGTCAGTTATATTACCGTGTGTTCCTGATAACGCTACAACAGATTTTCCAGTATTTGGATTAAAATATACTTTATTTTTTCCAGTTGATAATTCTTTATCAACCTGATAATTTCCAACAGATTTTGTATCTTTTTTTTTAGCATATGAACCTTTCACAAATTTTGATAATTCTTTTGAACTTACTCCACCTATTTTACGAGTCATTATATATAATAACTATATAAAAATAAAACTAATTATATATATGAATGTTTCGTTTAATTAATCTTTATGACCAAGATTTAATTGTTTATAGTAGTGGATTAGTATTAAAAAAATCACGAAATAAATGGTATGCTCCTAAATATCAATTATCACCAATTACTACAAAAAATAAAAAACAATATGAAAAGTTTGATTTAACAAATAAACCAAATCGTCATTCAGCAAGAGTTCATCGTTTAGTAGCATCTGCTTTTTTGGGATTAGATTATTATGATTCAAGCGAACAAGTAGATCATATTGATGGAGATACATTAAATAATAATATGAATAATTTAAGAGTTGGAGACAATCAATCAAACCAATTCAATAATACTGCGTATGGAGTTTGTGAAAGAGATGGTAAATTTCGTGCTAGAATTAGAATTAATAATTTATTATTACATATTGGAACATATAATGAAGAACAAATTGCCCGACAAAAATATTTAGATGCTAAACAAAAATATCATATATTTGGTAAAAAATATACAGATGAAGAAGTTGAACAGATTAGAAAAGATTTAAAAAATGAATATATTAATTTTTTAAATCAATTTTAAATTTAGAGACAAAATTATAGTAAATGAATGATCTTTACAATTAAAGATAAAATTATAAAAATGAAATTAGAAAATAGTCAATATTGGTTAATTACAAGTTATGACAATAAAAAACATTTATTACCAAGCGTCTTACCAAATGTCTCAGGATATTATAAAAATTTTAATAAACAAGTAATTTCTTTAGAACAAATAATAAATATTTTAAAGAAATTAGATCCCAATTGCGAAATAGAATTCTTAGAACAAACTAAAAAGATTCGCTCTGTCTTGGAATTGGAACCAGCATACAGACGGATAAGTCATAATTAATATCATATTTGTCTCTAATTTCATCTAAATATTTTTTATATTGTTCATTCGTATAACCTTGAAGCATCATTTGAACTCTGCTAATAACATATCTTCCGCAACTATCACTATTTTTACCTTGTAATCTATAAGCAGAATGAGAACATTTTTTTCCACCTAAAAGGCGAGTAATTTGTCTCACATCTTCACCAAGAATAGTTTTAATAGAACGAGAAAGACAATTTAAATCATTATCATATTTTACTCCATAAGAATTAAAATATTCAAATTTATCATTTAATTTCATAATTAGAACCCAATGCCCAACCTTCTCTCCCCAGTTTAAAAATATAATTTTATAAGATTTCTCAGTAGGTAATAATTGATCAATAGAATTATATTGAGACAAATCTTTGTACATAATAATTTTAGAAGCAGGAACTCCTATTGCGGATTCAAATACTTTATCACTGAGAGGAATTTTATCCAATTTCTCCAATTGCTCTAAATTCATTTAATATATAAGTATATATAATATTAAATGGAATTTCCCGAAGATATTATTAAATTAATAAAGGATTTTAGTATGCCTATCACAAGACCAGACTGGCGTAACGGTTGTTGGTTCAAGAGACAACTGAGACATAATACAAATTATCACAAATATATTCTATATTTAGTAATGATTTCATTTCGTTTCCAACCTTGGCAATTACAACAATATGTTCATCATTACAACGATTAGAATATAAATAAAATGTTCTATATATATATAAATGGATTCCTTTGAAGCAACATTGTTTAATGATAAAGCGGCATCTACTAAAAAGTCTTATCTTGGTAATTTACGAAGGTTAAATGATAATAAAGAAATTAAAAATGTAAATTTTCTAAAAGATACAAAAAAAGTTCTAGAATATGTTGATAAAGTTGATAATCCATCAACTAAAAAAAACTACTATATCTCATCAGTCGCATTGCTTGAAGGTAATAAAAAAATGAAGAAATATTATGATGTATATTTAGAAAAAATGAATGAAATAAATAAAAAATTAACTAAAAACCCATTTAAAAGCGAAAAGACACTTGCTAAGGTTGCGATTCCAATGGAAGATTTATTACAGAGACAAAAAGAATTATATGATCAAATTAATTTTAAACTTAAGAAAGTAGATGCTACAAAAGCAAATTTAGACCTATTACAAGATACAATTATTGTCTCTCTTTATACACTAATGCCTCCACGCAGAAATGATTACACAGAAGTCAAAATAGGTGAACCTAAAGAAGATGAATTTAATTATTATGATAAATATAAATTTTATTTTAATTCATTTAAAACAGCAAAGCATTATGGACAGCAAATTACCGATGTTCCAGATGAATTAGGTCGACTTATTGAATTACGTCAACGTTTGTCTCCTAATGAATGGTTATTAACAAATCAAAAAGGAAATAAATTGTCAACTAGTATGCTCTCAAAAGTAATTAAAGATGCGTTTAAAATGGATATTGGGTCTTCAGCAATTCGTAATATTTTCGCAACTCATATCTTTGGCGGACAGAAACAATTACTAAAGGATACAGCAGAACAGATGGGAACTAGTGTTGCGATGCTTTCAAATATTTATATTAATGATTAATCAAAAATAATTTTGTCTCCAAGTCCAAACCCAACACAAAACCAAACAGTCTTATAAGGAGCAGTACATTTTCCTTCTTTAAAAGAATAACGAACATTAGGTATAATAATAGTATAATCAGTTTTATTTTTTAATATTTTACTAATATATTGACGTTCTAACGAATCTAATGGAATTAGAAGTGCGTATGGTTTTCCAAGTGCTTCTAATCTTTCAAATACTTTTTGTTTTATAGAATAAGGAGGATTGTCAATCACCACTGAAAAATCAGGTTCATAAGTAAAAAAATCTTTATTAATATGAATATAATTAATTTTTAATTTATCTAAGTGTTGAGACAAATCTCCCTTACAAAAGAATGGACACCATACTTTGTCTCTAACTTTAATATATTTAAAAATTAATTCCCACGCTTCAAAAGGTGTTGTATAATTATCACTCTTTTTAAAAGTAATATTTTTTATCATTAAAAATATATTATATATAATTTTATATAATTTATAACTCACAACTGAACTCGCACTCACCTAATTGTACAATACAAGCGAGAATCTGCTGACCTAAACACCACCTTGCTTGTAAATCTAAATGTTCTTTATTATCATATTTAAATTCATATTCAAACCCATTGTTTTCATTAAATATAGGCATAGGAATATCAGGAAGAATAACCTTAATTTCATCTAATACTTTTTGTATATAATCAACATTCTCTTCATCAAAATGAAAACAAATATAAGTTGCTTCTTCATCTTCGCAAATAATTTCACACCCACAAGTTTCACAATTACCCGAATAGGCATCATCGAGCAAACAATATTCTTCGAACTCTTCACAACCACACGTAAATTTATAATTGGGTTCATCTGTGCTTTCAACGTTAAAATTCTCAGCATCATTACTGTATTGTACACTTCCCCAAAATTTCCCATAAATTTGACCATTGTAATATCTTCCCATTTTGCTTATAGTTAATAAAAATATTATTAAATAACTTGATTCAATTTTATATTATTGAGTTATTTCTTCACTTTCACTTTCACTTTCGCTTTCACTTTCGTTTTCACTTTCAATTTCATCTAACCATCTCTCAATAATCTTATCTTTATGTTCATCAATAATCTTTTTAGCAACGATATACATATATAAATTAATCATTTTATTAAATTTCCAATATTCAGGTTCAATTCCTAAATCTTCTGCGTTACGATGTATAATTTCTAATAAATCACAATAATATATCCCATAACCACTATCATAATGTTCTTCATATTTATTGAATTGTTCTTGTAAAACTTTATCCCATTTATCTTCGTCCATATTTTCTCTTGGAACATCATTATTATTAACAAAATATGCCAAAATTGTATCAAGAACCTCGTTTGCGTAAGGGTAGTTCATTTGCTGATTGTTAAAAAAAATATAGATAAATATTTGCTTTCAATTTTATATTATAGAAATTTCATCAACAAATCAAACTCTTGATGCTTCATTTTTATATACATTGCGGATAAGCGAATTGCTTCACTATTAGAATGATTTTCAGTAATTCCTCTTTCGTTATTCCAAATTTGAACTTCTATAGGGGCATCATCAAACATTGCTGTATCTAAATATTCTGTTGTTAATTGTTTATATTTATCAACTTTTTTTTGTGCCATTAAACGATTATTATTATAAACATATCCATAAATACAACCTTCTAGTTTTGTTTTTATATTTGAGTGAAACGGAAGAATTTTTTGAATTGTATCATACATATCTTTACAATAGAATTTAGCACATTGTAATTTTACCGATTTAGGCAATCTATTATCATTTAAAACATTTTGAAGTTGTTTCATCATTTCTTTTGAGATAGTAATTCCTTGATCCATTTCCATTTCTGGTGTTGTTAAAAAAAATATAGATAAATATTTGCTTTCAATTTTATATTATTTAATTTCCATAACATATTTATAAATAGCATCTCGGTTATGTTCTGCTTTAAACCAGTATATCATTCCACTAACCATAAAACTTCCTTCATCTATACCAAGACCAAGCGGATCTAATTGAGGATTACAATTCATATCAGTATTTTGAACCACAAATATATACCAAGTTTGTCCTTGAATTACTTTTGGTAGATTATTACATTCTCGTATAATTAAATCACCTTGTCTCTTTTGTGTTCTCCAAATCTTTGCTTGTTGAATCATCTCTGCGTTGGTCATCCAACTGACCATCTTTAAACGATGAATCCAACTAAAAGAAGTTTCTTTTCGTTGCTTTTTGTCTCTATCTTCAATAATAGTCTTCATCAATGCTCGTTGTCCTGATGATGTAATGAAAGACATTTTTCTGCTAATTGTTAATAAAAATATAGATAAATATTTGCTTTCAATTTTATAATCCAAAAATATGTGTCAAAATTACCCCAAAATTACTCAATATTTAGCAAAATATATATTTTTTGCTAAATAAATTAACACCATAACAGATAATACATTCCCTTAATTGCTCG
>Ga0209086_10004580_pt1 | contig 10221 bp, 7 predicted proteins | sample M_130207_XF_Meta_FD_187312 | JGI IMG/M metagenome (GOLD analysis project Ga0209086, IMG submission 187312) | Freshwater microbial communities from Lake Montjoie, Canada to study carbon cycling - M_130207_XF_MetaG (SPAdes) (version 2) | ecosystem: Environmental > Aquatic > Freshwater > Lake...
GCGGAGAATTTGTTGTTGGCGAAACGGTGAAGTTGGGTTACATCGAACAACTTAGAGATGCAATGTCGCCAACCGACAGCATTTGGCAAGCGATCTCCGATGGTCAAGAAGAAATCCAACTGGGACCAGTCAAGGTCAACAGTCGCGCGTACGTCGCGCGATTCGGTTTCACTGGAACTGAACAGCAGAAGTTGTGCGGAAATCTTTCGGGTGGTGAGCGCAACCGCGTGCATCTGGCGCGCATGCTGCATCAAGGGAACAATGTGATTCTCTTTGACGAGCCGACGAACGATCTCGATGTCAACACGATGCGTGCGCTTGAAGAAGCGATCGAGAACTTTGGTGGGACTGCGGTGATTGTCAGCCATGATCGATGGTTCCTTGACCGGGTCGCGACGCACATTCTTGCATTCGAAGGTGATAGTCAGACGTTCTTCTTCAATGGAAACTTTTCGGAGTACGAAGAAGATCGCGTTCGACGACTTGGCGAAAACACAGCGCCAGGCCGCGTGAAATATCGCAAGCTGACAAGAGCGTGAGTGGGAGAGGCTGAAAGAGTCCCCAAATTAGTGGCGGATGCAGTGACGGAAATACATCAGTGTTCAGCCGTGAAAAGTCCTCTCGGGGCTCAGACAGTCCTCGGCGACCGACACGATCTGGTTGTTCGATGTTCGATCGCAAGTTCAGTCGGCCGCCTGCGGAACTCGCCCGAGAGAACTTTCCAACGGCTGGATACGCAAACGAATGCGAGAAGTAAACAGACACAGCCAGGGAAATGCATAAGTGTTCAGCCGTGAAAAGTCCTCTCGGGGCTCAGACAGTCCTCGGCGACCGACACGATCCGGTTGTTCGATGTTCGATCGCAAGTTCAGTCGGCCGCCTGCGGAACTCGCCCGAGAGAACTTTCCAACGGCTGGATACGCAAACGAATGCGAGACGGAATCTGAAAAACGTTCGAGCGAGAATTTGATTCGCGAACGTGGGCAGCGGAATGATTTGAACCCCGGCGAGTTTGCAAGCCGAGCCGGAGTCCGCGAAGGCGAGGCGCAGCATGTTTGAGCCCGGGGGCAAATCAGTCCGCTGCCAAAAAACTGCACGAACCACTTTTGAGTCCATGCATAAGTCAGCAGCCGTGAAAAGATCCCGCCGGGCTCAGGTACGACCCTTATCGCGAGATAAAACTGAGATGGGATGCGGTATGAAGTATCCGTGGAGTGAAATTTTGTATTTCTACGGCTAGAAATTTTTGAAAAAAGTTCATAAATTGAATTGACTCTTTGACAGAGTCATGCGTAGGGTTCTATGGGCGTGTTTCAAATTTGTGTTTCGAAAATTAATTTCACAAGTTTCAAATTGATTAGTTTGAAGTGCTGTTTTTTAATCTAAATTCACCTTGAAATCCCAGAATTTTTAGAGTTCTAGATTCTAGAGTTGAGCCCCAAGCGTAGAAAAAATTTCATTCATCAAACAGGAGACTTGAATTATGTCGCAGACTTCGCATTCAAATGATTCCGTGTGTATTTCTAAAACAGATGAGTTTTTCCCTCAAATTGACGACCACTCTCTTGGAAATCAGACTGTTGGAAATCGCAGGATTTCTCTTTGGTTTTCAAACGGGAATGCACCACGCGTTGTTCGGTTTCATGCCCCAGCATTGCGTCTTGCCGTCTTGGCGACTGCGGCATTTGCGCTGGCGCCAGATTTCACTGCTCAAGCGGGCGATAGCGCGTCTCCACTCAATGTGCCAGGAACGATCGTCGGTTGGGGAAACAATGACCACGGCCAAACCACACTTCCTTCGAGCTTGGAATCACTTGGACTTTGCAGCCAAATTGCCGCCGGTAATTCTCATACCGTTGCACTTCGTATCAATGGAACAGTAAAGGCTTGGGGAATGAATGACCAAGATCAATGTGCTATTCCTCTCAATCTTGGCGCGTGCCTGCAAGTTGCCGCTGGCGGTGCACATACCGTTGCTCTCAAACAAAACGGACTTGTCGCTGCGTGGGGTGCGAACACCGAAGGTCAGGTGAATGTGCCTGCGGGTCTTGGGCAGTGTTCTCAAATCGCCGCGGGTGGAATGCACACTCTTGCAATTAAACAAAATGGTCTCATCGCAGCTTGGGGAAGCAATAATGAAGGTCAATCAACACTTCCTGCTGGTCTTGGTGTTTGCAAGCAAATCATCGCAGGACCAACGTATTCAGGCGCGATTCAGTCCAGCGGAACAGTTGTTCTTTGGGGACTCTGGCAAGTTGAGCCTGAGATCATCTCTTGCACGGTTCCTCCAAACCTTGGTGCGTGCACCATGATTGCAGCTGGAGCGATGCACACAGCAGCGATCAATACAGCTGGAATTGTGAAGGCATGGGGATCGAACGACGATCATCAATGTGACGTGCCTTCAACTCTCGGTATTTGCAGTCAAGTGGCCGCTGGCATTTCGTTCACGGTGGCGCTCAAAGCAGATGGAAACGTTGTCGCTTGGGGCAACAATTCCGCAGGGCAATGCTCTGTCCCAACGAGTGAAAGTTCTCATGGAGAAATTACACAAGTCGCCGCAGGATCTGAACACACTGTGGCTCTTCATTCAAATGGAAATGTCACCTCATGGGGAGTGGATTCTTCAGGTGAATGCGGATCTCTTGCGGATGGAGATATCAAGACCAAAGATGCTTCAGGTGTCTACTGGACCAAGTCGCAGTCCGATTCGCCTTGTATCGCACTGGCAGTAGGTGAAGTGCATAATGTTGCCTTAAAAATAGATGGATCATTGGTGGCTTGGGGAGACAATAGCCATGGGCAATGTGAGATTCCTTCAGGATGGCCACTCGGATTCGTAATCACGCCCATAGATGGAGGAGATCCGTTGCCTATTCCATCCGCCGCACTTATTTCTGCCGGAAAATCTCACAGCGTGGCTTTGAGCACGCTGGGAATTATGAAAGCATGGGGTCTGAACAACTTTGGTCAGTGCGATCTTGACCAAACGCGCTGCACGCAAATTGCTGCTGGAGGATTTCATACCGCAGCAATTCAAATGAAGAATGCATTTCGTTTTTCTTTGTCGAGCGATCAAGTAGATGATTACAACCTGACAGAGGTCGACACTGCTTTCTCTAATTCTGCTGAGATAGACAGCAGAATTGCAAACTTGGATGCAACAGTGGCCAAGCCGTACAGAACTGATGGGAGTAATCCCACTTATCTTGCCTCGAGTTGGCTCAGCGGTATCAAGTTGACGGGCATTCCGCTTTCCAAATCTGCCGTAAATGGAACGCCCGCAGGTTCTGCTTCCCATGGTGCTTTAATCACGCCTCGGCACATGATTATTTCGAAGCACTATCCATATTGGAGCGGTTCAACTACTGGCTCGGTGATCAAATTCTTGAATTCAAATAACGAAATCAAGACAGGGATCGTAGACAGGTTGTATCCAATCGGAGGTTGGTCTTCAGGTCCAGATTTACTTGTTGTCAGATTTCAGTCTGATGTGGATTCTTCAATTACCCCAATGACGATCGGAGTTTTTTCGAATGATCAAGATTCATTTGGAAACGAATTGCCGCCGAAGACTCCAGTCATCATGATTGATCAGGAGGAGAAAGCTTTGATTCTGGAAGCAACGGCTATTCGCTCTGGCGTTTCTCTTATGCCTGCCTCCGATCCGCAGCGCCGTACATTTCATGAGAACGCTATCTCGTTTGATTCAAGCAGTCCATTTATTTTGCTGTATGAAAATGATGCAATCATTCAACCATTATTGATTGGATTGACAAGTAGTGGAAGTACCATGGTGTCGGGACCAAGCATTGGTGCCAATATTTCTCTGATCACAAATGTGATTCAGGAAGTCTTTGGGGACACCGATGCGAAATATAAGTTGAATATCTTTCACAACAATACTCCCAATCATGGCGGTATCAAAGCATGGGGCAACAACCAATATGGGCAGTGCAGCGCTCCAACAAATTTGACTGATTGCACTCAAATTGTCGCTGGCGAATATCACACACTCGCTCTCCAGAATGGCGCAGTTTCTGCATGGGGCCGAAATGATTTTGGTCAGTGCTCAGTTCCAACTGTGTTGAAGTCGCCAAATGCGTGCACTCAAATTGCTGCAGGGGCATTTCATAGCGTTGCGCTGCGCGGTAATGGGCGCGTGCTCGCGTGGGGCCGAAACACATTTGGTGAATGCAATCTGCCAGAAGATCTTGGACTCTGCGCGCAGATTACGGCGGGTGGCGACGAAACTTCTGGGCATACTGCTGCGGTGCAAAGGGACGGAGTTGTGGTTGCTTGGGGAGAAAATGGTTCTGGACAATGCGATGTGCCGCCGAATCTTGGTGTTGGCCTTTATGTTGGCGCTGGTGCGCGTCACACTTTGGCAGTGGTTTCACCAGAGAACCATTGTCCTGCCGATTTCGACGGTTCAGGAGCGGTTGATTCTGGAGATCTCTCCATTATCCTTCTGAGTTATGGAGAGTCGGGCTCGGTCGCAGATCTTGATCGCTCGGGCTTCGTAGATGCTGCCGACATCGGTGTTTTGTTGATCAGCTGGGGAGAGTGCCAGTAAATATTGCAGAAAAAAAGCACCATGAAATACTTTCGCAATCCATCATTCGGTTTCGTCTAGAGCAAGCGGTCGCGTGATTCGTGTTGGGAATGACAATGTTCTCGGCCCTCTTTACAGTGAACAAGCGGTGTCAGGCCGCCTGCGGAACTCGCCCGAGAGAACTTTCCAACGGCTGGATACGCAAACAGATGTGAGACGGAATCGAGCCACGGACGCATCCACGGAAATGCATAAGTGTTCAGCCGTGAAAAGTCCTCTCGGGGCTCAGACAGTCCTCGGCGACCGACACGATCCGATTTGTGAAATTTTGTTTCAAGTTCAGTCGGCCGCCTGCGGAACTCGCCCGAGAGAACTTTCCAGCGGCTGGGCACGCAAACGAATGCGCGACGTAATCTGAAAAACGTTCGAGCGAGAATTTGATTCGCCAACGTGGGTAGTGGAATGATTTGAACCCCGGCGAGTTTGCAAGCCGAGCAAGTCTGCGCAGTTGTCTTGGCGCGCGCCGGAGGGCGCGCTGGATTTCAGCGCGCAGCATGTTTGAGCCCGGGGTCAAATCAGTCCGCTGCCAAAATCTGCACGAACCACTTTTGAGTCCATGCATGTTTGAGCCCTTAGGGCAAATCAGTCCGCTGCCAAAATCTGCACGAACCACTTTTGAGTCCATGCATGTTTGAGCCCGGAGTTGAATCATTCCCCAAGCGCTTGCGCGACTGATTTTTGAAAGACGGCCTCATCTGGTTTTATTCCAGTCCAATCCTCAAACATTTGCATCGCAAGTTGCACAAGCATTTCCACGCCATCAACAATTGGGCAACCAAGTTTGCGGGCAGTTTGCAAAAATGGTGTCACGCGCGGATTTGTAATCACATCAACCACGGTCATATTTTTATTCACGCTTTCCCAATTTATTGGCACACGTTCCAGCTCTGGCGCGGCGCCTAAATGCGTGGCATTCATCACTATTTCCGTGCCCTTGGGAATAGTGATTTCGCCCGTCCATTTCAGCCACTGCGCTGGTACGCCCGAAGCCTTTGTAACGGTTTGCGCCACTTCAACTCCTTGAGATTCCCTTCGCGTGCACAGCGTTATATGAGACGCTCCTGCCCAAGCAAGTTCGACAGCCATGGCTCTTCCAGCGCCACCTGCTCCAAGCATTGCAACTCGCTTGCCTTTGATGGATGTGACTTTTTGAATTGCCTTCACCACACCCTTGCCATCATTATTGTGACCAGTCAGACGACCATTCTGAATCGTCATATAGTTGCACGCTCCGATGGCTTTGACATCTTTATCCACTTCATCAAGGTGAGGGATAGATACGACTTTATAGGGCACGGTGATACAAGCGCCTGCAAAGCCCAAATCCCGAACGCCAGCGATGGCGGCCGCGATTTTGGATTCAGATTGCACATCGCATTTCCAAAACTGCCAGTGCAATCCGTAATGCGCATAGACCGCATCGAACATTCGATCTATGGGATTTTCGGCAACAGGATGCCCCAACATGCAAGTCATTTGTTTTTGTGTGGGAAGATTTACTTCGGACATTATTGGTCTCATGTGTTATTGCAGAATTTGATCAGCGATGATGATTTGCTGGCAAGAGGGATTGGTGCGGAAACTACGCCTTCACTCGCCAGTCGAGTCCCTCTGGCAATGTCCCCAAGTTCTCGCAACCATCGGCAGTCACCACAAGCATGTCCTCGACGCGCACGCCACCAAGTCCCGGTTGATACAAACCAGGTTCCACAGTCACGACATCTCCGATGATGAGTGGTGGTCCCTTCTTCGCAAGCAGAGGAGGTTCGTGTACTTCAAGCCCCACTCCATGTCCTGTGCCGTGTGTCATTCTTGCCTGCGCCCAGGTTTCGTCACTCGACGGCATTCCCATGGCGAATCCAGCATCGCGGATCACGCGCGATGTCGCCGCGTGAACTTCTTCACCCGTGACACCAGGCCGAATTGTCGCAATTGCAGCCCGTTTCGCGGCAACCACTGCTGCGTGCATCTGCACGATATCGCGTGGCGCCGCGCCGTTGACAACAGTTCTGGTGCAGTCGCCGTTGTAAAGCGTCTTGCGACTTCGAGGAAAAATGTCGACGATGATTGGCTCGCATGTTCGCAATTCTCCGCTGCCATGTTCGTGACAATCGCTGCCCATCGCGCCGCAAGCGACGATTGATTCAGGATTCAGATATCCGCGGCGCAATAAAAAAACATCGACCGCTTCGCGAATGCGTTGACTTGTCAGAGGCTTGCCCGCGCCAAGCAACACTCCGTCATCGCGAACTGGTGCGACCGCAATCGTTTCGCACGCCATTCGGATTGCGGCTTCTGTGTCTTGTTGGCATTGACGCAACCATGCAATCTCTTGTGCGTCTTTACTTCGCCGAATGAAAACGCCATCATCGGGATTGCACGTCACGCGCAAACCCGCAGCAGTAAGTTGATGCCAATAGATTGCGGGTGTCGAGCGATCGATTGACACACTTGTTGCTCCCATTCGGATGATGCACTCTGCGACCGACTGAGCAGTCGCAGTTTCTCTGTCCCCTGAAAGGCCAGAAGCAGGAGTGAAATCCGCGGGGGAGTGAAATTCATCAGCACGCGCGTGCTTGCGTGCGCGATCCATTTCAATATCACGCAGAATCAAGATGCGGCGGGGGGCCGCATTCGCTGCGGTCTGCACAGTAATAAGCGCCGCTGGATCACCAACGGGAAATCGGATTCGATGATGGAGAGAGGCGCTGATCGCTGGTATTCCAGCACAAAGCGAGACCTGCGCAACGGAATCCGCCACGAATTAGCCCTTGGCTTTCTCGCGCGCTTTTGCAGCTAATTTTTTCGCAACATCCGCGTCAGCAACGTCCTGCATTTCTTCTTCGGCTTTCAAACAAAGTTGTACGAGAGTCGTGTGCAGCTCTTCGTGATCTGGAACAGAGTCCATCAGAGAAACTGCGAAGTCAACTTGGCGCACCGCATCCATACCAGTATCGATCATGCCGATCGCCGTATCCCCGAGTTGCTCGAGAGCCCAAAGAAACCACTGCTTGGTAGGTTTTGCTGGTTTTTCTGGCGCGTCGATTCTTGCCCGCACAGTCATCAGGCCAATCGCAACAATAGGCACAAGTCCCAACTGCGTTGTTGGTTCGCGGCAGATGACAAGTGCGGGAACTTCTCGGCGCAGCGCAGTCAACCGAATGCGCCGCGCATCTGCACCAACAAGAGGCGGCTGCATGATGTGCAAGCCAGGTCCGACTCGATGATCTTCACCGATCTCGCCTTCGATCCATTTCACCGTCGTGGCCTCGGCTGCCAACTGCATTCTCTGCCGCCGAGATTCTTGCAGCGGCATAATGATTCGACTCATTCGACCGAAGTCGCCCACTTGATGGGCAACTTCCAGAGCGCGTTGCGCAAGTCGTTCCGCTTCGAACCATTTGCCAGACTTCAGCGCACTCTGCGCTTTCTGCATCAGGTCATCGATTCGAGCGGCTTTGGCAGGGGTAGTCATTGGTTTGTAAGGTTACCCACGGACGACTCGAATGGCGCGTTTGTCATCAGTCCGCTTCACTTCGAGGGATCGACCATTCAGTCCTTCGTTGACTGCGCGAATGCTTTCGGCAATGCGGCGGAGAGCTTTGGATGTTGGGAAATCACGCAAAAGTGAGGCGATTTTTGTCACTCCAGCGCCACCGCGGAGGCGATAAATTTTCTTGTATGCCTCTTTGACCGCTTCGAGTTCCATTTCATCCATACCGATTCTGCTCATCGCAACGTGGTTGTATCCACGAATGGCAGCGGGGCTTCCTTCGGCGAGCATGAATGGCGGAACATCTTTCGATACGCGAGCCATACCGCCGACAAATCCGCAGTATCCAACTTTTACAAAGTGATGCAGCCCAGCACCGCCTCCGATGTTCGCATAGTCATCCACATGAACATGACCTGCGAGCATTGCGTTGTTGGCGAAGATGCAATGATTGCCGATGATGCAATCATGAGCGATATGCACATTCCCCATGACAAGATTGTGCGATCCGATGCGCGTGATGCCTCCACCATTTCCAGTACCGCGGTGGATCGTGGCATGTTCGCGAATCATGTTGAAGTCGCCCATCTCGAGCCAAGTTGGTTCGCCGTGAAACTTGAGGTCTTGCGGATCGCCACCAACCAAAGCAAATGGATGAATTTCGTTGCCACGTCCCATGCGTGTCAATGAAGTGATGTGACAGTGACTTCGAAGCACACAATCTTCACCAATGTGCACGCGCGGTCCGACGGTGCAGTAGGGCCCGATGCTCGCCGATTTGGCGATCTCGGCGGAAGGATCAATGATTGCTGTTGGATGAATCTTGGTCATTATTCGAATTCCGCATCGACCATCATGAAACGAATCTGAGCTTCAGCAGCAAGTTTGCCTTGGACCCATGCTCTGCACTGAACCGCTGCGCTTCGAGCACTTGCCCGCAGGGTTTCCGCCTCGATGATCAGTTGATCACCTGGAGTGACGGCCTTTCGCAACTTTACCTTATCAAGCGAGAGTAATACAGCAACTTTTCCAGTGTGTTCGAGAGTTTGGGAAAGCAAAAGACCGCCCAATTGAGCCATTGCCTCGACGATCAACACTCCAGGCATGATGGGAGTTCCAGGATAATGGCCTGGAAAAAATGGTTCATTGATGGTCACATTTTTAATGCCAACCGCGCGGCGATTTCCGTCGATTTCCACGACTCGGTCGATCAAAAGCATCGGATATCGATGCGGCATGATGCGTGCAATCGCACGCGCATCAAGCACGCGACCGGTTCCTGCAATCTGAGTGCGCGCCGTTGCGCGAACTTGCTCAAAAAGTCGACGGGCGAGCCGTCGATTCAGGTCGTGACCACTTCTCTGAGCGACAATTTTTCCCTGCAAGCGCACGCCAGCCAAAGCAAGATCGCCTATTACATCAAGCACTTTATGGCGAACGCATTCATCTGCGAAGCGAAACGAATTTTCGATTGGTCCATCATCGCCGATGACCAATGCATCGCGCGGAGTGAGATGTCTGCACATGCCTGCGGCCCAAAGCGCCTCCGCTTCGGAACGCAAACTGAATGTGCGCGAAGGCGCAATTTCTTTTTCATAGTCGTCGCGCGCGAAATCAAAGTTTCGATTTTGGCGACCGATGTGCGAAGAGACGCTGGAATAATCCAGTTCATATGTAACGCGAAAGCCAGGCTCTTCAGATGGAAGCGCAGCGATCAACGCATCCTCTTCTTCAATGACAATTGCTTCGGTGATGCGGTGCACAAATCGCTCGGCATCTTGGGCCACTTTTCCAGCTGATTTCAGGGGTTCAAAGAATGGAAGTGCAGAGCCATCGCCAGCGGGAATTTCAGGTCCTCGAAGACGAATGACAAGATTGTCGATGCCCAATCCAACGATTGCGCTGAGGCAATGTTCCACCGTATCGATCGTCGCATCGCCAACGCGCAGGGTCGTTCGTCTTGGCCGCGAGACTGCATTGGTTATCAGCGCGGGAATCGTGACGGACGGATTGAGATCAATTCGCTCGAACACAATGCCGGTCCCAGGAGGTGCTGGACAAAATTCGATTTCCGCATCCACTCCAAGCAAGAGACCTTTGCCACGCACAATCG
>Ga0209086_10004584_pt1 | contig 10214 bp, 8 predicted proteins | sample M_130207_XF_Meta_FD_187312 | JGI IMG/M metagenome (GOLD analysis project Ga0209086, IMG submission 187312) | Freshwater microbial communities from Lake Montjoie, Canada to study carbon cycling - M_130207_XF_MetaG (SPAdes) (version 2) | ecosystem: Environmental > Aquatic > Freshwater > Lake...
TTCCTTTTCCACTTTTCACCCAGGGTAGCTCGTGCCTCGCAACCCTGGGCTGATGGATGCAGCCCCGGTGGGGCAGAAGAAGGCCGCGCCTTTCCATCCTCCGAATCCCGCACCCTCGCCACCCTGCGCGACACGCTGCTGCCGAAGCTGCTGAGCGGGGAGTTGAGCGTGGCGGATTCCACCGCTGACACCGGCAACTATTCGGCGTTATCGAATAGTTCAAACCGAACCAAGACGAAGCCATGAGCAAAAACAAACCCACTCCCCGCAGTCGCGCCAAAAAGAAAGCCGAAGTCTCCTTGGTTCGCTCGTCGGCGGCGGAATACCTCACCTTCGTTGCAGCCGGCGGCAACTCGGAGGCCAGCGTCGAAATGCGCTACGAAGATGAGAACATCTGGCTGACGCAAAAGATGATGGCGGCGCTTTACGATGTCTCCGTCCCCGCCATCAACCAGCACTTGAAACGCATTTTCAGCGACAACGAACTGGAGCCGGAGGCAACTGTTAAGCAATACTTAATCGTTCAAACCGAGGGTGACCGCCAGGTTCAGCGATCCGTCGAGCACTACAGCCTGCAAGCGATCATCGCCGTGGGCTTCAAGATCGAGAACGAGCGCGCCGTCCAGTTTCGCAAGTGGGCGAACCAGATCGTCAAGGACTACACCATCCAAGGCTGGACGATGGATGCCGAACGCCTGAAGCGCGGCGGTATCCTGACGGATGAGTTCTTCGAGCGGCAGCTCGAAAAGATCCGGGAAATCCGGCTCTCCGAGCGCAAGTTCTACCAGAAGATCACGGACATCTACGCCACCGCGCTGGACTACGACCCGTCCGCCACGGCCACGAAGCGTTTCTTTGCCGCGGTGCAAAACAAGATGCACTTCGCCGTGCATGGCCAGACGGCGGCGGAGGTGATCGTGGATCGCGCCGACCACAAGAAACAAAACATGGGGCTGACGACTTGGGAGGCTGCGCCGAAAGGGAAAATCCAACGCTACGACGTTTCCATCGCCAAGAACTACCTCTCGGACTCCGAAATGGGCCAGATGCAGCGCATTGTCTCCGCCTATCTCGACATGGCCGAAATGCAGGCGATGCGGAAAATTCCGATGACCATGGAAGACTGGGAAAAACGCCTGAGCGGATTCCTTCAGCTCTGGGATCGCGAGATTCTTCAGGATGCAGGGCGAGTGACAGCGGAGTTGGCAAAAACCCACGCCGAAAGTGAGTTCGAGAAATACCGCATCGTGCAGGACCGGCTGTTCGAGTCGGACTTCGACGAGATGATCAAGAAGCTGCCACCGGAGGGCGAAAAACCATGAGCCTCAACGAATCCATCGTCGAAGACGCCGCCCTCGAATGGTTCGGGGAGCTGGGCTATGCGGTCGGGCACGGGCCGCATCTCGCGCCCGGTGAACCGGCGGCGGAGCGGGATTCGTTTGGCGAGGTGGTGCTGGTGGGGCGCTTGCGCGAGGCCATCCGGCGGCTGAACCCGTCCATTCCCGAGGACGCGCGGGAGGAGGCTTTGCGAAAGGTGCTGCGGGTGGGGACGCCTTCGCTCACGCAGACGAACCGCGCCTTTCACCGGATGCTGCGCGACGGCGTGCCGGTGGAATATCCCCGGCCCGATGGCAGCATCGCGGGTGATCATGTGCGGCTGGTGGATTTCGCCGATGTGCGGGCGAACGATTGGTTCGTCGTGAACCAGTTCACGGTGATCGAGGGGCAGCACAACCGGCGGCCGGACATCGTGGTTTTCGTGAAAGGACTGCCGCTGGGCCTGATCGAGCTGAAGAATGCGGCGGAGGAGGACGCGACGATCTGGAGCGCCTATGCGCAGCTTCAAACCTACAAGGCGGAGATCGCCTCGCTGCTGCATTACAACGCGGCGCTGGTGGTGAGCGACGGCTTGCAAGCGCGCATGGGTTCCGTGACGGCGAACCAGGAGTGGTTCAAGGTCTGGCGCACGATTGATGGCGAGGGCGACGCGCCGAAGACGGCGCTGGAGCTGGAGGTGCTGGTGCGCGGGGTGTTCGAGCGGCAGCGGTTCCTCGACTTGCTGCACCATTTCATCGTCTTCGAGGAGAATCCGGACACGGGCGCCATCCAAAAGATCATCGCAGGCTACCATCAGTTCCACGCGGTGAATGCGGCGGTGGAGGAAACGGTTCGCGCCAGCGGCATGACGGAGACCGGCGGCGTGCTGCGCGAGGACGCGGGCACTTACTGGTCCGGGCGTCAACGCGGCGGCAAGCCGGGTGACCGCCGCGCGGGCGTGGTCTGGCACACGCAGGGCAGCGGCAAGTCGTTCTCCATGCTCTTCTTCGCCGCGCGCGTGGTGCGGCATCCGGCGATGCAGAACCCGACGCTGGTGGTGCTGACCGACCGCAACGATCTCGACGACCAACTCTTCGGCCAGTTCCAACGCTGTGCCGACATCCTCGGCCAGACGCCGGTGCAGGCCAGCGGGCGTGAGCATTTGCGCGAGCTGCTGAACCGGGCGAGCGGCGGCGTGGTGTTCACGACCATCCACAAATTCATGCCGGAAAAGGGCGAGGCGATGCCCGAGCTGAGCGCGCGGCAGAACATCGTTGTCATCGCGGATGAAGCGCACCGCAGCCAGTATGGATTCGGCGGCAAGGTGAACGAGAAGACCGGCGAGATGTCCTACGGCTTCGCGAGCAACCTGCGCGATGCTTTGCCTAACGCGTCATTCATCGGCTTCACCGGCACGCCCATCGAGAAAACAGACGCGAATACGCGGGCGGTCTTTGGCGACTACATTTCCATTTACGACATCCAGCGGGCCGTCGCCGACAAGGCCACGGTGCCGATCTATTACGAGAGCCGCATTTCCAAGCTGAGCCTGAACGCCGCCGAGCTGCCGAAGCTCGACGCGGAGTTTGAAGAAATCACCGAAGGCGAGGAGCTGACGAAAAAGGAAAAGCTCAAGACGAAGTGGGCCGCGCTGGAGGCGCTGGTGGGTGATCCGAAACGCATCGCCCTCGTCGCCGCCGACCTGGTGGCGCATTTCGACAAACGCGTGGAGGCGATGGACGGCAAGGCGATGATCGTCTGCATGAGCCGCCGCATCTGCGTGGACCTTTACGACGCGCTGATCAAGCTGCGGCCCGAGTGGGCGGAGGAGACGCTGAAGGTGGTGATGACCGGCAGCGCCGAAGACGGCCCCGAGTGGCAGAAGCACATCCGCAGTAAGGATGCGCGCCGCAAGCTGGCGAACCGGTTCAAGGACGCCAAGGACCCCTTCAAGATCGTGATCGTGCGCGACATGTGGCTGACCGGCTTCGACGCGCCCTGCCTGCACACGATGTATGCCGACAAGCCGATGCAAGGCCACGGCCTCATGCAGGCCATCGCCCGCGTGAACCGCGTCTTTCGCGACAAGCCCGGTGGGCTGGTGGTGGATTACCTCGGCCTCGCCGATCAACTCAAGAAGGCGCTCGTCACCTACACCGAGAGCGGCGGACAGGGGAACCCGACCTTCGACACCGCGCAAGCCATCGCCGTGATGCTGGAGAAACACGGCATCGCCTGCGACATGATGCACGGCTTCAACTGGGACAAGTGGACCAGCGGCAAACCCACCGAACGCCTCGCGCTGATCCCCGCCGGCCAGGAACACATCCTCGAACAGGAAGACGGCAAGAAGCGCTGGGTGCAGGTGGTGACGGAGCTTTCCCGCGCCTTTGCCCTCTGCGCCGCCAGCGATGAAGCCACGGAGATCCGCGATGACGTGAGTTTCTTCCAAGCCCTGCAAGCCGCGCTGAACAAGCAGGGCAGCAGCAACCGGAAGACGCCCGAGCAGATCGACGCCGCCATCCGCCAGCTCGTGAGCAAGGCCATCACCACCGAAGGCCAAGTGATCGACGTCTTCACCGCCGCCGGATTGCCCAAGCCGGACATTTCGATCCTGAGCGACCAATTTCTCGCGGAAGTTCGCGGCCTCAAGCACAAGAACGTCGCCGCCGAGTTGTTGGAGAAGCTGCTCAAGGACGAACTCAAAGTCCGCTCCAAACGCAACCTCGTGCAGAGCCAAATCTTCAGCGAGAAGCTCAAGAAAACCCTCAACGCCTACCACAACCGCGCCATCTCCACGATGCAGGTCATCGAAGAGCTGATCAAACTCGCCAAGGACCTCGACGCCGCCACCAAGCGCGGTGAAGACCTCGGACTGACCGAGGACGAGGTCGCCTTCTACGACGCCCTGGCCGCGAACGAATCCGCCGTGCAAGCGATGGGCGACGACAAGCTCAAGCTGATCGCGGCGGAGTTGATCACCCAGGTAAAGAAGAGCGTGACCATCGACTGGACCCTCCGTGAGAGCGCCCGCGCCAAGATCAAGGTGATGGTGAAGCGCATTCTGAATAAACACGGCTACCCGCCGGACTTGCAGGAGGAAGCCGTGAAGACCGTCCTCGCGCAGGCCGAACTGCTGTGCGCGGAGTGGGTATGAGGGGCGGCTGCCCAAAAGAGTGGTGCCCCGTCTGCGGCGGTTTGGCGGGTGACGAGTTGAAGAAGCCCGGCGCGCCGGGGCCAGAGCGCCGGCGTTCCCGTGACGGTTCCGGTATCATACCTCCTCACATAGCGTTGACGATCCTTGCTCCGACCGTGGAGGGTATCTTGGCCGCGACGCAATTTCCTACAGAAGCGACTTCTTAAAAGTCATCTTCTGGATTGAAGGTGGGGCACCTTCGACTGGGCAGAACGCACAGGACGAGCGGGCGACGCGCCAGACAGTATATGCGGCGCGATTCGTGAAGCAGCAGGCTTGCCGAGGCCGCATTCTGCCAGTATATCGCTGCGATGCAGAACAACCATGCACGTCAACGAACATCGACGGACGTGGTCTTAGTTTGCTGTTTTGACAGTCTAAAGACGTCGTAAATATCTCATCTTCAATAGTCCCCGTAGTTCAACGGATAGAACGCTGGTTTCCTAAACCGGTGATGTGGGTTCGATTCCCGCCGGGGACACTGGGTTCAACACCCCTCCCTTCCTCGACGGAATTTTCCGGCGAACCATTTTCCGAAAAGCAAAAATGCTCCGGCCACATGAATGCGGCCGGAGCGTTTGCGAAAGGATTGCCCCACCTTTGCCGTCACGGCGGATGCTCCGTTCCCCCAATGGTTACGGGCGAGAAGCCTGGGGCGGGGCTCGGTCTTCCAATGAAGGCATGACCTAAACACGCCCACCCTGACCCTCTGTGTTGTTTTAATTACCGGTCCGGATTTTCCACCTTCTACTCGGACAACGCAGGGCAAATTGATTAGCGGATTGCGCGGCGAGTTTTTTTGAAAACGAACCTCGCGCTCCGCCTGAAAAATGTTGGGAAAGAACTGCGGTCAATGTGTGCCTGCATTCCTGTTCCGTCAACGGTCGAAATTGCCGTCTGTAGCTCATTCCACTGGTGACAAATAATCCGGCGCATAAAGAAGCCGGGCAGCTTGCATCGGGTAGTGCGGGCGTCCCGCCTGCGCTACCCGAGACCCGCCGTCCTGCTCCCGGTCCGGTGATGTGTGCGACATGGCATCGTTCCGCGTACCGCATTCAAATGATGGCCCGGCTCCTGCCGTCGGCGGCTACGGTGGTTGCGGCACCGCGCCCGAAATGACTTAGTGCGCGAGTGTCCGTTTCACCAATCGAGTTTGCCCGCAGCTTCCAGCCCCGCGTCGTCCGCCATGTGCTGATGGATTGGGACGGCACGACTTCGCTCACGCGCGGCGGGTGGGCGGATATCATGGCGGTGCTGTATGCGGAGCATCTGCCGCCCGTCGCTGAGGAGACCGATGCGGCGCGGAGGAAATTTGCGCGCGATGAGCTGATGACACTCAACGGCAAGCCGAGCATTCACCAGATGGCGCATCTTGCGGATCTCGTGCGGCAGCGCGGAGGCTCCGCGGAGACTGCGGAAAAATATCACAATGAGTTTCAGCGTCGGCTCGGTGATGCGGTGCGCGTGCGGCTGGAGCGCGTGCGGTGCGAACCACCGGGCACGGATTCGCTGCTCGTGCGCGGCATCCGCGAACTTTTCGAGACTCTGCGCGTGCGAGGCATCGCGCTCACGCTTGCGAGCGGCTCTGTCCTGCATGAGGTCCGGCACGAGACGGAACTGCTCGACGTGGCGCGCTATTTTGACGCCATGCACGGCCCGCGCAGCCTTGATGATCGTGATTTTTCAAAGCGCGAAATCATCGCCGGGCTGCTGCGCGAGCGCGGCGTGGACGGCCCGACGCTGCTCGCATTCGGCGATGGCCCGGTGGAAATCCGCGAGACGAAGGCCGTCGGCGGAATCGCCATCGCGGTCGCGAGTGACGAGGACAACCACGGCTCGGGCCGCATGGATGAGGCGAAGCGCGAGATGCTGCTCGCGGCAGGGGCGGATGGCGTGATTGCCGATTTTCATCTCGCGCGGCAGATCATCGCCGCGCTCATCGCACCATGAACCGATACGATCCTTCCGAACTCCGCGCGCATCCGCTGGCCGAACGGCGCAGTCTTTTATCCGCGGATGAAACCCTCGTGGATCCGGACTCGACGCCTGCGGTGACCGATGCTGCGGCGACGATTGCGGAGGCCGCAAAAAACATCCGCGCAGCACGCGAGCGCGGCGCTGCAGTGATCCTCGTGTATGGCGCGCACCTGCTGCGGAATGGCGCGCGGTGTTCGTCACGTTGGCTGGCGAGGGAGTCCTCGGTGCGGACGAAACCGGAGCGACCGCGCACGTGCCGACGTTTGCGATCCGCGGGCCGATTGACATCGTCGGAGCGGGCGATTCGGTGTCGGCAAATCTGGCGATGGCGCTCGCGGCGGGCGCGACGATTTGCGAGGCGATGGAAATCGCGATGGCGGCGGCGAGCATCGTCATCCACCAAGTCGGCACGACGGGCACCGCGACGCGGGCGGACATCGGCGCGCTGATGTTTGGCGCGAGGTGATCGCCGGATCGCCGGAACCGAAATCGCAGCCGTCAAATTTGCATCGCCCGGCGCGGAGCGCTGCCGCATCGTCCGCCGCATGAGCACACCCGCAAACGAACTGAGCAACGCCGAGAAACGCGCACTGAAGGCGCGCGCGCAAGGACTCGAACCCGTCGTGAAGCTCGGGCATGCGGGGCTGAGCGACTCATTCGTGCGCAGCATGGATGCCGCGCTCACGCTACACGGGCTGGTGAAGATGAAGTTCTCCGACTTCAAGGATCAGAAGCACGACCTCACGCCCCAGATCGCGGAGAAGACCGCGAGCACGCTGGTGATGCAGGTGGGGAATGTGGCGGTGTTCTACCGGGCGAAGCCAGCGGCAGAAAAGACGAAGGACAAATAAGGAGGGCGCTGCATCTTTTCGATGTGCGTCAACGTTTGCAGCGCATGTCCGGCGGGCTCACGATTTTTCAAGCGTTATCAAGAAGGCTGGAGGCCAAGGTAGCGCGACGACGTACGGATTCGATCACGGCCGAAACTCACCTACCAGAAACGCGACGGAAAATGGGGCGGCCCCGATTGCGGGCTCGGCTACGGCGGTCCGCTCGCGGCGAAGGATCGACACACATTTTCCGCGAAGGTCACTGGCGATTACATGAAGGTCGAATTCCACGACGGCAACCGCATCGTCGGCGAAGCCAGCACCGCTCCGTGGCAGCTCTATGGCGTGACGCTCGATCCCGGCCTGCGCGTGCTCTTCGCCGTAGGCGTGAAGTCTGATGGCAGCCGCGCCACGAGCCGTCCCGCTTTCGTCATCGTCCGGTGAAAGCGGACGACCGACACTGCCTTCGACCGTGAATCCAAAACACATCACCGCCACGCTTCGAACCGCACTGGCTTTTCACCTCGCTGCAATCACGCTCCGCGCCTGCCGACAGTAACGCCAACGGGACGCTTTCCCAGACAGCGAAGGGCCGACAGCCCGCAGAAAATCACGCGAGCGCCGTTCGCACCTCGTCCTCCGCAAGCGCGCGGAAGGTTGCTGGCAGCGGCGCATTTTTCTCCAGGATGGCAGCCTCCACGCTCGCGTGTGCGAGTTGCTCACGGAGATGATCCTCCGCACGCGCGGCAGCCGGTACGATGGCGTCGGATTCGGCGGAGAGTGCGAGGTGACCAATGCTCCATGTTCGCGCGGCGAGACGCAGCGCTTCGGCGAAACTCAGTTCGGAATGTTTGTGCTCGCGCAGCGAGGATTCCATCTGCGCGATGGCTTGCGGCTTCCCGGCAATGACACCGAAGTCCTCGAATGTTTTCCCAAAGCTGCCGCCGTTCGTGCGGATAGAGCCATCGTAGTCGAGGCGCAGGAAAAGGTTCGGTGCATCGCCGCGTCCGAGTTCCGTGAAGAGCAGGCGCGCGAGAAATGGCGGGCCGTAGATTTGCTCAAACGCAGCCTTCAGCGCGGGCGAGAGCGAGTAGTTCGCGAGGCGGCGCAGCGCGACATCATCCGCCGAGCGCGCGAAACCTTCCGTGCTCGCCAGTTCGATGGCCGTGAGCCGCAGCCGCTCGAGATCGCCGGGATGCCCGATGCCGCCGAGCGCGATGCGATCGTAGATTTCAAAAATCTTCTGCCGCTCGCGGCTGAGCGTGAAAAGCAGGATGCCGTCGCGATACCCAAGCGCGACGATGGGGCTGCCCGGCGCGAGCTGATCCTCGACGTACTCGCGTCGGTTCGCGATGGCCTCGACCCAGCGGAATGGTTCTTCATGCATGGCGCGTCAGTCGGTGAGGTTGCTTTTGAAGAGCTTCGCGAGCTTGGCATCGGGCAGAGTCTCGATGCCTTTGCTGGTGATCAGTTTCACGATGGGAAAAACACGCGCGCGGCGATCCACTCCGCCGGTCGCGGAGTCGCTCTCGGCGGCGGTGTCGAGTGCGCGCAAGGCGAGCAGCACGGCTTCGGAAGCCTTCAGTTTGCGGAGCGGTTTGCGGGCGTAGGTGTTTTCGTGGTGCAGCACGGCGCGCACGGCGGGACTGCCGCTGCCGGTGGCGGCGAAGTCGGCGGCCTCGAATTGCGCGCCCATCGGATCGTAAAAATACACGCGCGGGATTTGCGCCGCGGCATCGAACGTCGCAAAGATCGGCACGACGACGCCGACGCCCTGGAGCACGAAGCCGAGATTGTCGCGCAGCAGCTTCGAGAGAGCGCGCACTTTTCCCTCCAGGCTCATCTCGGCGAGCTGCGTGCGGCGGAAAAAGTGGAAGCTGTGTTCGAGCACGCGCGCCATTTCCCACGCGGTTGCAGGGACGCCAGCGATGGCCATGAGCGAGTGGCGATCGATCTCCAGCACCTTGTCCGCACGGTCATACATGATCACGTTACCCGCGGTGGCGCGGCGGTCGCCGGCAACGAGCACGCCGTCGGCGAATTTGAACGCGAGGATCGTGGTCGCGTGCGTCTGCGTGACTGGTGACTGGTGACTGGTGACTGGTGTGTGCGCCGGCGGCTCCGGTGCGAGTCCGTGGTGGCGCAGGATGCCGGGGAAATCAGCGGGTCCGTTGCCGGAGAGCGCGGCGGGAGTGTTCATGGAAAATGGGGAATTCATGAGCGGGTGGAGCGGTTACTGGTCACCAATCACCAGTCACAATATTTTTCACTGCCCCGTGCGCTGCCGGTATCGCCGCGCCTGATCGGGATCCACACGGCGCATGCGCTCGAGGATGCTCTTCGTGTCGGGCTTCTTCACGTCGGGGGCTTTCGGGCCATCTCCATCGCCCTGTTTGCGCTCCCATGGCGCGGGGCCGGTTGGTTTTTGCGTCCGCTCAGGCATGGGTGCAGGCTACGATGCGCGCGCGCGGTTTGCAAGGACGGTGCGGCGCGGACGAACCCATTTGGAAACCTCTGCACGATGACATTGAAGCGGAGTTCATTGTCCACGAAACACACCAAAGGCACGAAAGAGCAGCGGTTCCATTCGTGCCTTTGGTGTGTTGCGCGGACAACCGTGCCCCGGATGCTTCGCCCGCTTGATCGTGCAGAGGTCCGATTTGACGCTGCACCCCGCCATTCGCCGACGGCTTCGCCATTCTATTCGTCCGCACACACCGCGTGAATTTTCCCCTCAAGTGTCCCTTGCCAGAGGGCACGGAAATGTAGACACTCGCAGGATGAGTTTCCGCGTCCCCATCCTGCGCGCCACAGCCGCTTTCGCCCTGTTCGCACTGACTTCCCCCTCGCTTCGCGCGCAAGACAGCACGGCTGCCGAAGTGAAGGCGCTGCGT
>Ga0209086_10004585_pt1 | contig 10211 bp, 9 predicted proteins | sample M_130207_XF_Meta_FD_187312 | JGI IMG/M metagenome (GOLD analysis project Ga0209086, IMG submission 187312) | Freshwater microbial communities from Lake Montjoie, Canada to study carbon cycling - M_130207_XF_MetaG (SPAdes) (version 2) | ecosystem: Environmental > Aquatic > Freshwater > Lake...
CACAGCAGCTTCTTCCGGTTGATCGCGTAGCCGAGATAAAATTCATGCGAACCGACCACATAGCTTTCGCTGCCGATGCCGAATAGCTTCGGCTCGACCGCGTCGAGGTTCAGCCGGGGGGAGATGGCTTTCTTGAAGATGGAGTCGAGCGATTCCGCAAGCCGGGCGCGCGGGGCGTTGCGGTCGGCGGGCGTATCCTTGTAGCCGTCGGGAATCCAGACGTTGGTCACGCAGGTTTTATCGAGAGCCTTTCCCATGGCCGCGCCAATTTCACGGGAGCGGATGCAGTGCTCGATCCAGAACTGGCGGATGCCCTTGTTCGCATGCGACAGCGTGAAGCCGTCCGCGGATTTGGGGTGCGAGAAGCAGGTAGGATTGAAATCCAGCCCCAGCCCATTCTGCTTCGCCCACGCGATCCAATTCTTGAAATGCACCGGAGCAATGGCATCGCGGTCCACTTTCCGTCCACCGAACTCGCCGTAGAAGGCGTGGAGATTGAGTCGGTGTTTCCCGGGGATCAGGGACAATGCCACGTCGAGGTCGGCGCGGAGTTCGTCGGGGGTGCGGGCTTTGCCGGGATAATTGCCGGTGGACATGATGCCGCCGGTGAGGGAGCCGCCGGAATTTTCAAAGCCGCCCACGTCATCGCCCTGCCAGCAGTGCAGCGAGACGGGAATCGTGGCGAGAGTATTTAGGGCATGGTCCACATCCACGCCCAAGGCGGCGTAGCGTTCCTGGGCGAGGGTAAAAGCCGTGATGCCAGTGTGTTTGTGGATTTTCATTGGATCTTTGAGATTGTCGAAAAATCTTGCGCCGGTCAATGAAATCAAGCGCATGAAATCCAGCGCCAAGGTGCTTGTTTTTACACTCGGTTATTGGATGCGAGTGGTTGCGGATATGACTTGCCCATTCAACCCAACAGTCCCGGAGTCGGCGGGTGCGTGGGTGAGCCGCGTTGGCAAACGGATGGAGAGGGTCTTGCAGTCGAACGCTTTCCGGTCGCGATCTGAGAGCCTGTCTGAAAAAGAAAACGGGGGTGTTTTTGGAAAAAAGGGGCTTCAAGAAAAACGCTTGATTTGAATGGCTATTTTGAGGCTTTCCTTCGCGGTAGCGCAATGGGGGCGATGAAAATCGCTACTTACGACACCGACCTTACCAACGACCATTGGCACTTGCTGCGCCGCTTCCTGCCCGCCGCCAAAAAACGCGGCCGCCCGCGCACCGCCCTGCGTGAAGTCCTCAACGCCATCCTCTATCGGGTCAAGACTGGCGCCCAGTGGCGACGCCTGCCCAAAAAATTTCCGCCGGGGCAGACGGTCTATCCTCATTTCCGCCAATTGTCCCAAACGCAAAGGTGCCCGCACCCTGCTGGTCAGCGTCTTGGCCATCCCTCCCGAACTGCTCAAGCTGTGGGTGGACGGCGGCTTCAATGGCCCCGAGTTCGCCGCCTGGGTGCAGACGCAACACCCCAAACTTATGGTGGAAGTCGTCGCACGGCCCACCGAGGTACCCGGCTTCCACGTGTTACTCAAACGCTGGGTAATCGAACGCACCTTCGGCTGGCTGATACACTGCTCCCGCTTGGTCCGCGATGACGAATAGACTGCCGCTTCCGCCACCGGCTTGATTTACCTCGCCCTGACACGCCTCATGCTCCGCAGACTCGCTTGAAAATTAAACTGTTTTGATTTTTCAGACCGGCTCTAAGACTCCAACCGCAACGGCTTGAACGGGAAGAACTCCACTTCGCAAAAATGCGCGTCCCGTATTTTTACGTCGCTCGTGATGAGCGTGAGCCGGTGCAGCCGCGCCGTGGCCGCAATCGTGCGGTCAAAGGGATCGCCCTGGAACTCTTCGGGGAACTCGTTGGTCAAAGCGGCCACGTCCGCCGTCAGCTCCAACGGTTGGACATCCTCCCCGGTGGCGCGGGCCAGGAGCTCTTGGAGGCTCCCGCGCAATGCCCCGAGCCGGCCCTTGCGGTGCAAAAGAGCCGCCTCCAGAAAACTGACCGAACACAACCCGCAAACCTCGCCGTGAATCAGCCGACGGATGCGGGTCGGCAGCACGCCGGGAATCAGGGCCCGGTTCAGCCAGACGCTGGTGTCCAAAAGAAAACGGGTCATTCCAAACCTCCCCACTCTTCCGCCGGAACCGGGTCGGGGGACACTCCCGGGCCCCGGTAAAGCGCGCTCGCCGCGCCCTCGCTGCTGGCTTGGCGTTCCGGTGGCAGGATGCGGAAGTAGGGTTTGCCATGTTGTGACACCAAAAAGGATTTACCCGACTGCGCCGCCTTCCGCAGTTTCGCATCCGTCACGAATCGGCGATAGCTGATTGTTGTCATGTGCGACAACTTGGCGCACAATTTGGTCACCGTCAAGGCGTCTTCCTCGAAGACGAAGGGGAAGGTGCCATCCATCCAGTCGGGACGGGACGGGACGGGACGGGAATGGGACGGGAATGGGAATGCCTCCGGTTGCGATGCGGGCCCGACCGGGGCGTTTCATTTTTGCCGGGGAAGACGTGGGGTTTAATCGGGCGTTTGCTTTTTAAAGTGCCGTTGCTTGCGTTATTGGCAGAAGCTGAGTTTCACCTGCCACGCACCGGTCATCTCACCCGACGAAGGTTTTTTTGGAGGACGTTTTTTTAAATGGGTGAAAATGCCTTGCGCTGCTTCGAAAAAAGCGTAAAAAATTCACCAGATTATTGGTTTAAAATCTGATTTTCCTGAACTGCGGGGATTCTTGAAGGCAAATCTTTTTTCCGTTCCCAGACATCGTATCAAACCGGAAGCTTTATGAAATTTAATTACCACATGCCAACGCGTGTTTTAGCCGGGGCGGGCTGCATTGCGGAACACAGTCAGCACCTGGGCAGCCTGGGGCAGCGGGCTTTCCTGATGACGGGCAAATACTCCGCCGCGGCCAACGGCTCCCTGGCCGACATGTGCGCCGCCCTCGACAAGGAGGGGATTCGTTGGCAGCACTGGAACCAAGTCGGCCCCAATCCGACCCTCGAAGAGGTGCGCCTGGCTGCCGCTGTGGCCCGGGACTTTGGCGCCGATTGCATTATCGCATTGGGGGGCGGTTCGCCGATGGACGCTGCCAAAGCCGTGGCCGTCCTCGCCGCCGGTGAAGTTGCGGTGAGCGACGAAGCCCTTCTGAGTCAGCGCCGTTTTGTGAAAGTACTGCCCTTGGCTGTCGTTCCCACCACGGCAGGCACCGGCAGCGAGGTCACCCCCTACGCAATCCTGACCAACAACACGTTAAAAACGAAAAGCTTCCTCACGAGCGAGCAGGTCTATCCCAAGTTGGCCTTCCTCGATGGCCGCTACACCCTGGATCTGCCCCTTAAAATCACCGCCGCCACCGCGGTTGACGCCATGAGTCACGCAATCGAAGGCTATCTGGCCGTCCGGGCCACTCCGCCCGGCCAAAGCTTTGCCCTGGAAAGCCTGCGCCTGCTCGGTCCTCAGCTGAGCGCCTTGGCCGCCGGCCAGACTTTGGACCTGGCTGGCCGGGAAACCCTGCTCTACGCTTCCATGCTGGCGGGCATTGTCATATCCCAATCCGGCACCACGGCCGTCCACGCCATGGGCTACTCTCTGACCTATTTCAAGGAAGTCGATCACGGTAAGGCCAATGGCGTACTAATGGCCGCCTATCTCCGCTACCTGACCCCCGCTCGGCCGCAAGAAATCGACATTCTTCTCAGCGCCCTCGGCCAGGCCAGCATCGACAGCCTGGCTCTGACCCTTGAGAAATTGATCGGTCGCGTCCAGCTGAACCCGGATGAAATTGATCGTTTCGCCGGGATCGCCATCCAGGCCGCCAACATTCAGAATACCCGACCACAGCCTGTTCAGGAAGATCTCAAAACCATGCTCGGTAACAGCTGCAAAAAGTGACGGCTTAACGATGAATGAACAGAGGGTCATTTTGAAATCATATGACCCGCTCCAGAAATCGGTCGGATCCCGGTTTAAGATCATCCCTCATCCCTTCGCCGCCTTAGGATCTTAAGCCTCATTTTCCGAAATTAAAAAATTAGCGTTTATCAGGGCGGATTTGCAGTTAAATTGTCCGCCGCACATGAGCAAAATTGTCGGCATCGATCTCGGCACCACCAATTCCTTGGTCGCCACCGTGGATTCAGGCATCCCGCTGGTCATCGCGGATAACCACGGGCGTCGTCTCACGCCCTCGGTCGTCCATTGGGCGGCCGCCGACGCACCCGCGCTCGTGGGGCAGGAAGCAAATCGCGTGCGGCTTTTGAAGCCGGCGGAGACGGTCTATTCCGTGAAGCGTTTCATGGGCCGGCGCGGCGCCGACATCGCCCAGGAAGAAATGCTCGTGACCTATCCCGTCCAGGGCAACGCCGCCGGCGCCGTCACCATTCCCATTCACGGCCGCCACTTCACCCCGGAGCAGGTCTCCGCCGAGGTGCTCGGGAAGCTCAAGCGCGATGCGGAGAATTATTTTGGCGAACCGGTCACGCGCGCCGTCATCACGGTGCCGGCTTATTTCAACGATGCGCAGCGCAATGCCACCAAGCGCGCGGGCGAGCTGGCGGGCCTCAGCGTGGAGCGCATCCTCAATGAGCCGACCGCCGCCGCACTGGCCTATGGGCTGGACAAGCTGGGGGAGAAATCCAAGGTCGCCGTCTATGATCTGGGCGGGGGCACCTTTGACCTCTCGATCCTGGAATTGAGCGGCGGCGTTTTTCAGGTGCTGTCCACCAATGGCAATACGCGGCTCGGCGGCGATGATCTGGACCGGCGGCTGGTGGACTTTCTGGTGGAGAAACTGCAGGCCGACCATCCCGCCGCCGCCGCGCCGGACGCGCAGGGGTTGTCCCGGCTCCGCGAGGCGGCGGAGCAGGCAAAAATTTCGCTGTCCACTGAAGCGGAGGCGGATATCTCCCTGCCGTTTCTGGCGCCGGGCGTTTCCTTTCATCACCGGCTCACGCGGGCCGTGCTGGAGGATCTGACGCGGGACATCATCGGCCGCACCCGCTCGCATTGCCTGCGCGCGCTGGCAGATGCGGCGCTGGAGGCGAAGGATCTGGACCAGATCATCCTGGTGGGCGGCCAGACCCGCATGCCGCTGGTGCGCCGGTTTGTGGGGGAGCTGTTCGGCTGCGCGGATTTTGAGGAGACGCGGGGCAGCCTACGCTTGGGCCGGGATTTCCACAAAGCCGGCGGACCGCAGCTCAACACCTCGCAGAATCCTGACGAGGCCGTGGCTTTGGGTGCGGCGATCCAGGCGGAGATTTTATCTGGCGGGTTCAAAAACGTACTGCTGCTGGATGTGACGCCCCTGTCGCTGGGCCTAGAAACTTTTGGCGGCCTGATGAACGTGCTCATCCCGCGCAATTCGACCATCCCGCTCAAGGCGGGCGAACTGTTCACGACGGCGATGGACAATCAGCGCGACATGCTCATCCATGTTTTGCAGGGCGAACGCGAGCGGGCGAAGGACAATTGGAGTCTGGGCCGGTTCACCGTGGAATTCGAGGCCGCCCCGCGCGGGGTGCCGCGCGTGGGGGTGCAGTTTGAGATCGATGCCAACGGCATCCTGAAGGTTCTCGCCCGCGACACCCGGACCGGCCGCGAAAAAGTCGTGGCCATGCAGTCGGCGGTGGACGTCGATGACGCGGCGGTGCAGCGGATGGTCGAGGAATCCGTGGAGCACGCCTTTGAGGATCTGGCGGTGCGGCGCTGGGTGGAGGCAAAGCTGAAAGCGCGGGACACCCTGGCCGCGACAAAAAATGCACTGGTCCAGTCGGCTGGCGAAATGGCGGCGGAAGAGCGCGGGAACATTGAAGCCGCCGCTGTCGCCTTGGAATCGGTTTTGGCCTTGGAGAATCCTCAGACCGGCGCGGGGGACCTGAAAGCGCTGCAGGCGGCGGTGGCGGCCCTAGACGAGATCACCCGGCCGCTGGCAGAACTGCTGATGGACCGGGCGATGGAGGCGATGCTGCGCAAGCGCGGTCTGATTCAGTGAGGAAAATTTTTGGCCGCCATCCGTCGGTTGCTCCCATCCAGCCTTTCAAACCGGCCGGTCCATTTTATGTTGCATATGCAACATAAAATGGACCGGGTTCTCCGGGCCGGGTTTGGCGTGGGTGGCGCGTCCGCCCTGATCTCTTTCGTGTTCCCGCCTCTCCGTTTTTTGGTGAGGCCCCATTTTCGAACTCGGGATCAACGCATCAGCCAGGTAAGCAGGGGGGCGATGGCCAGGGCGGGCAGATAATTGGTCAACTCAACCTTGCGGGCCTCCAGGATCACCAGAGCGATGGTGCAGGCAATCAAGCCGGCGACGGTGTTAACGGAATCCATCAGTCCAGGCGCCTCGAGCAGCGGTTTTCCATAGGCGTGGCAGGCCAGCGTCAGCCCGCCGAGAAGGGCGTACACGGGAAACGCCGCAAGCGCGGTCGGCCACCCCACCATTTTGACGAAGCCGGTCATCGCCAGCCCGTCCATCACGGCTTTGGCCGCGAATAGATAATAATCCCCGGACACGCCCTCGGTCACCGCCCCGAGCAGGCCGAGCGGCGCAGCGCAGAACAAAATCGTACAGGCAATGAAGCTCTGCCCGGCTGAATGAGGCGCTGCGCCGGTCTGCGCGGAGGCAATCGCCCGGCTGGCAAATCGCCCCAGGCGGTTGGAGTTTTTTTGCAGGCGCAGCAGCCGCCCGGTCCAGTTGCCGAGGGTGAGGGCCAGCAGGGCGATGAGCAATTGTTTCGTACAGGGCCAGAAGGTTCCGTTGACGTGCAGCCAGACCAGCCGCAGGCCGAGAAAAGCCGCCGCCGCTCCGAGCGCGCGCCGGAAAAAATGCTGGGTGGACGCGGACAGGGGAGCGCGTTGCGCGAGCCCGAAAAGCGCGCCGATCAGGATTCCACAGGCATTGAGAAATGCGCCGGTCATCCTGTCACTCAACCAGTGCGGGGCCTTGCTGCCAAGCTGGAATTTTTTTGCGCGCGCCCGCAAAGTCTGTAATCTGGGGCCGATGACCGCCCGCCAACCTGTTGCCCGCAGCCCGTGGTCCTGGATTCCCACGCTTTACATGGCGGAGGGATTGCCGAATGTGCTGGTGGCATCGGTGTCGGTAGTGCTCTACAAAAACCTGGGCGTGTCCAATGCCGCCATCGCGTTTTACACCGGGTGGCTTTATCTGCCCTGGGTCCTCAAGCCGCTGTGGAGTCCGCTGGTGGATCTCTTCCGGACCCGGCGCCAATGGATCTGGGCCATGCAGCTGCTCCTCGGCGCGGGGCTAGCCGGCGTGGCGCTGACAATTCCGGGACCGCATTTTTTCCAGCTCACGCTCGCCTTTTTTTGGCTGCTTTCCTTCAGCTCGGCCACCCACGACATCGCCGCAGACGGTTTTTATATGCTGGCGACCACGGAGCGCGAGCAGTCGTTTTTCGTCGGCATCCGGAGCCTGTTTTACCGGGTGGCAACGATCGCGGCGCAGGGTGGCCTGGTGATCCTGGCGGGGGAACTCCACCAGCGCACGGGAAGTTACGCGACCGCCTGGTCGTCCTGTTTTGCCCTTCTGGCCGGAGTCTATCTGTGCTTCGGGCTGTATCACGGGTGGATGTTGCCGCGCCCTGCGTCCGACCGCGCCGCCGGGGCGGTTGCTACAAGGACCTTCGGCGCGGAATTCCTGAAGACCTTCGGCACTTTTTTTCAAAAGCCGGGAATTAGCTGGATGCTTTCGTTCTTGCTGCTCTATCGGCTGGGGGAGGCGCAGCTGGTGAAGCTGGTGCAGCCGTTTCTGCTCGACCCCCGCGCCGCGGGCGGCCTGGGCGTGACCAATGACCAGCTGGGGCTGATCTACGGCACAACCGGGGTCGCGGTATTCATCGCCGGCGCGCTGCTCGGCGGCTTTGCGGTGGCGCGGCAGGGCCTGAAATTCTGGCTGTGGCCCATGCTGTTCGCAATTCATTTGCCCGACGCGGTCTTCATCTGGCTGGCCTATGCCCAGCCCGAAAACCTGGCCGCCATCGGCGCGGCCATCGCCGTCGAGCAGTTCGGCTACGGCTTTGGTTTTACGGCTTTCATCCTCTACATGATCCGCATGGCGCGCGGTCCGCATCCGACGGCGCATTACGCCATCTGCACCGGCTTCATGGCGCTCGGCATGATGCTGCCGGGGATGTGGAGCGGCTGGCTGCAGGAGCACCTGGGGTATCGGCATTTTTTCGTATGGGTTTTGCTGGCAACCATCCCGAGTTTCTTCGTCGCCGCAAAAATTCCGCTGGAGCCGGAGTTTGGCAAACGCAATGAAACCTAAAAGCTCGCTGTGGAATCTCTGGAAATGAAGGCGGGAGGAGGGGCGCGCTGTTCCATTCATCTGTGATCGGGCAGTTTCGATTCCCTGATAAAAGAATTGCATTGAACATGGCCGCCTTCCCAGAATCCAACCGTACAATGAAACGCCATTCTCTATTAATTCTGCTGGCAGCCTTTTCCGGATTTGCCGGGGGCCTCCGCGCCGAAAGCCTCTCCGCCCTCTTCACCAATGTCGCTCCGGCCGCGACGCCGGCGGTCCCGCGCCGGCCGAACATCCTATGGATTGTGACGGACAGTCTGGGCTGCGGCGATTTGAGCTGTTATGGACAGACGAAATATGCGACGCCGAACTTGGACCGGCTGGCTGCCGGGGGGGCGCGCTTCACCCGTTATGCCACGGGAGCCGGCGCTGGTTCTTCCGCGCAGGCCGTGCTGTTGCTGGGTCAGGAATCCGCCCCGGCCGGAGAACCGGTACCCAGGGGGGACACCGTGGCGCAGGGGCTGAAACGGTCCGGATATCACACCGGTCTGATTGGCCAGTGGGAGATGGGCAATGAGGCAAGCGGCAGCGCTCCCTGGGACAGGGGCTTCGACGAGTTCGCCGGCTATTTTGATGCTGCGGACGCGGAAAATTATTACGTGGATTACATCTGGCGCTATGCGCCCCGGAGTCTCCTCAATGCCACCAACAACCGGATCGAGGATTTCGTCGGCCGGGAAATGCTCTATGCGAATGTCGATGGCAAGCGGGGGCAATATCTCCCGGACCTTTACACCAAGGCGGCCATGAATTTTATCAGTAACAACCGCCCGGAGGCTGCCAACCGTTACCGCCCGTTTTTTCTCTTACTGAATTATCCCACGCCGCGACCAAATGCCGCCCTGGCCCGGCGCACCGGCAACGGCATGCAAGTGCCCACCGATGCTCCCTTTTCGAGTGAGGCCTGGCCGGCCCCGGAAAAAAACCGGGCGGCGATGATTGCCCGTCTGGATGGGGATATCGGGAAGCTGGTGGAACAGCTGGAGAAGAATCAGCAGGTCAGCAACACCATAGTCTTTTTCTCAAGCGCCGGCCCGGCTCGGGCGGGGGGCGGTGTGAATCCGGATTTTTTCAGGAGCAATCTCGCCTCCAATGACCTGCGCGTGCCGCTGCTGGTCAGTTGCCCCGGGAAAATCCCGGCCGGCCGGGTCAGCGATCAGCCGAGCCGCGCGGTGGATTGGGCGCCGACCGCTCTGCAGATTGCTCTGGTGAAACCGAGCGTCGGATCCCCGGGGACATCCCTGTGGTCCTGGCTGTGCGGCGAACGGACAGGCTCCTCTGCTCCTCGGAAGGAAAGCGCCCGCCCGCCGATTAAGGAGACCCCGCCGGCGACGGGCTCGCCGGAGCCTGGCCCGGCAGCGGCGCGTTGAAATTCCGCTGCTCCCGCTCGCGCCGGACGGCATAACTCATCCAGACCACGGCCAGCACCACGCCCAGCAGGAACGCCGCCAGCACCACCCAGGGCCATCGGTATTGAGGTGCGGGGGAAGAATCTTCAGGTTCATTCATGGCGCCCCGAGTGTCGCAGGAATCCATTCTCATGGAAATGGTTGTTTAAACCGGTTGTTTAAACCGGGCACATGTAGTCCGAATGAACTGCCAAGGCGCCCAGGACGCCAAGGGCAGGAGCTGAGCCGGATTCATGCCGTCATTGAACCCGACTCCCATAGGGGGTCAGCCTCTCTCGGCCCGGTCAAGTGCCTCCTCTCCCCGCCCTCCTCCATTTCATAGAAGAGAGGGAGTGAAGGCAGTAACGCGTCGCCGTTGCATCCCAATCCCAACTCAGGAATCGAGATTGAAATTAAAACTTTCACCCGCTGAATGAGGCGGGCAGGCTCTCGCACAGGTCCTCCCACTCGCCCCGCGAAGCAGGATTGC
>Ga0209086_10004587_pt1 | contig 10209 bp, 12 predicted proteins | sample M_130207_XF_Meta_FD_187312 | JGI IMG/M metagenome (GOLD analysis project Ga0209086, IMG submission 187312) | Freshwater microbial communities from Lake Montjoie, Canada to study carbon cycling - M_130207_XF_MetaG (SPAdes) (version 2) | ecosystem: Environmental > Aquatic > Freshwater > Lake...
CTGTGCGTTGCGATTCTCCGGTTGCAGTGTCTGAGGACTGGTTTTCATGGTGCGAGACGTTAGCAGTCGGGGTGTTGCGGAAAATGGGCGCAACAGGCCAGTCGCTCTCAGACTTTTTCGTATGCGATGTAGGGCCAATGCCCGAGGGGCTGCGCTGCCTGCGAACGCAGAAGCGGTCATGCGTTCCGTGCGCTCCGGATCGATCCTACGAGTCACCGGCCAGCCAGCGCGTCGCGTAGTGCGCGACCGCGACGGAATCTTCCAGGCCCAGCTTTTCGCGGATGTGCGTCTTGTGGGAGCTCACGGTCTTGATGCTCAGGTGCAGGTCTCTCGCGATCTGGTGGCCGTTCTTTCCCTCGCCGACGAGTCGCAGCACTTCGAACTCGCGATCCGTGAGCTTGCTGATGGGCGAATCCTTGCCGTGCGTGTTCGGGCGGGCCACGTGTTCAAGGATGGCGGTGGCTATTTTTTCGCTCACATGCACCTGCCCGCTGAGCACCTTCGCGATGGCCTGCAGGATTTTGTCCGGGCCTTCCTGCTTCATCACGTAGCCGCGCCCGCCTGCGCGCAGGACGCGCTCGGCATACAGCGTCTCGTCGTGCATCGAGAGCACGAGCACCGGGAGGTCCGGCTGGAATGAGTGGAGATCCTTCAGCAATTCGAGCCCGCTTTTTCCGGGCAGGCCGATGTCAGACCCCCTCACTCCCCGACGCCCGTCCCCGTTCTGACCGTTTCCGGTGCGGCGGGCGCGAAAGCAATTTCTCAGAGGACAAGTCAGACATAAAAATGAGCACGGCAAAGGGCCGGGCACGCGGAAGCGCACCCGGCCCGGAAAGCCGCATGGTGTGTTGGTTACTTTTTGCGGAGGAATGTCCGCACGAGGGCGGTCAGCACGGCGAAGCCGAGGACCGCGGTGATGAGCGAGATGCTCATGGCCGCGAGATTCGCAGCGATGGTGACAAGCGATGCCGATGCGGCTGCCACGCCTTCGAGGAGCAGAAGCACGACCGGCCCGATGGTGCATGCCGGGATGCCGGTGAGCAGTGCGAGCTTGAGGCTCAGGCGCAGCACGGCACGCAGGGTGCCGCCGGGTGAGAGCCAGTGTTCGGCGCGCCGGAGCGTGTAGCGCAGGACTTCCGCCAAGCGTTCAATGACGGACAGCCGCACGAGCTGCGGATCGACGCGTGGCGATGGAATCCCCGTCGCGCCGATCCTTTGCCGGAAGCCTTGGGCGCGCGCCTGTTTCGCCTGCACGATGCGCTCTGGTGATGGCGTGGTCGCCAATTTCGCCGGAGGCGCAGGTTCATTGTTCGGCGTCATGGCGTGCGCGGGAACCGATGGCGGCTCCGATGAGAAGCGCGAACGCCGCGCCACTGAATGCGATCATCGCGGCAAGCTGCCATCGCGATGCGCGGGATTCCTGTTCGTGCAGCCGCGCCTCGGTCCGCTCCTTTTCCTGCGCGGCGAGTTGTTCAGCCTTTGCGGCGGCGGCAGTTTGCGCGGCATGGTTGCCGTCCTCCGGTCCGCAGCCTGAGAGCAGAAGGCCGGTGGTGAGTATGATGAGGAGCTGTTTCATTGGCTCCACCTCCTTTCTAAAACGCGACCGTCCGCACACCACGGGGATGTGCGGGCCGTTCGCTCCGAGTTTCCGGTGTCTTCGATTTGCGACGGATCAGGCCGCGCGCGCCTCGGACTCCGCCTTGTATTTGAGTTGCGCCGTGGTGCATTCCTCCGCCGGGATGTCATCACGCACGCCCAGATACACGGGCTGGTAGATGCAGCCGCTTTCCTTGAACGCGTAGAGATACCGGCACTCCACGATTTGCCCCGGCGCAGGGATTTCCTGATTGGCAGGAATGGTGACATTGCCCGCGCCGACGAGTGTATTCCCGCCGAGCAATTGCAGCGTGACGCTCCGCTTCGCGTTGATCTTTCCCACGATGAACGAAGCCGTCTCGTGGAATTTGTGTTTGAGCTGCGAGCCACCCGATGCGGGACGACCCGCGATGTAGGGCGCGTCCACGTGTTTGAACACGACGCCCTCGGCATTGTCGGCTTTGAGGCGCTCGAATGCGTCCCGCTTGTCCGCCGCCGTGAAGTGCGTCTCCACGAGATGCATTGCGGGATGCTGGAAGGACGCCAGCAGGTTCATCAGCCGCAGGAGCCGCTCGGTGTAACGGCAGCCGCCGATTTCCTCATCCCCGATCAGCAGCACGTCGAACACGCACAGCATGTCGCCAATGGCTTCCCCATCGAGGATGAAGTCCATGTCGCAGCGGTTGGCGTCGAGCACGAGGGTGTCCGGCAGCGCGACGGCAAGGCCGAGCTTGTTGATGCCGGTGACTTTCCCATCCTGCTTTCGGATGAGCAGACGCCGGCCATCCCATTTCTCCTGCATCCAATATGCGGGATCTTCGATGAACTTCCCGACCTGCGCCTCCTCGATGGGATTGAGCAACTGGCAGTGGATGCCGGTGGTCTGATTTTCCTTCTCCGTCTGCCGATACGGTGTGCCGTCCGCGCCGGGCGTGTAGCCCTTCGCGGTCTTTTCCTTCACGAGCTTTTCGTAAATCGCCTTCGCTTCGTCATGCGAAACAGGCGACTGCGTTTTTGTCCCGGTGCTCAGCGTGCTGCCACGCCGGCCATACGCGAACGTGACGACGTAGCCGCCGCCTTTCGGCTCGATGGCTGCCTGATAGATTTTGTCCGACGAGCCTTCGCGGAAATAGAGGGTGATGTTTTCCATTTGGATATTCTCCTTTCGTGGTGTTGCCGCCCTCAGGCGGGTTGGGGTGCAGCGTGAGCGGACGGCGCAGAGTGACGGTGCGGGCGTGTCGCCGCAAATATCCTGAGCGTCCTGCCGCAGACTTTGAGCACGCGGCCTGTGCCGGTGAGGGCCGTGCCCGCGCCGATGAGCACGATGCCGGTGCCGTGAAGCGCAAGGCGGAGCGCGCACGAGGCGGCGCGCCGGAAGCCTGCGCAGGGAATGATGGGGTGTTGCATGGGTGGTTTTCCTTTCGATGGTTTTGGGTTGTGTGGGTGCGGTGCGACCGACTGGCCGCTGTTGTCCGCTGCCGGGTCAGAGCGCCGCTCAGAGCCATGAGTTGTGCAGCTTGCTGCCGAGGGCGAAGATCTTCAGCAGGATCGGGAAGATCGCCCACAGGACGAATCCGACTGCCACCCAGGCGAGCACGGTGAGTGTGATGTTCAGTGTTTTCATTTTTCTATTCTCCTTTCGCTTTGGCCGCACCGGATTGAACGGCGCGACCGGTGGTTCGTTCTTGTTTCTTCAGCTCCACGCGCGGCATTCGTTGAAGAAATCGCAGCTCACGCATTGCAGGCCCGGTGAGGGAATGAAGTCCCGCCGTTTCAGTCCTTCGACGTAGGCTTCGATGAGATGGAAGAGCCGCGTCTGCTGCGACTCGCTCATCGGCTCCAGCGCCGTGATGACGAGCTTCGGGTTCTTGAGTTTGACGAGGTGATGCAGCTCGATGCCGTTCTCCCGTTTGCCGGTGGCGTCACGGTAGAGCACGGCGTAGATGCTCGTCTGCACCTCAGTGGTGTGTGCGACCTTCTCGGCGTTGGGCGTCTGCCCGCTGGTCTTGTAGTCGATGATTTTCCCGGCCTGCACCAAGTCGAGCACGCCGATCAATGTCGGCAGCCCATGTTGATGCAGATCGGTTTCCACCGGCACTTCGACCGCTTCGGGTTTGGAATTGGCCGGGATGTTCGACTCGCGGATGTAGGTTTCCACGAGACGCCAGCCCGTGCCCTTTTCCGCGTCCTCCTCGGCGGCATTTTCCCATTTCACGGGATCATCGCCGACATCCGCCCACGCCTTGGAAAACTCATCATGGAGTTCCTTGAGCGTGAGCGGCTGATTTCTCCACCGCGCCTTGTTCCATGCCTTGAGGACGGCGTGAACCGTCCCGCCGACATGCAGCGCGGGTGTCTTCGCTTTCACAATCCCGGCGACGTAGCGGAAGAAGAATTTCAACCGGCATTGCAAGAAGAGCGACAGCCGGGAGGCCGACACCTTCTTCTGCAAGTGGCTGATGATTTCCTCCCCGGTGGGTGCTGGTACGGGCGCTGCGGCTGATGATGCGAGCGCGATCATGTGCGTGCGGGTTGGCGGCTCCAGCGGCGCTGCGGGCCGCCTGCCTTCTTGCCGGTCTTTTCGAGCAGCTCCTCGATGAGCTGCGACGCCTGCATTTTGTCGAGGCCCGTGACGCCAGCGCCGAAGAGCTGCTGGGCCATTTCCTCGACGTCCTGCTTGGTGAGGCTGCTCTCGGCGATGATGCGCAGGATGAAGCCGCGCTGCCCATCCGTGCAATTCCATCGGTCGCCGTTGGACGGAACGGGAGCGGTATGGTGGCCGTTGCCATTGCCGTAGCCATTCCCATTGGAATGGCCATTGCCGTTGCGGACCGGGCTGCCGTTGGGGTGCGCGCCGTTGCCGTTGTTCATCCCGTAGGTCGTCGCATCGGGCATGAAGCCGACCTGCTGGATCTCGTTGTCCACTGCCGTCTGCAGCAGGGCGTAGAGCTTCGTGGATTCCTGTGCAGCGACACTCGCATCCGCGATTTCAACGGTGAGTGAGACTGCGCATGAGTGGCTGCTGTAATTGGGCAGCCCGAGTTTCTTCATATAGGTCATTTGGAGAATGACGGCCATGGTGTGTGGTTCCTTTCTGGTTTGGGTTTTTGGTGACAACGAAAAACCCCGCCGGAAATGGCGGGGCGTTCTCGTCGGTGATCTGAGTTTGCAGCCGGATTATTTTTGCGCCGGCTGCGGGGATGTGTGCGGTTCCTCGCGCACGAACGCGGTTTCGCTGTCGGCGGGCTCTGCCAGCCGCTCCAGCCCTTCACGCACCAGCGAGGACGCAAATCGCGTCATCGGGATGCGCCGGGCCTTTGCGGCATGGTAGAGCGCCGAGATGAGGGGGCGTTCGAGGCGGGGGCTGTAGTAGCGCGAGTGCGCCATGCGGTCTCCTTTCCGAATGCACGGCACTTGGATGCCGCGCGGGTTTGAACGATGCGGCAAATGCGACGCGCTTGCGCCGTGATCGCCGCGAGGATCACGGAATGACCGTGTTCCCTTGCAATTTCATATAACGCGGGATGGGAGGTTGTTTCACCGCACGCTCACGGCGAATGGCTGCCTGCCCGATCCTTTACCGGCATCAGCCGTCCCCATGGGCAGTTCAACACGCGGAAGAAGCGAACGACAGTGGTCAGCAGGATGTTGATCTCTCCCGCCTCGATCTTCTGCACCGTACGGATATTCAGGTCCACAAGTTCAGCCAGCCGTTCCTGCGTGATGCCCCGAGCCATCCGCTCACGACGGACGTTGGCCCCAAACGCGATGCAGTCGGGATTTTTCCGGCTTTTGGACACGCCCCATTACGGCGTGAAGCGAACTTGACTACCACGGCGCAACAGGGCGTAAACTGCCGACTCTCGCAGGTCATGAATTCCGCCCTTCCCTTCCACCACTTCAATGCCTTGCTCTTTTGCTTTTGGAAGACAAGATGGGTTCCATCGTTCTTCCTCAAGAATCACCGCCATGACTTTCGAAATTGAGTGCCCTCAGTGCGGACTGCACATCACTGCGGATCACGCGGACGCAGGAATGGAAGGCGTATGCCCAGGCTGCAATGCTGGAATTGTGGTTCCTGATCCGAGCTTTGAGGATGCGACTTCTGGAAGTGAGATGAATGGCGAAACCCATGCATTTACGGAAGAACCGCCCCCGATTCCTGCGAGCGCTGTTTCGGGCCACGGGGCGGCAACTCATGCATTTCCGCATGAAGCGGTGGCACATGGTGCCCCAACCGTCCCCCTCGGCACTCTGAAGTCGATTCTGCCGCTCGTGTTGCTGATTGCTCTTCTCGGCTGGGTTCCACTTCTCGCGATGCATGGGGGGCGCTTGGTACAGGCGTCCTCGGGGGCCACATTCATTCTTACGGGGCTTTGCGCCTCGTTTGCCGCTGCCGCATTGTCCTATCGCTGGCTACGCCCCCGAGGCATAAGCGGCCTCGCCGCCCTGCTTGTATTTTTGAGCACGGCCGTGGCAGGTGTGTCTCTCCTTCTGGCATTTCAATGGTGCGCAGAGTTCACGTTGAAGCACGGTCCCGTCTATGCAGGGAAAGCAACAGTTTGGATCTGGATCATTCAGTTCGCTGGCAAGTGCTACGCGTGGTCAGGTTCTGCGGACTTCTTCAAGCAGACAGTGGGTTGCGTTTTCGGGATTGGGGTTTACGAGGAGTTGACCAAGATTCTCCCGCTGGCAGTTGTCCTTTTCACCGGGTACGGGAAACCACTGGCGGGGCGAATCCACTACCGCGCCTTCGTTGCTCTGGGTTTCCTTTCGGGACTGGCGTTCGGGATTTCGGAGGCGCTTGTGGTTTATTCGCCGTGGGCGCAAACGCTCCAGATAGACGACTCCGGGATGGGGGTCTTGGGTACACCCATCACCTCTGGTTTAAACAGGTGGTTCTCCTGTGTTCCGATGCACGCTCTATGGGGTGCAGCCGATGCGGCGGTGCTCTGGTTGCTTTCCACTCGGCTTCTGTCGGCAAAATCTCCACTCGCGAAGTTCGGAATCCTGATTCTCGCGACCATGGCGATGGCCGTGGTTCACGGTCTTTACGATGCCGCTTGCTTTCGCGGTAGCTATGCAGGAATCGCTCTTGGCATTGGCTCTGTGTTCTTGGTGCAGTGGATTGTGGCGCACAGTGCGGCATCTTCGGATCCCGTGCCTGCAAATTCATCTGGATGCGAACGTCCATTGGAAATGTTTTTCCGTTTGCCTTACGCAATCGCACTGATCCTCGCCATTGGGCTTGCAGGTTTCGGCGCGCTCTATTGGGTTTCCATCCCACTATCGAGTGGAAGCCCTTTAATCGGCTCTGAACAAAGTCTCTCACCGCTTGACCGCGAAGCTCTTGCCCTAGCAAACATCGAATTTGCAAAAGTGCTGACGACAAGCGACGACTCTTGGTTGACTTATGATACAGAACGTTCCGATTACGTGGAAATCAAGGGACTCAAGCTGGAAGTGAAATCTCGTGAACTATCGGAAGCCAACGCCTTAAACGGGATTGAGTGGGTCGGAGATGTCAGTGGCACCTATCGGGTCCAACGACTACTCAGCATATATGGTGTAAAGCCTGAGTGGGGTGAATGGACAGGCGCGCGCATTGACTTAGTGGTTCACTGCAAGAAGGTTCGCGGCCGATGGCTTATAGAGCCTTCTGATTTGGTAAGAAAACTCGACGATATTGCTAGCCGTATAAAGGGATTTTTCATTTTCAAGAATGCGTATGAAATCGAGGAGGCGGAAAAATTCGCATCGCTTCTGCCGAAGAAACTTGGGGATAAACTGAGATCTGATATTGAAACACTGCGACAGTCCAATGAACGGCTGCGACAGACGAAAATTGTTGAGAGTTTGAAATCCGGGGAAGCAGCCTTCGCTAGCACAGATTATTCAGGGGCTAAAACAGCCTACACCAGCGCTCTCGATCTGGACCCCACCAACGTGGCGGCAAAAGCCGGACTGCGACAGGCGAAAATTAGTGAGAATCTGAAATCCGCACAAGCAGCCTTCGCCAGTGGAGATTACTCGGAGGCTCGGAAGTCCTACGCCAGTGCTCTCGATCTGGACCCCACCAACGCGGCAGCAAAAACCGGACTAGGGGAGGTGGGTAAGGCGGAGAAGACGTTGGCAATCCGGCAGGCGGAGAATTCCCGGAAAATTCTGGCGGCAACCAAGAATGCTCCATGGGTGAACAGTATAGGAATGAAGTTTGTGCCGGTGCCGATCACGGGCGGCCCAACGGACGGAAAGCTGGTGCTCTTCGGCGTGTGGGACGTGCGAGTGCAGGACTATGCTGTGTATGGGGCGGAGAACCCGGGCGTGAACATGGAGTGGAAGAAAGCGCAGGAAGAAGGCGAGAAGCAGGGGCCGACGCATCCCGTAACGAACGTTAACTGGGAGGATGCGGAGGCGTTTTGTGCGTGGCTGACGAAGAAGGAGCGCGCGGCTGGTAAGCTAGGTGCGAATGAGGAGTATCGGCTGCCGCGTGATCACGAGTGGAGCTGTGCGGTTGGGATTGGGGATCGCGAAGACCCGAGCGCATTACCAAAGGACAAGGACATGAAGCTTGCGGATGTGTATCCGTGGGGCACGCGGTGGCCACCTCCGAGCGGGGCCGGCAACTATATGGGCGAGGGTGACGAAAGAACAGATTTCCTCAAAAAGTTTGATATCAAAGGATTCAAAGACGGGTATAAGTTCACGTCCCCGGTGGGGAGCTTTGCGGCGAACCGATATGGACTTTATGACATGGGAGGCAACGTGTGGCAGTGGTGCAGGGACTGGTCTGATAGAGCGCAGACGTCCCGTGTGCGGCGGGGTGGGTCGTGGAACGACGGCGATCGCGACAAATTGTTGTCGTCGTGTCGCTACAACGGTCATCCCACGGAGAGTCGCTTCAACGCGAACGGCTTTCGCGTTGTCTTGGCGGGTGTGACGTCGGAGCTGTAGAAACGATTCCCGTCGCCGCTCACGGCTATCGCGCACCCCGGAGCAGACATTCTTTGAACGCAACGCGATCACGGTGTGGCGTTCGGGAAATAGGGGCAGGAGTCAATTCGTGACAGATTTAATGAGCGAGCCCAGTGCGCTCATCATGGAAACAAAGTGCCAGGCCCATGCCCATAGTCAGATTCGATTGCCGAAACCGAACGCGTAGGCGGCATGAACCGCGGCGAAATTAGCCGCGGGGCACCTGGCCCGGCGGGGCTTAACTGAGTGCTATTCGGGACTGATTATCGCGTTTACGCACCGTCGATCAAGACCATCGAGGCGGAGGCGGAACGGCTGGGCGAAGATTACCGCAATGCCGACCGTGCGGCGGCGACATTCAAATCGCATTCACCGGACTTGTCGAAATGGATGGCGGCAAAAGCTGCCGACTGGAAACAGCGCAGCGAGCAACGGCAGGCTGATATGATTTCGCTGGATCGGGACTGGCAGGATCATTGCGAGGAGCTTGAAGGATTGCACATGGATCTCCGGGTCAGCGAAGCGATGGCACACGAAGCGGGTGTGTTTCCGTCTGAGCATCATCATCAAATCCGTGCGCTATGCGATCATCTCGCCACACGGGAACGCCGGAGCCAGATGGGGAGTTCCAACGTCACGAGCCTGCTGGAGCTTCAGCGGCTGATTGATTTCTACCGGGCAAAGCTGAGCCACGCCTCCCGAAAGCACCGACCGCTTCTGGAGCACGTCGTGAGGCGGCTGGAAGAAGCTCACCACCAGGTCAGCGAGGGGAATTGATCACGAAGCCCCGCTCCATGAATTCCCCAATTCCGAGCACTTGTCGCTGCTGCACCGAATTTCCTTCGCCATCACGCAGGCCGTGACCACGAGCACGGTGTGACGTCCAGATGCGGAGCGCGCGGGATGATGAATTGAAACTTCAGCCGCGACGGGCGCACGCTGCCTGATGCCCCGGCCCCCGAAAATCGTCGTCATCGGTTCACTGAATGTGGATCACACGTTGCACGTTCCGCACATCCCGGCACCGGGCGAGACCCTCGCTGCCACCGCCGCCTTCACATGCTTTGGCGGGAAGGGCGCGAACCAGGCACTCGCTGCCGCACGGGCTGGTGGGGATGTCACGCTCAAGGCCGCCTACGACGCCGCTCGCGCGAGCCAGCGCGCCGCGCTCGCGGTCCCTTTGCTACATCGACCGGCCTCACTCAACTGCAAGGCCTGTTTGCCCGCTTTGGTGACGAAAGTGTGCTCACTGAGCACAGGCAAGCGAGCACAATCCAGAGTGATTAGCTACCGTGTCAAGGTAGTGCTCTACCACTGAGCTAACCGCGCATTCTACAAGGGCGCGGAATCAAACGCCACTCGCCCCCGATAGCAAGCGGAAATCGGGCGACAGCGGAAATCGGTGCATGAAAAAATCACGCCGGGAAAAAACTGGCGCACGCTGTCTCGCCACGCTGTCTCGCCACATCCCTGCATCTCAGCAATGCGACGAATTCCGGGGACGAACGGATTTTTCGCCCGTCACTGCGCCGCGGCCTTGGCGGCATCGCGTGCGGCGCTCGCCTTGAGGTGCTCGATCACGTCCTTGAATTTGTCCTCGTTCCGCGAATCCACTGCCACGCACGCGGCGTGCGCTTC
>Ga0209086_10004598_pt1 | contig 10194 bp, 7 predicted proteins | sample M_130207_XF_Meta_FD_187312 | JGI IMG/M metagenome (GOLD analysis project Ga0209086, IMG submission 187312) | Freshwater microbial communities from Lake Montjoie, Canada to study carbon cycling - M_130207_XF_MetaG (SPAdes) (version 2) | ecosystem: Environmental > Aquatic > Freshwater > Lake...
GGCCAGACACCTCCGCTGGTGAATGCCGTGCGCCCCGCCGGGCAGTGGCAGGTCTATGACATCGTCTTCACCGCCCCAAAATTGGATGGCAGCAAGGTGGTGGAACCCGCCTATATCACGACTTTCGTGAATGGCGTCTGCGTGCAGAACCACACGAAGATCATGGGGCCGACGAAACACAAGAACATCACCGACTACAGTGGCGATTTCCCCGAGAAGGCTCCGATTCGCATCCAAGATCACAAAAACGAGCCACCCGTGCGCCTACGCAACGTCTGGATCAGGCCGCTTTGAGGTAGATCGGTTGCCATTTTTTCACTCGGCAAGGCCGGAGGTGTCCCCTCCGGCCTTGTTGTTTTGGCCGACAATAAGACAAAGGTAAGGAATATGTCATATTAATACAGTATTTATGATTATTCTATTGAAGTTAACAAATCGAACTCTAAAATACCCCTAACGCTCCGATATTACAAATCTCAATAACCACTAGCGACGCCAGTCTTCAACTGTCGTCGCATCCTTAGCCACCTCTTTGACCATGCCGCTCGCTCTTCATTCGCGCGTCATCAAAGCCGCAGCCCTCGTCGGCAGCGGGCTTGCAGCATACACGCGCACAAGACGTGCCGGGGAAGTAACTCTCCTCGGCCTCCACGGCTTGTGCGAAAATGTGGGTGATCTCGGCATTCTCGACTGGTCTCTGCATCTGCCAGTTTCTGGCTTTCGCAGCATCTGCGCGTTGCTGGCGAGTGACTACCGCGTCATCTCGATGGCTGATCTGCTAGAAGCGCGAAAACATGGCACCAAGCTGCCTGACAACGCGGCCATCATCACTTTTGACGATGGTTATGCTTCGAATTACGAGCTCGCTTTTCCAATCCTCAAGAAGTTCGGCCTGCCTGCCTCCATCTATGTCACCACGGGTTTTCTTGATTCAGAGGACATGCTCTGGTTTCAGCGGGTAGATCTCGCTCTAGGTCGCACACAGAAGCCGACGATCGATTGGAAGATCAATGGCATAAAACTGCGCATGCTCCTCGTGACACGTGAACAACGCCAAGAGTCCTTGGTGCGCTTGATTACAGAACTCAAAGAACTACCCGACGCCGATCTCCTGCATGAGGTGTGTCGGCTTGAAGAAATGCTAGGAGTCAAAACACCTTGTCCTGATGACCTGCCGCAGGTGATGAGACCGATGACATGGGATATGGCGCGTGAAATGTCTGCCAGCGGACAGATCGAGATCGGGGGGCACACTCACACGCATCCGATCCTGGCACGTTGTGACTCCATCGCCATGCGTGCGGAGATCTTCACCTGCCGCGATCGTATTCGGGAGGAGTTGGGTGCCATGCCTATCTCCTTTGCTTATCCCAATGGTGGACAGGACGATTTCACGTACGAAACAATGTCGTTGGTTAAGGCGGCAGGATTTCAAGCCGCCTGCTGTGCGATCAATGGCCGCGTCGATGATCAATCCTCGCTATTTCAGCTGCCTCGCTACGGCACACCAGAGTCCATCTGGGAAGCGGAGGCCACGCTCTCAGGGGCCTATGAAACGCTCAAAGACTGGCGGCAGAGCTGCCTAAAAGCGATGTCGATGATATGAAGACGATCACACTCAGCACAACAAACGCATTAACGTTGCCAGCCTGGCAGCGCCAGCGTGCGTTTGTGCCGGCGTTGTCGTTAGGAGCGATGGCAAAAGACAAACGTCCTACCGTGCTTCATTTCGTTTACAGCATTGGCGGTGGTGGTGCGGAGTCGATGCTGGTGAATCTGGTCGAAACACTCGATCCTACGCAGTTTCGCAGCGTCGTTGTTGCCATTAATGCAAAGCCTTGGCCGCATCAGGCACGTCGTCTGCACGAGGCTGGTGCCGTGCTGCATGATCTGGAAGGCACCGCCTTCTTGCGTCGTGAAACGCTCGCGAGGTTGCATGCCGTCCTGCGTGCGGAGCGCCCTGACATCGTGCAGACATGGATGCATCATGCCGATCTCATCGGCGGTTGGGCTGCACGTCTCGCTGGCGTGCGCAAAATCGTGTGGAGCGTCCACTGCCGTGAAATCCACCGCAATCATGGCGAGAGCGATCGTAAGATCGCGCTCTTCCGCCGTGCGTTGTCAATCAGCTCACGCTTCATCCCATCACGCATCATTTCGTGTTCCGCTGCCGCCATCGAAGATCACGCTGCAATCGGCTATCCGCGCTCCAAGATGCATTGGATTCCGAACGGCATCGACGCCGATCGTTTCGTGCCTGATACCGATGCCGGACTCGATACGCGTGCAGAACTGCGTTTACCACCAAACGCCCCCGTTATTGGCTACGTCGGGCGTTTCCATGAAATGAAGGACCTACCTACCTTCCTGCGTGCAGCAGCGATTTTGCAGACCCGCCAGCCCAAAGCTCATTTCGTCTTTTGCGGCGGCCTAGAAGTCGAATTCAACGCGGCAGAGCGTGAAGCGTTCGCGCTAGTGCCTCATCGCAATCAAGTGCGCTTCGAATCATTCCGCGCCGCCCCTTGGCGCTTATATCCAGCTTTGAATGTGTTCTCGCTCTCCTCACGCACCGAAGCGTGCCCGATGACCATCATGGAGGCGATGTCTTGCGGTGTTCCCTGTGTCACCACCGATGTGGGTGACTGCGCACGTTTGCTCGAAGGAGTTGGACGTGTCGTGCCACCACGTGATCCTGAAGCACTCGCGAATGCCTGGGAGCAAACATTGCGTTTAGACGCTGCTGAACGTGAAGACATTGCGAAACAATCGCGCCAACGGGTGCTAGCACGGTTCACCATCGCGAAGGCCGCACAACAATATGCGGAAACTTACGCGCAACTCATGGAGGTGCGGTCATGAAAGCGGCCCTGCTGATCATCATGCTGGCGGCATCAGCCTTCGCCGAACCGGTCAAGGTCGCCTTTTGCGATGGCATGACGCGCATCTCACGCGATGGGACGCCGCCTAGCGCACAAACACAGACGCTGCACGCCGCACGCGGCGAATGGGAGCCGTTTCAAATCATCGTCACTGCCACGCCGGAGCAACTGAAGAACATCGAAGTGCTCGCAACTGGCATTGCCAAGACTGATTCAGAGGCGCTGTTGCCCGCACCGAAAGTGCTACGCGAGCATTACGTCCATGTTTCAAAATCCACACCCATGGCACCACTGCCAGTCGGTGATTATCCCGATGCTCTTGTGCCGCTCGACATGCCTCCGCAGGAACTCAGCGGAGACATCGTGAATCAACCCTACTGGATCGACGTCTTCGTTCCCCATACCGCGGCGCCGGGCGCATACACTGGCGAAGTGCACTTCAAATTCGTTGATGGTTCCATCATCATTGCCTGCTACACACTCAATGTATGGGATTTCGATCTCCCCGTGGTGCCAAAACTGCGCACCTCCATCATGACCACCATGCGCCGAATCGCCGAGGTGCATGGACTCGAATACAAGGACAACACGCCCTCCCTCACGCACGTCGGATTGCTTAACGCCTATTACGACTTGCTCGCCGAACATCGCCTCAGCATTGATCAAATCTATGGCAGCTATCCCGATGCTAGCACCGGCAAGCTCGATGAAGACAAAGTCGAACGTGCGTTGAGAAAACACCTCCTGCATCGCCATTGCAGCACGATCGGGCTGCCCATCTGGCCGCAATGGCCGTTCAATGACCCGCTCGGCAAAGATCGCACTGCCGCCATGAGCTATGTCGCTCAATGGATGAAGCTCTTGGCCAAAATCCACTGCGAGTCACGCGGCTACGTCATCATGGGTGATCTCGATGAACCCAACAACGCCGACGCTTACGCGAACGTGCGTCGCTGGGGTGAGTTCTTTAATGAAGTCGAAAAAACGCACGGCGTGCATGTGCCGCTGCTCATCACCGAACAACCGACGCCGGAAAAAGCTGCGTGGGGATCGCTAAACAATGCGGTGGATATTTGGGTGCCGCATTTCAGCTCGGTGTGGAAGGACATGGAGTGGGCCGGCGGCAAACACGACATCGCCATGCGCCATCAGGCTGGCGATGAAGTTTGGGCCTACGCCGCGCTCGTGCAGATGCCAGATGAGTGGGAAGCCCTGCATGGCAAACCGCAGCAGCTCCATAGTAGCTTTCCACCCGTGTGGGCACTTGATTATCCACCCATGGCGCATCGCATCGTTGGTTGGCTGCTGCCTAAACACGGCATCACCGGCTTCACCTATTGGGATACGCTTTTTGCTGCGGATGGCGTCGATGTTTGGACTGATGCAGGCACATTCAAGTCATCCGATGGCGCGGTTTACAATGGCGATGGCTCCTTCATCTATCCCGCGACAGAAAAACGTCATGGACGCCATGCTCCCGTCGCATCCATGCGTTTGAAATGGCTGCGTGAAACGGCAGATGACTACGATTATCTCATGCTCGCGCGTCAGTTGGGTCTTGAGGATGAAGCACAGCGTCTCACCGCCAGTTTTGCCAAAGGTTTTGGTGAGTGGGACGATAAACCCGGCGTGTTGATGGAAGCACGCCTCCAACTCGGCAAGATGATCGAAACCGCACAGCATCGCAAGCAAACGGCCATGCTAGAGAAAGGAGTCGCGCCATGACTGCCACTCAGGCCATTCCCATGCAGCGCACCAGTGGCGTAGCGCGGCGCGGTGCACTCATGCTCGACATCGTGCGTGATATCGAAGGTTTCCATGCTTTGCAGCCATTTTGGGACGCGTTGCTTGATCAAACCGCCACTCGCACCCCCTTCCTGCGCTGGGATTGGGTCAGCCTGTGGTGGGAGGAATGTTCTGAGGAAGGTGCCCGACTCGCAATCGCACTGCTGCGTGATGAGGAGGGTGTGCCATGTGCCATCGCACCGCTCATGCTTGCTCGCCAAAAGGAACGCGGACGTCGCCACCTTACCGCACTTAGCTTCATTGGTGGCTTCGGTGATGCACATGGCGAGCGCCTCGACTTCATCGTGCCAGCCGGTCAAGAGGCCGATCTAACTCCGCGCCTCTGCCGCGTCTTCAAGCTATTACGTCAGGATTGCGATGTCTTGCGCCTCAATCATCTTCCAGAGGAGTCGCCAAATACGGTGCATATCCTAGCTGCGCTTCAGGAATCCTTCGTGCACACAGGAGTATTGAATCGCCACCCTTGCCATTTCATCCAACTCCCCCGCGCATCGGCTGATTATGATGCACGGCGCACAGGAGCCTGGCGAAGCAAGATCCGTCGCCGCCAAAAAGCTTTTACAACACAGCATGCGGGCAAAGCCTCACTTGCGGGAGAACGTGTCTCTTTTGAAGTTGGTATGAAGGCACTCGGCGCGCTCCATGCGCACCAGTGGCCTGCGGAAACGAGTAGTTTCATCACCACTCGCTCGTGGCGTTTCCATCAGCTTCTCGCGGCAAAGTGGCTGCCACTCGGACGTGCCATGCTGCCCCTGCTGGAGGCTGATGGCCAGATCATCGCAGCGATGTATGGGTTTGTGGATCGTGACGAATTTTTCCAATTCCAGATGGGTTGGAATCCCGCTTTCGGTAAACTTTCTCCCGGTAAACTCGTCATGCGCTGGTGCATTGATTGCTCCATCCAACGTGGCCTGCTGGTGCATGACATGCTCCCAAGTGACTACGAGTACAAGCGTCAGTGGTGTGACAATCTGCGCTGGCTGCTCGACATTGAGGCCTACAATGCCTCCAGTTGGCGTGCCGCTGTTTTTCATAGCCTGCGCGCGGCCCGCCGGATGCTGCCGCGTCGCTTCCAAGATGAAAGTGGGCCCACCTCTCACCTACAGGAGGAACGCATTTCATGAAGATTCTCGTGCTTACAGCTGATGCCAACACGCTCGTCTATCATCGTGGTGATTTGATCCGCGACTTCGCTGCGTATGGCTGTGAAGTCGTCACCGCTGCTGCGGAAGATTACTCGCATGTGCATGAATTCGTTGCCGGTTTCGGTGGTCGGCATCGCGCTATCCGCATGGCGCGCTCGAAAATCAATCCGCTGAAGGATATCGTCACCATGTGGGACATGTGGCGCTTGTTCCGCAGCGAAAAACCGGACGCACTGTTCGCCTACACCATCAAATCCGTCGTCTATGGCTGCGTTATCGCCCGACTAGCAGGTATTCGTCGTGTGTATGCGCTACTGCCCGGTTTGGGATTCACCTTCGTCAAACCAGTGACGTGGAAGCAGAAAATCGTCTCATACATTTCGGAAGCCCTCCATCGCTTCGCGTTGAAGCGTGCGGATGTCATCTTCATGCAGAATCATGATGACGTGAAGCTATTCACCGACATGAACATGCTGCCTGCTGGTGTCCCCGTGCATGTCACCGCAGGTTCCGGTGTAAACATGGATGAATTTGCCCACGTTCCGCTCGGTGAAGACAAAGCCATCGCCTCAGGGCACATCCGTTTCGTGCTCGTGAGCCGTTTGCTGATCAGCAAAGGCGTGCGCGTGTTCGCCGAGGCCGCACGACGCATCAAACAATTGTTCCCGCACGCCGAGTTCCATCTCGTTGGCCCATTTGATCCCAATCCAAATCGGGTGGAAGAACATGAAGTGCAGCAGTGGGTGCATGAAGGCACACTCATTCATCATGGCATGGTCAAAGATGTCGCCGCGCTGCTGAAGACGATGCATGTGTTCGTTTTGCCGACGTGGTATCGCGAAGGCGTGCCGCATGCGACGCTTGAGGCATTGGCGACAGGCCGACCGATCATCACCACCAATTCGGTGGGTGCGCGTGAATGTATCAAACTCACCGCCGAAGGCGAAACGCAGCGTGAGAATGGCGAGATGCTCATGCAGGGTGAAAACGGCTTCCTCTGCCAGCCACAGAACGTGGCCGCCGTCGAATGCGCGATGGAGTGGTTCCTGACGCATCCTGCACAAATCGCGCCGCAAGGGCAGGTGAGCCGCCAGCTTGCCGCCGAAGTTTTCGATGTGCGCCTTGTTAACGCCATCATCATCCGCGCCATGCGCCTGCAAGACCGGCAAAAAGTTCAGGCCGCAGTTGCCACGCCTGCGTCATTCGTCATCCCACATTCGTCATTCTGATCATGGCCATCCCCTACAGCATGCAGTCCGCGAACTCCGCCCCACAAGGTGGATTCGGTGCCATGCTCGCGCTTGCACCCTCACGTGGATTGACGCCGATGGCTCCATCAATCTCAATGCCCGCGCATCCGGGCATGTCGCCCGTATTTGATCCGCGTGCCTTCCTGCCGCCGATCAATCCCCGTGATTTTGAGGTGCAGCCGCTCATCAGCATCGCCGATGTGATTGGCTACATTCGCAAGCGCTGGCTGCGTGGCGCGGTGCTGGGTCTGTTGCTGGCCGCTTTCACTTTCTACTACCTCGGCATGGGCGTGAAAATCTACGAGGCAGAGTCCCAACTGCTGCTGCGTATCCAAGACGCGAACGTGTTTAATTTCGAGGCTATGTCCACGCGTGGCGTTACGGAATTGAGCGCGCCACAGTTAATCAACAATCATCGCACCGAACTGCTGTCTCGTCGTTTTCTCAGCCATTTCTATGATCACTTCCCGGCGGCGCAACGCGATGCGTATTTGCAACGCGAAGCGAACTCACTGAGCCGTAAGGACGAGATGATGAAGCTCATAGGCCTCTATACGCCTGGTAAGCCGGGCGATCCGCGTGAACGATTCATTGATCTCATGCTAGCTTCGGTGCGGGTAGAACCGCTCAAGGAATCCCACGTTTTGCGTGTGCAGGTGCGTGATCGTGACCCCCACCTCGCTGCTGACTTTGCCAATCGCTACATCGAGGAATACATCCACTACGTTGCCGACCAAGAGGGAAAACTCAGCGCGGATGCCTCCACCTATCTCGAAACCAAATCGCAGGATCTGCAAAAGCGCCTGCGCGAGTCTGAGCAGAAACTTGCCGAGTACCGTAAGAGCCAGGGCATCATGGAGGACAGCGAGACGAAGGATGTTTCCAATGACAAGGTGCGCCAGCTTAATGCCGCCATTACCGAAGCTGATTTGAAGCTCACCAAGGCCAAAAGCGATCTCGACAATCTCGCCGCTGCACAGAAATCCGGCCGTGATCTCACCGAACTCAAGCTTTTTGCAGACAACGCCGATGTGGCCTACATCCGCAAGCAACTCGATGCCAAGATCTCCGAACGCGCGCCGCTGGAAGCTACCTGTGGACGCAAACATCCGCGCATGATCGGTCTCGCCAATGAAATTGACACGCTGCGCGCATCACTGGATCGCACCGTGAGTTCCGTCGTCGGCATGATTCAGGCTGAAGTGGAATCACAACAGCGACAGATCGCTGATTATCGTCGTCAGCTGGAAGAAGCGCGCGGTGTAGCGCTGGATGTGAACGGAAAGAACGTGCAGCAGAGTCTGTTGCGTGATCAGGTGCGCATGGACCGCGATCTGTATGAAAAAATCGAGATGCGCCGCAGCCAAGCCGCGCTCACTGGCCAGTTCCGCGACAGCGGCCTGCTGCGCGTGGCGGATGTGGCCATGGTGCCGGAAAAACCGGCTAAGCCGAACAAGCCTATCGCCGCCGTCGCCGCCGTGATGCTCTTTGGTCTCTGTTTGATCGGCCTCCCAGTGACCTGGGGTGTCTTCGATGATCATGTGAAGAAACTTTTCAGTCCAAATGCAAACACTGTGCCTCACGTGGAACCGACGCAGCACACGGCGTATGGCTACGGTTATCCTGAGCAACAGCCCGCACCTGTACCTGCGGCTTCACCTTTTACGATTGCTGCGCCGCCGGTACACGTGACGCGTAACCTGCCAGTCCTTAAGCCGGCGAACGGTGAAACAACCATCCTGGCGCGTTTGCCGTATGTGAATGGCTCCTCGGCAGAGGCGATGCTCTCTGAACTTTTAAAGCCGGAGCCTATTGGCGCCTCGAGTGCCTTGCATCAAATCACCAGCACGCTCGAAAAGCAGGCGGTTGGCCGCAGTGGCAGCGCTGGTGTCATCCTCATCACCAGCGCTGGATCGGGTGAAGGTAAAACGCTCGTGGCTGCCGCTCTCGCCGCCGCGTTCTGCCATCAAGGCCGCCGCGTGTTCATGATGGAGTGCAATCCTTCCTCTCCCACGCTGCATCAATGGTTCCCGCGTGCCACGCCGGGCTACGGCGCCTACGCGCACGATCTCGAAGCCCTGCGCTACGGCCACAGTAATCTATTCCTGCTCCCCGGCTGCGATCTGCCAGCGCACGCCACCAACGAGCTGCTCGACGGCTACCGCAGCTGGATCGAACGCGCCAAGCATGAGGTCGATTGGATCATTCTTGATGCCTCACCGCTGCTCAAGAGCTTCGCCAACGTCGCGCCGCTTGCACCGCTCGCGAGCGATGTGCTCATCGTCAACAATCCCGCCAAGACCACTCCTGCTCAATTGCGCGCCGGACTTGCGTTGCTCCAGCCGATGATGTCATCGAGTGCGCTGCGCGGCATGATCGTCAATGGCGGGTAGTTCTTATTGGACAGCCTGCTGACGTTTTAGCTCATCAATCAACGCCGCAGGTTCACTCACACTGAGCATGACACTGTATCCTTCCGTCGTCGGAATGCGTGCTACATGCATGCGATCTGTGATAAACAGCAGCGCTTTCTCACCATTGCGCAGTTTGAACCAACCTGCGGCATAACCTGGGAGCCCCGTGCCCATCGTGCGCCGTGTGGGTTGGTGGTCTTTGTCAGTATTGAGGTTGGTTACAACCGCCTCGTCGAGCTTGAGCGATTTGAGCGGGATTAGCCGGCCGTAGAGATCGCCTTGCAGACGTAGGCCTTCATTGGAGACCGTGAAACGCACATGCTGCATGGACCACGCGAGCCAAACCATTAGCACGAGGGCACCGACGAGAATGAGACTGATGATGGCAAAGAACCACAGCGATTTGCTCGCGGCGGGAATCATGGGGAAGACAGTGGAGGCGTTCATGACAACAGTGTGATCGTTTTGACCGGTGATTCCAAGCAAACAAAATCCGGCAGCCTCGCGGTCTGCCGGATTTCTGGAATCACAAGCTATACAATAAAGGGTCTATCCATTCGCCCGCAAAATCTGCGCGAGCACATACGGCAGGATGCCGCCGGCGCGGTAGTAGTCGATTTCGACGGGGGTGTCGATGCGGACGATGACGGGAATGTCGAAGCTGCTGCCGTCGGCCTTGTGGACGCGGAGGGTGGCTTCA
>Ga0209086_10004599_pt1 | contig 10194 bp, 7 predicted proteins | sample M_130207_XF_Meta_FD_187312 | JGI IMG/M metagenome (GOLD analysis project Ga0209086, IMG submission 187312) | Freshwater microbial communities from Lake Montjoie, Canada to study carbon cycling - M_130207_XF_MetaG (SPAdes) (version 2) | ecosystem: Environmental > Aquatic > Freshwater > Lake...
ATCAGTTCATTTACTCCCAGTATCTCAAGTTGGAAGGACTCGGGATCCTTGCGGCCATTCTGGATGCCAACGGATACCAGCGTTACCGTCTCGTGAAAGAGGGAGGCAAGTACCGGGAAGCTCCCGATATGGACCCTGCCAAGCCCGCATACTCGTTCTATACTGGCGGAATCGATAAAGCCGAGTTGGGAATTACGCTTGCGATGTTCAATGAAGATTACAAGGGACTCCAGTCTGTCTACCCTGAACATGCCCAGAGTATGAAAGATAGTATTCTGAAACGGGGAGGCAAGAAACTTCTGTGTATCCTCATGGCTACATCCAGCGGTGCTGAAGGTATTAACCTGAAGAACGTCCGCCATCTCCACGTGATGGAACCTCACTGGAACCCTGCCCGACACGACCAGGTGATTGGACGTGGTATTCGCCTGTGTTCCCACGCCACCCGTCAAGTCTTGACTGCTGATTCTATCACTGTAGACACTGTGCCTCTGGAAGACCGGACAATCCGCATCTCGTTCTACGTGTCTGTCTTCTCGGCAGCCCAGGCAGCATCCAATACTGCTTACAATATTGTCCCAATTCGGCGGGCGGATACAGGATCTAAGAAGTATGATGCACCCGAAGGAGCACGGGCACCTGAAGCGTTCATGTCTAGTGACGAGTTCCTCTACGAAGTCTCGTATGAAAAGGAACGGATTACAGCAGGGATTACTCGCCTCATTAAACAGGCAGCAGTAGACTGTGAGGTCCACCGCAAACTCCATTCTCGTGAGAAGCCTGTCCTCCAGTGTATGCGGTTCGACAGCACGGCCAAAGGCGAGGATCTAGCATTCAATCCCAACATCAAGGACGATGAGCGGGATGCCTCGTATCTCAAAAACATGATGAAGCGGTCTCGTCGGATCCAGAAAGTTAAGATCAAGGATTTCATATTCTTGGTGGATCCGGATACCAAGGAAGTGTTTGACGAGTCGGCGTTTGGGGATAAACAACGACTACTCAAATTAGGGACACTCAAGGAAGATCGGATTCAGTTTTTCACGTATGATTAGATTCGATTACGCCTTCTTCTCTAGGATGCTCTCGAGGAACTCGTCGCAGATCTTGGACCACGGGCGGCTGCGAGCAAGGGCCACGCACTTCTCCGACGTCTCACGACCCAGCATTCCCACGGCCTTCTCTAGACCCTCGGCAACACTCTCAGCCGTCGCAGTATACTCCGTAAGACCCACACCTGCCGTCATCTGGAGATACGAATACGACGTGAGCGGCAGGCGCACGCTCGTCTCGTCCGTCATGAAGGCCTTGTAGCAATCCAGGTCTAGAACGACCTGCGGGGCACCCGTCGCCATGTGCTCCAGCTGGCACAGACCAAAGCCCTCGCCGTTCGACGTGTTCACACCGACATCGGCGATATTGTAGAGCTGATTGATCGCATCGTCATTGAAGTAGGCGGTCGGAGGAGTCGTGTCTACGATAGAGACACGGGTGCCATACTTCAGATTGTCCAGGCCCAGCAGTTCCAGCTCGTTGAGGTAGATCTGGAGAGGCTGGTAGAATGCACCGCCCTCGGGCTTGACACCCGTGACCATCAGGAGATGGTAGGGAGCATCGGGGAACTTCTTGAGTAGCCGGGCAAAGCCCATAATCGTGAGATCCAGACGCTTGCGCTGAGAATTGCGGTTCATGTTCAGGAACACTCGGGCATTCGGGGGAATGTTCAGGTTCTTGCGAATACCCGAACGCTCCGAATCCGACATGGGCTTGAAGACCAGGGCATCCACACCGTGCTCCATCACATCGATCTTGATGTTGGGCGTGGTGAGGCGGGTCATGAGGTGCTGCTTCCACGTCTCCGTGAAGCAGATAATACGGTCGGCGGCGTTCTCAATGTTGCGGAGCAGACCCATGTCGGCGCCCTTGTAGACCTGGTCCAGGTAGACCCAGAGCTTCCACGACTTGGTGACCTCCTTTGTCTGCTGAATAAACTGGTTGATGATGATGGGGTCGTTGTAGATCATGATGATATCGGGATTGACCGTCTCGACATACTCACGGAACTTGTTGAAGCCGAACCCCTGCTCCTTCGGGTCCTCGTTGGCGGCAGCATCATACTGGATCACGCCCTTGATCGGACGAGCGGGCTGGGGGAGACGGGCGGGGGTGCGCTGAAACCCGAAATGAAAGATCTTGACCAGTGGAGCCAAGGTCCCGAGCTGCTTGAGGAGGTTGTAGGATACCTTGGAATAACCCGTCACCTGCTCGGTATGCGTCGAAACAAGAAGGAAGCGAACGGGAGCCATTTTATGATTAACAATTTCTATCTGTAAATACAATGACAACTCCTATCCGTCCAAGCCAGCAAACACGCTTTACGAGTGCGTCTGAAGTGACGACGATGCTTAAGCGCACAGTTGTGAACAACTACTATGGAAACTACCCTCAGGATCAGAAGCGTGCATATGCGAGCACGTATACAACATTTCAGGGTGGAGCGGTGGCCAATGATATTGGAGAATCTCTAGTCTCCTTGATCCCGACATGCACGACAAACAGCCGGGGGTTTGTACTCTCCAGTAACAAGACAGTCGTTCCTACGGGAGAGAAGGCGACTCCGAACATGTATGTCTCTTCAAGGGCTTATATCAACAATCCTCAGTAGTAGGCTAACCCCGGAGCAACCCCATTCTCCTTCATTTTGGGAATCTTGGTGAACTCCGAAAACCTGTCCATGAACGGAATCGGAGGAATCGGATACAATTGATGAACCGAGTTGCCCGTGTATGCCTTCTGAATCACCCTGCGTGTCTGTGTCCCAATCCAGTCGTATCCGTAGCGAACGCTCATGTACGAGTGAATCAAGACAAGGATGACAAGCCCGCCAATAATGATATACGGCAAGTTCCGATACATTAATCATATCGTATAAGATAATATAGTATGCCGGGCGGCCTCATTCAACTCACTGGCTTTGGTGCCCAAAACGTTTTTGTCAATGGAAACCCTTCCATGACCTACTTCATCAAGATGTATAAACGCAGCACCAACTTTGCGATGGAGCATTTTCGGCTGAGTGTTGCCAATATTACGGATACGACACTACCAGGTGCCGGAAAGAAAACGTTTAACTTCCCCGTTCCTCGCTATGCCGATCTTCTACACGACTGCTACGTGTGTGTCCAGATCCCCGACATCTGGTCTCCACTCTCTGGATATGATCAGAACACATCCGAGGCATACGAAACCGCCTTCCAGTGGTCCCGCAATCTCGGGTTCAATATGATTGAAAGTGCGTCGGTTCTCTTCAACGGTAATGTTATATGTACGGTTACGGGCGAATGGATGAAAGTCAAGAGTTATCTGAAGAGTAACAAGACCCAGCGTGACAAGCTAGATACCATGGTTGGAAATACGCCAGACATGTATGATCCCGCCAATGCCCGTGGACGCCTGAACCAGTATCCTAACGCCATCAACGTCTCCGCCACAAATACTGCACCCCCCGCCCCTTCTATTCGTGGTCGTCAGTTAACAATCCCGCTCTCCTTCTGGTTCTGCGAAGAGATCGGTCAATCCCTCCCGCTTGTCAGTCTTCCCCAGACCGAAGTCGTGATTCAGGTGACCTTCCGTAATATCTACCAGATGTTCACGATCCTTGATACTCGTGGAAAGGCTTCTACCAATGCTACATTCCAGACTCGTATCGCAGGAAACCCCGGAGATTCGTTCCTTGGAATCCAGAATTACCTGTCCTACCCTGATACCCAGGGAAACCCTACGAACCCTTCACTGGTCAGCTGGAATCTTGATCCGTATGTTGAAGCCAACTACGTTTTTATGACGGACACAGAGCGTGCCCATATTGCCTGTAATGAACGCTCGTTCTTGGTGACACAGGTTCGGTCCGTCATAAACCATAATCAGTATGGATACAACGATGTCCTTATCCCCATGTACAATCTGTGCACTCGTGTCGTCTTCCTATTCCAACGGGAAGATCGGGCACTGGTGAACGACTGGGACAATTACACGAACTGGGATTCGATCTTTTATCCGCCAGTGCAGACATACCCCAGTGTTCTACCGACACTGACCGCACCTGCTACCCCCGATCAATGGTATTCTACCGGAATCCAGTTATTAAATTCTATGAACAATCAGGATATTCTACAGGAAGGAAACCTGGTGTTTGACGGAACTGACCGATTCGTCACCAAAAACATCAACTTCTTCCGGAATATTCAGAACTACCGGTTCTCAGAGGGAGATACGTCGTCGCTTCCGGGGATTAACCTCTACTCCTTTGCTCTCGACCCCAATACAATCTCTCAGCCGTCTGGGAGTGCGAACGGATCCATGTTCAACAAAACGACGTTCAAACATACGCTGCTAGTTCCGCCCATCGTTCAGACTGGAGCGGTATCGCAGATTCCTCTGTGTGTTGTCAGGGATACTGCACTCAGCACTAATCCTACTCCCGTCCCCGACGGTGCTACAATCTCACCTGCCCCTGGAATTCCTCCGCTCATCCAGGCTGGCCAAACGTTGACGGTCTACCCGTCTCCCACCAATCTACAAATTCAATATAATGGATACGCATCCATAATCTATGTTGAATCGTACAACTTCCTCAAGGTTACAAACGGACAAGCAAATCTTGTGTTCAATACATAATAGATTCGGATGGCTGACAATACCGACGACCCCGTTGCCGATGTTCCTCCGGAGCAAGTAGCCACCGAAGCATCTGGACCAGTTGTCTCTTCAGCAAACGGTCTTCTACTCTTCATATTCACCAATGTCCTACTTCTCATATACTACCGTGCGGCATGGTATGCTCTTGAATCCTTATTATTTGAAAAGTATCCGGCGATCGGGGCATATTCCAGCTTTATTATGATCCCATTCCTGATTCCTCTAGCAGGCATGTTTGCTTCGGTCGTGAACCCATCCGCAGGAGGTCTGACTGCGTGGACCCTGAGCGTAGTTGGTATTGCTTCGTCTGTCATGATCGCTGCTCTGATCTACATCATGATCTTTGATCTCCCACCCGCCGCAATTCAAATTGCTATGAACCTGTTTAAATCTGGGTCTCCTCCCGCTCCTGCAGCAACGGCGTAGACGCCTCCAATGTATGAAGTTCATCCATGGCCTGCCCAGAATTCTCGAAGTTGCGGAAGAGGATCTGATTGACTTCGGCGGGGCTCCACTTCCCGTCCATTCTGGGATCCGCAAAGAGGGGGTGGTCGCCCACTGTAATATCGTAAAACCCCTCCACCATTTCTTTCAGGATCCCACGGGAACACTTCTTGAAATGAATGATGAGATCAATACGTCCTGGGCGAATCAGGGCCTTATCGAACCGCTCCGGGAAATTGGAGGTAAATACGAGAATACGTCCGCTGGATTCCAGTGTGCCGTCTAGTAGATTGAGAATAAAGGAAAGATCGATGGGGTCCTTGATGACGTCGTCGTCTTCGGGCAGGAATGGATCCTTGGGTGCCTGCACCGGTTCAGGCTTCTTCCACTCCCGCTTCAGGAGCACATCGCCCATCGCATCAGCATCCTCGATAATGTAGATACGCTCAGAAATAGGGATGGTATACTTTTCCAGAGTTGTGCCGTTATACACGTGAATATCATCGCTGAAAAACAAGTGGCGTAGCTGGGTCTTGGTCTTGATTTCCGACAACTGGATGTTCACGGGGTGCCGACGGGCCACATTGGCAATAGCCTTGATTTCCGAGGTCTTGCCGGTTCCGGGGGCACCGTGGAACAGAAAGCCCAGAGTGTACGGAATACCCTTGCGCTCATACCACGATCGGTTATTGAGGAAGTGCGCCACACGGTTCTTGACTACGGGCTGCTCCTCAAAATACACGTTCTCGAATGTGCGTGTCGTGGAAAACTTGTGCTTGGTATACACCAGAAACGTATTGGGCAGAGGGTTCTGATTGGTCTTGCGTTTCTTGTTATCCACCATCTGATCGAAGAAATAGAGATCGTTTCCGAGCTTGTTCATCATTCGCCGCTCATAATCCTGGTTGCACGAGTCCACGAATTTCTGAAGTGATTGGATGGGGTGATCGTAACAAAAAAGCTGGAACTTGATGTTCTTGATGTTACCATCGTCGACTTCCACGTTCGTGAGTTTGAAGTAGATATCCTCATCGAGTTTCACAGACTCAAACTCGTAGGGGAGGTAATCGTGATTGGCAATAGAGAGAAGGCGTTTCGTGGCAGGGGAGGAGGCGACATAATGCACGATGGCATCCATGCGGGTCATAAAAAGGGGAACACTTCCGTTCTTGGTCTGAGGAGGAGTTCCACGCTCACATTCGATCACGGCTGACGGTTTGCGTTCATTGGAATCCAGAGGCTGGAAAGATGTCTGGAGTTTTGTGAACCAAGGGTAGAGTGCGAGTCCACGTTCGTAGAGGGAAATACCAATAAAGGCAAGCAGTGGTCGGAAACTATTTCCCGATGTCGTCAAGACTTGAAAGAGCATTGACATCTTCAGGAGTTCGCCGAGAGATGTCATTGATTATTTAGAATATTTCATCGTGGAGAGCCAAACGCCGTGAGGCACTTGTCCAGGGTTGGAATGCCCTCGTGAACAGGCTTGGAACGTTTGAGGCGTAGTTGCTGAGAGGCTTTGTTGACAGTTTCGTTGGAAAGGGATACATAAGACTTGACGTCACGGACAGATGATTGGGTGTTCACGGACGGCATGTATAGACGGACTGGTGGCATAGCCAGCTGTAGAGGTTTCGTGCAATACTGAATGAATTCACGATACTGCTGGATATCCAGATTTCCACCAAACATCCGGAGGACACGCTTATCGGGAGCCGGCTGGATATCACGGTTCACATAGAGAGACCGGTAGACTGTGCGCAAGAGTGAGTGACGAAGCCATTTGTCAGATTCAGTGAGTCCAGATTCCTTGTAAATAGAGGACAGTGCACACTCGGGACTACAGTAATTCCCTTCGGCCGTATACATGCTCGTATACACATCATAGTGCGTTGGAATGACGAACGATTCTCCAGAAAAGGAGTGGCAGCACCACAGACACGCTGCACCAGGGGGATAGGACGTTTGCAGAGAAAACTTGGACATCAAGTCGTGAACGACCGTCTCATCAAATCGCCTCTCCTGTGTTTCTGTCTTCAGGAGGATGTCCGAGTATTCAATCCCTCCTCCCGATGGCATAGGGATATCCACCCGCTCCTCTTCGAAATCAAAATCCTTACCGATCCGCAGGAAGAAGATGACGGGTGGAAGCTCCACCGTCGGTTCTGTCTTCTTTGTCTTCTTTCCTCGAGCTGGCGGCATTTACATGAATATGGTTTTTGTGTGTAAAACGGAATGGACTTTCTATTATAGAGGGAGAGCACACAAATGGCAGAGGCATACAAGAAGCACACCCACCGGGAGCATATTCTATCACTGCCCGACACCTATGTCGGGTCTATCGAGACGTCGCACGAGGACATGTATGTCGTGGAAGACGAAAAGTTCATCCAGAAGAACCTATCCTTCAATCCTGGATTCTACAAGCTGTTTGACGAGATTGTCGTGAATGCCCACGATCAGGTGGTCCGCATGCGCCAACGTGCATCCCCCAATCCTGTGAAGAATATCACCATCGAGATTTCAGAGGACAACCAAACCATCACGGTGGAGAATGATGGAGAGGGTATTACCGTAGCTGAGCATCCCGAATACAAGGTCTGGGTTCCGCAGCTGGTGTTTGGCGAGCTGCTGACTTCCACGAACTACGACAAGGACGAGAAGAAGCTCGTAGGCGGTAAGAACGGCTACGGTGTGAAGCTGGCCAATATCTTTGCGAAGAAGATGACCGTGGAGACCGTGGATGCCGTGTCTGGCAAGAAGTATACCCAGACGTGGGAGAACAACATGACGGTGGTGAACAAGCCGAAGATCGTGGCCTGCAAGTCTAAGCCGTATGTCAGCGTGTCGTGGACCCCCGACTTTGCTCGGTTCGGTCTCACCGAGATCACGCCCGACCTGCTCGGTGTATTCCGCCGGCGGGCCAGCGATCTGGCGATGACGGTGGGCAAGGATGTCAAGGTCCACTGGAAGCATGGTAATGGCGACAAGGTCATGATCAAGTGCCGTGATCTCTCCGCCTATGCCGCCGAGTTCGTGGACACCCCCACGGCCGCCCATTCCAGCGATCGATGGAACGTCGTGGTCGCTGATGCTCCCGAGTCCTTCCTTCAGGTCTCGTTTGTCAACGGTATCTGGACATCCAAGGGCGGGACGCACGTAGACTACATCGTGAATCAGGTAGTGAATCATCTCGTAGAGTTCCTGGAGACCAAGAAGAAGATCAAAGTCAAGCCATCTCTCATCAAAGATAATCTCGCAATCTGGGTGACGGCTTCGATTGAGAACCCGTCGTTTACGTCCCAGACGAAGGAGGCACTGACCACGAAGAGCACGGCGTTCGGGTCGACGTGCAAACTCCCCGAGGAGTTCTTCAAGAAGCTGCGGTCCAAGCTGGAACTGGTGGACAAGCTGGTGGTGGCCCAGAAAGAAAAGGACGAGAAAGAGAACAAGAAGAGTGATGGACGGAAGAGTTCTAAAATATATGGTATCCCGAAGCTCGACGACGCCGCCCTCGCCGGCACAGCCCGCTCCGCCGAGTGTACCCTCATCCTTACAGAGGGAGATTCAGCAAAGGCAATGGCTCTCAGCGGCCTTACGAAGAATCAACGCCAGTCTTTCGGCGTGTTCCCACTGCGGGGGAAAATCATGAACGTCAAAGACTCATCGTCGTCCAAGGTCGAGCTGGCCAAGGAGATCGCCGAGCTCAAGAAGATCGTGGGTCTAGAATCTGGCAAGGTGTATGACAGCCTCTCCACACTGCGCTACGGCCGCATCCTGATTATGACGGATCAGGATTACGACGGGTCCCACATCCGTGGTCTCCTCATCAATCTATTCCACGAGCTCTGGTCTGAGTTGTTTCGGATCCCTGGGTTCCTCACCTACATGGCCACGCCCATCGTGAAGGCCACAAAAGGCAAGGAGTCTCGGACGTTCTACACGCAGTTTGAGTACGATCAGTGGAAGACGTCGGCAGCAGGCAACTGGGCGGTCCAGTATTACAAGGGTCTCGGGACCTCGACTCGTGAGGAGGCCCAAGAGTATTTCAAGAACATGAATATCACACAGTTCCGCTACACTGCCGTCGGAGACTCTGAGGCAATTGACTTGGCATTCAACAAGTCTCGGGCCGATGATCGCAAGGTCTGGCTCCAAGGCCACGATGCCGCCAATATCGTGGTTCCCAAGACCGACAAGACTCTGCCGTATTCCGAGTTTGTCCACCGTGACCTCATCCACTTCTCGCATTACAATCTCGAGCGCTCCATCCCCAGTGCGATCGACGGTCTCAAGACGTCTCAGCGCAAGATCCTGTTTGGGTGCCTCAAGCGCAAGTTGACGGACAAGGTCAAGGTTGCCCAGCTGGCAGGCTACGTGTCGGAGCACGCTGGCTACCACCACGGCGAAATGTCGCTCAACGAAACGATTATCGGTATGGCCCAGGACTTCGTGGGCTCCAACAATCTGCCGTGGCTGGTTCCCAAGGGTCAGTTCGGAACCCGACTGGAAGGCGGCAAGGACTCGGCTGCGTCCCGTTACATCTTCACCTACCTCCAACCGTACATGAAGGACCTAGTTCCTGCCGACGACTTGCCGTGTCTCAAGTACCGTGATGACGACGGACTGTCGGTCGAGCCCGAGTGGTATGCCCCCGTCCTGCCCATGCTCCTCATCAACGGTGCTCGGGGTATTGGCACTGGATACTCCACCTACATTCCCTCCTACAATCCCGTGGCGCTGAAGTATGTTCTGCTCCGATGGCTGAAGGGCGAGGACGATACGATTCTGGAGACGGCAGAGTTGACGCCGTGGTATCGTGGATTCAGGGGCACGATTCTGCCGTGTCCCGACGGATACGATGTCACTGGCAAGTATTCCTACAACGCAAAGACCAAGACGATTTCCGTCCAGGATCTGCCCATTGAATACTGGACGTCGGATTTCAAGGCGTTCCTGGATGGGTTGTGCGAGAAGAAGGATATCAAGGATTACACCGACACGTCGACGGATATGGATGTCAACTTTGAGATTGTCTTGAAGGAGGACATGACT
>Ga0209086_10004601_pt1 | contig 10194 bp, 14 predicted proteins | sample M_130207_XF_Meta_FD_187312 | JGI IMG/M metagenome (GOLD analysis project Ga0209086, IMG submission 187312) | Freshwater microbial communities from Lake Montjoie, Canada to study carbon cycling - M_130207_XF_MetaG (SPAdes) (version 2) | ecosystem: Environmental > Aquatic > Freshwater > Lake...
GCATGTTATAAAAATCCAACACCAATTGCGGATTCTTTTTAAAAGCACGAGGTGTAGCAACATCTTCGATATTATATCCCATCCACAAACCGTCACTGTCTCTAAAAGTTTTAAGTCCGCTTTCGGCAGAGATTCCGGCACCAGAAAGAACTACGATGTGCTGTTTACGCATGTATACAATTATTGGATTTACTTTTCTCCGGCTAGTTCAAGAATTATCTGCCATTCTATTTCTTTAACAGTTTGAACAGATAATCTACCTAATCTTACAAGGTCCATATTGGCTAATCTCTTATCTGTTTTGATTTGAGTAAGTGTTACCGAATTCTTCAACTTTTTAACCGGTTTCAAATCCACTACAACCCAAGCATCTTCTTCGGTGGTAGGATCTTGATAATATTCTTTGATGACTTTAGCGATGCCTACAATTTCCACCCCTTCATTGCTATGATAGAAAAACACTTCATCACCTTTTTTCATCGCTTTTAAATTGTTACGGGCGCCATAATTTCGAACACCGTCCCAAAAGGTTTTTTTATCTTTTACAAATTGATCCCAACTGTATTTAAATGGTTCGGATTTTACAAGCCAATTTGCCATGATTTTAAAATTGTATTTTATAGGTTAGTGGAAATATTACCATCCTGAACTTAAAACATCTGCTATATGCATCGTTTTGAGGGATAAATTATTTTTCTTAATAAAACCATCTAATTGCATTAGGCAACTTAGGTCTGTAGATATAATATATTCAGCACCGGTAGCCAAAGCGTTATTGATTTTCTGATTCGCCATGCCAATGGATATAGATTCAAATTTTACAGAAAAGGTACCTCCGAAACCGCAACAGGTCTCATTGTCATTCATTTCTACTATTTCGAGTCCTTTAACTTTTGCTAATAATTTTCGAGGCTCCTCTTTAATTTTACATTCTCTCAAAGCTGCACAACTATCATGATACGTTGCCTTACCTGATAAAGCAGCATTGAAGTCATCTGTTTTTAAAATATTAATTAAAAATTCTGTGAACTCAAAAATTTTATTTTTAATATTTTTTATCTGATGATTTGAAGAATTATTTTCAAATAAGGTAGGATAGTAATTTCTAATGAAGCCTACACAGCTTGCGCTTGGGGCAACTATAAAATCAACAGTATCGAAATCAGCTAGAAATTTTGAAGCAACATCTCTTGCTTCATCCCAAAAGCCTGCGTTAAATGCGGGCTGACCACAGCAAGTTTGATTGGGATTGTATTCAACAGTACATCCTGCTTTTTCTAATATTTTTATCATATTAAAAGCAGTTTGCGGGTAAAGTTGATCAATAAAACAAGGTATAAATAATTGAACTTTCATCAGTAATTATTAGTGCTGCTTTGGGTAATGAATTGCATTTATTGAGAATATAAAACAATTATTGTTTGAAAGAATCTACAGTAGCAATCATTTTTATTGCAGTTATAGCAGCTTCTTTCCCTTTGTGACCGTGTTTACCCCCTATTCTTTCTATGGCTTGCAATTCATTGTCCACAGTTAATATGCCAAAAATGGTAGGAATGGGTAATGATAGGTTAAGTTGCAAAATCCCATCTGTTACTGCATTAGAAACAAAATCAAAATGTGGGGTATCTCCACGAATAACACAACCCAATGCAATAAATGCAGCAATGTTTTTATTTTCGTGAGTATCCCAATATTTTTTTATAGTAAATGGTATTTCGAAAGCGCCAGGAACATTTATTATTTCGTGTGCGATATTATTTTCTAATAAAATGTCAGTACAACCTTTTGTTAATTCGTCAATAATAGGAGCATTCCATTCGGTTCGTATAATTACAACAAAGGCATCCTTGTTTATTTGGATGCCAGTTGGTAAGTTAATTTCGGGAGAATAAAGGGACATGACAATGCTTTAAGTGGATGCAATTATATGCTTTATTCGAACTCGCCCAAACGTGCTAAATGTTTATCTACATCTCCATTTGTAACTGAAACAAATGTTGGGTATTTATCTTTTATTTTTTTGAAGAAATCAATCGCTTCTGTATTTTTTCCGATGGCTTCTGCATAGTTGCCGCAAAGCATTAGAGCATCTGGTGTAAATGATTCATCTTTTTCATTTACAGAAGCAGCTTTCTTGTAATAAGACATTGCTTTTTCAGTTTGCTTTTTCTCAGCATAATCATGTCCAAGCATGGTGTATGCTTTGCTTTGTATTTGATCAACTTCACTTCCGTCAAAATCTTCTAAATATTTTATTGATTTATCGTACTCTCCTATTTGAAGATAGCAAGCGCCAACCATATACTTTGCGCGATTGGCATTTAGTGTGCCTGCGCTAGTATTGATTATTTTTAATAATCCAGTAACATTGCTTCCATTAAAATTACCTCCATTTAAAACGATATTCACTGAATCTTTATTGAATCCGGTTGTTGCCATTTTATCAAATAGATCTTCAGCTAAGAAGATACTTTCAGCAGCTTTTAATTCTTTTGGTTCCTTAATTAGTTTTTGATACCCAATCCATCCACTTGCAAGAATAATAATTGCTGCACCCGTGTAAGTGATCATTTTACTATAGTTAGACCAGATTCCTTTTGCTTTATCTAGTATTTCGTTTTGCTCAGTTGCCATATTTATTTTTTAATTGTTAAAAAAACAATAGTTAATTATTAGTCGGTAATAAAAGGGTAATCTTCTTGAATATAGACATCTTTTAGCAATTCGCTATCATCTGGCCAAGGGCTTTCTTCCGCAAATGTAACAGACTCTTCCACTTCTTTTTTAACTCTTTCATTGATTATCTCTATATCAGAATCTGATAACTTGAAATCATCCTGAAGTACTTTAAGTACATGTTCAATTGGATCCTTTTGTTTATAGTCTTCCAGTTCTTCTTTGGTTCTGTATTTTTGGGGATCGCTCATGCTATGACCCTTATATCTGTATGTTTTTATTTCAAGCAATGTTGGTCCGCCTTTTTCCCTGGCTCTGTTTACTGCTCTTAAAACGGCATTGTGCACTTCTTCAGGACTCATGCCATCAACAGCGTCTGCTGGCATTTCGTAAGCATCTGCTGTTTTGTAAATATCTAATGTTTTACTAGTTCTGGCTACAGAGGTACCCATCGCATAGTGGTTGTTTTCGCAAATAAATACAACGGGAAGATCCCATAGCATTGCCATATTAAAAGCTTCGTGCAGCATGCCCTGACGAGCGGCGCCATCACCAAAAAAGCAAAGAACAACATTTTTGGTTCCTTTATATCTTTCAGCAAAAGCCAATCCTGCTCCTGTACCAATTTGAGCACCTACAATACCATGACCACCGAAAAAGTTTTCTTTCAAACCAAAGAAATGCATACTTCCGCCTTTTCCTTTGCTACAGCCAGTTGCTTTTCCATATAATTCAGCCATGCAGCTTTTGGCGGATACGCCTTTAGCAATAGCCAACGCATGATCGCGATAGGCGGTAATAAACTTATCATCCGCATTTGTTGCCGTCATACATCCAGCGGCCACTGCTTCTTGTCCGATATAAAGGTGACAGAATCCACGAATTTTTTGCATACCATATAACTGCCCTGTTTTTTCTTCAAAACGGCGTAATAGAAGCATTAATTCATACCAGTATAGATAAGTTTCCTTTGAAAACTTTGTTGCCAATTGTTTAAATTTTAGGTTGCAAATATAAGGGATAAATCATAAAAAAAACCAATGGTGCTATTGTAAAAAAGCTTTTTTAGATATTATTCTAGCTGTTTTTTCGATTGAAAGGGTCGGAAAGGTGATAATAAAACATTATGTATAATTTGTTCTTGGGATTATTTGTTAAAAACTAATTGGAAATGAATTGGCTTCAATAAGAATGTGTTCGTACTTTTCATCTTTATAAATACATTTAACCCTAAACAGAATGACTGCCTTAACTTACGATGATATACAATTAGTTCCAGCGTATTCAGAAATTGTATCCCGAAAGAATATTGATTTATCCACCCAAGTTACCAACAGATTTTCTTTAGATGTCCCATTAGTAGCATCTCCGATGCCTACGGTTTGCGGATTAGATATGGCGATGGAAATAATGAAGATTGGAGGTGTAGGATGCGTGCATCGGTTTATGTCAATACAAGATCAGGAAGAGATCATTCATAAATTAGCTGAGTATAAAAAGCAACTAAATAGCTCATCTCCTATTATGGCTGCCGTGGGTGCCAATGGCGATTTTCTTGAAAGAGCTATTTCTTTGGTACATGCGGGCGTAAATATTGTTTTAATTGATGTGGCTCATGGGCACCATAAAAATGTTAAAGAGGCTATCGCAAAAATAAAAAATATTCACACAGGCATTGACGTTATTGCCGGTAATATCGCGACGGCCAAAGCTGCCATTGATTTGCAAAACTGGGGAGCAGATGCATTGAGGGTTGGTGTTGGTGGGGGAAGTCTATGTACAACACGAATTAAAACTGGATTTGGCGTACCCAATGTCAGCTGCTTAATTGATATTATTAAGGTGGCAACGGTACCTGTAATGGCAGACGGAGGATTGCGTATGAGCGGCGATTTAGCCAAGGCTTTTGCTTTAGGTTCATCTTCTGTAATGTTAGGTTCTTTATTAGCAGGAACTGAAGAAGCACCAGGGTTACTAATCAATCAAAAAAATGGACTTTATAAAAAATACAGCGGAGCTGCATCCTTTGATACAAAAGTGGCCCATGGTCAGGAAGTTAGAAATATTGAAGGAGAAAGTACTTTAATACCTTACAAAGGTAAAGTGTCGCTAGTTATTGATTCATTACTTGACGGCATCAAATCTGCATTATCTTATGCGGGAGCTAATAATTTAAAAGAATTTAAACCTGATATTGTTCAAGTTACAAATGCTGGATTGAGTGAAGCAAAACCTCATCTGTTGTAAACTTTCTTTCCTTAGTACTGACTTTTCGTAAATTACAACCTGGATGCTATCACTACAAAAAATAACTATAACCCACTATAAAAATTACGAAGTTCAGTCTTTTGATTTTGAAAAATCTATTATTGGTATTTGTGGTAGTAATGGAAAAGGGAAAACCAATTTGCTGGATGCTGTCTACTATTCTTGTTTTACCAAAAGTTATTTTCCGGGATCAGATACATTGAATATACATTTTAACCAAGAAGGTTTCAGAATTGAATCTTCTTTTGTAAATAATCTGCTGCATTATAAAGTGGTATGTATACAAAGAAACAATTGCAAAAAAGAGCTTTATTTAAATGATGTTTTGTATGAAAAATTATCACATCATATTGGATTGTTGCCAGCTGTAATGATTGCGCCTGATGATATAGAAATTATTAACGGAGGTAGTGAAGGCCGCAGAAAATATATGGATACTATATTGTGTCAATTGGATGCTGATTATTTAAATCAATTGATTGTATACAATAAGATACTCCAACAGAGAAATAGCCTGTTAAAGAATTTAGCCAATAAGAAAATTAATGATGTTAGTTTGTTGGAAATAATTGATCAGCAGTTAATCAATCCGTGTAATATTATTTTTTCAAAAAGAATGGAATTTGCGGCAACGTTAATTCCTTTGGTTGTTCGCTTTTATCAACAAATAGCCAATAATGAAGAAAAGCTGCAAGTTGAGTATGAAAGCAATCTTAAAGATTTTTCTATTCAGGATTTATTAGAAAAAAACAAGGAAAAGGATTTTGTGCTTCAAAGAACCAATGCAGGAATTCATAAAGATGATTTACGTTTTGAACTAGATGGGCTGTTGTTTAAAAACATTGCGTCTCAAGGTCAAAAAAAGAGTTTGTTATTTGCGTTGAAATTAGCCGAGTATGAAATTATTAAAAATACAAAAGGGTTCTCTCCTATTTTACTTTTAGATGATGTGTTTGAAAAATTAGATGATGATCGAATGAATAATTTGTTGGAATGGGTTTGTAATAAAAATAAAGGTCAGGTATTTATTACGGATACGCACAAAGAAAGATTAACGGATGTCTTTGACAGGCTTGGTGTAAATGGTCAAATTATTGATTTGGGAAAAATGTGATGTTGGATTATTTGATAACAACTTCTTTAACTACTTTTTCTCCTAGCGCTTCATTTACTCTTTCAATAATTATTTCTTTTTGATAAAGGAGTTCATTTCTTAAAGGGGCTACAGTAGTTGAAATAAATAATGAATGGCCAATTATTTTTATACTGTCTGTATATTTCGCTATCGTGGTACCCATTAGCTCTTCCCATATTTCTTCAATTTGTACGGCTTGAATACCCGTTTTTAATCTGCTTTTCCGTAAAAACTCTTGCATTGCTTCTTGAAGTGAAAATTCGGCCATGGTGTAAAGTTAATAGTTTACATTCTTTATTATGCTTGACGGGGCTGTTTTGTATTTTAAAATAGGTTATAATAAATTTAGTGCTTTAACCACCCTGCTTACAGGCAGTCCCATGACATTATAGAAATCTCCATCAATCGATTTGATGCCAATGACACCAATCCATTCTTGTATGGCATAAGCACCAGCTTTATCATAAGGCTTGTAGTTGTCTACATAGAAACATATTTGTTCTTCAGAAAGATGATGAAATGTTACGGCAGTAGTATCTGAAAAAGAATGTTCTTTATTATCGAAATAAATGTACACGCCTGTAATTACATGATGGGTTTTCCCGGATAATTTTTTTAGAATATTAATGGCTTCATTCCTATCAGATGGTTTCCCTATGATTTCATTTTCGCATATAACGATTGTGTCCGCTGCTAATACAGGTATGGAAGGGTTATGTTTTTCGATAATGGCGGTTGCTTTATTTTTGGCAATATGAATAGCAACTTCCGAATCGGTTAAATCAGGAGGATAGGTTTCTGCTGAGTCGCTTATTAAAATATCAAACTCCACCTCCGCCCATTCTAACAATTGTTTTCTTCTTGGTGATTGTGAAGCAAGGATTATTTTTTTATTCATGGCAAGAAATTAAAAAATATCATCGATAAAATACCTGCTAGCATGATTAATTTCATCAGTGTACTTAATTGGTGATAGTCTTCAGTTGTTTTACAATTGTATAATTTTGAAAATGAAAATAATAAGGGTATTAATATAAAAATTGAAGAATAAATAGCACTGATATGCCAGCCATTTTGCCAAATAAAAATTTGAGCAATCATCAATAGAGCTATGCAAAAAAATATCCAAACCCCAATAAATATTTTACTTGCAGCGACGCCCCATTTAATAGGGATTGTTTCGCAATTGAATGTTGCATCTCCTATTCGATCTTCCATGTCTTTTACAACTTCCCTGATTATGGTGACAATAAAAGCAAATCCTGAATATAAGATCGTCCACTTTAAAAGTATTTTTGTTTTAATTTGAAAGCCGGGAAAATTAATCGGATCAATCGTATTTATTGGCGAAAGCATAAATAAATACATCACCACGATAACCCATGATGAAAGTGCAGCAATGATAATGTTTCCAATGAGTAATTTCTTTTTAAAGGTTGTTGAATATAGCCACAAAAGCATAACGGAAAAAGCATTCCCTACAATGAGCCACCAATTGTGATACAATAAGCTTACATATCCGCTTATTAGTAATCCCATGAATGAAAATAATAAGTGCCATACGATTGCCCATCTCCTTTTTACAAGTTTGTCAATAATATTTTTGCCAGGTTTGTTTATAGAGTCTATATGTACATCGAAATAATCATTGATAATAAAGCCACCAGCTGCAATAAGAACGGAAGAGGTCATTATTAAATAGGCACTATTTTTCAACGCTGCCATTTGAGAAATGCTGAAAATTGATGTGGGAATAATTATAGAATGTGAAAGGCAAAAGAAAAATAAATATTGAGTAAGTGAAATGATAAATAGATTATTCCACCTGATTAATTTTAAAAATGCAAAGAATAATTTCATGAATCTTTGTTTTGCATTATTACCACATCAAATGAATTACTCAATGATATGAACTCAATGTGGAAAATAATAGTAAGCGGTTATTTATTTATGGCCTGGGAGTTATTTTGAGGAAACATTTGTCTCGGTATCCCAGTCATTATTGAGTTTCAGTACCTTTTCAATTATATCCCTAACGCATCCTTCGCCGCCATTTTTATGTGAAATATATAATGAAACTTCTTTAATTTCTGATACAGCGTCTGCGGGACAACATGGTATTCCCACTATTTTCATTGCCTGTAAATCGGGGATATCGTCACCAACATATAACACTTCATCTTTGGATAAATTCCATTTCAGCATTTTTTCTTTTAGTAAAGTGGCTTTGTCTGAAATGCCTTGATGAATATCGTGAATTCCCAAACTCTTTAATCTGTTTGAGATGGCTCCTCCATCTGATGCGCCTGAAATAATTAAAATTTGGTACCCTTTTTTCACCGCTAATTGTAGGGCAAATCCATCTTTAATATTCATGGATCTTGCCATTTCAAGAGATTCTAAAAGCAGTATTTTCCCATCGGTAAGCACACCGTCTATATCAAATACCAATGCTTTAATAGGTTTAAATTTCTCTAGAATATTCATCGTTTTGTATTAAAGAAAAGATAATTATTAAAATAAAAAAGCTACTGCTAATTAATCAATCTATTTTTTTTGTGCATCTCTCCATTCGTATACCCATGAGCTTTGAATCATTTCCAGGTGTCCTTCATTGCTCTCCTCCGCTTTGCCAGAAAAATTAGGAATTTCTAAAATCCATTTCAGCAAATCAGTGAATCGTATTCGATAGATTTTACTTTCGCCAAAATCATCTCCAAATTTTTCATATAATTTCATAGCAATGTCTTCATAGTCATTCCAATGTATGGGGGGTTCAAATGTCATGATATTTATTTTATTCTCCTAAAAATTGTGTTTGATCCGGGAGGGTTACAATAATTGATCCATTGCCTTTATTGATTAAACATTGACAACCTAATCGTGAGTTTATTCTTGGATTAACAGCTCTGTCGATAAAATCTTCTTCTTTATCGGATAATTCTTCTAGGAATTGCTCTCCTTGTTCAACATACAAATGGCAAGTGCTACAAGCACAAACGCCGCCACAATTATGATGTAGTTCTATATTGTTTATTAAGGCAATTTCTAATAATGATTGATTGGGCTCAATGTTTTGAAGTGTAATAGGCGATAACCCTTTTTGTTCAAACTTAAATGTGATGTCGTACATACCTGCAAATTTCAGATTGCAAACCTACATGAAAATATCAATTTAATAAAATCTCTATTATATAACTCTATAATATTTCATAGATTTCGGTATAATTAGCTATTTTACAATCTCTTTAAACATTCATGATGTACAAATTTATAGGCTCAATCATACCTTGTCTTGTTTTTTCAATATTTTTATTTTCTTGTACTGGAGGAAATGATAATACTCAAAAAGAGAGGCCAACTATAATATTAAAGAATAATAAACCCAGGGGAAAATTAGATACTACCGATCGAAGTGCTCCGATAATAAATGTTTCTGAAAGTATCTCAACGCCTTTTAACATCATATATATTAAAGATAGTGCAAAAAATAATGTTAGGTTAAGTCAGAAATTAGCTAAAATATACAGTGAAAAACTGACTGATTGTATCAAAAAAAATAAATTAAAAGTAATGGGAGCTCCTATTGCCTGGTATAAAACTCAAAAAGCCCCATTCTTTTTTGAAGCTGGAATTCCGGTGGATAGGAAACCTAAAGTGTTACCTAAAACCATCAATTATAAAAGAGTAAGTAGCGGGCAGGTTATGATTGCTCATTTTTATGGTCCTTATGAAGAGACAGTGCAGGCATATCAAATTTTAAAGCAAATGATTAAGGAAAAAAAGAAATCACCTTCAGCGGCGCCTTATGAAATTTATGTTGATGATCCAATTGGAAAAGATGGAAATCTTCTGGATCCATATAAAGTACAAACTAATATTGTTTATCCCTTTTATTAATGATTCATAATATCATTAGTCATTTTAAGATATATTTCTTTAAGGCTTGAATATTTTTCTAAAACAGTCAGATGTTTTTCAATAGTTTTAATATCATTTCTAATAGCGGGCCCTGTTTGTGATTCCTTAGCTGTATTATGTTTGATTTTATTAACAGTTTCTACAATGAGCGGTTGTAATAATGTAAAATTCAGGTTTTCATTTTCACAAAA
>Ga0209086_10004602_pt1 | contig 10194 bp, 7 predicted proteins | sample M_130207_XF_Meta_FD_187312 | JGI IMG/M metagenome (GOLD analysis project Ga0209086, IMG submission 187312) | Freshwater microbial communities from Lake Montjoie, Canada to study carbon cycling - M_130207_XF_MetaG (SPAdes) (version 2) | ecosystem: Environmental > Aquatic > Freshwater > Lake...
ATAACCCAAACTCGGTCCGACGGCGGTTGATCTTTGAACATCGCATTCGAAGACAAAGTGGAAAGATTGTCGCCGTATTGCCATGAAGCCTGACCAACCACTTGGCCGCTCTTGTTCAGCTGAGGAGGAGAGCGCGAAGATGGTTTTCCCAAAAGCGAAATGACTTCCGACTCGCTCATCCCCTTGTGCAATTGTTCAAACTTCCCTGCTTCGGGAATCTGGCACGCAGTCAGGATGGAGGCGAGGCCGCAAAGAATTGTGCGTTGAATCATTTGGGCAAAGAATAACGATTTTCAGTCGATTGCCGTCAAGAGCAATTCAAGCCACAATGCACGGTCCATGAAAGACCACGCCCATATCGCCATTGATGCACTCGTCGAGAAATTTGGATCTGCGGAGCGAACTCGCATCGAACGCGGAGTGGCGCAAGTCGCCGGTCGTTGGGAAACAATTGACGGCGACGATGCGGCATTCAAGAAATTTTGCCTCGACCGATTTGTGCCCACAGGTGTGGACTTGGTGCGACTGCTCGGACGCATCGAAGGTGCGCTCGAACAAATCAACGGGCACTTGTACGAAATGCATCGCACGCTGCGCCGACACAGCGACTTAGCTGGCGATGAATTCCCTGGCATCGATGACATGTTGGCAACGTTCGATCCTGCGCCAGATTTATCAGAACAGTTTTATCGACAGCAATTGGCGTTTGTTGCACTGCTCAATTTCGAGCGCGCCAATCTGGATTCAATGCTCAAGTCTGGCTCGAAATGGGATACGGACCAATGGGCTTCTGTCAGAGTTGCGCAAGCATTCGGTGCGCGCATTCCAAAGGAGCTCTCGGAAAAAGCGCGCAAGATTGGCCACGCAGCATCGCAGTGGGTTTCGCACTTTCATATTCCAGTTGGAACATTGGTCGATTCGACGGGTAAGCGTTGGTTTGCGGAAGATCGCGCGCTACTTACGCACTGGCTGGTGCGCGAGGAAATCAAGGCGCAATACAACAATCCAGAGGGACTCCCCCGCCAACGTGCGCTTGCTGGAGTGATGGCGCGAGCGATCGATGGCGGCGTTCCTAAGTCGGTGATGGATCGCACATCGAAAGGTGATTGGAATTCACAGACCAACACGATCGGTGGAATCGCAGTGAAGGCCGACGAGACGATGGGGCTTGCTCGATATGAGCGGTGGATTGAACAGTTCAATCTCGCACGCGAATTTGATGTGCACTATCCAGATCACCCAACTGCGATCGCGCGCAAGTTCGAACTCGCACGCGAAATGTCCGAGAAAGATGTCGAGCGACTATTGACCGACTTGCTCGATCATCCGATGCGAAAAGATCTCGCGGGATTTTTGCGTAAGCGTCTCGGGCGAGATCTTGAACCATTTGATATCTACTTTGACGACATCGCCGAATCGCGACCTGCATCGGAAATGGATGCAGCAGTCGCCGCACGATTTCCAGACGAGAAGGCTTTCCAAGCAGCGCTTCCGCAAGTGCTGCGCGACCTTGGATATTGCGCGAAAGATGCAGACTTCTTGGGAACTCGCATCACAGTAGAAATTGCCAAAGGATCGGGTCATGCGATGCGACCGCTGCTGACTGAATATGGCGCGTGGTTGCGGACGAGTCGGTTGAAGGATCAACTCGGGTGGGATGGCTTTGATACTGCGATGCACGAACTTGGTCACAATCTCGAGCAACTCTGCTCGACATACTTTGCGCCGCGACCTGCGCTGCGCAATGTTCCAAACACGGCGTGCACAGAGGCGTTTGCGTTTCTCTATCAATCACTTGGCAAGCGCGTGCTTGGGATCGAAGCGACCGATGGTGCCGACCGCGCATTTGCAATCGATAGTGTGCAGACGATGCTTGCTGCGTGCCAAATTGCTGGGCCGAGTCTGCTTGAACTTCAAGTCTGGCGCTGGCTGTATGCAAACCCAACTGCAACGGCGGAGCAACTGCGAACAGAAGTTCTCGCGATTGCTGATCGACTTTGGAGGCGGTTTTATGAGCGCGATTTCGGCGCAGACCCATATCGATTGCTCGCGGCGTATCAACACATGATCGGACATCCGCTGTACTTGGCGGATTACACACTTGGTCATGTGATGAGTCACCAGATTCGATCGTTCATGCGAACCAAAGATATTGCAACGGAAACTCGCCGCATCACTTCCATCGGACGCTTGACGCCCGAGTTATGGATGCAGCGAGCTGTTGGCGAAGGAGTATCAGTAGCGCCGCTTGCAAGCGAAAGCGCACGGGCGTTAGCGATGCTGTAAGCGCGCAGAGCTGTATCTGCGGATGATGTGTTTGAATCTCGCTTGAAAGTAAAGAGGCTCGATTTGTTTACTGAACACGAGAGCCACTTTTTACAATCTCGAATTTTTATTTTTAAACAGTTCACAGCCTGGTAGCCCTGTGAGATTTATTACAAGAGGATTATTCGTTGAGGTTTACGGGCAGATATCGCCTTGAGAAATGCGTACCCCCTGTTTACGGGCAAAAATGATCTAGAAATGAGCCATTTTTGCCCGTAAACAGGGGTAATGACGAATTGGGGTTGGCGAAGGCCGCGGACTTGTTATGGAGTCCTCACGACACGGAAGCCATAGCAGTCGCCGACGTTGTCTGGCACGTAGTTGAGGCGCCTCGATGCGCGGCAACTGCCGTAGTAGCTGGCCCAGTTGCCGCCACGCAACAAACGGGTCGTCCCAGTCGCGGGCCCTGTGGGGTTTGTGGTTGGGCTCGAGTCGTAGTACGTGCTGCTATACCAATCCTGACACCACTCCCAAACATTGCCTGACATGTCATGGAAGCCAAGTGCGTTGGGAAACTTGCCGCCGACGGCGTGGCTTTGGCTTTCTGAGTTGCCGCTGTACCACGCGATGTTCCCAAGAAGCGTGTCGTCGTTGAAGCCAGCTGGCTGTGCTGGATAACTGTGAAACGCCGTTGTTGTACCTGCGCGATGTGCATATTCCCATTCGGCTTCAGATGGCAAGCGCAAGTCTGTCACAGACATGAAACCACCTGGACCTGCGATCATGTTCCAAGAGACTCGTTCGACAGGCTTCGTGGTATCCGATGAGTAACCGTTCGCCGGAACGAAAAAACTCGGATTGCTCCCCATCTTCGCTGTCCACTGAGCCTGAGTCACTTCATAACGCCCCATATAGAAAGCACTCAATGTCACTTGGTGCTTCGGGTTCTCTTCGGAATTGCACGCATACAGCGTCGACGGGCTGCATCCCATTGTGAATGTCCCCGCTGGAACCAACAACATTTCAATGTTGCTTGCATTATCGCGCACGCGCCAAGGCAAACCTGATGAGATGATCGCGTTTCGAAGCGTGACATCGGTTACCACGGCGGTATCAGGCGCCCACTCCAACACTGTTGCCCAAGTTGGACCAGGACAATTGCCCCAATTCCCCAGAAGGATTGCAAGGTCTGTGCCGTCGACAACATGATCGCCGTTGACATCTCCTGCGCAAACCTGCGCCTGCACCGACGAAGTTGACAGACCGAAAGTCATAGTGACAGCGGCGATGAGCGAGAGAAAAATGCTTGGCGATTTCATATTTGGACTCCTGTAAGGTGATGACCCCAAAAAATAAGAGTCCACTCAACATACCTCCAGAAAGCACAGATCCCAAAGAACTTTGAAATTTCCTTCGGACTTTAAAACGGGGTTTTGCGGGCAAAAATCGCCCTCAAACGCTGGTGACCGCAACCGAGGGGGCAATCCACTTCGCGTCGAAGGTGCTTTTTACGGCGCAGTCGGGCAAACTCCCCAACTCGCAAGGAGTGATCCGAGATCGAATCCATCGATCGTTCCATCACCATTGATATCGGCTCCACCGAAATTCCCGCTCGTTCCCCACGAACCCAAGACGATGGCGAGATCTGCACCGTCGACCACTCCATCAATATTCACATCTGAGAGACAAATCGGATTTGGATTCCAGAATGTCCAAGGCAGCGATGCGATTCCGTTGGCAGTCACTCGAAGGTTGTAACTGCCGAATGGAATATTCGACGGGACAGTCATGCTTGTGGTCGTAATGAGCGTTCCAGTTTGAACACCAGTGTTGTTCCAGTCAAAGGTCCGCGCGTAATAAATTCCACTGGTTCGCTCGAGACGAACAACGGGATAGTTCGTGTTCATCTGCCAGTCGTCACCGTATGAAGCTCCTTCGCTGATCCCATTAAACTGCTGACCGGTGAGGGTGAAGACTCCTGTTGACGCGCGTGTGACAGATGTAACGATGGGCGCTGCACCAACAACTGGCACACCGTCGGGCGTGTAAACCCAAAATGATTTTGACCCCTGCTTTGAGCAGAGAATTTTTCCATCTGGAAGATCAATAAATGTCCAAATGAACACTGGGTCATTCGAACTTGTCCCACCAGCAGGAGCGCCAATCTGGGTGAATGCATTGTTGACTGGGTCGTATTCATAGAATGAAGTTGGCGAGGGAAAGTGAGTTGCTGAAGTCGGCACAGGCGAGAATGCGCACAGCACTTTGCCATTCACCATCATCGCCAATGGTGCATCTGGCGCTCCTTGTGCGCTTGGAATGTCTGCACCTGCAGCCCAAGTGCCGTTGGATCCGGCGATCCCTGGCGTATAGATCGCTGTCTTGCCGGTTGAGCCAGTAAAAAAAGCACGCCCGTCAGGGAACAACACGGCTCCACCAGTTTCTAGGCCATATGGGTCGTAGAGTGATACCGGCACGGTCGAGTCTGCAACCCAAGTATTTGTTGTCTGCCGATAGCGCTCCGAAGCCGTCGAACCGCGATCGACCATCAAGATGCTGCCATCGCGCAACTTGACCCAAGCAGACTCGTTGTGAATGCCGATGCAAGATGCTGCTGTGGCGAACGTGTTTGTGATTGGGGAGTAGAACACATTCGTCTTGAGCGTCGTCGCAACGCGCGCTTGGAGAATCCGTCCATCAGCGAGAATTTCGGAATTCGCATCCGAAATATTTGCGCCTGGGGAAGGAGTCGCAGTCCACACATTCGTAAGAGGGTTGTAAACCTCAGCATAAGGTTTGCCAGTTCCATATTCGCCACCGGCCACATATAAACGCCCATCTTTCAACAGTTGAGATGAAAAATAAAGACGTGTATCGATCATCGAAGCGATCGCAGACCAACTACCGCCGACATAACTGCCCGCAATATTTGGAGTCAGTCGATTCCAGATATTGCCAACGCCATCCGTCCCACCTGCAGTGGACTTGCAGAGCACCGTGCCATCCGAGAGCAGCATGAGTCCGCCGCCAGAATTATTCGGGCAAAGGGCGGACACTGTCTGCCAAGTTCCAACGGCATGCGACTGAGAAGTGCCAATGAATGCAGCCGAGGTCGAGGACAACAACAGATAAAAAATTGGGTGAAATTTCATGGTGTTAGAATCAGTACTTTCAGAGCGAAACATACTTCGAGTAGAGAAAAAGTCCAAAAAATGCGACCAGATTCTGCGACTCGGTTTAGAGCGAAAAAACGCTGTAAAAACAGTGCGCATGAATCATATTCAGATCCCTGAAATCGGTCGCCAGTTCTTTGCGAGGGCTTTACGCGCTGAAACTGGAACCGCAACCACACGATGTCGTGGCATTTGGATTGTTGAATACAAATCCGCGTCCCATGATTTCATCTTTGAAGTCGATCGTTGTTCCGTTGAGATAGAGGTACGACTTTGGATCGCACACAACTCTCACCGTGAATGGTTCGCCAGCAGATTCTGCGACAGCCGTTGCGACAGCAACCGAGCCTGCGCCTTCGTTTGCGCCTGCCTTCGCTGCCCGACGCCCATAAGAATATGACCAGCACTCGTCAGAATCTTTTTGGACTTCGGTGAGATCAAGGATGTAAGAAAAACCAGAGCAACCTCCACCCTTCACGCCGACTCGTAAGCAGATTTTTCCTGCGTCAAGTCCTTGCTGTTGGATGATGGTGTCGATTTCGCGAGCGGCGGTTTCAGTTACATGAAGAGGCATTTCAAACTCCTTTAGGCGTGTTGAGTCACCGGCATTGGTGATGGACTCGCCGGCGACGCGCCGGACTTCTTCTTCCAATCTTCGATCGCGCTGCGAATGGAATCTTCGGCAAGCACGCTGCAATGAATTTTCACTGGCGGCAAGCTGAGTTCTTCGACGATCTGCGTGTTGCGAATCGTCAATGCTTCGTCCACGGTCTTGCCTTTGATCCATTCGGTGGCGAGCGAAGAACTTGCGATTGCAGATCCGCAACCGAAGCATTTGAACTTCGCATCTTCGATGATTCCTTGTTCGCTGACTTTGATCTGCAGTTGCATCACATCGCCGCACTCTGGAGCGCCGACGATGCCGATGCCGATGTCTTTGCGTGCGGCGACTTCCTTGGAAGTGCCAAATGCGCCGACGTTTCGTGGATTTTCGTAATGTTCGATGACTTTATTGCTGTATGCCATATTGTTTACTTTCTTTTTTTAGTGATACGGTTGTTCCGAATATTCTTTCTAAATCTCTCTTGGGTCGTATTAATCCTTCTAAATCTCTCTTGGGTCGTAATGGCTGCTCTTATATCCGAATAATCCTTCAAAAACTGACTTGGGTCGTAAAAGGCTGCATACTCAAACTAATGCGCTTGCCAAACAATCTTTGAAAGATCTACTCCTTCTTTATGCAGATCATAAAGTGGACTGAGCCGGCGAAGATGATTCACAGCTGTTTCGATCATCACGATTGCTGAATCGATTTCCGCTTCGGTTGTCCATCGACCAAGTGAAAGTCGCAGTGAAGAATGAGCAAGATCGTCGCCGATTCCAAGGCTCTTCAACACATACGAAGGCTCGAGGCTTGCGCTCGTACAAGCGGATCCAGACGAGCAAGCGATTTCACGCACGCCCATCATCAAGCTTTCGCCTTCAACAAAACCGAAAGAGATGTTTGAAATATTGGGGAGGCGCTTTGTCGGATGACCATTGACAACGGTGACTTCGATCCGCTTCTTCAATTCTGTCTCCAAACGATTTCGCATCGCCAAGAGTCGCTTTCCTTCAGATTCCATTTCGTTGAAGCAGAGTTCGCACGCCTTGCCGAATCCCACGATTCCGCTGACATTCTGGGTTCCTGAACGCATTCCGCGTTCCTGTCCGCCGCCATCTTGCAATGCTTCCAAACGAACGCGCGGCTTTCGTCGACGAACATAAAGCCCGCCAACTCCCTTCGGCCCGTACATCTTGTGGCCGCTCCAAGAGAGAAGATCAATCTGATCCGCTTCGACATTTGTTGGCATCTTGCCAACCCATTGCGTCGCGTCGGTGTGAAAAATCACCTCTTTTTCATGGCACAAACGACCAATTTGCGGAACTTCATTGATCGTTCCAAGTTCATTGTTCGCCCACATGATCGAGACCAGAATCGTGTCGGGTCGAAGCGCAGCCTTCACCATTTCAGCTGTGATCACACCATCCGCAGGAGGCTGAATAAATGTTGCATCGAATCCTTCGCGCATCAGACGGCGAATTGGATCGAGAACAGCTTTGTGTTCGTGAGCAGCAGTAATGATGTGTCCGCGACCTGTCTGCCCCGCTGCAGCGCGAGCATAAATTTCCGCCGCACCTTTGATAGCGAGGTTGTTGGACTCGGTTGATCCAGATGTGAAGATCACTTCTTTCGCCTGAGCTCCGATCAACTTCGCCGCGTGTTCGCGAGCAATTTCGATGCCGTCTTCAGCTTGCCAACCGAATTGGTGGTTGCGCGATCCGGCATTTCCGAACATTTCGGTGAAATAGGGAAGCATCGCTTCGACGACCTTTGGATCGCATCGAGTCGTGGCGGCATGGTCGAGGTAGATTGGGCTATTGGATGTTGAACTATTGGATGAAATCACGGAATTCCTTCTTGTAAGTTGAGACTCATTCTCAATTACGCATTGTAGTAAAGACTTTACCCCGAACAAGGCAACGGCATGAAAATTATTGAAAATGCTGAGAAACTGAGTGAATGTCGAGGCGGAGCACTCGTCCCAACCATGGGAGCGCTTCATGAAGGCCACGCATCCTTGATTCGCGCTGGCGCTGCGAGTGGCCGCCCCGTCCTGGTAACCATTTTCGTCAATCCGACGCAGTTTGGCCCCAACGAGGACTTTGCGAGATATCCAAGGACTCTGGATGCGGATCTGAAAATCGCAGAAGCCGCTGGCGCATCGGCTGTTTTCATACCAACCGTCGAATCAATTTATCCAAGCGGATTGGCAAACGCGGCATCGCATGCGGCGCAATTTTCGTTGCCCGCGATTGCAACGACCCCACTTCTGGAAGACGCGATTCGGCCAACACACTTTGGTGGAGTTTGCCTCGTCGTCAGTCGACTTTTCGATCTCTGCGAGCCATCACTTGCATTCTTTGGCGAAAAAGATTTTCAGCAACTTCGGGTGATTACACAGATGGTTGAAGAAAACTCTTCACGGTGGAAGTCGCTGAAAATTATTCCTTGCACAACCATTCGTGAACCAGATGGACTGGCGATGAGCAGTCGCAATCGATATCTCGATCCTTCGCAGCGAACCGCGGCACTGGGTATTTCTCGTGCGTTGCAATCTGCCGCAAATTGTTCTAGCGTTGCGGCAGGCGAAAAATCGATGCGCGCAACGTTGGATCAGCATGGGCTTGAAACTCAATACGCCGTCATCCGCAGCGAAAAAACACTGTGCGCCGCCGAATCTGGCGCAAAATTCGCTCGTGCGCTTATCGCTGCAAAGCTTGGCGCGATTCGACTGATCGACAACGCTTCTGTTGGGATCTCGTCCCTAAATGACTAGACTCTCTGAATGCGCAAGACTTCCGCTGCGATTCTCTCGCTTGTGTTGAGTTCTCTTCTGCCGACTGCATATGGTCAATTCGGTGGTGGGTACGCACCTCCTCAGCCACCATCGCCGCCACCAACGGAAACTCCCGCAGTTCCAGTCGCTCCAACCGTTCCTGCGCAAACGGCGCCCGCGGATCCGACTGAAGAAGAAATACGAAAGTACGAAGAAGAAAATCCGGAAGCAGTTCAGAAACCTGCAGTTCCAAAAGCTGCAGAACCAAAACCAGTTGCACCAGTTGATCCAAAAATCGAACAAGCAAAGCGCATCGAATGCAAAGCACCAGAGAAATCATGGGTTGCAAAGATGGATCCCGCAGATCAGAAGGCCTTGCAAGAAGGACTTGGCTATGCCATGCCACCGATGACCGCCAATGTCAAGTGGGTCGGATCAACTGCGACGAAATCTGCGCCGAAACTTGAAGGGAATGTAGTGATCATTCAAAGTATTGATGTCGGCAACACTGCACCCGCGATCATTGATCGCATTGTTGCGGCATTGGGAACGATGCCCGCAGATGAGACTGTCATCGTGATCGGCGTTCAAGTGCCGAACAAACTTGATGCGGCAAAGAAGCGCCTTGAAAAAAGTATGACCAAAGGAAATATCTGCATTGATGAAGATGGTCAATGGTGCGATGCTCTTGGCATTTATAAGAAGCCAGTCAATTTGGTTGTTGATCGAAATGGTGCAATTCGATACGTTGGATTGAACGAAAAAGGCGCAGCAGCCGCAGCGAAGCTCTTGCTGGCGGAGCCGAAGAAAATCGTGGAGGTAGCACAAAAGCCTGTCGTAACAGCCGCGGCACCTGCAACGGCGAAGGATGTTGTGTTTCCAACCTTTACTGAACCACTCAACAGTTGTGCAGATTTACGCGGCAAATCAAGTCCTCCACTCACGGTCCAAACCTGGTTGACCCAAGAGCCAAATATGAAGGGAAAACTTGTCATCGTTGACTTCTTTGCGACTTGGTGCGGTCCGTGCATGGCTGCCAGACCGCACATGAATGAGATTGCAAAGCAATACGCATCAACGATTGCTGTGGTTGGACTTTCTGATGAGAGCAAGAGCAATTTTGAAGATGGGCTGAAAAAGAAAAACTTGAAAGAGAATGACTTTAGCTATGCAATCGCACTCGATCCATCTGGCGCAATGAAGCAGGGATTTGGAGTTCGTGCGATTCCAAATGTCGCCATCATCTCCAGCGATGGAATTGTGCGATGGCAAGGTCATCCAATCAGTCTGACTTCCGCCGTGCTCGATCCGCTCGTCGCAGCAAACGCGAAACTCTTTGCGACCAATACCAAAACAGATGGAAAGTCAGGTTCGAG
>Ga0209086_10004608_pt1 | contig 10182 bp, 4 predicted proteins | sample M_130207_XF_Meta_FD_187312 | JGI IMG/M metagenome (GOLD analysis project Ga0209086, IMG submission 187312) | Freshwater microbial communities from Lake Montjoie, Canada to study carbon cycling - M_130207_XF_MetaG (SPAdes) (version 2) | ecosystem: Environmental > Aquatic > Freshwater > Lake...
TCGGCGGCGAGAATACGATGCTGGCGCGAACCGTATCCAAGTTGCACCAGACTGCGATCATTCAGACGGCGCGCCGGGATGCCGCGAGCGATTGCCGCTCGGACGATCGAGCCGGTGCTGGGGCCCAGACGAATTTGTTGATCCAAGCTGCGAATCTCAGCCAGCTTGGTCACAACATCAAAGGGGCGATCGTCGATGGCGGCTCGAACCAACTCGGTCGCCACGTCCAAAGCCAAGCGTCCGACAGGCTCTTCGCGGTACTGCACGACACATTTGTATTGGCCCGGTTCTTTGGTCTCGGCGACGCGACCGAGGTTCACGGGCGAACCGGCTTGAGTCTGAAGTTCGAGCGCCGTGCGGACGAGCAACTCGGACAGGATGAGGCGTGGCGAATGGCTCGCCCCTGCGTGAACGCTGGATGGTAAAGGAGAAACAACTCCGGCAAGCATGCGCCCCGCCCGGCCGCGAACGACATCGACATCGTTTGCGGAGAGTTGCAGATGCCGCGTGAGATCGACGGTCGTTTCAAGAACCGTCGCTTGCGACCAAATGTTTGGACCACGCAAAGCTCGCGTCGTGCCCACGTCCATAATGAACTTGTCCTTCGTTACCTGTTCTCAACCGCCCAAGCTGACTCCGACAAACCATTCGGCTGTCGCTGCTCTTGGCTGGAAACCTTGCGGCCGCCAACCTCGTCCTGCGAGCACCCTCCACCAGGGGGAGTCCTTCGAGGCAGTCCTTTTATTTCTCACGGCCCACGTTTGTGGACCCACTGAAAGTTTCTGTTCGTTCGCAATCGCCGTGCCATCGTAGGGTAAGCGTCTCGCTTGCCCGTTTTCTGTCTACATCTCTCGACTTCTCTGCTATGCAAAGACGGGCAAGCGAGACGCTTACCCTACGAAATTCAGCTCACCACCACTTCCGGCAGCTCCAGCCCCAACAACGTTTGCAGTTTTCGCACGGTCTTCGGGACCGAGCACGTTTGAATTACCAGCATTTCACCCCGACCGAGTTCTCCCCACGCGGTATCGACGGCGGCGGTCCAGTCTCGAATTTCGTCGATCTTCCGAGTCCGAGCCACTCCCTCAACACCGGCCGCTTCGATTCCGGCCCGCAGAATTCTTGTTACGTCACCCACCGGCCGATCGACGCCGTTCTCGATCTCACACAAGATCGCTCGATCAAAGGCCCGGCCGAGCAGAACACCCTGTTTGGAGATGTCTTGATCGCGTCGGTCCTCTTCGGCCGAGTAAACCACCGTGCGTCGCTCGTGCGGAAAGTTGTCGATCGCCTCGATCAGCGCGGCGAGGGCCGACGGGTTGCGACCGTCCGTTACGACGAGCGTTCGATCGGCTGACTCCAACACGTTGAACCGCGCCGGGTTGTCGAACAGGTTTCCTTGAAAAGCTTGCAAACCAGCGGCGATGTGAGCCGGATCAATTTTCAATCCCCAACCCGCCGCCGCCGCTGCGAGGATGTTCTCAATCTGAAAGCCGACTCGCCCCGCGTGCGTACACGGCAGCTCATCGATGGAGATCAACGACGTTTCGTGAGTCCCCTCGCACAGCATGACCTGCCGATCACGCACGACCACCGTTCTCTGGCCGGACGCGCGGTGCTGTTGAATCACGGGGTGATCGGGATCGCGGGCGAAGAACGTCACGCTCCCCGCCGACAGCTCGGCCATCTTGGCTACGAGTGGATCGGTCGCGTTTAGAACCGCTGTTCCCGTTGGCAGGACAACGTCCACCGGAGTCCGCTTCACCTTGAACATGTCTTCCGGTGAGTCAATGAACGACTTGCCGAGATGGTCGCCATCACCAATGTTGGTGACGATCGCCACGTCGCACTTATCGACGCCAAGTCCCTCACGCAGAATGCCGCCACGCGCCGCTTCAAACACCCCCGCCGTGACCAGCGGATTCAGCAGGACGTTCTTCGCACTGCGTGGTCCGGCGCAGTCCCCTTGATCGATAACGCGACCATCAATCGTAACGCCATCGCTGCACGCCGTCCCAACGTAATGGCCCGCGGCCTTGAGGATGGACGTGACCATCCGCGTGCAGGTCGTTTTACCGTTGGTTCCCGTGATGGAAACGACCGGGACACGGCCGTTATCTTCCGGGTTGGGAAACAGTGTCGCCAAGATGGCCTCACCCACGGGACGCGGCTTTCCGGCGCTGGGCTTCAAGTGCATCAACAATCCGGGGCCGGCGTTGACCTCGACGATCACGCCCCGCTGCTCTTCCAGAGGGCGGCCGATGTCTTCCACGACGAGATCCAATCCCGCGACATCCAACCCAATCACTTGGGCCGCTTGGACAGCATGTTCGGCGATCGACGGATGCACGCTATCGGTCACATCAATCGTTGGCACGTCGTGTCGCCGAATCGTCACGCGCACTCCGGCGGCGGGAACCGACCCCGGCGTGTATCCCTGCCGCTCCAGTTCCACCGTCAGCAGCGCATCGATTTTCACTTTGCCCAGCAGGCAGTTTTCGTCCTCTCCACGCCGCGGATCGGCGTTGATCTGCGACTCCAAGAGTTCGGCGATGGTGTGTTGTCCGTCGCCAATCATTTCCGTCGCATCGCCACGTGCAGCCGCGACAAGTTTTCCGCCAACCACGAGGAGCCGATGTTCAGAACCGGGCGCGAATCGCTCGACCAGAACGCCCGATCCCTCCTTGATCGCGGCCAAGTAAGCCGTCTTGATCTGCTGTTCGTTGGTCAAGTCCATGAAGACGCCACGGCCGTGATTGCCATCTGTCGGCTTGATGACCACGGAGCCTTCGAGTTCCTTGGCCGCCTCCCAAGCATCCTCGGGGCTTTCAACTTCGCGTCCTTCAGGAACCGGAATGCCTGCCGACCGCAACAACGTCTTGGTGAGATCCTTGTCCTGAGCGATCGACTCGGCGATCGCACTCGTGTTGTCCGTCTCGGCGGTCCAGATGCGACGCTGCCTCACTCCCTGCCCGAGCTGCACGAGACTGCGGGCGTTCAAACGCCGTACCGGGATATTGCGGTTTCGCGCCGCATCCACGATCGCCATCGTGCTGGGGCCAAGGCAGACGCGATCCGCCAGCTCACGCAGCCGCTTCAGATTTACTTCAATATCGAAGGGCAAATCGAATACCGCAGCCATCAACAACTCACGAGCCGTTTCGAGGCATGCTCGTCCGAGCGTCTCTTCTTGGTAGCGGATGGCAACCTTGAAGAGTCCCTCCTGAGAAGTCTCCCGCGCCCGCCCATAACCGACCGGCGTTCCCGACAAAGTTTCCAGTTCGAGCGTTGTGTGTTCCAAGATGTGGGCGAGATACGTTCCCCAGCGAAGCCGCTGAAAGAATCCGCCGCGTTCTCCGACACTGCATCGATGCTCGATCATCGACGGCAGCCACTTCATCAGCCGGTCGTTGAAGCCGGGAAACGTCGCCGACGACGAGTCCTTTAGCGGGCCCAGTTCGACCCACGCTTCCAGAACCGTGTGCCGCGACCAAATATTGGGGCCTCGCAGTGCGAGGACTTTCAGAATTCGCATGGATTGGCACCTGCAACTCGAACGAGACCAGTGATCGGCATCCGTACTTGGCACAAGGTTCCGCCGCAAACACGAGCGGCAGGCAATCGTCGTCCGCAACACCAACCCGAAGCGTGAGCGAGGGGCCCCGATGAGGGCGCAAGCGGCGGGGATGAAATCGACTTTTCACCGCGCACGAAGCGGTCCCCTGCGGATGTCGCCGCAAATTCACGAAACAGATTCAGCCGGAGTCCGGCGGAGCGAAGAGGGGGTTGGTCCGTGCGAGACATGTCTGCGAGCGGATTCGTCCAGATGTGAGGCATCCAGTTTCCATGCAACCGAATGCCACAATAGGCGGGAGAGGCCGGAAATCCGTTCTGACCAACGGCTGAGCATTATTACGGCAGTTGATCGGTGATTCCATGAACAATTCATTCCGTACCACAGTCCACCATAAGTTCTCATTTGCCGCCGCTCCAGTAGTTCCAGCAGGTTCGCCTTCCGCGACCCGCACCACGCATCGGACACATCCACTCCATTGAACCGCGAAACTCATCCACTGCCCATGTGCAACCGATTTCTGGGCAGCCTGTTGAAAAACGTAGCGGTGGTGGCTCGCCTGCTTGCATTTCGAGTTGGAAAACACGGGCGAGACGCCTGTGCGACAACGGTTTTAACAGACTGTTAAAACAGCCAACGCCTCCGTTCAAGAAAACATCCTCGATTAAACTCCACCCCACCCTACGATCCTCGTCAAACCCTAGCAGGGAGGAGACATGATGATCGTTTCGAGGCCGCTGGAATTATCAGAGTCCGATTGTTATCACTTCGCCCGTTGAGCGGCGGCGGTGGCGAACGGTCATCGTGCGAACCGGTCCCGCGACCGGACTCAGTTCCTCATGGTGAGGGCGAGGGCCGTCGAAAGTTATGGTTACTTGAAAAGGATCACTGCATGTCGTTCTACGTTGGAGAAGCCCTCGCCGGTGATGGCAATGAGATCGCTCACATCGACCTCCTCATCGGAGACAAGTCCGGTCCCGTCGGCACCGCGTTCTGCAACGCTCTCGCCGATCAGAAGCAAGGTCACAGCAACCTGCTGGCCGTGCTGACCCCAAACCTCGCCGTGAAGCCAGCCACCGTCATGATCACCAAGGTCACGATCAAGGGTGCAAAGCAAGCCGTCCAGATGTTCGGTCCAGCCCAGTACGGCGTCGCCAAAGCCGTGGCCGATTCGGTTGCAGCAGGCGTGATCCCCAAGGATCAATGCGAAAAGCTGGTCATCGTCTGCGGCGTCTTCATTCACTGGGAAGCGGCCGACGACAAGAAGATCGTCGAATACAACTACCAAGCCACGATGATGGCCATCGCCAACGCGATGAAGAACTCGCCAAGTGTCGACGAAATGATCGCCAAGAAGGACACCGCCAAGCACCCGTTCTCGGGCGTTTGATGAAAAGCTGGGAAGCGATTAGCTCATAGCCGTTAGTCAGAACAACAAGCCCACAGGATCGGCATCCCGTGGGCTTGCTTTCATTCCGCCCGACGCCAATCGCACTCTGCTCCCCGCTAACAGCCAGTTGAAAAAGTCGTAGGACAGGCGGCTCGCCTGTGTTTTCCAACTCGAAATGCGAGCAGGCGAGCCGCCTACTCTACGTTTTTCAACAGACCGCTAACCGATTCTTCGCCTTCTTGCTAATTGCTTCCCCGCTAACCGCCTTTCAGCGACTCCCATGAAAAACATCCTCATCCAACTCGACACCGATTCCTTGCCGAGCACCTTCGACCGCGTTGTGGCCGTTGATGCGGGGGCCGACGAACTCTTCAGCTACGGAGGCGTGTCGCCTGACAATGTCGAGTCACTTGTTCACGGAGCGATCTTCACCCGCAAGCCGTCCGACTTGATGCACACGGCGATCTATGTCGGCGGGAGCAACGTCGCGGCGGGAGAAGCTCTTTACAAGAAAGTGCTGAAGACACTGTTCGGCCCGTTTTCCGTCTCGGTCATGATGGACTCGAACGGCTCGAACACGACGGCCGCGGCAACGGTGCTGGCTGCCGCAAAGCATCTCGACCTCACTCAGACAACGGCGGTCGTACTTGCGGGAACCGGGCCGGTTGGTTGCCGTGTCGCGCAGCTTCTGCTGAGTCAGGGAGCCACGGTTCGACTGGCTTCCCGTTCGATCGAGAAGTCACGCGCGACGTGCGAGATGCTCGTGAAAGCGGCCGACACCGCGAAGCTCACCGCGTACGAATCGGCCTCGGCGGAAGGGATGGCTGCGGCAACAAATGGCGTGCAACTTGTCGTAGCGGCGGGTGCGGCGGGAGCTCAACTCATCTCGGCCGAGCAGTTTTCCGCGATCTCCACATTGAAGTTGGCAATTGACCTGAACGCGGTCTCCCCCGCAGGCATCGCGGGCGTTGAGGTCATGGATAAAGCGAAGGATCGAAACGGTCTGTTGTGCTACGGCGCGGTCGGAGTTGGCGGCACGAAGATGAAGATTCATCACGCCTGCATCCGCCGCCTGTTCGAGTCCAACGATCAACGCCTCGAAACGACTGCCATCTTCGATCTCGGCCGCTCACTCAGCTGATTGACGCGACTGACAACAATTTGAATACAGGGGAACAAGATCATCACGCTTGAGAACGCCTCAGCGTGAGATTGCAGCACAGAAGGACAGGGCGAAGGCCGACCAGAGTCAATCACGGGGAGCGATGGACAGAGATCACGCGATTCTGTCTCTCCGGCACTCTTGAGTGCGGGGGGGGGCGCGACCGATGAGTGCCGGGAGTTGCGACCGAACATGTTCAGCAGGCTGTTAGATCCCAGCTAAGCGATCTTTCGAGTCGCCGAACTGTGGCAGTTCGAGTCCCATGCGGTCCATCAGCGAGAGATACAGGCTGCACAGCTTTCGCTTCTCATTGCCGGCTTGCATGTAGTCCAACGAGCGACCGGTCTTCAACTGCCCGCCCAATCCACCGGCAAGAACCAGCGGGACCTGGTTGCCGTTGTGAGCGTTCCAATGTTCTGAGACAAACATCAGGCACGAGTTGTCCAGAACGGTCGCGTCCCCTTCCTGCATCTTGGCAAGGCGGTCGATGAGGTAGGCGTACTGCTCGACGTGAAACTTGACGATCGACTGGTACTCCGGGCCTTCGTTCGAGTGTGAATAGCTGTGATGGTCGTCACGCACGTTGAGGAACGGGTAGACCTGTCCTGACAGATCGCGAGACAACAGCAACGTCGCCACGCGCGAGCGGTCGGTCTGAAATGCCAGCGCGATGATGTCGCACATCAGGCGGGCATACTCACGAAAATCTTTCGGCTGGCCGACGGGAGGTCGCTGACTCGCGGCGGCGGTTGCGGCACTCTCTTCTTTCGCAGCGTTACGATTCAGCTTCTGCAACCGCTGCTCAGTTTCTCGAACCGAGGTCAGGTACTCGTCGATCTTCACTTGATCGGAACCGCTGACCTTCAGACGGAGTGAAGTCGCCTCCTCGAGGACTTGGTCGAGGATGCTCCCTTGCAGCTTGCCGGTCTGGCTACCGAAGAGGCTGTCGAAGGCCAGCGACGGATACAGCTCGATCGGGATCGGCGAATCGGGGCTGCGCCAAGAAATGTGCGAAGCGTAAACCATGGAATATTGGCTCTCATGAAAGCCGCTCACCGGTTGCTCGCAGCCAAGGACCAAGCTCGGCATGAGCGTGTCGTCGCCGACGTGAGCGGCCAACTTCTGGTCCATGCTGACGCCCCCCTTGATGATGCTGCCGCGATGCAGATTCGCGCCGGACAAAATGTTGCCCGTGCAGCGAGCATGTCCGCCATCACCCTCGCGATTGAATAGCCCGTTGATGACGTTGAGCTTTTCCTTGAACGGCATCAGCGATTCGAGCGATGAACCCAACTCCATTTCGCGACCGTTGCCCTTCGCCCACCACTGTGGTGGCGAGATTCCATCGCCGATGAACAAACACGCGAACCGCTGCGGAGTTTTTGCCTTGTCGGTCGCAATCGTCTCACGACCAAACGCCGACATCGACTCCAGCCACGGCAACGCGACTGAAGCACCGAGTCCCTTGAGCAACACGCGCCGCGAAATCGAAATCGACATTGGCAGGTCTCCACTTTGAAGTTGATTGCGGGGACAAAGTCATCAATGAGTGGTCAGGGGTGAAATTCAAATGCACGGTAGGCAAAATAATCGGGCGAAAAGGCGCTGACACTTTCAATCGGGATACTTCCTATTCCGGTGCCATATCTTTTACCCCTCCTACGATCTTTTGCCGGCCCCACTCTCGCCAAAGACCGAAACGTCACCTTCCGCTGCGCAATGTTCGCCCAGAAAAACGCCGGCAGCGACGTGTTGCAGCAATCTCGATGCACGTTCCTCGAACGGTTCCAACGATCCCTCGAACGCAGTCCGTTTGAATGCGATTTCGGGTGAGGCCATTCTAAACGGATGCCAGCCTAGTCGGCGACCATTCCGAAAGACATCGACCTTGTGAACGACTCGTTCATGACCGCCTAGCGGCGGTGGAGTGTTTCGGAAACACTGTCTCTCCACGTTCCTCGCACGGCTGGCGAATCGCATCGGCGTTGGCCATCATGCCGGCTCGATTTGGCTGCCGGATGGCGTGCGACGCTGGGGCGGTTTCGATTTTGCCGAAGGAGTTCTCAAATGGTGCGTGAGTTCAAGTACGGTCTGTTGGTGAGCAGCCTGTTCGTCGGCGTTTGCTTCGTGTGTGGAACGGCTGGAGTCGCCGGGGCGGCTGAGGCTGCGCTGCCAGATGTTGTCGAGTTCAATCGCGACGTGCGGCCGATACTTTCCGAGAACTGTTTCGCCTGTCACGGCCCGGATGCGAACAAGCGACAGGCCGAAATGCGACTCGACACGGCAGCCGGTCTGTTTGGAGCGGACTCGAAAACGAAGCCGGTTGTGGCGCGGGAAGTCGGTGCGAGCGAACTGATCAAGCGGATCATCTCCGCCGATCCCGAGCAGCTCATGCCGCCGGTCGATTCGGGCAAGAAGTTGTCTCCGCGTGACATCGCGATTCTCAAGAAATGGGTTGAGCAGGGAGCGTCTTGGCAAGGACACTGGTCCTACCTCAAGCCGGTTCGCGCGGCCGTCCCCTCAGCGACCGATGCCGCGTTCGCGCGAAATGACATCGACCGCTTCGTTCTCGCCAAGTTGAATGCGGCGGGACTGAAGCCGTCGCGGGAAGCCGATCGCATCACGCTCATTCGACGACTGTCGTTCGACCTACGCGGGTTGCCGCCGTCGTGGGAAGAGGTTCAGGAGTTCGTGCAGGATCAACGCACGGACGCTTATGAATTGCTCGTCGAGCGGCTGCTGGCATCGCCGCATCATGGCGAACGCATGGCGCTGTATTGGTTGGACCTCGTGCGGTTCGCCGACACGGCGGGCTATCACAGCGACAACCCGCGCGACATCGTTCCGTACCGCGACTATGTGATCCGCGCATTCAACGACAACCAGCCGTTCGACAAGTTCACCATCGAACAACTCGCGGGTGACTTGTTGCCATCACCGACGGTCTCGCAGAAGGTCGCATCGGGCTACAACCGGTTGTTGCAAACGACGGAAGAGGGCGGTTCGCAAGCGAAGGAGTACATCGCGAAGTACGCCGCCGACCGCGTGCGGAATGTGTCGAGTGTGTGGCTCGGCGCGACGATGGGTTGTGCCGAGTGCCACGATCACAAATTCGACCCGATCACGCAGCGCGATTTCTACGCGATGGCCGCATTCTTCGCCGACGTTCAGGAAGTCGCCGTCGGTCGTCGCGAGCCGGGAATGCCCGTCCCGACGGCGGATGACGAGCGGGAACTGGCTCGTCAGGATCAAGTCACCGCCGACCGTCGCGCCGTGCTGGATCGCGATGTCGCCACGCTGCTAGCTTCGACCGAAAGCTGGGAGCAGGAGCTACTCAAAGGGCCGGATTGGTCCGTACTCACTCCCGTCGAAACGAACGTCTTGGGTGAATCGCAACTGAAGCGACTCGATGATGGGTCGCTCAAGTCCACCGGCACGTCGGCGGCGATCGAGACGTATGTCCTCACGTTTGAGGCCGCCTCAAAAGAAGCAGACTCCGCCAAATGGAATGGCCTCCGTTTGGAAGTCCTCGCCGATGACGAGTTGCCAGAAAAAGGCCCGGGCCTCGCGCCGAATGGCAACTTCGTGTTGACCGAGTTCAAGGTGGCTCGCATCGGCGCGGACGGAAAGCCGGTCGCAGTGAAGGTGACTCACGCGGTTGCCGATCATTCCCAGAGTGGTCACGACATTGGCACCGCCATCGACGGGAAGGACAACACGGGCTGGGCGCTGTTGCCGCAGATCGGTCAGTCGCACGAAGCCGTCTTCGCGTTGCAGCAACCGGTGGGGGGAGGTGATGCGGCGAAACCCGATGCGGCACCGAGTCGCTTCGTCGTGACGCTCGAATTCAAATCGCAGTTTGCTCAGCACGGCATTGGCCGGCTTCGATTGAGTGGCACGAGTGTCGAGCGGCCCACGTCGCATATCGTTCCCGTGGCGGTGCGCGAAGTACTCGCCAAAGCTCGCGATCAACGCAGCGACGCCGAGCGGCAACAGCTCACCGCGTATCTGCGAGATCAATCGGCCCGATTCCATCCGCAACGCGAGGCGGTGCAA
>Ga0209086_10004611_pt1 | contig 10178 bp, 8 predicted proteins | sample M_130207_XF_Meta_FD_187312 | JGI IMG/M metagenome (GOLD analysis project Ga0209086, IMG submission 187312) | Freshwater microbial communities from Lake Montjoie, Canada to study carbon cycling - M_130207_XF_MetaG (SPAdes) (version 2) | ecosystem: Environmental > Aquatic > Freshwater > Lake...
GATCGTTCTTGGTCAGCGTCTGCTTTGGGTTGTCGCGGTACTTGGCTTGCCACGACCAGAATTCGCCATCGACGGTTTGCGCGATGCCATCAATTCCTTCGTCAGGTCCTGGCAGGTTAATTTGAAGAGCGACAGAAGAGGGAACTTCTTTGAGCAACCACACCGACTTCAATTCCTTGTAGCGGGAATCAGTTTGAAGAAAGAGTTGGCAGAGCCGCTCGAACGCGTCGCCTTTTTCCTTGGTGTTTGCAAGGGCAGCGACATGCGTTTGGAATTGCTCCCACGATTCGCTTTGCTTCAGAACCCCATGCGGAAGTTTCATGCCTGCAATTTAACAACTAGGGATTGTTGGCACATGGTGATTGCATGAAGCGATTGCAGACTCTTTTTAAATGCGCTGATGGGGGAATGATGAAGTATTTCCTCACCCAATCTTCAACCGCTTCTGTTCCAGCGACGCGAATGATTCGGGAACGCCTGTAACGACCGTCAAATTGAATCCCTCGCCTTGATGGTCAAGACCCATGCGATCGCCGTACTTGCGGGGCAACAACTTGGACAGAATCCAACGCCGTGTTTCGATTTGGAGGCGCCTCATTTGCACGGCCGCGCTATCAATCGCGCCAGCCGCGTTGCGTTCAATCGGCGCGTCCGCCAATTCAATCAAGCCATCACCAAGCGTTTCAAGTCTGATTTGTATTGACGATTCGTAAGGTTGACGAAAGCCGTCATACTTGCCGCTTGCGATCCAACGAAAGATCGCTGTTGTGCTGGGCATATCAGGGTCGCTGCATATCGCACGAATGGATTCACCGTCTGTGATTCGTTGGCAAATCTTTGCGGCGAGTGTTTCGGTGAAGATGGTTGGTCGGCCGTTAGGTTTCTTAGTCTTTGTCATTCACCCATTATCGAAATCGCAAGATTGATATGGGTACCGTCACGCCTATCTAGACGCGTGAAGGTGACAGATTGTGACACTTTCGTTTCTCCATAACCCGAACACGCACGCAAACAAGACCAAGCGCGGTGGTGGCGGCAGGATGTGGATTTCATTGATTGCCCCACCTTACTTCTACATTTGGCGGTTTCAAGTCTTTTGTTGGCAGGAACACAGTTCCATCGGCGAGTGTTGCTGCATTGATCCGAACCTTCCCGTCCTTGTCGAGCCATGTCACGCACGCTTGTCCATCGGCGAGTGTTGCTGCATTGATCCGAACCTTCCCGTCCTTGTCGAGCCATGTCTCGCACGCTTGTCCATCGGCGAGTGTTGCTGCATTGATCCGAACCTTCCCATCCTTGTCGAACCATGTCACGCACGCTTGTCCATCGGCGAGTGTTGCTGCATTGATCCGAACCTTCTCATCCTTGTCGAGCCATGCCACGCCCGCTTGTCCATCGGCGAGTGTTGCTGCATTGATCCGAACCTTCTCATCCTTGTCGAGCCATTCCACGCCCGCTTTTCCATCGGCGAGTGTTGACGCGGAGATCCGCACCTTCTCATCCTTGTCTGACCATTGAACGCTCGCTTGTCCATCCGTGTCTGTTACCGCCTTGATCCGAACCTTCTCATCCCTGTCGATCCATGCCACGCACGCTTGTCCATCGGCCAGTGTTGCCGCGGCGATCCGTTTTTTTCCATGCTTGTCGAGCCATTGAACGCCCGCTTCCTCGGCGTGTGTTCCCGCCACGATCCGCTGCTTCCCATCTGCGTCAACGACTTTCCAACCCTTGCAAGTGATCGTGCCAAAGGTCGGATTGCGTTGCGAAAGGACATAGCCCACGAACGCCATGGCGAAGACGGCTAACCATTGCACGCTCGCTTGTCCATCGGGATTTGTAAACGCAGTTATCCGTTCTTTACCGTCCCCGTCAACGACACTCCATTCTTTGCAAGTGATTTTGTCGAAAGTCGCATCGCCAACGGGACGAACTGCCGCAATGAATCCGCCCGCGACGATAATGCACGCGAGCGCGATGATGGCGAAACGCTGGCGCTTAATACTTTTTTGCATTGCCCCGATTTGTTGTTGGATTGTTTCCATCCGTGAAGCGTAACGCCGTTTAAGGCCTTACGGCTTCTTTGGCGGGTTCAGGTCTTCCGTTGGCAGGATTACAGTTCCATCGGGGAATGTTGTCGCGCCGATCCTCACCTTCTCGTCCTTGTCGAACCATTGCACGCCCGCTTCTCCATCGGCGAATGTTGTTGCGGCGATCCTAATTTCTTCGTCTTTGTCGTACCATTGAACGCTCGCTTCTCCATCGTCGCGTGTTACCGCGTCGATCCTCGCCTTCCCATCCTTATCGAACCATTGAACGCCCGCTCCATCGGCGAGTGTTGCCGCGCTGATCCTCAACTTCCCATCCTTGTCGAGCCATTTCAAGCCCGCTTGTCCATTGGCCAATGTTGCCGCGCTGATCCTCAACTTCCTATCTTTGTCGAATAGTTGCACGCTTGCTTGTCCATCGGCGAGTGTTGCCGCCACGATCCGCCCCTTCCCATCCTTGTCGAGCCATTGAACGCTCGCTTCTCCATCGCGATTGGTGAACGCAGTAATCCGTTCTTTTCTATCCGCGTCAACGACCTTCCAAGCCTTGCAAGTGACCGTGTCAAAGGTCGGATTGCGTTGCCAAACGACATAGCCCACGAACGCCACGGTGAATACGCAATTGATAATGGTTTGTGTTTTCATGCTTGAAGCGTACCTGTGCGCAAACCATCAACAACGCGACTGGCTCAACGCAAGGCAAACACAAAACAAAGAAGTGGGCGCTACAGGACTCGAACCTGTGAAGGAGTCATGCAGGAATACGCATGTTTCACTTTTGAGTGACGCAGAATGCGGCGCATATTTAAATGATCCCGACCTGTCAGCCGTGGTGAACGCATGGTCGAAATTACCGAGTGCACTCAAGGCTGGCATTGCTGCAATGGTGAGGGCGGCGGTCTAGTGATTCAAAGTAGAAATTGGTAGCCGCGGCTTAGTGCATTTAATATTTTAGTAGCCTGTCGAAATAGGAAATTCTTCTTACATCAACGCGACTCAATCAGACGAATCTAAGTCCGTTGCACAGCAAACGAGAAATCTTTTATTAACCAATTATTTGGGTTCAAATGAGTCCACGCAAGCCTTGAGTTCCGCAGCGACTTTTGGCCATTGGCCTTCCGTAGCCGTAGCCGTGGTAAGACAGATGGTCTTGCCTTTCTGCACGGCTTTGGCGTAGCAGTGGAGTAATAGACCATTGTAGTCCCCGCTATATTCGAAAATGACTTCAAATTTACTAGGTTTGCTTTCCGACAACATCTTAAATCCAAAGTCCGTGAATTCATCTATGGACTTTTTTGCATACGCATCAATTCCATCTTCAAACGGTTGTATCTGAGTGTTGACGTTTGGAGCAAAACCATCTGTTTTGGGCAAGTACTTAATAACGGAAGACTTCGGAGCCTTTCCTAAAACTGTTTTCACCTCAAGATTTTGAAATGCAGCCTCTCTGGCTTGTCGGCGGCCGAGGTATTTTGCTCCCACTACACAAACCACTGTGACAGCAAGAAAAATTCCAAATTTTTTAAATCTCCCATTCCAATTCGCATTAGTCGATATTTTCTGGTTGGGATTGAAAGCAAATCGGGGTAGGTCATTTGCAATGTTTAAAACTGGTTTTTTTTGAACACTGCCGATTCCATTTCCAATCCAATAACCTACGAAAATAAAGGTTGCTCCACCAAGTACCGAAAGGACCAAAGTGGCTTGAAATGCTCCATAAAAGGTTTGAACTCGTTGAGTCATCCCCATAATTGAACATGCGATTGGTCCGCCAAAAAAACTACTCAAAAATACTGTGGGCCATAAACCAAATCGGAATGCATACCCTTTGCGGGTTATTGGCTTCCACTGATTAACCAAAGCCCACAGTGCAAGTGGAATTGCCAACGCAATAATTAAAGTGAGGTTGCCTATGTAGCCTGCTTCAGCAAATTCCTCGGCTTTATCGATATTCTTCTCCAACAACGAGAGTACTATGTATCCCTCATAAGTCCTGCTCTGGCTTATCGCAAAATTTAATCCGTATAAAATTCCCAACGCAGTCATAACCCATCGAATGACATTTCGCTTGCCTATTGGCGCAGTAATTAAAATTTCATCAGGTCCGACTGGCGTTGGCTTTGATGCAAACCAAGATCTAAATTGGTCAAGAACCAAACCCCTTCCTGTAGTTAAGACACTTCCAAACTCCTGAATATTTGTTGTTGAGGGTTGATTCGGTTTAATTGCGATAATCGAAATAATTATTGAAGCAATACATATTGCCAATATCAAAGACCAAACAGGAATCGATTGCCACATCTCACTTTCGTCATGCATGATTACAAACAGAAATATTAAAAAAAGACCTAATATCCCTCCAGCAATTCCATATAAGCCACCACTGATCCGCAAATCCAACTTTGGCCCTATGCGCGCAGTTGTGATTGCCAATCCAAATACTGAAATTATGATTGCGAAGAACGCGCCTAGCGGATCAACCCTGCTGCTTCGTTCAAAAATATTATTGGCAGAGACAAGCACCACATAGTCAACCATGCCAATAATAAAAATTGATAGTCCAGACAAACCGCCATATTTCAACGCTCTCCATATTTGACGCGCACGCTCTTCTTTTTGCTCCGCAGCAATGGCAGTTCGTTCGGCTGCTTCTGCGGCGCGTCGTTGGTAGTCATTATTGTCCATCATTGTCACCCCCAAAGGTTAGTTCAATAAACATTGTCGCATGCGGCGACAGAAAGTACTTAATCGCTAGTTCCGAGCCAGTCCTTCATTCCATTCCAATCTTGATCGGCAAATTTACCCATGCTTGGCGCGGCAGGAATATCTGACGGCAATGACCCCAAGTGAGGCATCAAACCTTTTGTGAACGCTTCCCATTACCCGTACACGCGTGTAAACGCTTCCACGAGCAGTGAGCCACGGCGGACATGGATTTCGCGACCCGCCCCGCCTTATGGCTTCTTTGGCGGGTTATCGTCTTTTGTTGGCAGTATCGCAGTCCCATTGGCGAGTGTCCCCGCCATGATCCTCACCTCCTCGTCCTTGTCGAGACATGTCACGGCCGCGTGTCCATTGGCGAAGGTTGACGCCATGATCCTCAACTTCCCGTCCTTGTCGCGCCATTGCACACGCGCTTCTCCATCGGCGAATGTTGACGCCGTGATCCGCTGCTTCTCGTCCTTGTCGAGCCAGTGCACGCTCGCATCTCCATCGGCTTCTATTGCCGCGGCGATCCTCAACTTCCCATCCGCGTCAACGACCCACCATTCCTTGCAAGTGATTTTGTCAAAGGTCGGATTGCGTTGCCAAACGACATAGCTCACGAACGCCACGGCGAATACGCAATTGATAATGGTTTGAGTTTTCATTCGTGAAGCGTATAGCGATTTAAGGTCTTACCGCTTATTTTGAGGCATACTTCAGTCCTTACGCGCCTTACGCGTTTCTTTCCAGTTTTTCATTAGGCGCAATGCCGTCCTGCGCTCTAAGTTCGTTAGTCCCATCATGTAGCGAGCAGCACTCGATACCTTTTTTGTATCTAGTTTCGTACTTTCGTATAGGGTTAATAGGTCCCATAGATCTGGCCAGTGCATGCCTTCCCCCCGATTGCGCAATAGAGGTTTTACATTTGCGTAAGTCCGAGCAGTGAATTCTAGTTCCAATTCAACACACAAGGCAAAAACTATAGATATTCGAATCTTTTTTTCATGCTCAGCCTTCAGCCTTGCTTCCTTCTGTGCGGCTTCATTCTTTATCCGCGCCTTCACAATTGCTGCGTGATCAAGGTGCGGCCAAAAATCGACTGGTTCACCGCGAAACTCCAACAATGCCCACTGTCCATGATCATTGCACCAACCCGGCGCACACATAACTCGTGGAAGATCGTGTATGCCTTCATGAATTTTGCATTCTTCGTCTATATTTACATGGTCTAGCGCAGTGCCAACGATTTTGATAAGTGCCTTTTGTTGCTCTCGCCAATGCTTCATGTTCGTGATAATTTGAGGCAGTCGCCACCATAGTTCAACGCCTTTGCCGCTGTTGACCACTGCTGTGGGCATCGGCAGCACATCAGTGATGTAAGCGCTGATTTCATCCCATGTGATATGTCCAATATTTACAAAGTGACAGCGTGCCATTTTGATATCTATTGCCTTTGATCCACCTGATGCTTTGCGTGGATTTGCTCCAAAATAAATTGAACAGTTAGCATCGCTCCATCGGTCAAGCTGGGCTCTCACATCAGACATATTCGCGCCGGCCTGTATCCAAAGTCGCTGTGTTTTTTCACCATGATTTGAGATGCCCCTGAACTCAACCCAGTCGCTCGGCTCGAAAATAATAGTAAAAAGATCGCTGCGTTGAGCAATCCACCATTCTTTAGAGTGCGGAATATTTGTTAGATCTTCTTTCATTTTTACCTCTTTCCGAGCATAAATATCCTTCAATGCTACATGCAGGTTGACACTCGACAGATATTTGCGGCATTGGGGTCGCTTGGCCTGCTTTAGGTCTTCAAATTGATAACGGTTTGTATTTTCATCCGTGAAGCGTAACGTCGTCTACGGCTTTACGGCTTCTTTGGCGGGTCTTCGTCTTGTGTCGGCAAATACACAGTTCCACCTTCGGTTGTTGCCGCAATGATCCTCACCTTCCCGTCCTTGTCGAGCCATGTCATGGTCGCAGTTCTATCGGCGAATGTTGCCGCGGCGATCCGCCCTTTCCCATCCTTGTCGCTCCATTGCACGCTCGCAATTCCATCGGCGAGTGTTGACGCGGTGATCCGCACCTTCTCGTTCTTGTCGAGCCATACCACGCCCGCATCTCCATCGGCGAGTGTTGACGCATTGATCCGCCCTTTCCCGTCCTTGTCGTTCCATTGCACGCTCGCACTTCCATCGGCGAGTGTTGACGCGGTGATCCGTTTTTTACCATCCGCGTCAACGACATTCCAAGTCTTGCAAGTGATTGTGTCAAAGGTCGCATCACCTGCGGGACGAACCGCCGCGATGAATCCGCCAGCGACGATGATGCCCGCAAGCGCGATGATGGCGAAACGCTGACGCTTAATACTCTTTTGCATTGCCCCGATTTGTTGTTGAATTGTTTCCATCCGTGAAGCGTAACGCCGTTTAAGGCCTTACGGCTTCTTTGGCGGGTTCAGGTCTTCCGTTGGCAGGGCTACAGTTCCATCGGCGGAAGTTCTCGCCTTAATCCTGAACTTCCCGTCCTTGTCGATCATATACACGCTCGCATCTCCATCCGTTTCTGTTGCCGCGTTGATCCGCATCTTCCCGTCCTTGTCGATCCATGTAACGCTCGCAGTTCCATCGGTGAGTGTTGCCGCGTCGATCCTCATATTCCCATCCTTGTCGCTCCATGTCATTCTCGCACTTCCATTGGCGTTTGTTGACGCGTCGATCCTTATCTTCCTGTCCTTGTCGCGCAATTGAACAGTCGCATCTCCATTGGCGAGTGTTGACGCGTTGATCCTTATCTTCCCATCCTTGTCAACGACTTTCCACCCCTTGCAAGTGATCGTGTCAAAGGTCGCATCACCAGCGGGACGAACTGCCGCAACGAATCCGCCCGCGACGATGATGCCCGCGAGCGCAATGATGGCGAAACGCTGACGCTTCATGCCGGCTTGTTGCTTCTGAACGATGAGTTGTAACGCCCCGATTTGTTGTTGAATTGTTTCCATCCATGAAGGATATCGCCACGAACGGTAACGGCGGCAGGATATGGATTTAATCGACCGCCACAGGCCTTACGGCTTTTGCATCTTCGGCGGAGCCATCTCCTCCGGTGGCAAGAACACCTGTAGACCACACTTTGCCAGTCCACTCTTCGCAAATCGTCCCGACGGTCCTACCCGCCCTCTAGTCTTAATTTTTGTAATTCTTTGTTCTAATAGGCGCTTTGGGGAACATAACCAGCAGCATCTTCAGCCCTACCCATCACGGCTTGGTTGGATGAGCAGCGGACTCAAGATTTTCTTTAAGTGTTGCCATTTCAATTCCCAAAACAGCTTCCTTTATGTTCTTCACCATACCTTTGAGTTGATTAAGAACCAATTGTGCAGACTCGCGGTTATCTTTAGCTAATACTTCAATTCCTTTAGTTGCCGCTTCCTCTGCTTTTTTAATCTGCTTTAAATCGCTTCGGTTCACTCCATCTTGTGCAAGAGTGAGACTAATTCCCCACCACATTCGCGCAATTACTTCGTTATCAGGTTTCCCGCTTGAATAACACGCATTGATATTGTCCTCATAGAACTTATTTGCTTCTTGCCATTTACCGCGATTGATTAATAGACCAGCAAGCTTTACTCGAAGGTGTCCGGCAAATTCGCACGTAGAACCTTGCTGTTCTACGATCGAAATCAGAGATACTTTGCAGAGGGCTAATTCTGTGTCACCATCATTCCTCAACTCCTGAAGTACTTTGAGTAACGCGAGCATTGCTTGTGTGATGGGATGGTCCTGACCAAGAGAGACTCTGGCAATTTCTGAACCAGAAGCAATAATGCTCATTGCCTTGTCAACCTGTCCCGTGTTGATCATGGGGGCTGCGCAATACATTCGATTGTGAAGTGATTCAATATGGCTCTTACCAAATAGCGCCTCGCTTACAGAGAGTGCCTCTTGAAACCAATCAGCAGACTCGGAATATTGGGCTTTTTGATAAAGAAGTGACGCTAAATCATTAAACATTTTTTGGGAATTAGAGTCTTGTGGTCCCAAAGTTCGCCGCGATGACATTGCAATTTTAATTAAAGTTTCAATATCGCTATCAGTGACCCTTTGTGGTATTGGCTTGCTTACATCCATGCCGAGAATACCTAACGCTTGGCAATATTTATATCCAAGAAAAATCGTTGCAGAATTTCCCCCCCCCACTTGCTTTGCTGCTTCATCGTAAAGCTTAAGCACTGCAGATGTGTAAGCCCGTGTTTGGTCATACGAAGTCCCTTTACTCTCCCAAGCGAGCATTAACTTTAAGTCAAGGACATTCATTTCCCAATCTGATTGTTCCTTTGACCGCAGTGAAAGCGCTTTTTTTGCAACTATATATGCCTCAGTTTTTTTGTTCGCATGCAGGAGCGCCCAAGCGAATAATCGATTTGCCTCGAATACTTTAGGATCATCTCGCGGAAACTGTACTGCAATGCTATTTACGCAGGTTTCTAGTTGACGCAAACCGATTTCAACATTTACGCCATGTGCTTCGTTATATGCAAGTCTGAGTAAAACATCACTCTTGAGTTCTGGATCTGCATCAACTTGAGACTCTAATAGTTCTTTAGCGCGACGAAGATGCTTATCAGCAATTGTTTTCTCTTCGAGCTGTGAATAAACACTTCCGAACAGCAGGTTGATTTCCGCCGCAACTAGTGGTGATGGGCCCAATTCTGTGTCGATAAGCGTAGATCCGGTTTGCAATACATCAAATAGCCGAATATCACGTCCCTTTTGAAATGGAGACAAGGATTGGAAGAGAAAGTCGATAAAACGCAATGAAGCTTTGGCACGTGCAAGTTGCTCTTGTGTCCGGTCACGTTGCACAAGAGCTTCAGCACGTTGTCGTTGAGCATCAAATGCATAATTAAGTGAGACCACAGCTCCGCCCACAATTACGGCAGTTACAACAGCGAGAGAAACAAGCAAGCCTGCTCGCCGCCGTGCCAATTTCCTGAGCCGGTAGCCTACACTCGGCGGACCTGCCTCGAGAGGTTGATGTCGCTCGTGACGATCCAGATCTGCTAGTAGATTATTCACCGACTCGTAACGACGATTGCGATCTTTCTCCAAACATCGCATCACAATCCAATCGAATTCGCCGCGAAATTGATGAACAATTCCATCGGCATTCAGCATGCGAGATTCCGCTATAGCGCAAACCGTTTTTCGGTCACTCAAAAGTAGACTTGTCAAACGCGTACTAGGTCGTAACGGGTCGACTTCCCGAATCACTCGCTGCAACTCAGCAATACTCGCATTCCGTAAGACATCCTGATCAAAGAGCCGTAATCCCGTGAGCAACTCGTAAAGCACTACCCCAAGCGAATACACATCGCCACGCGTGTCAATATCCGCCGAACCCGAAGCCTGTTCAGGGCTCATATAA
>Ga0209086_10004613_pt1 | contig 10177 bp, 7 predicted proteins | sample M_130207_XF_Meta_FD_187312 | JGI IMG/M metagenome (GOLD analysis project Ga0209086, IMG submission 187312) | Freshwater microbial communities from Lake Montjoie, Canada to study carbon cycling - M_130207_XF_MetaG (SPAdes) (version 2) | ecosystem: Environmental > Aquatic > Freshwater > Lake...
TTGTGCCCAAACTGACTCGAATCATGAAACTTGTTTAACCCAACAGCTATTTCTACAAGACGATAATCAGTAAACGGCAGGCGTCCTTCAACACTGTTTGACATACTTAATCGATCAGAAAGTATAAGACCATTAGACTGCAAAAAAGTTTTACACATCAACGATGTAAGGGAGGTGCGTAAATCACTCCAACCCGTTGAATTATTAAATAATTCATTAACCTTTATAGTTGCTTCAATTAAATAATCACCTGAGATTCGGTGTAATAAATGTTGTGCATTTTGATATTCCGACCGCGTATCCCAAAAAACGAGACGGTTTTTGTTGCCGTCTAAATCTCGCTTCCAATCGCGATAACCCCTAATTAAACCTGCGCCGTTCAAAAACCAAGTGGCAAATCCTGAAACACTTAAAGGAGGTTTAGATAATGATAAATAATCTAGTAATGTTTGATTCCCAGATAAGAGTTCTTGTTTTCGATTGCAAGCAACAAGTGCTTCGCGTACCCAATGATAACCCCAAAATATTTCATCGCTACCCTGGCCACCAAGCAAAACTTTAACGCCGGCGTCGTGGGACATTTTAAAAAGAGCATTAAATCCCGATGCGCTAATATCAACAATTGGATCATCGCAATTTATACAGATATCAGGAAACTCTTTAACAACTTTATCTGTTGTAAGTCTAAGTTCTGAAAGCGGAAGACCTATATGGTTAGCGAACTCACGTGCCCTAGAACGTTCGTCTTGCCAAGTCACGCCTTCGTAACCAATTGTAAAACCTTGGACTGGCTGAGAACTATACCGCATGGCTAGCGCCGCAATTGCAGATGAATCGATTCCCCCTGATAAACTAATACCAATCGGAACATCGGATTGTGTTATTAACTTTCCAATATTGATAATTTCTTTACGAATTAAAGATGCGGGATCACCACTGAGTGGTGGTGCGTCTTCCAGATTCCAATATTGTTTATTTATTTGATTGCCCGACTTTAAATCGACAATTAGCATACTCCCTGGATTTAGTTTTTTTATATTTAAAATTGCAGTGTTTGGTTCTGGAATAAAATGCCAATGAAAAAAAGAACGTATTCCATCAGGATCTAAAATAAAGGGAACAGCGCCAGAAGCAATCAGGCCTGAACTCTCGCTGCAGAAAACAATATAATCACCTGAATTAAATATAGCGAGTGGCTTTTCGCCCATACGATCGCGAACAAGATGAAGCTGTTGCTTGGTTAAATCTATCAAAGCAAATGAAAACATTCCTCGTAAATAACTTACATAATTAAGTCCATATTCCTCATATAAGTGCAAAATAGTTTCTGAGTCACTAGAAGAAGAAAAAACATGTCCTTTAGATTCTAAGTCGTTGCGTATTTCTTTATGATTATAAATTTCACCATTTGCAACCAATATAAGTGATTTATCTTCATTAAACAAAGGCTGCCAACCACCATTCAAATCAATGATGGCTAATCGTCGCATTCCTATAGCTACATTATCAGCTTGAAAAAATCCCTCTCCATCAGGACCCCGCTTCCGGAGTTGATATGCCATGTCAGAAAGCATCCATCGATCATCAGGAGTGAGCCCAGTACGACGAAATATGCCGAAGATTCCACACATTGCAAAATGATAACAAAAATGATAAAAATGTGTTTTCTTTCTAGGAATAAATATGATAAGAAATACTATAAATTCTATTCGTGCTCTACAAGGTGTTCAAGCAAGGATTATTATTATTGGGTCCGGAGCTATTGGATTATATCTAGCAAAAATATTAGTAGAGCAAGGTAATGATGTGTTAGTTATTGAGAGCGGTGGAAAAAATCTAGGAGGATTTTCAACAAATTCTTTTGAAAGTATTGGACGTAAAAGTACTGGCATCAAAATAGGAAGAAGTCGCTCACTTGGTGGTACTTCCAACTTGTGGGGTGGACAACTTGTTGAATTTAGATCATTTGATATAGATGGTCGTGATTGGATTTCAGGATCAAAATGGCCAATCAGTTATGATGACCTTTCACCTTATTATAGAAAATCCTACGAAAGATTAGGAATACCGATTGAATATCAATCAGATGAAAATGTTTTAAAATATGTATCGAAACAGGAAACCATAATTAAAGGGGACATCGAATTATGTCTAACTCGATGGATGAACATTCCGAGCTTAAGTAGACTGTATTCTAAAGACATTGAATCAAATCAGAATTTACAAGTACTTTTGAACCATACTGTTGTTGGGTTTACCGGCGACGCTTCAAATGTAACTAATGTGAAAGTACGAAGGCCTGATGGGGTTATCGAGTTGATTCCGGGGAATAGATTTGTTGTAACTGCTGGGGCAATTGAAACTTCCAGACTCCTCCTTATGTCGGCACAGGATAAAAGTTGGAACTGTCCTTGGAAAAACAACTATAATGTAGGGAAAGTGTTTCAAGATCATCTTGGAGGAAGAGCCGCAGTAGTTCATCCTTATAACAAAAAGCAGTTTTTTAAAACTTTTTCAACAATACGATGGAAAGGGTATAAATTTCAGCCAAAATTACGGCAAAGTACAAAGTACCTAATATCAAATAATAAGCTTGGAATTCATGCCATGTTATTATTTGAAAGTTCAGTCTCTGAAAATTTAATATTTTTAAAACAATTTCTTAAAGCCGCTCTGTATAGCCGTAGGATAACTGGATTGTATGATTTTATATTGAATACGATAACTTGTGCAAAGTATTTACTTCCACTTATGATTACCTATATTAAAGATCACAGAATTTTTGTGCCAAGCAATTCAAAAATATGCATACAGATCCAGGCTGAACTATTTCCAGTTTCTGAAAGTAAAATTACAATTGATGTAAATAAAAAAGATGAAAATAGCATGCCAAAAGTCATACTTGATTGGAAAATTGATGGTCGCGAGATAAATACAATTAAAGACTTTCTATTACAGTGCAATAACACACTTCAGAAAAATAACTTAGGTACTCTCGAAATTGATCAGAAGATTATAAATCTTGATGCCTCATATTTAGATTCATTAAGTGATACAAATCACCCAGCGGGTGGTGCGATTATGGGAACAGATTCTACGGATGGGGTAGTTGATAGCAATCTTAAAATATTTGGAACAGATAATTTATTTGTTGCGGGATCCTCCGTCTTTCGTACTTCAAGCAGCGCAAATGTTACATTTACAGCAATGGCACTTGCGATGCGGCTTGCATATCATCTTAATAATAAAAATCATGATTCCAATAATTGATTTTAATCCACTTCATTGTAAAATTCCACAAATTGCATTCGGGTGCGGCAGTATTGTGGGAAAACTAACATTTAAAGAGAGCGCAAAAATAATAGAATCAGCGCTAGATTTGGGAATCCGATATTTTGATGTTGCGCCCAGTTATGGAATGGGGACTGCGGAAGAAGTTTTAGGAAAAGTAATTGGAAATGCAAAAGATGTATTTATCTGCACAAAGATTGGAATTCCAAGGGGGGTTTACAATACACGAAATAATATTATTCGAAAATACGCAAAACCCGTTTTAGATCGATTTCCAATTCTTAAATCAATTACAAAAAATTTACATACAAAAAATAATATTAAATCAACGCCGCGTATGCGTTATGATTTTTCTGAGGCAACAATTCGATCTACAATTGAAACTAGCCTTAAACTTCTCAAACGAGATAATGTAGATGTATTTTTAGCTCACGAACCTCACCCTTCGGATCTGACTTCAGAATTATCTAGTATATTTGTATCATTACAATTCGAAGGATTAATCAAAAGCTTTGGTGTTGGAATTGGATCTATTAGTGCGCCGTGGATGAAGTTTGGTGATGTATGGCAGTCTGCTTGGTCTGATTTAGTCTCATCAAAAGAACGCATGTTGCATACGCAAATTTTCCACGGTATTGTAAGATATTCGAATAAAAATTGGACTGGCGTGCCTATATCACCAAGTACTTTGTTATCGAATGCAATAAGTAAATACCCAAATACTTTATTTATAGTTTCTGCATCTAAACCCACAAGATTGCAGGAATTATTAATGAACATAGATATGTAAAAATATGAGTTATTTTAAATTTTATTTCGTAATTTTACATTCTTTATGAAAATTATTTCTATTTAAAACTGATTGATTAAAATTGCGTAAACGCTGAATTAATAACCGGTACCCGACTACAGAGCCACCCCTTATCAGATTTCGGCGATTATAATCGACGCCGCCTTTCGTGTGTTTCCCGTCGTTTCCATGCGTTGCACCAGCCTTCGTACCACAGATACTTCGCACTTTGCCCCCTATTTCGCCGATGTTTAATTGCCCAGCGCGCGCTGTGGTCGTCGCGCAATCTGTAGTTGAAACTTTCAACGATCCCGTTCTGCCACGGCGCGCCCGGTTCGATCTACAGCGTGTTGGTTCCGCTTTCTTTCACCACTCTTCTATCACATCCGGGATGAACTCACTTCCAATGTCGCTGCGAATATTTTCTGCCGCGCCACGTATCGCGGTCAACTCGTCAAGCACCATAATCACACCGTGCGACTTCATTATTTGTGAGACTTCAAGCGCAATAATTTCCCACGTGTATTCGTCCAGCACCACTAACATCTTGATTGACCTGCCATCCGCCGTTCGATCAAAAATAAAATCCATGCCCTACACCTGGTTCTTGCGCGTCAATTGCTTGCGTACAATGCCGGATTCCGCGGATCCAATTCTCTTTTTTTTTGGATTTGTAACACTTTCAGACCTTCCTCTCGCCAGACATGCCGCAGTGGCTTGTGATTCACGTGCCAACGTTCACGACCCAATAAGTCTTGCATGTATCGCCAACCACGTCGCGGATGCTTGCGTGAGAGTGCGCGCAAGCGCGTTGCAAGACGCGTTCGATATGTGTTCTCAATAATTTTTTATTTGCTGCACACTTCGATGTTGACCAACAACGCGACATGCTAGTCGTTGCGAGATAGTGAAGAGAACGGTGACGTGTTGGATGGCCCGACACCGTAGCGACAGGCTTAGAATTCCCCTTGGCCAGCTCTTTCAAGATCTGAATATCGAGTGCTTGATTCGCAACCAGACGCTTGAGTCGTTCGTTCTCACGCTCCAGTTCTTTCAAGCGCTTCACCGCGTCGCGGTCGGTGGATCCGTACTCTGTTCGCCATCGATGCAGTGTTATTAGAGACACGCCAAGCGATTTTGCGACATCTTCAAGCGTCTTTCCTTGCGGACAACGCCTTGTCAGCTTCTCTGACTTTGCCACTATCTCTTCTGGTCTGTGGCGTTTCCAAGTCATTGCACGCTTCATTCGAAACTCCTTCTGGCCTGTTGGACCAATAGGTTAGTTTCTCATAAGTGGTGGTACTTTATTGAAATCTCCTGTCAAGGTTATCGCGATCCTTAACGATTCCTCAATGCGATCATGTTTCAGAATGACGGACTTGATATTTATCTCCAGAACTCAATTACACACAAAAATTTAGAAAATATAAAAATTATTCATCAGAAATTAAATTTGAATTTATTTGCATGAACATTTGATTTCTATATAGAGAAACAATCAATATCGAAAATCCAAAAAAAGCAAATGCGCCTGATATATTCCCTTGTTTATTAGCTAATAGAATTTCATAAAAGAGCATTGCAAAAATAGAACTAAAATTTTCTCTTAACTTAGGATCATATTGTACAAGTTGAAAGAACATATAACAAGATTTTACTAGAAAAAATAGAAATCCAAAAAATAAGATGGCCCCTATTAATCCTTGCTCCCCAATCATATCTACTATAATTGCATGTGTGTAGGGTTCGTTAAGAGGATTTAATACTGCAAAGGAATAAAATCCTAATCCCTGTACCCAATAAGCAGGGGACGTAATGTACGTCTCGAGTAGAAACGTAATATTAGCCATGCGAATTCCAACACCCGAGTTTGTACCTCCCTCAATCCATCGTTTCTGCATGTCATAAGAACCGCTTTCAGATATAAAGCTCGAAAGCGTTGTCACTAACAATAATATAAATAAAAGTCCTAAAAAAACAAAAATATAATTCTTAATATTCTTCAATGGTTTCGAAATTGGATAGACAACACCAATTGTAATAATAGAAAATAAAAGCTGGCCACGGCTACCTGACTTAACCGCGAGTATCGTTCCGGAAATAATTCCTATGAGACGGACAAGAGTAAATAATGAAAATTTACTACCTTGTCCTAAAATTGCACCAAGCAAAACACAGGTACCACCAAGCTCTCCGATTGATAACGGATTAGTACGACCACCGACCTCTGCGGTAGCCATGTCTAACCCAAGTCGTCCAAATTTCATTGTAAATTCAGGACTAATTAAAATTAAACAAGTAATTATAGTTCCAGATATTAAGGAAAAATTTGCAGCAACTCTCCATTCATCTAAAGAGGTGATTAAAATTGGTAAACATAAATAAAATAAAACTAAATATGGTAAAGCTGCCAACAAAATATATATTCCTTTATTTCCGCCTGGGGACCAAATACAGGAGATAAAAGTCCAGATATAAAGAATAAGAATAAGAGCATTAAATGGGCTAAATAAAACACCAATTCTAATTTGATTTTTGATTAAGGAAATAGAAGACGAGCTTACGACAATTAAAGCGACTATATAGTTAACGAGTTGATTTCCAAATGCACTATCTCTAAATATACCTGATGAAGACTGTAATAATTGCTCAAGTGAGAAAAAATGGAATAATAGAACAGCAGCCGGAGCTGTAGATAAAATTGAGAGCAAACACCAAATACCAAAACTTATAAATATAATTGGTGTCATTTTTAATAAATCTTATTAACACATGCTTATTTTTTATTTGAATACAACCAAACTTTATATGTTTCAGCTGCCATCAAAACTACCGAATCTGCTATCAAATTCTTTAAAACTATTTGAGTATCTGGTAATTTCATATCTTCGGGCTTAATTTTAAGATCTTCAGACCACCTGCGAATTAGGGCTTTTGTTCCGCCAGCCTCCTTAAAATCCTCGCTTATACGAACTCCTGTGGCTAAATCTATAAAATAAGTACCTTTGGTCCAAATTGTTATCCCGTTTGCTCCTGCTAGATATGCTGGTTCAAGTGTATCACCTATCATTATGTCTTGGGGGATAACGCTAAATGCACGCGATCCACCTCCTGGCATAAATAACGGACTTGCAAATGGAATGACGGGTGTAGATTTATTACGAAGTTTAATAAAGTCTACACATATTTTTGTTCGCGCAAAAGTATAAGCCCTCGTGGCGGAACGCAAATTAGGCATTGGGCGAATTCCGTCTTTGCCATCCCCAACCATATTATAAATACAGGGCCCTAGCCAATCACATTCATCCATTACTGGGCCGTACTGGGCAAGTTGGTTTTTAATCTCATTATTTTTACTATCTTCAGAAGCCGTAGACCAAGTTTGACCATTCATATAGTAAGCAAGTCCTGGTATTCCGTAATAAGACCATTTTACTTTTGGAAACCTTTTTTTTAAAACTTTAATCGCATTAATCATTGTTACGCTTGCTAATTTACATTCTTGCGTGTCAACCCCTTTTTGTATCCATACATCAAAAGGCTCTTCAAAGTCTAAAACCCCCCACCCTTCCGGATCTGCTCCCCATTGTTTAATTATATATTCAATAATTTTATTTGGGTCTATAACACCTGTTTTTTGAGCTGCAGTATCACATTCATTTTGGTATATAATCATATATCGTGGCTGAACACCTAATTTCACAAGCTTTTCTAAGCCATCTAAAGAAATAGGATCATCATAAAGAACAATTGGCCGCTTGCCAGCTTCTTGAGTAGATTCTGTTATATTAATTTTTTGATTGGAGGTTGTACCAACTCCTACAATTAAAAATATCAGGCTATAATATATAATACTTATACGATTTAATTTATTTTTTTTTGGTTGCATAATTTATTGCCTTTATCATTCCTTCGATCATTGCATTTTTATTTCGCCCATCTTTTTCCAAAACTGTTTTTAGCGCGCCTTCGCTTAGCCGATTTTTAAATATTTTGTCTAATAAAATACTTTTACATATTTGAGCTAAATCCATTATGTTTCCATGCTTATAAACCATTCCATTAATCCCGTTGTGAAGAGCTTCAAATTCTGGCATTTGTAAAGACGTCCTATTTGTTGTTATTACTGGGAGTCCGTAGCCGAATGCATGAAATATAGATAAGCCCAACGCCCCGGGATGAATTAATAATGATGCTGCCAAAGCCCATGGTGCGATATCGTTTTCGTTATTCATTGCTCCAAGAAATCTTACCGAATTTGATATTCCTAGGAGAATTACTTTGCTTTCTAGTTCAGAGCGCATGCTTCCATCCCCGATATATACTAGTTTCGCTGAGGGAATATCTTTTAATATCATTACAAGCGCATCTATTGCTAATTCGGGGTTTTTCTCTGGTTCTAATCGACTTAAGTATAATATAATCGGATCATCCACTATCTGCTGTTTTTTTAGTATTGGTTCACGCTTATTTGGGCTAAGCCAGAGATTTCTTGCTTTTTGAATTTCAATTTGGTCGAGTGCGTTTGGTGCTATAAAAAGTTTTTCTTTTGCAATTCCTTTTTCTATAAATCGATTTCGACCGGTTGGTCCATAAAACAAACATGCGTCTGCAATTCGGGCGTCGAGCATTCTTAGAAAATCTCCTACAACAGCATGATGCGTTCCAAATCCATGTCCCCAAAGCACAATTGGGCTGCGTTGAAATTTACAGAGGGCAACATGCATAAATGGAGCACGAACATTCCAATTTAATATTACCACATCAAAATCGCTATTTACTGCTTCAACTACTGCTGGTTGCCAGACAATTCCTTGATATTCTTTTAATGGGGAATTTCGTAATTTTAAATTAGAACTTTTAGTTATCCCCGTAAGACTTCCTGTCTTTTCACTCAAGTCAGCCCAAATTTCTACATCTAATCCACTTTGCTCAGAGAGAGATTCGAATATCGGTACACGGTACCTTGGTATTATTGGCTGAACTATACAAATTCGAGTAGTCATACTGCTATTTTAATATAAAAGTTATATTTTTACAATTATTTTTTGCTATTGTTTACAATGCAATGAATATTCCCATGACCCAATTAGACAAGGAAACATCTGTACCAAGTCTAGGGCAAATCGCAATTCGCGGTTCGATATTGAACTCGGCGCAATGGCTGCTTAATAAATTGCTTACGGCTGGAGCAATGTTGCTAATTGCGTATTTTTTGAATCCTTCTGAGTATGGCGTTGGAGTACAGGCATTGGCTATTTACAGTTTTATATCAATTTTTCAGCCCATGACGGTTGGTGATGTTTTAATTGCTCACCCGAACCGTTTTGCACTTTTAGCCCCTAGCGCTTCTGGTCTTGCAATGATTTTGGCTTGCTTTACAGCCCTCATCACTCTTCTTGGAATTCCTCTTGTTATCTATTTGTATTCCGATTACCCAGCGAGTTGGCTCATTAGTCTTATGGCTGTGCAAGCTTTGAGACCAATTATTGAAGCCAAATTTGTGGTTCCCCTTTCCGCAATGCGCCTGAGCCTGGCATATCCAAAGATGGCCTTCATAGATGGCGTTGTTCAAATGGGTGCAACCCTACTCTCTGTGGCTATGGCTGCTTTGGGAGGACGTGCCACGGCGTTGGTTTTTCCTCAAATTATAAATATTGCAGCAAAGGCAACCTGGTATTCACGCCTCGTTAGCCTTCCAGATTCTGCACGCTTTCATCCCAAACTTGCGTTGTATCTTTTTAAGTTATTTATCAAAGCCGCTAGCGCCCAATACATACACAATATTATTTGGATGTTAGAAATCATTGTGCTCGGATTTGTCTCGGGCAAATATGAGACTGGTTTATTTGGACTTGCATATAGCATTGCTGCCCAAGCCAACACGGTAATCGCGTACCAACTAGGCGCTGTACTTCAGCCAATTTTTGGTCGCTTACAAGACGATCCAGAGCGACAAGTTGCTGGCTTTCTGAAAGCGCAACGCGTGCTCAGCGCGGTGTGTGTGCCGATTTGTTTCACGCAAGCCATCTTGGCGGAACCGCTGTTTAGGCTTGTACTAGATGCCAAATGGCAACCCGCCATTCCTGTCTTTCA
>Ga0209086_10004615_pt1 | contig 10173 bp, 9 predicted proteins | sample M_130207_XF_Meta_FD_187312 | JGI IMG/M metagenome (GOLD analysis project Ga0209086, IMG submission 187312) | Freshwater microbial communities from Lake Montjoie, Canada to study carbon cycling - M_130207_XF_MetaG (SPAdes) (version 2) | ecosystem: Environmental > Aquatic > Freshwater > Lake...
TAAAGGATTTTCTTATAATTCATCTTCATTAATAAATACAATAAATCTTGGATGTATATTAATTACAAAATCGACCATATTTACACCAAAAATATTATTAGATAAAAAAAGTAAGTATTATGGAGCAATAATATTTCAAGAAAAAATGTCAACTAATATTTTAACTAATAAAACACCTGATCCAGAATATGTTTATAATATAGTACAGAATATCTCTAATCATCAAAAAAAAGATACTATTCATAAGATGGCATTATTATTAAAAGACTTTTTTGACAAAAGAAAAATAATATTGACATTTTATGATAATTTTATAAAGGATTTCTCCTAGGAGAAACCCCGTGATTCGTGATTAGTACGCATTCGAGTAAGTTGGGTTGAAAACATTGTTATTCGATTGCAATATCCACTCTTCCATGTCTTGGAGAGAACCCAATTAAATAATTTGGATTCTCTTTAGTACTATAGAAAGGTATGTAGTATATTACATCTACATAACATTCCAATATGATTCTATTGAAATCTAGATAAAGAGGTACTGTTAGACCAGATGGGTATTGTTGTAATACAACAATGTATGGTTGTATAGTGAATGAAGACTCATTAGTCGGATTGGCATATGATGCCACAGAAACGTTTGTTACTTCAGGAGAGGCAATGACCTCTTTTGAAGGAGATGCAATGACCTCTTCATGAGAGGCAATGACCTCTTTAGGAGAGGCAATGACCTTTTCAGGAGGAGAGGCATTTACTACCCGACATTTTGGAATTATTATTTCCATCGCTGAAGTAGTAAAAATGAATGAAAAATAAGACATTTTATCTTCAAATGGCTTTAGTAAAACCTTAAGATGCATTATTCTATCTTCTTCATTCATCTCTGCTAAAATCGAAGGGATATCCCATGGATTCTTTTCAGCAAAAATACCTTCTTTTTGTTTCGGAATCTTGCCTAAAATATTAATCACTGTACCAATAGCTCCTCTATCCAAAGAGTTAATGATAATAAGTATTAGTGTGCTTAAATCAGGTACCACGCTTTCCTTTTGTGAACGTATTTGATGAAAAAGAGAATCAAACTCTTCGCAGAATTGTTTATTGCTTAAATGTGCAATAGTTTTCGAACTATTGGAGTCGTCAAACATTGCTGGTTCATTTGGCTTCTGTCGAATCATTCCTGAGAATTCCGAGTCATCAATGTCACTTAATTTACCGTCTACGATTATTTTGTAGTCACGTTTGATTGTGCAAACGGATGATACTATTTCAAGTATAGGCATTAACTCCGGATTTTTACGGTAGAATTCTTCCATCATATTATTGCGTTCTGCTATTGCTTTACCTTTTTTAACGTAATTCTTTTTTTCGGATCTAATATCATTATTCATTTTATCAAATATCTTCAAAAAATCAAGAAGATCCTCAATTTTAAATTCTTCAACACGAAAAGTTTGGATAGAATGATTCATGACAGGAGTTTTATTTGACATTTCTATCAAAGAGTTCTTGTAATTATATCTACTTAAACTTCGAATATTTTAAACAGTGAATAAAAATATTCCATTAAAAATAACTGTCAATTTTTTTTATTTAGAATTAATGACAAATATAGGTATATATTTAAGTGAAATACATTATGAATCTGTATTAGATTCTTTAAATATAGCATATAATTTAGGTGCTAATGTATTACAAATACATTAACATAATTTAGTGCATAATTCAAATAAATTTTATGGAGATATAAAACCTAAAGCATGTTTGATTTACAAGTTAGCTCATATTAGATTAAGAATTTTCTTCAAAACGAAAACAATAGTAAAATTGCTTTTAAACAAAGCTTCAAAAGATATATGCAGATATATTGAAGAAAATAACTCTTTTCCGAGAGAATGGTTAGATTAGCCAATAGTGAAGTTAACTACTTACATGTTTAACCGATACGGTTACTAATAATAAATTATTAAAAATATAGGAGTAATACTCCTCTTTTAATTCTTAGTCAAAACTATCTCTAAAATATGTAACTGAATTTGCTATAAATTCTTCTATTAAAATCATATATATAATTTATATAATTTATATAGACCAATATTCATTTTTGATTTTTTTTAAAATTTATATGAAAAGATATTTATTTAATTGAAATAATTATTCCTTAAAATTTTTTAGTGGTAATAATTTTTTTAACTTATCTGGATAAGGACTATATGCCCACATAATCATATTTATATGTATTACCGTTGGTAATCCTTTTAATGGACCCGATTTATGAAAAAAATCTAATTTCATACTTTTTGCTTGACCAAGTTTGCCTAATATTTCTACTTCTCTTTTTCTATTCCACTTTACTCCATTTTTTTTATCTTTTCTACAAGGTATACTTTCCATTAATTTTTCATTACCTTTCACTTTTCTATATACAACTAAAAAACCTTCATTACTTGTACTAGGTTTTTCTAATCCACGTGCTTTACGTGATACATTATAATAGTCTGCTAATTTTTCATATGCATTTACTAATGATAATGGTAAATAAGGTAATTTTTTTACACCACCTTTCATTTTTTTATAATCATTTAACCATTTTTCAAAAATATTCATTGCTTCCATCATATTTTTAGTTTTATTTTTATGATATTTAGCTCTTTGATAAAGAATATTTACAATTAAAAATTGTTTTTTCATTGGTTTATCTTTAATTAAGTCTAATGTTTTCAATGCAATTTTTTTATTTTTATAACCAATACCTTTAATTGTACTTTTTGGATGCGCGTTTGTATATAATTCAATTGATTTTATTTTTTCTAGTTTACCTAATGGCATTTCATCTATTATTTTTATAATAGATGGAATACAATTTATTTTGTTTGTTACATATTTTATTTTTCCATCATAACCATATAATGAAATATTAAAAAGTTCTGATCTTTTATTGTTCTCTTTTATTGTTAAAATTATATTTCTATGTAATAAATCATACTTATATTCATTATATTTTATTAAAAATTTATCTTTTTTTTTTATTAAATCTTTTGAATAACTTAAAATTAATTTTCTGTTTTTATTCATATATATTATAGTGATCTTAAAAAAAATTTGTACGAAAAGTATAATATATATGAATTAAACACAACTATTTATAAAAATGCTTAAAAATAGAAAGGTATGTATAGGAAACCTAGGTTTCCTCACTATAAAAATATGAAAATGCAGAATTAGATTGGCTATTCGAATTAACTTTTGATGCAATATTAGAAATATAATCCTTGTAAATAAATAGTCATATTACTATCCGTATTATTTTAAAATAATGAAATAAGTCCTTTATCTGCAAGACTCGTTGAAAATTTAACTATAATACAATTATCTACCTTTATTTTTTCATTTGATTTTAGTAAATATTCTGTTAATTTACCGAAAGATGATATCTATACTAATCCAACATTATTATCAATTGATTCAATAGATGTATAATAATACATTTTTCTTCAAATTTTTTGTGTATTCTTGTTATATATATTTTATCTAAATTTTTATAATAATAACTTTTGAAAAAATATTCATATATACTTTCACCATCTATTATAAATATTTTTTCTATAATATTGTCTAAATACATGCTTTTACACTCTTCTATTGCACTACTCTAGTTCATTATTTAATTTTTTAATTTTTTTATTTTTAACCTATAATTACAATATTTTTTTTAAATTATCTTCTGTTAAGGTTGTTATATTTTGAAAATATTTTAAATCTTCTTTATATAATCATGGTATTTCATTATCACATCCAATTACAAAATTATCAAAATATGCAACTATAACATTTATATTTAAATCCATTTGGTATTATAAAAACAAACTATTATTAAATGATTTTTCATTTTATAAAACAAAATATTTTATAATAATTTCATCCATATACTTTTTGATATAATGGAATTTACTTTAAACAATAATTCATAAGAAGGTTGTTCAGGTCTACTTAAGAAAAATAATATATCATAAAAAATACCGCAGTTATCTTCTGTAAATTGTTTGAATGCTAATATTGGAGAAGGATAATAATTACCAAATATTTCATAAAAATATTTCCATTTCTCATCACTTATATTATAATCAATCCATTTAATAGACTGTAATTTTTTAATTAATTCATTTAATTCAAGTTTTTTATTAGTTTTGTAAATATTATTATTTTTATTATATGGTATAAAATCAAATTCTTCATAATAAGTTTTATTTTTTTTAAATTTATGAATAAGACTTAATGAAACATAATTTTTAAATTGTCTTTTACCACATTTCTTTTCTGCTTGATCATTTAATATACATTTATTACAACCTAAATGTTTAATTATTTCAATAGTCCATTTTATTAAATCTTTTCCTCTATGATTATTGCATTTATTTATATAATTTATTTTTCCAACACAATTTTTTATGATTATATCAATACATGGATCACTATTTGCACTATTTTTTATAGTATTTAACATAATTTCATTTTCATTTTTATAAGTAATTTTAAAATTCCAAATATATATTTCATTTTCATTATTCTTTGGACCTAATATATAATATGATTTAATATTATTAAAAAAATTAATGTCTTTATATTCTTCATATGGATTCCAATGTGGAATATTTTTAGTATATTGATCAATTAAAATAATATCCATTTAATATATTAATATGTAATATTTTTTTATATGATAATATAATCTTTTACCAAGTTCATTATAACCAATTTTCACATTTGGTATTATAATGAATATGTTATATTCATACCAGTTTAAAATTGTGGTAAATTTAAACTCAATTGACTATAATAATAGTGATAAAGATTTTATTAAAAATTATGATGATTGTCATTTTCATAGTAAGTCCATTTTAAAATTGTGGTGTTTTTAATATATAGTTATCGTAAAAAAAAATTCTACTAAATATATTTTTTTATAAAAATATATTTAAAATTATATGGATTAAACACAACTATTTACAAAAATGCTTAATAATAAGAAAGGTATATGTAGGAAATCTAAGTTTCCTCACTTAGGAAGGTATGTATAGGAAACCTATGTTTCCTCACTATATATTATTATTGAAAGGTGATAAATTACCTATAGATAATCCAGAATTAGGACGGTTATTTAAGTAAAGGTTTGATGCAACATTTGCAATATAAACTTTTGATGCAATATTAGCAATATAATCATTATATGATTTTATACTTCTTCCTTGTAAATAAATAGTTATATTGCTATTCGTATTATTTTCAAATACTGAAATAAGTCCTTCTTTACTAAAAATACTTGATAATAATCCTTTACCAGCAAGACTTGTTGAAAATTGAATGGTTGAATCAAATGCTAATATAATACCATTATCTACCTTTATTTTTTCATTTGGTTTTAATAAATATTCTGTTAATTTGCCAAAAGAGGATATCCATACTAATCCAGCATTATTATCCACTGATTCAATGGATGTATAAAAGATACCATAACCAGTTATTACACCTCCTAATTTTGCAACAGATGATATTTTTAAATTGTTTGTTGAAGCAATATAACTATTTGAAACTATAATAAAAGTTTTTCCAGGAGGAATATAAAAACATCCAATATCACCGGGGGTAGGCGGTGATAATGATACAATTCCGTCTTTATTACCTTCATTAACAATAGATGATAAGAAAAATGTTGCTCCAGATAAACTTCTTAAAAATGACCCTATCCATCCATTTTTAGCACTTGAAACTAATGTAACATCATTTGTCATATAATTCATTGCTCCTCCTTCTGCATATATTAAAGAATCAATATTATAAGGTATTTTTTTATTAGATGATTTATTATCAAAAAATCCAAATAATCCACCATTTTGTTCATTGTTTTGAATAGAAGAAAGAGTTATTTTTAATGTTTTGAATCCATCACCTCCATCATAAGTAAATTTAGGAAAATCATTGTTTGTAAGAATTTTTGGATTTTCTATATATGTAATCTTATCACTTGTAAATGATTTATTTTTTTTGTGAATGGTTTTTTTCGGCATATATTATAACTTTAGATAAAATATAATCATTTTTTTAGTAAATATCTGAAATATATAATAAATATATATCATAATTCAATATTATATTTATCATAAATTATATAACCACTACAACAATATTTTAGTTTAGAAATATTATATCCATTCAGAAGAAGTAATTCAAATAAATTATTTAAAATAGAATTATCAATTTCTTGATTAAATCTATATCCAAGAATAAGATGTTTTATACTTCTTTGTAATATATCTGTTGGAGTATTACTAAATTCATTAATATATTTGTATTTTAGAACTATTTTTGGATCTAATGGTTTTAATCAACTATTAAGTGTTGGCGTATTACCAAATTCATTAACACATCTTATTCTTAATGGTTGATGAAAATAAGTTTGAAGAGTAAGTTTTTTAATGAATTTGGTAATACACCAACACTTAATGGTTGATTAAAACCATTAGATCCAAAAATATTTTTATAAAAATTCCAAAATCCTTAAAATTAAATTTATATAAATTTCTTTTTTTCAAAATCCTTTTTTATAAAAAGATAAAAAATAATAAATAAAAAAAGTTATAAATAAAAAAGTTATATATAATAATACAATAAAAATAATATATATAAATATATTACAAAATCCGTAATATAAAAAGTAAAATATATAAATATATAATATGTATTATTATAAATGTAAAAGGTGTAATCATGTAACAAAACAAAAAATAGATATGCAAAGACATTTGGTAAAATATAAGAAATGTAAAATAATAGAGAATAATAATTTATCAGATGAAGAATTATATAATAAGTCATTAGAGAAACATGAAATAATGAATAAAATAACGGAAGATAATAAAAGAATAGAATGTATAAAATGTAAAAAGACATTTTATAGTAAATCTAATTTGAATAAACATATGAAAAATACATGTAAAGATTCATATATAAATATTCAAAATATTGGTGTTCAACAAAATATATGTGTTCAAAATATAATAAACATCAATGGAAAATATATAAAAGGATTTGATGAAGAATGGGACGTTTCGCAGATCGACAATCATAAAAAAGGTGAAATATTACTAAGTAATTCAAAATTTAGTAAAACATTAGAAAATATATTAAATAATGATTCAAATCTAAACGTAATATTAGAAGATGATGATATAGGAATTGTTTATACATCGGATAAGAATAAATATTTACCAATGAAATGCAAAGATATAATAGATTCATCTATGAAAAAAATATATAAACATTTAAAAGATTTTTATGATGAAATTATAAATAATAATGTGAATGATTTAAGTGAGTTATCATTAAAAAATGAACTAATGGAATTAGAAAAAAAATATAGTAAATTTTTTACAACAGAAGAAGCTAAGAATATAGTGAATAAATCATTTTTATCAATATATAATAATAATAAAGATAAATCAGAGAGTATTTATCACAAATTAGTTAAAACGAATAGTAATACAGAAATAGAAGAATATTAAAATTTATAAAAATATTTTTTTATAAAAATGCTTAAAGATAGGAAGATATATGTAGAAAACATAAGTTTCCTTTATATCCATTTTTTATTAAATATTTTTTTAATTTTTAATAAATAATCATAATATATATGAATTTTATTCGTCCTGATTATTTATTTTCATATTGGACATTTGTTTGGTTTTTAATTTATTATTTTTTTCCATATTCACTCTCACCATCTTTTAAAGAAAATGGAAATCCACTACTTATATTATATTTAGAATTACTAGTAAATATTTTTCAGTTTATTTATTTTTTATTCAGTAACTTATCATTTGATGTATTAGTTATTTTTTTATGTATAATTTTTTTAACAAAAGGTTTACCTATTTATCTTTTATCGAAATATAAAATAAATTGGAAAAACAATATTTTCATGTTTATAATCATTTTTTTCATTTATAATTGTTATTTATTTTTAAATGGAACAAATATAATAAAAATTTATAAAAATATTAACAAAAGTATTAAAAATAAGGATAATAAAACTCCTTTTTTTTTCATTATTTATCTTTTCAAAAAATGGATCAATAAATACCTAAAAAAATAAGGTCATCTATTAAATAATCATGTATATTTTTATAATCTTTATCGTGTAATTTTAATAATGGTAATACATCTGGAACATTCCATGCTATTTCATCAATATTACATAAATCATGCTCTATAAAATAACTATTCTTACAATTATATTTAATCATATATGGATCAATTTTAATTATTTTAGCAATAAATGTAACCATTAAGGATGAAAAAAGAATATTATATATTATATCTGTTAAAATATTTCCTTTAGAATGTTGTACATTGCAATTTAGATTATTATTTTCAATATTAAATGAATATATGGAATCAAAATATTTTATATTTAATTCACTATTTATGAAATTATTCATATTTTCTGTAAAAATAATATTATCAAATATGGACATTACGTTCTTTAATATATTATCTTTATCGTCTTTTATAAATGAAAATAATGGAAAACAATGTTTTAAGTTTATTTCTAAGTTAATTTCTTTATCACATAAAATTACTATATTTGAATTTAATTCTTTATCATAGATAGTATAATTATCATGTAACATATATTTCATAAAATCTAAATACTTTTTTTCAATATTATAAAATTTTGGTACATATTGTAGTACACGATATTCAATTTCTGGATAAAGTGATGATTGTTCAACAGATACATAATAGAATTTTTCTTCTAATCCGTAGAAAAATTTATTTCCTTCAAATTTCTTATGTATTCTTGTTATATATATTTTATCTAAATATTTGTAATAATAACTTTTGAAAAAATATGCATATATACTTTCACCACCTATTATAAATATCTTTTCTATCATATTATCTAATTGCATATTTTTACATATTTCTATTGCACTACATAATGAATCTACAAAATATAAATCTAATTCATTATCGAATGTTTTATTTGTTATTACTATATTTATTCTATTTTTTAATTTTTTCATATGTAATGAATTGTATGTATTTTTACCCATAATTACAATATTTTTTTTTAAATTATTATTTGTTAAAGTTGTTATGTCTTGGAAATATTTTAAATCTTCTTTATATAACCATGGTATTTCATTATCACATCCTATTACATAATTATCAGAATATGCTACTATAACATTTATACTTAAATCCATTTTTTATTATATATAGAATAAAAATTTTATTATAAATATAAACTATTTTATAATAAGTTTATAGTGAGGGTGAGGAAACCTAGGTTTCCTACACATACCTTCCTAGTTAGGAAACCTATGTTTCCTATACATATTTTCCTAGTGAGGAAACATAAGGTTTTCCTATACATACCTTCTTATTTTAAAGTATCTTTTAAATAATTATATTAATCAATATATTTATTAGAAATTTTTATTTCTAAAATCCTTTATGAATATTTTTCATAATTTCATTATCAAAATTTATATCTTCATAAATTTTTAATATTATTTCCTTTACAGAATTTTGTATTATTTTATTATTTTTATAACTATTATATTTTTTTTCAATTATATTTCTACTAATTTCAATACATTCAATTAAAATATCTCCTTTCAATGTATTATTTATTTCTAATAAATGTTTTTTTAATTTATACATGATATTATCAATAATATCATTTAGATTCATTTGAATATATTGATCAATATTATTTTTGTACACTATATATGTATTAGTATTTTTATTAATAATTACATTTAGATTTATTTCATTCTTTAATATTTCTTCAAGTAATTTAGAATACATAAAATTATAGCAAACTAAATTTTTTTTTACATATATATCAATTTTTGATAAATCCCAATCATTATCAAATGGTATTGGTGATTTTTTTTCTAAATAAATATTTTTATCAAAACTATTATCTATGTTTTCTTTTTTAATTTGATCATAAAAACAATTCATTAAAATATGTTCTTTTAGATCTAATATTTTATTAAATTCTTTATTACAATATATACATTTTTTATTTTTATTTTTTTCAATATTAAATATATCTTGAAATAATTTATCTTTATTTTTATAAATAATATTGTTTGAATTATTTAG
>Ga0209086_10004617_pt1 | contig 10172 bp, 14 predicted proteins | sample M_130207_XF_Meta_FD_187312 | JGI IMG/M metagenome (GOLD analysis project Ga0209086, IMG submission 187312) | Freshwater microbial communities from Lake Montjoie, Canada to study carbon cycling - M_130207_XF_MetaG (SPAdes) (version 2) | ecosystem: Environmental > Aquatic > Freshwater > Lake...
TCGAATAGCCTACTCATCCTTGCGTTATATCTTTGCGCTCCTGTTCTTGTCTTAATCATTTTCATATCCTCTTTCTTTCATTTTCATTCGCGCAATCAATAAAGACTGCGCTGCCGTTTGGAGGCCATCCCGATAGGGTTTGACCTCTCCTCCCCTCAGTAACGAGGAGAGACGAGGGAAAACGTTATTTCCGTTTATTCCTTGGCCATACCAGCACCACAAACAAGCTTAGGAGGATGCCATGAAGCATCCCAAGGGAATAGAGTTGTGGACTCATTCGCCTACCTCCTTTCTAATTTCTGCGGTCCATTCCATGCCTTCGCGAATGGCCCAACGTAACGCGCTTCTCCAGGTCAAAAAGCGTGCCTGGAATTGCCCGATTGAATTGTAAACGGCGTAGGATGTCATTTTTTGATTTCCTTGTATTGGTAAACCTCAACGCTGTCTGTGTGCGCCACGCATTCCCAAGCCCCGCCGATTGCTTCCGATATTTGACGATAGCAGCCCTCGCCAATCCCACCATCAAAACAAGCCAGCCATTTTTGGCCGTCTTTTGGGAATGACATTCCATAGGGTTTTTTGATTGCGATCCGTGCCAATACTTCGGAATCGTACAGCTTGCGCCGTAGGAATTGGTTGAACAGGTCAGCGATGACGGTAGAGCGTTTGCAATACCCGCAACCGCTGGCCGTTGCTGTGCCTACCAATCTCATTCCTTCCGTTGTCCTAGCCTCACCAGTAGCGTGAGGATTCATTCCCCACATTCTGCTCTTCTTCCACTCAATTGTGATGGTGAGGGATTCCAACCTTGGCTGCGCCTTTACTTCCTCAACTCTTTTCTGGTGTTTTACTGCATCACGGATTGCTTTCCGTGCTTCTGCTTTTTCTTTCCTTGTGTCGTTTTCTATCGTTGCTGTTGTCATTGTGTGTCGTTTCCTTTCGTTTTTGGTTTCTTTTGTTCCAGCCACACGGCCAGACCGAAACACACCTTTGCGGATGTGTTCGGGGTCTGATCGCCTAGGGTTTTAATGTCCTCCAAAGATGACGCAAAACTCTTTCTTTTTTCCGTCATCTCTCTTCTCGATGGCTTCAAGCAAAGACAACGCCCACTCAAAGCGTCTGTACGGGCGGTCATTGTCTCCGTGATCCAGCACCTTCACATCCTTGCGAAGTGCCTCAATGACTAACCTTGTAGGAATAGGCATAGGCTTGTCTCCGCAAGCATCTTCTGTCACTTCTTTGTCGTTCTCATACCAATACAACATAGCCTTACCTTTTGTCATATAATCGCTAGCCAGATTACCAACATTCGATTCACCACACTTGCACAGATCAATGACGCACTCCTCTATAAAATAAGACTGGCCTTCCTCGTTTTTAAGGATGTCAGTTTTTGGAACTCTGCCGACTTTCATATATAATTCATATCCCATATTTGTGTTTCCTTTCTTTGGTTAACTAATGACATCCGCTGGCTCGCCGTGCCTATCTATGCCTCTAGGCTCATCGTCACAGATGCGTTCCTCAGACTGCATCTCAGCCACCTCAGCTTGTAAAAATGAAAGCATTTCGGGAGTGAGTTTAATATTTTCGCCATCTTTAGCCGTGGCTTTTTCGGCGTTTTTCAGAGTGTGTTTTGTTTGCATATCGACAAACTATACAATCCGCTTGGATTAGTCAAACTTTATTTTAAGTTATTTTATAGTAAGATAGGGCATGGATGAAAACGGCGCAGCTCCTGGCGCGATAGAAAAGGCAAAAAACGGGAGAGAGATATTTTCGGATAAGATAGCGGATGAGATAGTGGCAGCTTGTGGGAGTGGATTTACTTTAGAGAAAGCGGGCGCACTTGTGGGCGTTAATCCTTCCACGATTCGTACCTGGGCGCAGCGTAAACCCGATTTTGGCAAGCGAGTGGAGACGGCTCGCAAAAAGCACGAACTGTCTCTATTGCGGGATGTTCAGCTTGCGGGAGAAAAGTCCTGGCAAGCTAAAGCATGGATTTTGGAGCGTGGCTACAATTGGGCGCAACCAAGTGCGCGGCTGAATGTTACGCAGGATGTCACCCACGGAATCAGCGGGAATCTTGCGCAACTGCTAGCAGGGATAAGAGGGAGGAAGCAAATCACAGCGAGTCCTGAAAAGCGACAAATTGAAAGCAGTCATAACTACATTGATATCCAACCAGTTGCTACCAAACCAGAAAATCATTTGTCGAATAATAAGTATTGTATCAACAAGACCAACAGTGTTGAACAAGAACAAGATGCACAAGCAAAAACTCCAAAACCTCGTCACAAGCGAATGAAACTTCGCAAGCCTAGAGCCGAATCCCTTGCAAGGTATCCGCCTACCACCACGCCCCCTGCCAGCCCCCCAGCCCCCGTTTAATACGCATATACCCCCCCAAATTATTGTGGCTCAAAACAAAAAGAGGTCTTAAACATCACCCATGCCAAAGCCTCCAAAACGCAGTCAAGAAGAGATACTAGAAGACCTTGCTAAACCAGCCGCATTTGCCGCTAACGTATTGGGCATCAATCTTTATGACTGGCAAAGAAAGGTGTTGCGCGATTTAGAGGCAAAGGACTGTCGCGTAGCCCTGCGTGCAGCCAACGGCTCTGGCAAGACTAGCACCGTCATTTCGGCTATTTTGATATGGCACGCGCTCGTTTACCAGCGTTCCATCGCCGTAACCACAGCGGGCGTATTCCGCCAAGTCGAAAGCCAACTCTGGCCTAGCCTGCGCAATCACATTGCCAAGCTTGGCGGTGCGTGGGAAGTCACATCTGGCGAGATCCGCTACCTCCACCCCAACGGCAACACATCACGCATTATAGGCTACTCAGCGACCGATCCTGGGCGTGCTGAAGGTTGGCACGCAGAAGACCACGAATACCATCCATTGCTGATGGTGGTAGACGAAGCCAAGACCGTAGCCGACCCCTTGTTTGAGGCCATCAGCCGATGCCAGCCAACCCGTCTGCTAATCGCATCCAGCCCAGGCGGCTCCAGTGGCGCGTTTTATCGAGCGTTCACCAAGGAGGCTAGTATGTGGTCAAAGCACGCTGTCACAGCCTTTGACTGCCCCCACATCACGCCAGCCCAAATTGAGGAAGTAACCCAGCGTTACGGCGAAAAGCACCCGCTGACCCGATCTATGATCTACGGTGAATTTGTTGACATAGGCGCAGAAAGCTTGGTTATCAGCCTTACCCAGCTACAGAACTGCCACAACACGCCTCCGCGATTTAAGCCAGGTACACGCATGGCAGGCGTAGACTTTGCTGCGGGCGGGGATCAGAATGTGCTTTGCATAAGTGACGGCAACAAGATCCTGCCCATGATTGCATGGCGTGAAAGGGATACGATGTCTGCGGTGGGCAGATTTATAGTCGAGTTTAAGAAGGCTGGGTTAGAAGCCAGCAACATCTACGCTGACGCAAGCGGGCTAGGCATGGTGATGTGTGACGCACTGGCTGAAGCTGGCTGGGAGGTCAACCGAGTTAACTTTGGTTCTGCGGCCTACGACAACGATGCGTACACCAATCGGTCTGCCGAGATGTGGTTTGGCATGGCCAAGAAGATTGAGGATGCCGAGATTATATTGCCAGAGGACGAGGATCTAACGGCGCAGTTAACTTGCAGGCGCACGATCACTAACAGCAAAGGCAAGCTGGGCGTGGAGTCAAAGGACTCGATGCGTGCCAGAGGCATAGCCTCACCCGATAGAGCCGATGCGTTGGCATTATGTCTTTCTAGTGGTAATGTCAAGTGGGACTTGACTTTCCCCGTGGAACGTCCAACTTGGAAATCACTTCAGGCCATGATGGAGTTGCATGACCCCGTAATGGCTGGATTTGACGCAGGAGGATAAATACTATGAATATATGGAACTGGATTACCGCTAATTGGCAAGAGATCGTAGCCGCTGCTGGTGGCATCGTTCTTGCGGCTCGTATCATTGTAAAGCTCACCCCGACCCCAGCGGATGATTCGATCTTGGAAAAGATCGTAAACTTCCTCAAGACGGTTGGGTTAAATATTAAATAACATTTTGTGCTGCGTGCAATCCTTGAGATCATCGCAGCCGTGTTCCGCATCATTCCAGGTTGGAAAGATAAGCGAACGCAAAACCTTGAAAACGATTGGCGCAAAAATCGCGAAGCTATCGACCGTGATCTGCCTGGTGATTCTTGGTGGTTGCGCAACAACGACACCAGTAACAAACACAACGGGGGCAGTTGAGTCCTTAGTGCGAGATGAAAACTATTCTTCTGTCCGTACTGCTGATCCAAAAGTTCGCGCTTGGGCAAAGCGCGCTTTACATTACGTCAACGATTTGTCATTTGAATTAAGCAGAGAAAGACAAAAATGAACGCTAAAGATACACGCCGAACGGGTTATTACACCCGTATCATCGAAGCACTCAACCAGCGTGAGACTTGGGAGAATCGCCAGCGTTTGTTCTATCAAGCCCGCTACTTTGGTGTACGCCGCAAGGTTAAGCCTTGGCCTACTGCCGCCGATCTGCACGTTCAGTTAATCGACACCGCTATTGAGAAACTAAAACCTTCCTTCGTCAACAGCGCGATTGGCAACGACATTCTCTCCAGCTTCGTACCGATGCGCCAGCAGCTAGCTCCGCTGACCGTATCAGCCGAGCGTTACTTTGATTACCAGATGCGTGAGCGCACCAATTTCCAGAAAGAGATTGTCTCGGTCATTGATAATATTTTGCTCTATGGGCGTGGCGTATCCAAGGTAATCTGGAACGAGGACAAGAAGCGTATTGATTTTGAGGCGATTGACCCTTTCCACATTATCGTACCTTCCTATACCAAGGAGTTTAAAGATGCCGATTTCATTGTTCACATCATCTCAACAAGTGTCGATTCCTATAAGGCAAATCCCCTTTACAAGCAGGACGATGATTTCATCAAAATCATTTCGGGTAAACCCTCGAAATCAGTGGGCTTACGAAGTGAGATTCAAGACGAAATTTACCGCCGTGAAGGAATTACTCAGGAAGCTGAGAATGACCGTATTATCCTTTGGGAGATGTACACTCCTTCCGAGGACGGATGGCGGGTTGAAACATATAGTCCGCTGGTAATTGACGAAGATGTACGCAAACCTTTCACGCTACCCTACCGACACGGCGAGCCACCTTTCGTAGATTTCCCCTATGAGGTAACAGGGGGCGGTTGGTACAGTCCCAGAGGAGTCGCAGAGATCCTCCTCCCTGGCGAGAACCTGCTGAATAAACTAAAGAACAGCCTCTCGGATTATGTCGAACTGGCCAACCGACCCGTCTTTGAAGCACAGAATCCTATCTCGTTAAACACGTCCAACCTCAAGATGCAGCCTGGGCAGATCCTGCCCCAAGGGCTAAAGCCCGTTCAGTTCAGCCAGCCTCCCTTCGACTTCCAGAAACTAATGCTCGAAGAGCGTTTACTGGCCGAGCAACGGATGGGCAATCCAGACTTTGGTGCAGGCTCGCAGTACCAAGTCTCAGATCGCAAGACGGCCACTGAAGTCCAAGCCTTGCAAGCGCAGTCAGCCGCCTCTGGCGATTTGCGCAATCGCATGTTTAGGATGGGGCTGGCGCATCTATTCAAGCAGTGCTGGTCGCTCTACACGCAATACAACAAGAAAGACTTGATGTATCGGTATGCCGAAGAGACTGGCACGATGCCACCCGAAGGCATCCATGACGAGTATTCGATTGAGCCAAAGGGTGGGCTGGACTTTATCAACCGCCAATTTGCTTTGCAGAAGTCAGTAGCGCGGATGCAAATGTTCCAAAATAATCCTTTCGTCAACCAAGGCGAACTGGTTAAATCAGTGCTTGAACAAGACGATCCCTCGCTGGTCCGCAGACTCTTCCAAGATCCAAACGCTGCCTCTGGCGATCAAGCTGAAGATCAAGCGACTGAAATTGCGACCATGCTTGCGACTGGATTCCCCGTTGCCATCAAGCCTAGCGATGACCACAAGGCGCATATATCCGTTCTCTTCGCGTTTAACCAAGCGGCTCAACAGCGGCAACAAGCGGTCGATCAGAGCGCAATGCAAGTTCTGATGGCACATTTACAACAACACTTGCAGGCGTTAGAGCAAGTTGATCCCAACACATCCCGCGCTATCCAGAAACAGCTTCGTGATGCAGGCAAGGCTCAAGTGCAACAGCAGGGGCAACAACTGCCACCTGAAGCGATGCAAGGCCAAGCACCAGCACCGATGGCGGGTTGAAAGTACCCGTAATGCGGGATGCCTTCCAAGCGGAAGGCTTAACAAAACTGTGTGAGTGGGCGAACGAGGCGGGTGCGAATGGCAGGGCGGTTGAGATCGGGTCTTACAGCGGGGAAGGTACGGTGGTTATTGCTAAACATTTCAAGGAGGTTATGGCGGTTGATCCTTGGCTAAATGGGTATGATATTAACGATGTAGCCAGCCAGCAATGCCCGATGAAGTTTGTTTTCGAGGCATTTCAAGAGCGCACAACCCCACTTGGCAATGTTCTATACAGCAGGGGCAAAAGCCTAGACGCGCTCCAATTCTTCAAGGATGGCGAGCTAGACCTAGTTTACATAGACGGAGATCACCGCTACGAAGGCGTGCTGGCAGACTTAAACGGATGGAGGCCCAAGCTTAGGGCTGGCGGGATAATGGCTGGGCATGATTGGAGTTTTAAGGCTGTGCAAAAGGCATTGGTTGAGGTATTTAAGGACAAGGAAGCAGTCCTATTTCAGGGCGATTCTTGGGCAATAAAACTATGAGAAAACTAAAAGCAGCATTGGCGTTTATCAGGGATCAGGAATGGGTCAACGAACCTAAGTGGGAAGATGAGGATGAGAAGGCGTGGACGGGCTTTCTCTCTACCCCTACTGGCAAGAAGCTTAGTCTTATACTTTTGAACCTTACCCTCCGCCAGAACGCATCCGCAGTAATGAAAAAAACTGAGGAACTTGCAGAAGCTTGCGGGCGTGCTAATGGATATAGGGCATGTGTAGCGACTTTAGAGTCGTTGGCATCCCAAAAACTTAACTCCGCCATCCCAGGCTATGGGGATGGATCGGATGAACCAGTAGCCGACTAACCTTGAGGTAGAATGACTCCCTACCCACAAGCGTAAGAAAGGGTCAAAATGGCAGATTCAATGGAAGTTACTGAACTGGATATGCTGAAACTTGCGGCGGCAGCCGATGCGGGACTGGAAACAGTTCCTAAGGAAGAACCGAAAGTTGAAGCAAAAACAGAGGTAAGTTCAAGCGGAGATAACGAGCAGACACCCGCGCCTGCTGGAAAAGCCGAAAAAACAAAACTTGAAACATCGGATGATGTTTCGTCTACCAAGGAGAAATCCAAGGAAGATAAAAGTTCTTTAACAACGCAACCTTCAGAAATCAAGTCGGAGTCGGCTTCCGAAAAGAAGCCAACCCGTTACGAGAAAGCTAAGTCGCGTCTTGAAAAGGAGTGGGAAGATGTCAGAGCCGAGAAAGCCAGAATCAAAACCGAGCGAGAACAAATCGAAGCGGCCAAGGTTCAAAGGCAGACTTCAGAAACTACTCAAGGCGAAACAAAGCAAAGCAGTCGCAAGTTTAGCGCGGAAGATTATCGGGAAGCAGCAAAGAGCTACCGTGATGAAGGCCGCGATGATCTTGCAAAACTCGCTGAAACCAAAGCCAGCGATATTGAAGTCGAGGACCGCAAGGAGATCGAGCAGAAAACTCAAGCTGAACTAAAATCATCTTGGGATAAAAACTTGCTCGAAGAGGTCGAGGCCAACCCCGATCTTAAAGACTCCAACAGCACCCTCTACAAGGCTGTCTCGGAAATGCTACAAAACCACGCCATCCTGCGTAACTACCCAGCGGGGATCAAGGATGCGGTGGGAATAGCAAAGGTGAAGCTCCAAGCGGAGACCGCCTCCGATTTGAAAAAGAAAGTTGCAGAGTATGAGTCAGAATTGGCTCAACTCAGAAAAGCGACTACCCCAGCGTCTGGACAGCCAACTGGTCCTGCCAAGACTAAAGCTTTTCACGAACTCTCGTTAGACGAGCAAGAACGTGAATTGATGAAAATGGCAAGCGAAGCTGACAGAAGTTGAGTAGTCATAACAAACAAGGATACTTAATTATATGGTAACTACTGGTTCAGTCAGCGCGCAGTTCCAGGCTTTCTTCTCGAAAGCCTTGCTCGAACGCGCAATCCCATTGCTTCAGATGGAGCAATTCGCAATGAAAACCCCCTACCCGACCAAAACGGGTGGAAACAAAACGATTCGGTTCTTCCGCTTCGGTGATCCCAGCATCTCTGCGATCTCCGCCTTGTCGGAAGGAACGACTCCTTCTTCTGGTGACGAGCGTGATCTCACGTTGTCCTCGGTTGAAGCAACCTTGGTGCAGTACGGTTCAAAAATTATTTTGACCGATGTGGTTTTAGCTACAGAGCTATTTTCTCATCTTGCCCAAGCCACTAAACAACTCGGCGAAGATGCCGCACTCCACGCTGACACACTCTGTCACCGTGCGTTGGTGCAGGACTCCTCGACCAGCACTGGTACTGGCGTAGCCACCAAATCGTACAACCGTTATGCTCAGAACACGACTAACGGCACGACCTGGGCTACTGGTTCAGTTGCTAACAGCGCAATGACCGCCACCGACTTGCTCGATGGTGCGACTTCGTTGTTCATCGCTCGCGCTCCTAAAATCAAGGACGGATACGCTCTCGTAGCGCACCCTGCCGTGATTCGGGATCTACAGCAGGATGATGATTGGTTGAAGGTTTCGAGCTACTCGAATCCTGAAGCCATTTTTAAGGGAGAAATTGGAAAATTGTTTGGGGTGTCGGTAATTTCCTCAACAAACGTCCAGACCTTTAATACATCTGCCTCTGGCATCGCTGAAAACAGCGTTGGAACAACTGGTGTTAACACTGGTTATGCCAACGTGTTGCTCGGTGGTGGCGCGTTCGGAGTTCCTAGCTTGTCCTCATTGGCCGCTTCTGGCTCGCCCTTCGCTCCGAAGGTCACGATCCTTGATGCTGCTGACAAGAGCGATCCTTATGGACAGCGCATCGTTGCGTCGTTCAAGACGTTCTACGCGGCCAAGCAACTCGATACTCGGTTCTTCCGAGTCATCGTTGCGAAGTCCAACTACAGCTAATAATTAAATGGGTACTCTAGTAATTGCTATGAGTCCTCGGAAAGCTGGGGAGGATAAAACCTCCCCAGCCTATTCCTCATCTGAAAAACCTATGAATAAAATGATGAAGTCTGGAATGGTGATGCTTCCTGTTTCCAAGTTCGAGATGAACGATGGCAGCGAGAATGTTTCGCCAGAAGTAGGTGATTCTGTTGAACTCTCTGGAACAATTGACATGATCGAAAATGGCGTTGCCCACGTTAATGTGGAACACGCCATGAGCGAGAGTGAATCCAAGGACAAGTCAGAAGACATGGCCGAAGGTGAAAACTCAATGTCCGAAGAGGAAAAGATGATGAAGATGGCCGAGGAGTCGGATAAGGAAAACTATAGCTAATGCCTATTTACCAGTACGAGGACTCCAGAAATGGGAAAGTTATCGAACTGGAAAAGGCTGTGGCCGAAAGGGATTCTGTCCCTCGTTACCTTAAACGATTCACCGTCCCGCAAAGATTGAGCCTAGTGGGGGTTGGCGAACCCCTCGACAACCCGCTGGGAGTCAATCAAACAAATCTATTGAAGGGGTACTACCGACAAGAACAAAAGCTTGGCAGTAGATTCAAAAGTGAGCATACGCCAGATAGCATCAAACGTGCTGCTCTAAGGAGAAAAAAATATGGCGAATGAATTTGTAAGAAGCACTCGTAAGGCTAAGGGAAAAGCCATCCGCTTTGATACCCAAGGTCAGACCAACGTAATTGAGTTTACGGCAAGCTCCAGCGGTGGCACTGTTAATACAGTTGCAACATCCCCTGCGTCCTTGAACGTGACTCTTAACGGCACGTCCTATCGGATTGCCCTTCACACCTAATGTCACGCGCATTAGATAAATTCCAAGGTCAATACGGATTTTCCGTAGGGACAGTTGGAACGGCAACTCCTGGCTATTGGGCGATCCAGATGCTATCAGATACCACGTTTAGCGCGATTAGCGGTAAATATGATGGAACCCTGACTGGC
>Ga0209086_10004618_pt1 | contig 10169 bp, 8 predicted proteins | sample M_130207_XF_Meta_FD_187312 | JGI IMG/M metagenome (GOLD analysis project Ga0209086, IMG submission 187312) | Freshwater microbial communities from Lake Montjoie, Canada to study carbon cycling - M_130207_XF_MetaG (SPAdes) (version 2) | ecosystem: Environmental > Aquatic > Freshwater > Lake...
AATCTCCCAAATTCCATATGATCCGATACGAACCATTGGATTTGTGCTCTTGTCCCAATAGTTGTGGTCTCCAATTAAAGAGACCGCTCGTGCATTCGGAGCCCAGACGGTAAATGTTGTTCCTAAGAGCGTGCCAGTTTCATCACGACAGACATGGGCACCCATCACATTCCATAACTGCTCATGACGTCCTTGTGAGATTAAATGAAGATCAAGTTCGCCTAATGTTGAGTGTGGATTTAAGAAACTCGCCATCGTTAAATTTTTACTTGGCAGATATGGGCAACTTTACCAACTGGCCGGGTTGGATCAAGTGAGACATACGTATCTGGTGACCAGTTGAATGTTGTGCCATCGAGTAGATCTTTGACTTCAAAAGATGTGCCATTGATTCCAAGGGCTTTGGTATCCCAATGAACAATTGTTCCTTGTGCAAAGTTTGGATCAAGGTTAACTACTACCAAGATTAAGTTATCGCCATCACGCTTTGAGTACGCGATGATTGCTTCGGATTCGCTGTGATGAAAAACTAAGTTGCGAAGACGAAGCAGTGCAGGGTTTGCCGCGCGTATCTCATTTAATTGAGTGATAAACGGTGCTAAGGTCAAACCTCTCTTTGTAGCCCCTTCCCAATCGCGAATCTTAATCTCGTATTTTTCAGAGTCCAAGTACTCTTCACCATCGACCGTAAATGGTTGGTGCTCATAGAGTTCGTAGCCTGCATACATTCCCCATGATGGCGAAAGCGTCGAAGCTAAGACTGCACGCAGCGCAAAGATTGCGGGATTGCCACTGTGGAGATGAAATGGATTGATATCAGGGGTATTCACCCAAAGATTGGGTCTAAAAAATGCACTTGTCTGCGTTGAAAGCTCGCGGCCATACTCCATGAGCTCTGATTTGCTCGTTCGCCAGGTGAAGTAGGTATAGGACTGGTGGAATCCAACCTTTCCAAGTGCATGCATCATTGCCGGGGCGGTAAATGCCTCTGCTAAGAAAACTACATCAGGACTTTCAGTGCGAACGATGGCCAGTAAATCCTGCCAAAAATGGACAGGCTTGGTGTGAGGATTATCGACACGAAAAATCTTTACACCCTTTGAGATCCACAGGCGGATAATGCGCAGGACCTCATCTAGCAAACCCTCATAATCATCATCAAAGTTCAGTGGGTAGATATCTTGGTATTTTTTAGGCGGATTTTCAGCGTATGCAATCGTGCCGTCGCTACGCTTATTAAACCATTGGGGATCGGAGTTAACCCATGGATGATCCGGTGAGGTTTGAAGCGCAAGATCTAAGGCGATTTCAATACGATTTTTCTTTGCAACGGCAACGAAGTTTTCAAAATCTTCCATAGTTCCGAGTTCAGGATTTATAGAATCATGTCCACCATCGACTCCGCCAATCGCCCATGGAACACCAGGATCTTTGGCAGCAGGAGTCAGAGAGTTATTTGCACCTTTGCGGTGGGAAACACCGATGGGATGAATGGGCGGTAGGTACACAACATTAAATCCCATCGCAGCAACTGCGGGTAGTCGCTTTGCCGCAGTCTTAAATGTTCCGCTAGTAATTGCTCCATCCGCACTTTTAACTGCGCCTTCGCTGCGCGGAAAAAATTCGTACCAAGAACCAATAAGTGCACGGTCGCGATCTGCAAATACTGGGTATTTCTCACTTGAACCCAAGACCGTGCGATATTGCGATGTGCTATCGGCCTCGATAATGAAAAAATAATCCCCTTCAGATGGAACCACAATGTCGCTTTCAAAACGATTTGATCCGGGCCAATTTTCAACCATAGCTTTACGTGAAATTACTTTCCCATCAGCGCCGTGTAGTACAACCTCTGCTGTGAGTTTTTCATGACCTTCGATTATTGCCGTGGCACTGACGGTAATTTGCTCCCCAGGAATGGCCTTAACGGGAAGAAACTCTCCCCCAAAGTAAACTGCGGGGGAGACGTCACTGATTGCAATTCTTGAAATCAACCGGAGCCTTCCGTATTGCCTGCGTCGGCAGCAGATATATCGTCGATACGATACTTCTCCATTGCCGCTTTCACAACGGATTGCTTTATTTGACCTAGTTTTTCTAACTCTTGCAACGTTGCTACCGCGATGGACTCTGCATCGACCTTGAAGTGTCGGCGGAGTGCACCACGAGTATCTGAGAGCCCAAAACCATCGGTTCCAAGTGACATAAATGGTGCACTGATCCACGGTGCAATCTGATCCTGCACCGAGCGCATGTAATCACTCACGGCAATTACAGGACCGAGATGACCTTCTAACTTGTCAGAGATATACGCCCGTCGTCTATTTGTTGGATTGAGAAGATTATGGCGATCAGTTTCAAGACCATCACGGCGAAGTTCATTCCACGAGGTCACTGACCAAATGGATGCCTCAACACCCCAATCTTCACGCAAAAGTTTTTGAGCTTTTAGCGCCCAGTTAACTCCAACTCCCGATGCCAAAATCTGTGCAGATTTCTTTCGCTGATTTTTGCCAGAAGAGTACAAATAAACTCCCTTAAGCAGACCAGCCACATCTAAGTTATCGGGCTCGGCAGGATGCACATAAGGCTCGTTGTAAACCGTAATGTAGTAATAGATATTCTCACTGTTTTCGCCATACATTCGACGAAGGCCATCTTTAACAATGTGCCCGAGCTCGAAAGCAAACGCTGGGTCATATGAAACTACTGCAGGGTTAGTTGATGCTAGAAGATGTGAATGGCCATCTTCATGCTGTAAGCCTTCGCCATTTAATGTTGTACGCCCAGCGGTTGCACCGATAACAAAGCCACGCACTAATTGATCTGCCGCCGCCCAGAAAGCATCTCCAGTGCGCTGGAAACCGAACATCGAATAAAAAATATACATAGGAATCATTGGCTCGTCATGTGTTGAGTATGAAGATCCAACCGCCGTAAAGGATGCTACAGAGCCCGCTTCATTAATGCCCTCATGCAGAATCACTCCTGATGTGGACTCTTTATACGAGAGCATAAGTTCACGGTCCACAGCTTTGTACTGTTGGCCATTTGGTGAATAAATCTTCATAGTTGGAAAGAGCGAGTCCATTCCAAATGTACGTGCTTCATCGGGAATAATCGGAACAATTCGAGAACCAAGTCCTGGATCTTTGACCAAATCTTTTAACATCCGAACAAATGCCATTGTTGTCGCGATTTCTTGCGCACCAGAGCCACGTTTTACTGATTCATAGACAGAGTCATCAGGCTGAGGCAAAGGGCGAGAAATTGAGCGACGGCGTGGAATTGACCCACCTAATACGGCACGACGTTCAGTCAAGTATTTAGCCTCATCTGAATCTTCTGCAGGCTTAAAGTAAGGAGGTAAATACTTATCTAATTTTTCATCTGGAATTTCTAGGTGCAAGGTATCTCTGAACTGCATAATATCTTCAAGGGTCATCTTCTTCATCTGATGCGTTGAGTTACGACCTTCAAACGTTGAACCCAGAGTCCAGCCCTTAATCGTCTTTGCCAGAATTACAGTCGGGCGTCCATTGTGCTGAACTGAAGCTGTGTAGGCGGCAAACAACTTCTGATAATCATGGCCTCCACGACGAAGGTTCCAAATCTTTTCATCACTCCAGTCAGCGACCATTGCAGCGGTGCGTGGATCGCGACCAAAGAAGTTTTCGCGTACATATGCACCGGATTCAGCTTTGAATGTCTGAAAATCGCCGTCGAGAGTTTCGTTCATTATTTTAACCAGTGCGCCTTCGCGATCTTGCGCAAGGAGTGGATCCCAATCACGGCTCCAAACAACTTTAATAACATTCCAACCAGCTCCACCAAAAACGGACTCGAGCTCTTGAATAATCTTTCCATTACCGCGTACGGGCCCATCTAGACGCTGTAAATTACAGTTAATTACAAAAGTTAAATTATCTAACTTTTCACGCGTAGCAAGACCGATGGCACCAAGTGAATCGACTTCATCCACTTCGCCATCACCCAAGAATGCCCAAACATGTTGGTCATCAGTATTTTTAATCCCACGGTTGTGCAGATAACGGTTGTAGCGAGCTTGATAAATTGCGTTTAGTGGGCCAATTCCCATTGAAACTGTTGGGAACTGCCAAAAATCTGGCATTAAACGTGGATGCGGATAGGACGACAAACTGCCAGATGGATGAGATAGCTCTTGTCTGAAACCATCAAGCTGATCTTCACTTAAACGACCTTCAAGAAATGCGCGTGCATACATTCCGGGACTTGCATGGCCCTGGAAAAATATCTGATCTCCACCACCTGGGTGATCTTGTCCGCGGAAGAAGTGGTTAAAACCAACTTCATACAGCGCAGCAGATGATGCATAAGTTGAGATATGTCCACCAACACCCACGCCAGGACGTTGCGCACGATGCACCATCATTGCGGCATTCCATCTATTGATTGCACGAATTCTGCGTTCAATATTTTCATCACCCGGAAAATCTGGTTCATGTTCTGGCGAAATAGTATTGATGTAATCGGTTGTGCGAAGATCTGAGAGGCCAATCTTCTTTTCATGTGCACGCTTGAGCAAGCTCAACATCAAGTACCGTGCGCGGACAGGTCCTGCGTGGGCAAGAGCTGCATCAAATGATGCCGTCCACTCTGCAGTCTCCGTTGGGTCGGTATCCACCAACTGTTCGATTATCTGGTCTGGCGCTTCGAAGTATTCGCTCATGGCGCTTATTCTCCCTTGAACTGCCCAGTAAGTCGAAATTGAAAATAAAGACGCGAAACCTCTTGCATATCTTGCGTAGATTCGGTGGACTTAGCCCGTGCCAGCCAGAATGGGGATGAAAAAAGGCGACCTGATTCTTGAGGTCGGCCGTGGGAATGACTGCGATACCAAATTTCAGGAGGAGCTGGCTGCAATTACCGAGAGCCAATTTTTAGATGGCCATACCCAAGAGGTAGTCGATGCTGTCATTATCTGGTGGCGCGATGGTGATGGTGACTTAGTTGATGAGTTGATGGACTCACTGACGTATTTATCTGCCGATGGAGCGATTTGGGTTTTAACTCCTAAAGTAAATCGCAGTGGACATGTAGAACCAAGTGAGATTCAGGATGCAGCACCAACTGCAGGTTTAAGTCAAACCTCTACTATTTCCGTAGCCCCCGATTGGACGGCAACACGTCTAGTGGCACGCAAGGCAGGCAAACGGTAGATTTATCAGCATGACATTAACTATTGGCCAAGTGGCTCCAGAGTTTGAAGTACTCAACCAACATGGGGAGAAAGTTTCCCTAGCATCGTTTAAAGGTGAAAAAAACGTAGTCCTACTTTTCTATCCGTTTTCATTCTCTGGTATTTGTACTGGTGAACTCTGTGCACTTCGTGATGATCTTTCAGCATTTGCGAATGAGAATGTTCAGTTACTATCCATCTCGTGCGATCCAATGTATGCACAGCGGGCTTTTGCCGATCAAGAAAAATATAGTTTTCCTGTACTCACAGATTTCTGGCCGCATGGAGCAGTAGCAAAGGCATATGGTGTCTTTGACGAAGCTCGTGGATGCGCAGTGCGTGGAACCTTCATCATTGATAAGGCAGGTGTTCTTCGCTGGCAGGTAGTTAACGGACTTGGCGATGCGCGAAATCTCAAGGATTACAAGGCTGCGATCGCTTCGTTATAAGAGGCGATTTACCTTTTCATCACACCTGAAGTAAGATTGCCCAGTACTCGTGGAGAGTGCGCGGGTGCTTAGCTCAGTGGTAGAGCGTCTCGTTTACACCGAGAATGTCGGGGGTTCGAAACCCTCAGCGCCCACAAGAAGTATGCGAAGGAGTTGGTCATGAAGGCTAGTGCCAGTGATCAGCGGCAGATTTTAGATATTGCGAGTATTGACCAACGAACGACAGCGATCAATCACAAGTCAGCCACCCTTGCCGAACATGCTTTGCTTGTAACCGTTACCACTAAATCGAATAACACTCGTGATCTGCGAATCGGTGCTCAAACCGAACTCAGTGACGTCAAGCGTGAGCTTTTGCGCGCTGAAGCCGATGTTGAGCAGATAGTCATGCGCATCACTCGAGATGAAGCACGCCTCAATGGTGGATCTGCAACCCCAAAAGAGTTAGAGCAGTTACAGCACGAAGTGGGAACTCTCGGTGCGCGTCGGGCAGAATTAGAAGAGGTTGAACTTGAAGTAATGATGCGAATTGATGAGATTAATTCACGAATAGCAGAGCTCAGTGAGTTAGAAGCGACCTATGCAGCTGAGATTTCAGATCTCGAGATTCGTAAAGAAAATGCGCTCGCTACTTTTAATACCGAACTTGAGTCCCTAGTCGGATTACGAGCACAGACCGCTGAAGCAATTTCAACAGAGTTCATCACTTTGTATGAAAAAATCCGTGCTGCAAACAATGGAACTGGTGCGGCTTCTCTCAATGGTGGCTCATGTAATGGCTGTCATTTATCAATTAATGCGATTGAGTTGAAGCGAATTGCAGATTTAGCTGATGATGAAGTCGTGCGATGCGAAGAGTGCAGATGTATCTTGGTTCGTGGGGTCTAAATAGATGGCTCGCCACTTCAATTTAACTGCAGATGGCGGTTCACGTGGCAACCCTGGTCCAGCTGGATATGGCGCTGTCATCACTGAAAATGGTTCGATTATTGCCGAACTCTATGATTTTATTGGCATCGCAACAAATAACGTTGCTGAATACAGTGGCCTAATCGCGGGCCTTACTGCGATTAATGGAATTGATTCTTCAGCCACTGTTGATGTAAAAATGGATAGCAAGTTGGTTGTTGAGCAAATGTCAGGTCGTTGGCAGATAAAGCATGCAGATATGCGTTCTCTAGCCCAAGAAGCACGGGCCGCACACACACCATCACTTGTGACATATAGCTGGATTCCTCGGGATGAAAACTCACATGCTGATCGCTTAGCGAATAAAGCTTTAGATGAACAATCTGGTGGCGGCGAAGTTATTTCGATTCAAAAAAACTATTTAACTGAACGCCTTTTGTCTCAAGAAATTGCAACGACAGTTTTTCTTATTCGCCATGGAGAGACCCCGCTTACTCCGCTGAAGAAGTTTTCAGGAGATGGTCCCCTCAATCCTGAGTTAACGCAAGAGGGGTTAGCACAGGCAGAGCTTGTCGCTGCTGCTGTTACTGCGCTAAAACCAGATATCATAATTGCCTCACCGTTGAATAGGACTAAGCAGACGGCAGAGGCGTTATCTCGTGCAACTGGGTTGCCCGTCAACTATGACGAGTCATGGCTTGAGTGCTCTTTCGGTATCTGGGATGGAATGTCTATCGATGATGTGAAAGAGAAATATCCAGCGGATTATCAAGAGTGGATATCTTCGACTGGCTTTGCGCCCCCACAAGGTGAGTCGTATGACTCTGTTGCCTTGCGCATCGATGAAGCGCTCGAACAGATAGTTGCCATGTATCCGGGTCAACGTGTTGCAGTAGTAAGTCACAACGGAACTATCAAAACTGCGGCCAAGTTAGCAATCGGCGCACCTGCCGAATCGATTTTCCACATCGATGTTTCGCCGTGCTCGATTACGACGATTTCAATCTGGCCTAGCGATGGTTTGCGGGCCTTGCGAGGTTTAAACGAACAGGCTCATTTACGCTGATTTTACGGCAGATAGCCATAATTTTGCCATCTCTTGGTGACCAAACACTGTCGGATGAATTCCATCTTCTGCGAGTTCGTTCATGGATATCGATTTTGACAGAGTAGTGAAGTGTTGATCAAATGGGACAAGGATTGCCGAAAATTCTTGAGCCATTTCATGAACAATATCTATTTTAGGATTTAAATCTTCACGCCAGGATTTCATTTCTTCGGTTACTTCCAGCATAAAGGGTTCACATAAAACGAATTGAGGATGAAGTACGTCTTTTGTCTGAGTCAAAAGTCGATGGTATCTCTCTCGAAAATCCTTTGGTGAAGTTGGGTCGTTGTCGTCATATCGGCGCCACATGTCGTTAATACCAATAGCGATGGATATTAAAGTCGGTTTATGATCGATAACATCAACTTGCCAACGCTTCTCTAAATCAATAAGTCGGTGACCACTGGTGCCCACATTTATAATTAAACCTTCCAGATTTCCAGAATTGGCAATTTCGCGAACGTAGCCATCACCATACGGTGTATCTATCTCGCGTCCACAATCAGTAACGCTATCGCCAATAAATACATTAATACTTGACACTTTTAACTCCCTAACTCGGCCATTAATTCATTAATTGGACCTTCAATTTGATCTCCAAATAAGTTCTTGCGATGCGCCTGTAAGCGTTCTGACAAGGCAGCTAAATCTGAAATCTCAGAAAAACTTCCTGTAATGCAGCGCTTATCAGAATCAAAGCCACAACGTTTTAGAATTTCACCCAATGCAATGAGCACTTCTGCGCCAATTAAATATTTTTCAAGCCACTGAGATATCTCTACAATCATAAGCGGATTAGAAAAATCAGGGCGGAGCAAGTAGGCATGATTTATGACCATTGCTTCCCCTGCGGCGATAAAGACATCTCCAGCTGCCTTTAGATCACCCATCCGCCAGGCAGTGACACCTTTTCTGAACTCTGCGCGCAAATCTGGTGCTGGGTCACCACCCACGACGGTCCCCATCGAAGTTCGCATAAAGGCACGCAGGGCTGCGCGGTCATCTGGGTTCTCAATTAAATGCAACAAGGAGTTTTCCCATGATTTATCTGGGTTATAACGCGTCGTGTTCCACAGGTAGTCTCCGATAGTAAAAAGTGGAAACTGTGACATTTCAAACTGCAACATGGGATTTGAGACTAGTCCTGCTGAGTATTTGTGTAATCCAACTTCTCGACCCCGCACCGGTCCAATGTATAAGTTCTTCTGTAAACCACCATCATTAACCGGGAAGTTATCCCAATAGAGAGGCGGGCGTAAGGCTGTTCGCTCAAAAATAACGGCATCGCTAATATCTAAATACTCGGAGCAAATTGACCGTCCAGTCCACATTAGATTGATACGAGAATGCAGAGTCCGTCCTAACTCATGAAGGTAAGGTTCATTTCCGCGGCCAGAATAGTGCATGGGGCACACAGTCAACGTCAAATGAGAATCTAACTGAACAAGTTGATCCCATACGCGATTTGTAAAATCTGCATGTGCTGCTGCGGTTGAAACATACTGCGCAATATCTTCTGGATGGGATAGTTCCCAATCAATGTCATCCCACAGTAATCCAAAATGCTTTGCACCAAGGTTAAAGAGTTGTTTGAATCGAGTCACTACCGCCATTACATCGGACTGATCACTGTATTTAACTGATAAACCAGGAGAAACGCATACGGCCACGTCAACGGCGTTAACACGTCCTTTATGGATTAACTCATCAGTGAGTGTGAGAAAATCTGAAGTAAATGGTGCCCGCCAGTTAAATCGCTGCCACGGCACATCTTTTGGCGCTAAAAAGTATGTGTTCATGTTGAAATCGCCGAATAGTTTTATGCCACGTAGGCGTTGCTCATGAGTCCACGCCTTGCCATAAAAGCCCTCAACAACACCTCGAACTGGAAAATCTGGTCCATCATCGAATGAAATTTCGTCGATATCACTGTGCAGCCAGCGCACGAGAGCATTCAGGGCGTATCGAAATGAGTTTTCATTATCTAGTCCGATCGTAGTACTTACCCGAGATGAAGTTCGGGTTGCATTAAGAGTAAAGCCACCTGCTTTAGTGGGTGATGATTTCACAACCGTGATTTCAATATCTACATCGGAATGAGCCTGGCTAGCCCAAAAAGAGTCATTAATCTGAGTCTGTAACTGCGAAGCTCCCTTTAGAGTTATACCCATTAAAGCTCAACCTCTCCTGCGCCCATTAAAACATTCTCGATGAATTCAGTCGGTAGGGTCGAAAAATATGTGTGTGCGCAGTGAATGACAGCGCCAAATACAGGTGCAATCTTTAAAACACTTACTTGGGCTCTATCAACCAACCGAACGACTTCAGACTCAAATATCGCATCGAAAATTGCGCATCCAGCAGTGTGAAGCCCACCAGCACGCACAACCTTGATTGTGTTTCTCTGAAAATTGAGTTGCGAAGAAATTCCATACACATCCAAAGCATGTTGCTTAGCAACCGCAGATACAACATCTATAGC
>Ga0209086_10004619_pt1 | contig 10168 bp, 7 predicted proteins | sample M_130207_XF_Meta_FD_187312 | JGI IMG/M metagenome (GOLD analysis project Ga0209086, IMG submission 187312) | Freshwater microbial communities from Lake Montjoie, Canada to study carbon cycling - M_130207_XF_MetaG (SPAdes) (version 2) | ecosystem: Environmental > Aquatic > Freshwater > Lake...
ATTTTAGACCAACTATCAAATATATTATCAAATATATCTGTAGTGTGTTTTACGAAATGATTATGGAATTCATCCATTTTAATCAGACCGTTATTTGGGAATAATGAATTGAATGTCATTATTATCTCCTTTGTTAAGCAAGTTAATAGGTCCACCCACATGATGCAACCTGGCAGATATATAATGATTTATTTTAAAATTTCAAGAAGCTTATTTTATATATTTCTTTTAAATCGTGTTCTCTATCTAAAAACTTATATTCTATTTTTGTGGTGTTAAAGTCTTTCTTTATTTTATCGCATATTGTTTCAGGATCAAATTCGCCGCAGGAATAAACGTCAAACTGCAACAAGGCGGGGTCAGGTTCGTCCCAGACGTGGATTACTATATGAGATGTTTCAATGATTGCAGCTCCAGTAATTCCACGATTCCCGATCATATGAGAGTATTTCACGTATGGCCCTAACATAACTTTCATTCCTATTTCTTCTATAAATTTCTTAAACCATTCAGTAAGTACAACTTCGTCCACTGGAGGATTTTTAGCTTCAGCTCTTACTATTAAATGTTTGTGTACTAAAATATTATTCATTAACGCGTCATACAACTTTTTGAAGTTAATGCAAGAAATTGTTTTATACTAATGGGGAATAAATTATCTTGCCATCTTGTCTAGATGCCTTAAGATATTGTCGTCTATTTTTAGCTGCCGAGTAACTGCAATGAATCCATCCGGAGTTAGGTTCGTCAGGAGTCCAAAATTCAAGTATACATTGATCGTAGTCAAGATTTTTAACTATCCAATCACTTACATCCTTATTAGAAAGACCAAATACCTCAAAATCTGCGGCTTCACCACGAGTATGTTGACTCTTTGAAGATGATCCTATTCTTTCACAAAGCTCCGCTGATCTATATCCAGAACTAATAGTCATTGGTAAATTAAAATTATCTCTTACTGGCTGAAGTATGTATTGACAAAGTAGTTGTAGATTAAAGATGTGATCTGGATTAGGTTCGTTTGGTATTCCAAGTCTTATTGCTTCTTGAGATTTTGTTAACTCTTCTAGAGTAAAGTTGTTACTTAACTTCATTTAAGCACTAGAGCAATCAATGTAAGAATTAAAGCGCCCATACCCGTTATCATAGTCCATAATATTCTATCTACTTTCTTTTCAATTTTATAAATAGCGCAACTCATATGTTTAAGATGATTGTTCTTAATTATTGATATATCTTTTTTAAGATTATCTACTCTATTATATAAATCTACCATATGTTCTTCTAGTCTTGATTTTACAATTCTTTTCATGATCGTTGAGTTTGTCTAATTGCTTGTTCGGTCGGAGATAATAACGCACTTTCTACAGAAGTCAATTTAGTTGTTGGATTAACTTGTGGCATAATATTTGATGTAGTTACTGGTTGAGGAGTATTAGGTAAAGCAGGTGTTTGAATATTACTTTGTTCATCAGACTCTTTTCTTAGAGGAATTTTAGGAAATAATTCATTTCTTCCAGGATTTTCTTCTTTTTCTTTTTTTAAAATTGCATTTTCATAAGTATCATCCAGCGATAATCCATAATGTCTTGATTTAACTTTAACCAGATCACCTACTGGATAAACTTCTCTAATACTAGGTGGTTGTCTATTCGCTATAGATTCATCTCGTTTAATTTTCAAATATCTATCAAATAAAGCTTTCTCACTAAAATCAATAGGGGTAAATTTATTAGTGAACATAATATTAGAAACAAGTTCTTTATCTTTTACTTGTTTATTTAAAATTTCTAAAATTGTAGAATCAGGTATATTTAATGTTCTAGCGTCTTTAACTATTTGTCTTAATTCTTTTTGTTGTTCAAATCCTTCTTTTTGTATATTTTCAAATTCCTTTGATATTTTTTCTGGTTTTCTTGATTGCCAATCTTTTGCTGAATAAAAACCTTCCGTTGCAAATAATTCTGATTTTAAATTTGGAGCAAATTTAATAATTTTTGATTCAAATGCTTTTTGTAAATCAATATTTTCAACTTTAGTTCCACTTAAACTTGAAATAAATTTATTTCTTAAATCATCAGGTCTAGATCTTCCAGTGAATAAATCATAAGCAGCTTCACCATATTTTATTGTTGTATTAATAAAACCAGGAGCCGCTGCAGTTAATATATGTAAAATAGATTTTTCAAGTGCACTACCAAAATTATCTGTTTCAGAATAAACACGAGTCCCATCTTTTTTAACTCCACCTTTTCCAAACGGGAATCCCTTAGGAAGTACTTCTAAAAGTGTTTGAGTACCTAGTGGTTCAGATACATATGGTTTAATAAGTTCACCTGTAGCATTTAAAACAGCTTTAAAAACAAACTCATCTATATCTTCTATTTTTTTAATTTTACCAAGTTCAGTTAAAGCAGCTCTAGCTGGCTTTTTAATAGTATCAAAAACATCACCATATGAAAAATTAGTTATTTTTAATATATTATCTTTTATTGGACTATAGGGACTAATAGAAGCATTTTTGTTATAATCGGGCGCAAAAGATCTTTTATAAGCTTTTATTTGTTCACTTGTAACTCCAGTTAAATTTTCAGCTAAACCATCTATTGCATATCCTGCACCTCCATATGTAGTAAATAATCCAATTAATTTTCTAAGACCTAACTGTCTCATTTCTGGCATATCTGAAGAAGTTTCCCTTAACGCAACTTTAACTCCTTCTCCACCTACTTTTAACATTGCCGAAGCCCAAGATATAAAATTACCAGGAGGAAGTTTTCTTAAAAGTTTAACCGCTCCTGGAAGTTCACTGTAGGTAGGCATTAATTTTCTTACATACCAAGCTGAAAATTCATCAACTGCCTCTGAAAAAGTTTTAGTTTTTCCTGTTATGATAGATATTGGACTATATTTTTCTCCAATTATTAATTCTTGTTGTTTTATAAGTTTAGTTAAATCACCTTTAAATGCCTTTGTTAAATAAGCATTATTCCATTCATATCCTAATAATCTCCAAATATTATCTCCTCCTTGATAAAGTTTAGAGGAGGTTTGAATAATTTTTTTATCAGCTAATTTTTTAAATAATTCATTTGAATATTTTATAGTTCCATTTTGTAATTGTTTTATTATTAATGCTAATTCTGAAGCAACGATATTATCATCTAAAACTTTAAGTTGTGTTAATTTTTCAATATTTTTTATAAAAGCTGGTGTATTAAATTCTTTTCCTGCTCCAAAAATATCTCCTGTTATTATTCTAATAGCATCTGTTAAACTAGTTTTTCCACCGACCCATCCATACGCTATAGGAAAACCAGAATTTAATACAACGTTTTTAATTTGAGATTCTGGACTTAATACTGTTTTTCCAAATTGAATACCCGTTTTTAGTTGCATTAAACCTCTATACCAATCGGCTTTAATCCAAGAATCTAATATTCCATTTCCTTGAAGAGCTAAAGCTATATCAGAATTGGCATAAAGTTTATTTATTTCACTGTCCATCAAACCTAAATCAGATATTTTTCCTATTTTTTGAACATTTGGATTTAAGCCTTTAGATAATTTTAACCAACCTTCTTTTAATCCAATTTTGGCTATGTCATCATATAATCTTTTATTAACAGTTTGAGTTAAAAAACTAGATGTTGTTTGTAATACAGAAGATCTTAAATTTTTTTCTTCTCCTAATAATTTTCTAATAGTCACTGGTAACTCATCTCCTGACAAAATAGATTTATTTAATTTTAAAATTTCTTTACCAATACTTTTAAGAGTTAATATTGGATCTACAGTATCAGATTTTGCAACCCTTAATATATTATTCATCATTATTTCAGAATAATTTTTAATAGCTGTTGTTATAGGTAAATTGGGAAACATTTCTTTTGCAGCTATTTTCATATCTCTATATTTTTTAATTATTTCAATACCTTCTTTAATTGCATTTTCCATCACATCTTTAGGAGGTTGATATTCTGGATTTGTAAATACAGCAAAAGATTTTTTAATATAATTTTTAATTATACCTGAAAATTGATCCTTTACTTCTCCTTCAGGTAATAAATCAATAAAAGTTCTTTTTATATTATTAAAATGTTCTTTAAGAGCAGCTGCTGTTTCTTGTAATTCTTTTGGTAATGAATTAAGCTTTCTTTGATTTTTTAAAAATTCTTCTACCATGTTTAGATAATACTCTCTTGATCCCTCTGAACTTGATCCATTTTTATATTGTTCGCCAAATGATTTTGCCAAATCATAAGATCTTTGCTCTAAATCATCTAAATATTTTGATATTGCTTTAGACTGTCCTTTTAAATTAGCATATGCTTTTTCAGATATAACATAAGCCGCTGAAGGTTTATCAAAACTTTCTGTAAAATATCTAACATAATTATCTAATTTTTTTAAACGAACTTTAAATGGAGATGCATCAGCTACATCAAATAATTTCCAATCTTTATAAGGAGGTATTTCTCCAGTATATTTTGGAACAGCTATTGGTACACCATTTTTATATTCTATTTTTACTCCTCTAATAATAGGTTCTAAAAAAGCTTCTTTTGTATATTGAGTACCATTTCTTATAGCATTAGCGATTGCAGGAACTACCGTATCGGATTTAGATAACACACTAGCTATAGGATTATAAACAACCGCATTTGCTGCTTTTGATCCAATATTATATAATCCAACAGAAGGTTTTACTAAACCATATTTAAGCGCTGTAGGTAAAGCACTTCCAACAGCGTGACCAACCGCGCCTAAAATTACACCTTCTTGACCAAATCTTATTTTATTTCTAAATCTTGTAGCTGCAAGTTCTCTTCCAGATAAACCTTCTTCACTTTCTAATCTTTTTTCACCAGTAATAGTTTCATATGCGGTATTTCTTCCTGCTCCGGCATTAATAAAATCTGCAACACCAAAAGCAACTCCTGTACCTATATAATCTATACCTTTTTCAGCTAGACGAACTGAAGATAAATCTTTTCCAAAAGGTTCAAGATTTTCTTTAAGTTTAGATTTTATAAGAACTTCTAAAGGAGCTTTAAATTTATTTAAATATTTAATTGGAACATAATATTCTGCTAAAGTTGATAATATTTCACCAACAAGTGTATCTGGTTTTTCAAGTTTATATTTTTCATAAGTTTCGTTTACTGCTGTTAAAGTATTTGTATCAAGTGTATAATCAATTCCTGCTGCAATAGTTGAAATTCCTTGATATAATCCATACTGTAGACCATATAATGGGGCTTCTATTAATTTAGGTATAGATGATTCTTTATATATATTTTTACCTGTGATTGTATCTACATAAGTCGTACTATTTACTCTTAAGATATTAGGATTCTCTGCTAATTGTTTTTCAGCTCTTTGTTTTTCTGCTTCATTAAAAAAATCAGTTGCTACATCAAAAAATACACCATACTTTACAGGTTTAGTTCCAAATCCAGATAATTCGTCTGGTTTTTCTTTTGGATTTAAATAAGACCCAATAAAACTTTTTATATCATCAAATTCTAAAATTGGTTTTTTAGGAATATAAGATTTAATTTCTTCCGGAGATTTAAAATCAACTGAATCTATATTTTCAGCAACAGGTAATATATCTGAACTTAATGCTTGTCCTTGAATTGATTGATTAAGTGAATCATCAGGTGATTGAATAATATCTTCATTTTCCATTTTACACTTGTGGTAAAACTAAATTAACTCCATATTTAGTATTAAAATTTACAGCATCTTTTTGAGTAGTAATATTAGCAAAATCAACTAACGCTTCTTTACTTTTAGATATTAAATTAACAACTTCATTTGATATTTCTTTTGGAAGTCTAGCTCTTAATTCGTTATAAGTTAATGGTTGAATTTGATCTGGTGCTATCTGTTGCATTTTTGGTTGAGGAATTTCATTTTGTTGTTGTGTATTAAAATCAACCATATTTATATCTGATCCTTGTTTTGTATCTTCTGATTCTATTTCATCCATTGTATATCTATCAGATATACCACCTTCTTCCATTTTAACCCTTCCACCTTTTTTCATACCTTCTTCTTTTCCATATTTTGCAAGTTTTTCTCTAGCTTTTCTAATAACATCTTCAGTTGGAACTGGGTCATTTGGTTTTAATTTTTTTTCTTTTCTAACTTCATCCTGTATCTCTGTCCAAAATGTAGTTCCAGTAGCTTGACCTTTTAAAAATCCTTCTAATATTGGATCACTTTTTGGTAATATAGTTTCAATTGTTCCTTTTAAAATAACCTTTTCTCTTGTAAGTTTTAATCTATCTGCAGCAGAAGTAGTAGGATCTTTTAATTTATCTTCAATTTCATATAATCTATTCATACCAACTTTTAATTGATTAATTTTATCAGTTAATGCGAAAGTCTTATCTTTATTTTTTAACATCTGTAACTTCTCTTTATAAGCTTGTTCTATTGGTAACATACTTAATTTAGCTCTTATATCTTGAGCTCTTTGAATTTTAGGTTCAATTAATTGATTTCTAGTTTGTGCGGCTTTGCTAAGAGCTTCCCCTAAAGTATAAGAACCTCCAAACTGTCCAATACCACCTAATATAGCAGATAAATCATCTTGTGGTGTAACTTCATATTGTTTCATTATTCTAGCTAATTTATCTTCAATAGAAACTGGTTCAACTTCTCCTTCAGCATCTGTTGTAGGAAAGAAATTAGATTCTGGAGCAGCTTTAGACGTAGCACTATTTAATAGATTATACATATTAGCTGCAGATCCAATACCCATTAAATTTGGGTTTTGTTGTACTCCATATGGGTAATTACTTTCATTAGTAACTAATCTACCTACTTGATATGGTTGTCTTAAACCAGATGTAATACCAGTGTCCTCGCTCCCCGCTTGGCCACCCATTCTAAACATAGGTCTTTTTAATGTAATGCTCATATTATCCAAAAATCCCTGATTGCTGTTGACCTGTACTTGTTCTTGGACTTAATAAACTAAATGCATTAGCAAATGCACCAATTCCAGCTAAAGCTGGATTTTGTGAAAGTGGAGCTGTTGGTTGTGAAGGAATACCTCCTGCAATATTTGCAAATATGTTAGCTCCTGTTCCAAGTCTTCCTAGTCCATATGTATTTTCAAGTTGAGATGCTTGTGTCATAGCATCTAATATAGATTGTTGATAACCTTGTGATCCTGCTCCTAAAGCACCAAGTTGTTGTATTTGTGATTGTTCTAATCCTGGTACAAAGCTAGCAAGACCTGTTAAATTTCCAAGTTGCTGTTGTTGTCTTTGAACTGCTTGTGAATAATTTTGTGCCTGTAATTGAGCTGTAATGTCAGCAATATTTCTTCCAAGTCCTGATTGAGCTTCTGCTTCTTGAACACCGAATCGCGCTCCACCATACGCGCCACCTTGTGTAGCTTGTGCTGCTCTTTGATTAGCTGAAATTTGTGCTTGTCTTTGTAATGCTTGTGTTGCTTGATCAATAACGGATTGTTGATATGGACTCATGTATTGTTGATATCCACCTGGCTCTAATAATCCTTGTTGTGATATTGCTTCTAAATAAGGTTCATAAGAAGATATCCCTGTACCACCTGTAAATCCTGTAATCTCTCCTTCACCACCTCTTTGAATTTCTCCAAGTCCTGCACCCATTGCAGCACGTTGTTGAGCTATTTGAATAAACGGATCAATGCCTGCAACTTTTGGTGCAATTTGAGATATGTCAATAGGTCTTTGTAATTCAGAAATTGTATAAGCACCTAGTGTAGATGCAAATGGTTCTAGGAACGGTGATGGTAATCCTGATGCTGTTTGTCCTGCTGCTGCCATTATCTTTTAGCCTCCAATTGATTCATTAAATTGTACATTCTTTTTGCGCCTTTTCTAATATCTCCACCCCCTGCATTTCTAACAGCATTTGCTGTAAAAACAAACTCATTTTTGCTTAATCTAGCTGGAACGTCATCTGCACGCTCTTTTTTACCTATTGGAACAAAGCCTCCTTTAGCTCTTAAATCCATTTCAACAGGCATACCACCCATTTTTAAATTCATAATACCACCCATAGCTCTAGATTGTCTTTGTTGTAATAGTCTAGCAATTCTAGGATCTCTAACTTGAGAATATCTCCTCATCGCATTCATTTGAGGATTTGATCTTGTTATTGGTAAAGAAGATAGCGTAGTTGGTGTGGCTGATGTATTTTGTGTTGGTGTAATAGGCGCGTCCATATAATAAAAATCTTGAGGCATAACTAATCCAATAGGAATTCCATTTTGATATTCTGGTTTTAAAATTTTACCTGTAGGTGCAACTGGGGCTAATGAACTTATATTTGTTGGTGTATAAAAAGATCCAACAGGGTCACCTGGTTGTACCGGTCTATCTAATTGTATTGCAAGTCCCGCTACTGGTGTTCCATCGGCATAACCAATTCTTCCACCATATGCTTTTTTATTTCTATTCTGTTCTATATAATCATAAACAGTTTGTTTTTGATTATAAGTAAGATTATCTAAATTTTCTTTAAATAATCTAAAGGCAACACTTTCAAGATCCATAGGTATAAATTTAGGAGGAGTTTTGCTTGATCCACCATCTTGATAATTAACTCTTCCACCCATTTTATAATATCTTGGATCACTATAACTACGACCCATTGGATCTGTAACAGGTCTTAATTGAGGTGTACTAGGTGCTGAATCTGGAAGTAATTTTCCTAATAAATTATTAATTTGGCTATCATATCTTGATGTTCTAAACATAGGTCTAGATGCAACTCTATTTAATCTTGGGTCTCTTACTTGATTAAATCTACCACCAGTCATGTTAACCATTGGATTTTGATTAGTAACAGGAAGAGGAGTAGGTGTAACTGGCTGTTGATTAACAGGACTTATAAGTTGTGAAAAAAGTTGTCCTAAACCACCGCCACCAAAAACACTACCAAAACCACCAGTTGGAAAACTAGTAGAACCACCAGAAACTGGTTGTGCGACAGAAGAAACTGCTCTTGCAATACTACCCATTATCTATTTAACCCCATAATTCCCATACTAGTTCTTGGTCTTAAATTAGTTATTCCACCCATAGCCATTTTAACTGTAGGTGTTGAACCTCTTATAATATTTAATTTAGGTAAATTTCCTGAAGAGATAAGATCTGCAAATGCAGATTTTTCTTCATTATATTTATCATATTGAGCTTGTTTTAATCTATTTAATTCTTCTTGTTGTTTTTTACTTAATCTTCCAGCTCCATATGAAATACCATATTTTAATAATTGAGCTATTGGATCACCGTATTTTTCATATCCACCTAAAATATCTTCCATACTAGGCATAGTTAAACTAGCAATTAATTCTGTTATTCCACCTGTTCCATATTTTCTTCTAACTGAACCTCCTCTAGCATAAACTGGATTATATCCTCTTACTGGAGAATAATTTCCTCTTGAAATGTTTAATTGTGGTAATGATCCGGATGCAATTTGACTAGCAAATTGAGATTTTTTAGAATTATAAGCATCATATTCAGCTTGAATTTTTTTATTTAATTCTTCTTGTTGTTTTTTACTTAACTTTCCAGCTTGATAAGATGTAATTAATTTACCAACAGTTCCTGCCATGTTTCCATATTTTTTATACCATTCTAATCCTTTATCTAATCCACCTTGAATAGTTTCACCTATTCCAGCAGTAGAAATTGGATTATTTAAATAATCTTGTATTGCTTGATTTCCAGCTTCGATATTTCCAGGAGTTACAATTTGTCCTAATTGTTCATAATCTCCCGCATTATAATAATCATTTAATGCTTGATTTGCATAATCAATATTTCCTTGAGTAACATCTTGTCCTAATTGTAAATAATCTCCATAATCAATTATATCTCCAGCATTACCTAATACACTTGAAGTAGTATCATAAGCTGAACCTAATTGATTATAATCACCAAAATCCATTGAACTAAAATCAGGAGCAGATAAATCAAATCCACCTCCACCTATATCCATTCCACCACCAAAACTACTAAAGTCCCCTGACATAAAAGATCCAGGATTAAATCCTAAACTTTCATCAAGATCTGTTGCTGCAAATGCTGCAGCATAAGGATTTCCACCTGACATTATAAATGCTTTTGCAGCATCCGCTAAATCTAAATTT
>Ga0209086_10004621_pt1 | contig 10167 bp, 12 predicted proteins | sample M_130207_XF_Meta_FD_187312 | JGI IMG/M metagenome (GOLD analysis project Ga0209086, IMG submission 187312) | Freshwater microbial communities from Lake Montjoie, Canada to study carbon cycling - M_130207_XF_MetaG (SPAdes) (version 2) | ecosystem: Environmental > Aquatic > Freshwater > Lake...
GCGCTGGTGGTGATGGAGCGCGGGGGTGATTTCATCGAGAAACGCCTGAAATCGAGCCTGCCCCGTCTTCATCCAAGTTCGTGGTTCATCGGCGAAGATCTCATCGGCGAGCGTGCCACTCCACGAAACCGTCCGCCGCGACGGCGCCTCGGTGTCGATGATCCAGTCGCCCGAAAGCGGGTTGGCCTCGACGAACGCCCCCCAGGCGTGCGCGCTGTCGGCGTTGGTGGACATCTGCGTCGGCATCGCCACTTGCGCGCAGCAGGGCGCTTCGACACCAACCATGCGCGCGAGCAGGGCGGCGTCATGAAGGAGATAGACGGGACGCACGGTCAGCGACCCTCGTAGACGCAGCGGCTGGTGCAGGTCTCGAACACGATCACTTGCGAGAGCAGCGGCAGCGTCGGCTTGAGTTTGTCCCAGACCCACTTGGCGAGCAGTTCGGCGGTTGGGTTCTCGAGGCCAGTGATCTCGTTGAGGCAACGATGATCGAGCGTGTCATGCACGGGCGAGATCGCCTTCTTAATGTCGCCGTAGTCCACCAGATAGCCCTTGGCAGGATCCATCTCTCCTTCGACGACCACCTCGATGCGGAAGGAATGCCCATGCATGCGGCGGCACTTGTGGCCATCGGGGAAGCAGGGCAGGTAGTGGGCGGCTTCGAAGCTGAAGCTCTTGGCGAGTCGGACATGCATGCGCGGAGTGTAGGAAATGAAACAGGCCGCCTTGCGGCGGCCTGCGTTGAAGTTTCTGGAGTGTTCAGGCAATCGGCCGAAGCCGCGCCCGATCAGGAGACATGCTTGAGGCCGCGGCGCTGGTCGCGCAGACGGCGGCTCTTGCCGAATCGATCGCGGAGGAAGTAGAGCTTCGCGCGACGGGCGTCGCCACGGCGCACGACATCAATCTTGGCGATACGCGGCGAGTTCAGCGGGAACGAACGCTCGACGCCCTCGTTGGCAACGATGCGGCGCACCGAGATCATGCGGTGGATGCCGCGGCCGGTGTCGGCGAGCAGCACGCCCTGGAAGACCTGGACGCGCTCCTTGTCGCCTTCGATGATCTTGTAGTGCACATCAATGGTGTCGCCAACGCTGAACTTTGGGAGTTCGTTGGGGGCCTTGATTTGCGAGGCAACGACGCTTTCGAGGATCTGAGTTTGGTTCAAACGGGCCATGGGAGATTCCTTATGCGCTTTCAGGCGCGGCTTGTCCGTGCAGATCCGCGTCGCGGTTGGGCGACGCGGGGGTCCGCTTGGATTGAGCAACTTGCTCGGCGGCGTTGTGTTTGTTGGCCACCGGCAGGGGTTGCGGTTGTGCGAATGGAGTGTTCTGCAGCAGGTCGGGGCGACGCTCGCGCGTGCGCTCGATCCGCTGCGCATCCCGCCATCGTGCGACCGCTTGGTGGTCGCCTGACAGCAGGATGTCCGGCACTTCGCGCCCGTTCCATTCGCGGGGACGGGTGTAGTGCGGACAATCGAGAAGAGGGTGGGCGCCATCGGCGGAGCGCACGCTGAACGAATCCTCCGCAGCGGAATCCTCGTGACCGAGGACACCGGACTGCAGGCGGGCAACGGCATCGATGAGAACCATCGCGCCGAGCTCGCCGCCAGAGAGGACATAATCACCGAGCGAAAGTTCGAGAGGCTTGAGCTCCTCGACCACGCGCTCGTCGATTCCTTCGTAATGACCGCAGAGAAGGAGCAGGCGTGGCTGCTGGGCCAACCATTCAACGCGTGGTTGCGCGAGGCGCTCGCCTTGCGGCGAAAGCAGCACGCGAACCGCGGTCGCAGGGTCTTGCGACTCTGCGGCCTTCACGGCGTCGAAGATGGGCTGGCACATCATCACCATGCCTGGACCTCCGCCGAACGGCCTGTCGTCAGTCTTGCGGTGGCGGCTCGCTGAGTGGGCTCGAATGTCGTGCACATGGCAAGACAGGGCGCCCGACTCGATCGCGTTGGCGGGAATACTCGTGGCGAGGAATCCCGTAAACAGATCGGGGAAGATGGTGAGCACATCGATTCGCATGGAGTTCACGCGCTTCGCGAGGCCATCGTCCCGCAGCACCGCCGGCATTGCCGACAGCGTTCGTCAGTTCATTACTTGATTTAGATCTTCTTGCCGGGAGTCGGGTCGATGCCGACCTTCTTGAGCAGGTTGGCAGCGGTCTGCGACGGCTGTGCGCCGACAGAGAGCCAGTGCTTGACGCGCTCGGCATGGAACAGGTACTGCGCGCCCGGCTTTGCGGTCGGGCTGTACCAGCCAAGGTTTTCGATCACGGCACCGTCGCGCGGGTTGCGCTTATCCATGGCGGACAGACGGTAGAACGGGGAATGGGAGCGGCCCATTCGCTTCATGCGGAGAACGACCATGTGGTCAGTCTTTCGGAAAGGCGAGCCTCGGTCCCGCCCGACGCATGTCGGGCTTGATAGGACTCTGACGCAGCGTTGGACGGGAGTGACCGCCGTGCGCTGCGCCTTCGGTTCGCGGATGCGAGTTGGGAAAGGTAGGGGAAAGAGCGCGCCGACGCAATCGCAGGCGTGGGAACGGAGACGGCGTGATAACCGTTCTAGTGGCCCAGATGCGCGATCCAGTCGGCAAGACCGAGTCCGACGAAGTCAGTGAAGTTGCCCATGACCCGGCCGACGCCGCTGAACATGACGACGATCACGATGAAGAAGCCCGCGCTGGCGACGCGTGGATTGTGCATCCAGCGGTAGTAGGTGCGCGAGAAGCCCGCGACGATGCTGGCGCCATCAAACGGCGGCAGCGGCAGCATGTTGAAGAGCGCGAGCATTCCGTTGAGGGTGCCGCCGATGAGGAGGAAGATGGCAAGCTGTCGGTCGGTTCCTTCAGGCAGTCCCCTGATGGCGCGACCGATGTTTCCCGCCTCATCCATGTACTTTCCCAACAGAAGCCCGAGCGCGGTCCAACAGCCGAGCCAGAGAATGACATTGACTGCAGGGCCTGCGCCCGACACGACGATGCGGCCTCGGCGGCCCCAGCGGTAATTGCCTGGATTGGTCGGCATCATTCCCCAAGCGATGCCCGCGACGGCGAGCAGGATCAGCGAAGTCCAACCCATGTGCACGACGGGATTGAGCGTCATGCGTCCATAGACGCGCGGCGTGTTGTCGCCTTGCCAGATCGCGGCCCAGCCGTGTCCGAGTTCGTGCATGGTGATCGAGAAGATGCCCCAGAAGAGAAACGCGGCGGCGGCAGCGGGGCCGAGGTCGTTGTAGATGCCGAAGATTCCGATGTCCATAGATGGCGGTTTCCGCTGTTTCTTGCGAGGCGTGGATCAGAAGTTGGACAGGATAGACGCACGGTCGTAGGTCGTGCGCCCGGCAACGATCGTTGCGTCGATCATCGGCATTTCGCGCGTCCAATCGATCTCCAGCGGCGAGCGGTCGAGGACAACGAGGTCGCCAGCGCGGCCAGGTGCGAGGATTCCGCTCGGTAAATCAAGCATTTCTGCTGCGGTGCGTGTGTAGGCGACCAACGCTTCGCGCGTGGAAATCGAGTGCGCGGTCGCAAACGGTCGGCCATCGAGGTCGAGGCCGGTCACCGCCGCCTTGATGCCGAGCAGTGGATCGGGCGAGACGATCGGCCAGTCGCTGCCGAAAGCGAGTCGTGCGCCGTGGGCGAGAAGCGCGCGCATTGCGAAGAAACGCTCGATGCGCGCGTGGCCGAGTCGCGCGAGCGCTTGGCGCGCATCGTCGGCCTTGTGGAGCGGCTGCATGCTGGCGAAGCGTCCGGCGAGGCGCGGGATGTCGCGTGGATGCAGCGTTTGCGCGTGCTCGAAGCGTGGCGCGGGCGAGTCGGCGCACGCGTCCATCGCGTCGAGGAGTTCGCGGGCAGCGCGGTCGCCGATGGCGTGAATGCTGGGTGAAAGGCCCAACGACTGCACGCAGCGCATCCACGCCGTCAATTCGCCGCGCAGCGTGTGCTCCATCGAAAGTCCGCAGGTGTTGGGCTGGTCGCGGTATGGATCGAGCATCCATGCGGTGCGCGATCCGAGAGTGCCATCGGCAAAACTTTTGAGTCCGACGATGCGGAAGAAATCGCTGGTTTCCTGCGGTAATTCAGGCGGTTGATCGAGCGGCCATGCGCGGTCGAGCACGGTTGCGTGCACGCGCAGCGTGAGCGCGTTGCGCGCAGGCACGAACACATCGCGGATGTCGCAGAGGTACTCCATGGAGCCGACTGACGCGATGCCGAGCGCATGGAGATGCGCACAGGCCTTGGCAAGGCCGGCGCGCTTGGCGGCGAGCGATGGCGTGGGAATCGCGGGAATCACGCGTTTCCATGCAGCTTGCTCACGGAAGATGCCGTGTTCGCGCTCGATTTCGCCGCCGTCGATGGGCGTGGTGTCGAGCTTGGCGAGAGCTGCGTCGTTGACGACGCAGGAGTGTTGGTCCATGCGCCAGGCGACGGCGGGGCGGGTGCCGGCGGCGGCGAGCCACGCGCGCGTTGGTGCATCGGCGCGCCAATCGGCTTCATTCCAGCCAAATCCGACGAGCCAGCTTTCGTGTTCGCCCGCGTCATCGAGTGCGCGGGCATGCGTGCTTATGCGCGACTCGAACTGCGCCCGCGAGCTGCAGCCCGAGAGATCGCATTGCGCGAGCGTGGCCGCGCCGAGCGTGAGATGCAGGTGCGCATCGATGAAAGCGGGGCCGACCCAGCGACCGCCGAGGTCGATGACTTCGCCTTCTGGCTTCGCGTCGAGCGCAACGATGTTCCCGTCGCGCAGCGTGATCGAATGCGCGAACGGACGCGCGGGATCCGCGGTCCAGATCCTTGCGTGTTGCAGTGTGATCGTGCGAGTCGTTGCGCCTTTCGCGTCCTTCATCAGGGGGGCTATGCTACGAGCCCCATGCACACACTGCGCGCTTCTTCGATCATTGTTCTTGCATCGCTCGCCTGCTGCTCCGAAGCGCCGGCGCCGAAGCCGCCGATTCCTGCCGTTCCCGTTCCTACAACCACCGTCCCTGCAACCACCGCTCCCGCAATCACCATTCCCGCCAGCGGCGCGGATGTGGTCGTAGATCCTGCGAAGTGGAAAACATCGACCAGCGCCGATGATCCTGCGTTTATCGAGGTCGCGGGTCTGCGCGGGCCCAAGCCGGCGTCTTGGGTGTGGACGAAGCCAGCGGTGCAGTTTCGCACGCTGCAATACGCCGTCGCCGGCGAGCTCGACTCGACGAAATCCGCGGAGCTCATAGTGAGTCTTTTTGTGGGTGACGGTGGACCGATCGATGCCAACATCACGCGATGGGCGAATCAGTTTCGCGTAGGCGACGCTGCGGCCGAGCCCAAGCGTGCGGCGAAGGAAGTCGGACCGCTGAAAGTTGAGTTCGTCGAACTCGAGGGAAGCTACATGGCGATGGGTGCGGCGGCACCGAAAGCCGGTTTCGCGCAAGTTGGCGCCATCGTGCAGGCGCGCGGGCGCAATGTGTTCTTTCGCCTACTTGGCCCGAAGGAAACCGTTGATGCCAATCGCGCCGCGTTCATGAAGTTGATCGACGGCCTGATGCCCGCGGACTGAGTGCGCGCGCGGTGGCTGCGTTACGGAACGCGCGTTTTCCTGCAAGTATTTCAACGAGCGACGGAGCCACAAGCGTGGCTCCGTCGTTCGTAATACTTTGAATGATCGGTCTTACTTCGCCGCGAACAGCTTGTTGACTTCGTTCCAGTTGACGACGCTCCACCAAGCCTTCAAGTAGTCGGGTCGGCGGTTCTGGTAGTGCAGGTAGTACGCGTGTTCCCAGACATCGCAGCCGAGGACCGGCGTGCCGCAACCTTCGACGATGCCCTTCATCAGCGGATTGTCCTGGTTGGGCGTCGAGCAGATGCTGACGGTTCCGTCGGCGTTCTTGCAGAGCCACGCCCAGCCGGAGCCGAAGCGTCCGACGCCAGCCGCAGCGAACTTCTCCTTGAAAGCGTCGAGCGAGCCGAAAGCGGTGTTGATCGCGGCCGCGAGTTCAGCGCTAGGGGCGCCGCCGCTGCCGGCCGGGGCCATCCACTTCCAGAACATCGAGTGATTCCAGTGACCGCCGCCGTTGTTGCGAACAGCGGTGCGGATCGCCTCGGGAACCGTGGAAATGTTGCGGCAAAGGTCGTCGATCGACATCGCCTGCAAGTCCGCGTGGCCCTCGAGCGCCTTGTTGAGGTTAGTCACATAGGCGTTGTGATGCTTGGTTCGGTGGATGTTCATCGTGAGCGCGTCGATCGATGGTTCGAGCGCGTTCTCGGCGTACGGAAGTTCGGGGAGCGTAAAGGCCATGGTCTTGTTCTCCTGCATGAGGACGGTGGTTGAATGTGCGAATGCGGACGCTGCGGCGACGCCGGCAGCTCCGATCGCGACGGCGCCGATGAAGTCGCGACGGTCGAGGTCCCGACGACTGCTGTCATTGGATGGGCTCATCTGCTCAGACATGCGTTTCTCCAAGGGGGGGGAGGATAGCCGTCCCACGCTACTCTGTGAGGCGTGCACGCGATCTCCCTCCTTCGCATGATGGACGCCAACTTGAACCGAGCGCGCGAGGCCATTCGCACGCTTGAGGATGTGGCGCGCTTTGCGTGGAACGATGGATTGATTGCGGAGGAAGCGAAATCGCTGCGTCACGGGTTGCAGACGGCCGTCGCCGCGATTGCGGTAGAGCGGCTCGCGGCGGCGCGCGATGTTGCGGGTGATGTCGGCACCGTGATCGTGGGCGCGAACGAATATGCGCGCGGCGATGCGGGAGCGATCGCGGTTGCGGCGGGAAAGCGCCTGACCGAAGCGTTGCGCGTGGTCGAGGAGGCCGCGAAGGCGTTGGATCCGCAAGTTGCGCGGGCAGTCGAGGCGTTGCGCTATCGCGCGTATGCGTTGGATGCGCGCGTCACGCTGCGCGCGGCGCTTGCGAGGCCGCGGCAGTGGAAGCTGTGCGTGCTGGTCACGCGCGCGCTGTGCCGGTTGCCGTGGGATGAAGTGGTGGCCGCGGCGATCGACGGCGGTGCCGATGCGGTGCAGGTGCGCGAAAAAGACTTGAATTCTCGCGATTTTGTTGCGCATGCCCGTGCGGTGCGCGCGATCTGTGCGCCGCGCGGTGTCGCGACGATCGTGAACGACCGGCTCGATGTTGCACTGGCCAGCGAGGCCGATGGCGTGCATCTCGGAACCGACGACTTGCCAGTGCGTGATGCGCGGCGCATTGCGGGCGCGGCGTTTCTCATCGGCGCGAGCAGTCATGCGCTTGACGAGGCGCGCGCGGCGATCGACGCTGGTGCCGATCACTGCGGCGTCGGCGCGATGTATCCGTCGCGGCTGAAGCCCGGCCTCGCACCTGCGGGCGAAGGGTACTTGCGCGCGTTTGTGGCTGAATTCCCGCAGATTCCTCACTTGGCCATCGGCGGCATCGAGCCTGGTCGAGTGGCGGCACTTGCGCGGGCGGGCTGTCGAGGCGTTGCGGTGTCGAGCGCGATCTGCGGCGCGGACGACCCTGCGGCAATCGCGCGTGCGATTATCGACGAGCTCGCATCGGGAGAGCCTCGCCATGAGTGATGCGGTCGTCTCCGATGTTCGCCTCGTTCTTCTTGGCACGGGAACTTCGGCTGGCGTGCCCATCATCGGCTGTGATTGCGCAGTGTGCACATCGAGCGACCCGCGCGACCAACGCACCCGCTCAGGCGCGGCGCTGCTCTTTCGCGATGAAAACGGCCATGATCGCGTTGTCCTCTTCGACTGCGGTCCGGATCATCGCACGCAGAGCCTTCGGCTCGGGCTCAAGCGTGTTGATGCGATCTTCTTCACCCACGACCATGTCGACCATACCTTTGGACTCGACGATGTGCGCCGCTACAACGCAATCATGAAGGCGCCGATCGAGGTCTTTGCCGACTTGCGCACGCGCGATTTTCTCGAGCGCGTCTTTCGCCACATCTTTCGTCGCCACGAAAATGTGAACGACTCGTTCGTCGCCGATCTCTTCATGCGCACCATCGAAGCGGGGACGCCCGTGGACTTTCGCGGCCTGCGATTTACGCCGTTCGAGGTGTTGCACGGTCGTCTGCCCGTGCTCGCGTTTCGTGTTGATGCGTTGGACGGATCGGGCCGCATCGCGCGGGAGCAGCCTGGTCCGCTTCCGCTGGCGTACTGCACTGATCTGTCGGCGATTCCGCCCGCAGCTTGGCCGCGATTGCGCGGGCTCGGCTCGCTTGTCCTCGACCTGCTCCGCTACCGAGCCCATCCGACCCACCTCACCGTTTCGCAGGCAACGGGGATCGCCGCGCAGTCTGGTGCGCGCCGAACAGTCTTTGTTCACATGACCCATGACATCCATCACGCGACCCTTTCAGCGGAACTCCCTGAGGGGATGGAACTTGGGTACGACGGCCTGACGATTGACGGCCGTTAGGCGCCGCTGTCGTACGCCCCCGATCGTCGGCGGACTTTGCTATCATTGCCGCCCCTATGGCACAGATCCGCGAGCTCAAGAAGCGCATGGTCGCGGTGCGAACCATTCAGCGCATCACCAAGACCATGCAGATGATCGCGACCGCGAAGTTCACCGCGGCGCTTACCCGTGCGAAGGCCACTCGGCCCTACACCGACCGCATCCGCGGATTGGTGGGCGAGGTTTCCGGCGCGTCGGGCAGCGATTTTTCGCACCCGCTGATGGCCTCGCCATCGACGCCGGCCAACCGCGAACTCGTACTCGTCATCACCTCCGACCGCGGACTCTGCGGCGCCTACAACGGCAATGTGTTGCGCAAGGGCAGCCAAACCGTGAAGGCGCTCAAGGTGGCGGGTAAGGAAGTTGTGCTTGAAACCGCGGGAAAGAAGGCGGTTGCGTACTTCCGCTTCGCCAAGATCGACATCGCCGAGCGCCACACCTTCGGTGACAAGCCGCAGTTCGCGCAGGTCGAAGCGCTCGCCAATCGTCTGATCAGCGAATTCACTGAGGGCAAGTTTGATGCGGTGCATGTGGTCTACATGCGCTTCATCTCCAACGCGCGCCAGGTTGCCGAGAGCATGCAGCTACTTCCGCTTGCGGCTCCGCAGGCATCGGGTGCGAGCTCGAACTATGAGTTCAGCCCATCGGGCCCGGAGATTCTCTCCGACCTGCTGCCCAAGTCGGTTGTGGTTTCGCTCTTCCAGGCGTTCAACGACGCCGCGGTCAGCGAGCATGTCATGCGCATGGTTTCGATGAAGTCTGCGACCGACAACGCCGCAGGTCTCGTCCGCACTATTCGCCGCAACTACAACCGCGCTCGTCAGGCGCGCATCACCACCGAGCTCACCGAGATCGTGGCCGGCGCGGCAGCGCTCGAATAAACGCGCGCGAACCGTCGCCCTCGACCAAGCCTGAAGTTAGTTGCCGGTGGCGACGGGATTGCCGTCGGCTTTCCACGCCTTGAGCCCGCCGAGGATGCAGTAGACGTTCGAGTAGCGAAGCTCGATCATGCGCTTGGCCGCGGCCTTGGACATCACATCGTCGTAGTCGGTGTCGTAGACAATGAACATGTCGTAGCCCTTGCACGAGACCTCGTGGGTGCGCTCGATTTCGGGAAATGGAATGTTCTTCGCCTGCGGGATGTGGCCAGCGGCGTACTCGGCCGGCGTGCGCGGATCGAGCCAAAGCACTTTGGGCAAACCGCCAGCGCCGAATGCGCCCGACGGAGTGTTGGCCATCTCGACCGCCTCATTGGGGCGGCGATAGACAAGGTCGCGGTCGCTGGTGGAATGCTGGCAGCCAATGGCTGAAAGTACGACAAGGACCGCGAGGGTGGCGGCGATCCATGAAGTGGAAACTCGAGGAAGAATGCGGCAAATGCTCATAGTGGGCAATCAGAGTCTGGAATAGGATCGCGATCGGCGCGTCACGCGCAGACGCGCTTGAGTTTCGCGTATTCCCAATCGAAGTGGGGCGCGGGTCGCGCGATTTACCGAGTTCAGTTCATCATGTTCCGAATCATCATGCTCGCCATTCTCGCGTTCGCCACCACCGCCCCCGCCCTTTCGCAGGGCGTGTTGCCTACGCCTGCTTCGCGCGAGCCCAAATCTGGCGAAGACGCGGTGAAGGTTTCGGTCGCGGTGGTTGGCGATGCGAAACCAGGCGCGATGGTTCGCATTGTGGCGACCCTCGACATTGCGCCCAGCTGGCATATCTACTGGGAAAATCCTGGA
>Ga0209086_10004622_pt1 | contig 10166 bp, 9 predicted proteins | sample M_130207_XF_Meta_FD_187312 | JGI IMG/M metagenome (GOLD analysis project Ga0209086, IMG submission 187312) | Freshwater microbial communities from Lake Montjoie, Canada to study carbon cycling - M_130207_XF_MetaG (SPAdes) (version 2) | ecosystem: Environmental > Aquatic > Freshwater > Lake...
GGCATCCGCGCTCTGATTATGGTTCCTACTCGCGAGCTTGTCGTGCAGATCGAAGAAAATATTTACAAATACTCTCGGCATCTTCCTCTACGCATCGCCACCATCTTTGGTGGTGTCAGTCAACGTCCACAGGTTCGGGCTTTGCAAATGGGAGCTGACCTCGTTGTCGCTACTCCTGGGCGGCTACTCGACGTTATCCGGGGTCGTGAGCAAAGTCTGCGCACACTCGAATTCCTTGTCTTAGATGAAGCTGATCGAATGCTCGATATGGGATTCGTCCCAGCCATTCGCGAAATCGTTCGACTCCTTCCCCGTCAACGTCAGACACTGCTTTTTTCCGCCACACTCTCTCGTGAAGTCGAAAGACTGACCCGCGAGTTCATGCATAACCCCAAGCTAATTGAAATCGGGCGACGCTCGAATCCTGCGGAAACCGTCACCCAATATCTTTACGAGGTTTCTCATCATGCGAAACAAGCCCTGCTCTCTCATCTTCTAAAAGGCGACACCTTGCGAACGGTTCTCGTCTTCTCGCGAACCAAACACGGGGCCGATCGGATTGCTCGCCGTTTAGAATCAATGAAGATCCCTGTCGCAACCCTTCACGCAAATCGTTCTCAAAACCAGAGGCTTCGTGCCCTCCAAGATTTCAAATCAGGCCGAGTACGTGTTCTTGTCGCCACCGATATCGCCGCACGTGGCATTGATGTCGAAGGCATTTCCCATGTGGTCAATTATGATTTCCCGCGTCATCCAGAGGATTACGTTCACCGAATTGGACGAACGGGGCGGGCTCATGCCGTCGGCGAGGCCATCAGCTTTCTTGCTCCCGACGACTTCTCCCACCTCCGAACCTTAGAACGATTCCTAGGTCGAGGAATCCTTCGGCGCCGGGTTGAGGGTTTTGCTGAACCTGCCAACACTGCTGCCTCTCACCGTCCAGCAGGTCCTCGCGATCCCTCTGCCCCTCCCCCCGCACCCTATCGACCCCGTCGCGATACCATGCCTTGGCGCCTCCGCCGTAGCTACCAGAACCAGAACCGCTTCCCCAGCCACGAACGTCCTCGGCAATAATCATTCCTTTAGGCTCATTTCCGGAGCCCAGGATGGGAGCCCTACACCCCCCCTCTCCCATGCTCGCAGCATGCTGCGAGCATGCTGCGAGCACGAAGGAACGGGAGTTGACTTTTCCCATCCGTTATCCAAATGAATAACTTATGTCGGTTCTTACTTCCCACCCCCTCCTAGGGCTCCTTCAAGAGATTCCCCATCAAGCAGGGCGATCCTTCCTTCATCGTGTCGACTCCGATCAGTGGAAAGAGCTCGGCCTCCTCAAAAACGACCATCTCCTCATCGAATTTCGCCCCCTCAAAAACCAAGACCTTGCCCTCGTCCTCCACTACGGCCAAGCCACCCTCACCCGCTATCACCACCTCCCTAAGCCATCCTTCCTCCCACCCAGCCCATCCAAACCCATCCCCGAATCGGATGCTGTCCTCCAAGGCGTCGTCACCTGCCTCGTCCGCTCCCTGTGAATCCACCCGCCCCATCCATCCTTCACCTCGACGCCGACGCCTTCTACGCCTCGGTCGAACAGGCCGCAGACTCCAGGCTTCGCGGTAAACCCATCGCCGTCGGCGGTGCATCTCGTGGCGTTGTTGCATCCGCCAGCTACGAAGCCCGCGCCTGCGGAGTGCGTACCGCCATGCCCACCTCCCGCGCACGCCGCCTCTGCCCCAATCTCATCCTCGTCCCAGGCGACTTCGAGAAATATGAACGCTTCTCTCAACTCATGTTCGCTTACGCCTACGATCTCACCCCCGACGTCGAAGTCTGCTCCATCGACGAAGGCTACTTCGATCTCTCTGGGCAACTTCGTGGTCACCCACGCGAATCCGCCGCCACTCTCGCTCGAACGATCCAGCAATCTCTCAAAATCACCGTTTCCCAAGGCCTCGCCACCACCAAGTTCGCCTCCGCCGTCGCCTCCAAATTGCAAAAACCAAACTCCTACCTCGAAGTCGCCCCAGGACAAGAACGCGCCTTTCTCGCCCCCCTTCCCACTCACTGGCTCCCAGGAATCGGCAAGCGAACCGAACCCCTCTACCTCCAAGCAGGACTCGCCCGTATTCACCAAGTCGCCGATCTCCCCCTCGCCGACCTCGAACTCCTCGCAGGATCCGCCGCATCCTCCCTCCACCTATTCTCCATGGGCATCGATCCCCGACCGGTTATTCCTGCCTTGCCCGCGCCAAAGTCAGTCGGAGAACAGGAAACTTTTACGACCGATACCATCGACGAAAACTTTGCCCTCGCGGTCATGCGCACGATGATTGATCGACTCTGTCGGCGCCTCCGAGAAGACCAACTCGCCGCCCGGACTCTCACCCTCAGAATTCGTTACAACGATATGGAAGAAACCATGCGCTCCGAATCGATCTCCGAACCCTCCCCCGTTGAAAATGCTTTTTATCCAATCTTGAAACCCCTTCTCCGCCGAGCTTGGTCTCGCCGAGTCAGTCTTCGTCTCGTCGGCGTTCGCCTCTCCAACCTTCACCCAGCGCTCCCCGAACCCGAACTTGCTCTCACCGGCTTGCCACAGAAAAGCTCTACCGAGCAACTTCTAATTGCTGAAGCTTCCGACGCCATCCGCCGTCGTTACGGCAAAAACTCCATCCTCCGCGGCCACGATCTGTGGCTCCGCCAACAACTCGCACTAGTGGAACAGAGCGGAAGCAATCCTCTCCCCAATCCAGGCAAGAATTAATCCCCCCGCGACACTGGCAATAATGTAGGTCCCCGCCAGAAGACTCTCCCCACGCCGAAACAGAAAAATCGATTCCGCACCAAATGCCGAAAATGTAGTAAACCCACCTAAAACGCCCGTAACCAAAAAATGCCGCAGGTGTATCCCGAACAACCAACGATCCTCGACCCACCCGTAGATTAATCCGATCATCAAACAACCCACCAAATTCAGCATCAGAGTATTCCAGGGAAACTTCGATTCAGGGTGGTGATGAACAAACCACGCACCTACCGCAAATCGCATCAAAGAGCCAATCGCCCCACCCACCACTGCGGAAGCCGCGTGCTTCATTAACTCAGGGTTCATTCCGAGAATTCTCCCGCGAAGAACTCGCTCCCCTGCCTCTTTACCCGCAAACGAAATGTCATCATTCCACCGAAGATAATCCAATTTGCCGGAACGGTCGATCAATCCTACTCAACACCCTCACATCCCTGCTTGCCTTCTTTTAGATGTTATCCATATGTATAACGATGACCTCGTACGTCCCTTTAAATATTCGTTCGTTTTACAGTTTTCACGATTCTCTCCTCCCCATTCAAACCGCGGTGAATCGAGCCGCCGAGTTCAACCTCCCCGCCATCGGCATCGCCGATCCCAATCTACACGGTGCCGTGGAGTTCTTTCTCGCCGCCCAAGAAGCAGGACTCCACGCCGTACTCGGAGCCCAAGTCACTCCCGCTCCCGAACTCGCCGCCCCTCTCCCCCGCCCCGTCCTTCTCTACGTCAAAAATCAGATCGGGTATGCCAACCTCTGCCGAATTCTAACCGAACCTACCCCCACCCGCTCTTTCCTCCGCGACCACGCCTCAGGCCTCCTCCCTATTCCGCTTCCCTCCCGCCCCCCATGGGGGCGCAACCCCCTCGGGCCCACTCCCCTTTTTCTCCCCGAAATCCGCTACCTTCATTCCCGCGAACAATCTGATTTCGAAATCATCCAGTCGATCCGAACCTTAACCCGCTTCGGCCAAGCTCACCCCGCTAAACGGCTGGGCCACTTCTCTTTTCCCACCTCGGTCGAGGCCCTTCACCTCTGCGGGGGAGACCCAGGCCCCCTCCGCGAAACTCTCCGCCTCGCCGAAGAGTGCACCTTCTCCTTTAACCTCGGAGGACTCCGCTTCCCCTCCTTCGACACTCCCGACGGATCTCCCTCCTCAATTTTTCTTCGAACTCAAGTCATTGCCGGAGCCCGCCTTCGATATGGCTCAAACTCTCACATCCACCGCCGTGTCCTTCGGCAAATCTCCGAAGAGCTCTCCATAATTACCGAGGTTGGGTACGCCGATTATTTCCTCCTCGTCTGGGATCTCCTGCAAACCTGCCGAGTCCAAGGCATCGACTGGATAACCCGCGGATCCGCCGCCGACTCCCTTGTATGCTACTGCCTCGGAATCTCAGGAGTATGCCCAATCCGCTTTGACCTCTACTTTCGTCGATTTCTCAACCGCGATCGCATGGCCATGAATAAATTACCCGACATCGATATCGATTTTCCTCACGATCGCCGCACAGAAGTTATCGACCTTCTTTTCAAAAAGCACGGGCCAGATAATTGCGCCGTCGTCGGGGGCTTTTCCACCTACCAAGGTCGCTCCGCTCTTGCGGAAATCGCCAAAACCCTCGGAGCCTCCGAATTCGATGTCCGCCGTTTTACCAGCCAGATTACTCCCATTCGCGCTCGCGATCTTTCCTCTGCCCTAACTGAAAAGCCGCCCTGCGACATTCCCATTGAAGAAGATCCCTATGCCACCGCCATCCGATTAGCAGCCCGACTCGACGGTTTTCCCCGCCATCCCAAAATGCATCCATGCGGGATCGTCCTCTCGGGTCCACCTATCCTCGATCTCACCCCTGTCTTCACCTGCCACTCTGGCTATCCCGCCACTCATCTCGATATGCATGCCGTGGAAACTCTTGGTCTGGTGAAAATGGACATTCTCGGCCAAGCCGGTCTCTCGGTTTTGCGCGATGCGTGCGCCCATCTCCGATCCAGAGGAGTCGTAGCCCGTTTCGGGGTTTCCGCCGAGCTACTCGCCCCCAGCCCTCTCGCTTGCCAAGCTACCCCCTTTAGCCCAACCCGATTCGATCTCGAACGACTCGCACCTTGGGATGACCAGGCCGTCTGGCAGATGATCGCCCACGGGGGTGCACGCGGAGTCCACCACGTGGAGAGCCCCGCCATGACTACTCTCAATCGTCTTTGTGGCACCGCCGATATCGACTGCCTTATCGCCATCGTTTCCGTTATCCGCCCTGGCGCAGCCAACGAACTAAAGAAAGATGAGTTTGCTCGCCGATACCAAGGACTCTCCCCCATCGAATATGCCCACCCCTCACTCGAGCCTGTCCTTCGCTCCACCTTTGGTCTGATTGCCTATGAGGAACATATTTTGCAAATCTGCGAAGCCTTTGCGGGCTGGAGCGCAGGACGAGCCGATGTCCTTCGTCGGGCCCTAACCAAACAGGACTCACCCACCCTCGAACGCTTAAACCGTGAGTTCTCTCTCGCCGCCCGTCAAAAAGAACGCACCCCAGAAGAAATTCATCGGGTTTGGAATCTTCTCCTTGGCTTTCAAGGCTATGCCTTCTGTCGAGCCCACTCCACCGCCTACGGAGTCGAAGCCTATCAAGCGGCAATTTTAAAACACTATCACCCACGAGAGTTTATGTCCGCCGTTCTCACTCACGGAAAAGGTTTCTACTCTCGCCTCGGCTACAGCCTCGAATGCCATCGCATGGGAATACCTCTTCTCTCTCCCGATATTCAGCACTCCGATGCCACCCACTTTCTTCCTCAATCCACAGGCATCCGTACCCCCCTCTCGGTCATTCAAGAAATGAGCGACGCCTTATCTCTCCGTATCCTCAAGCAGCGCTCCCGCAAACCCTTTAGCTCCCTTCTGGATTTTTTAACACGAGTTCAACCTAGCTCTCCCGTCATGACCTCACTCCTCCGCGTCGGAGCGCTCGATAGCCTCGCCCCATCCCGCACCCAGCTATTTTGGGAATGGCGCCGCCACCGTGTCTTCACCGACCAAGACGCCTTGGGTCTCTTTCAAAGTGCCCCCCGCAACCTCCCTGAAAATCTGGATGAACCAACCGCCCAGCAGAGACTTCTCGATGAGCACGAACTCCTCGGTTTCACCACCTCTGGCCACCCGCTCGATCTTTATCCTCAGATCGACTGGTCCAACTACTGCCCCGTCCAACAGCTCGGCCAGTTTGCAGGAAAGCGAATCAAGATGTGTGGACTCATCGTCGCCGAACGTTCCCATCGACAATCCGATGGTCGCTTAATGAAGTTTCTTACCCTAGCCGACAGAACTGGCATGGTGGAAACCGAGCTATTTGCCGATGCCAACCAGAAATGGGGAGCTACCGCATCGCGACACCCCGTTCTCGCAGTCACCGCAAAAGTAGAAGCCTTCGAAGGGGGTCGTGGCATCACCCTGCACGTACTTCGAGTCGAGCCACCCGCCCAAAAGATTCAGCGCCGAAATAAGGTCTTAGCGTAAAGAAGTCCCGAGACCCAACTCCCCACGACAAAGAACACCGCAAGACCCAGCCGAGACAAGTAAGGCTGGAAGGCCTTCACCATTGAAATGTCCTCGGTACGATCTCCGATCGCAGAAAAAAGCAGTGTACAAAAATAGAGAGTTCCTGCCACCGCTACGCCCATTTCGATTAAGCCCCTGAAATACGAACCGGTACGGAACGTCCCTAGCCCAGGCAGAACCGTCGCGTTCAGCCCGAGACAGTTCCGCGCCCGTTCGGTGTTAGCGAGAATCGGGGGTTCGGCCTTGGAAGATTTGCTCATAGGCAGACATCGTCGCTAGAAAAGTCACCGGTACGGTCACGAAAAGACCAATCACCAAACAGAGAAGCCCCAAGAAATTAAACAAACCCAAGACCAGAAGCAGGCCGAGATAAGAACCCATGTTCTGCCTCACCCCACGCCAACTTAGCTTCAGTGCCTCCCAAAAATCGGTTGAACTACAAGCTGCGACCGGCACAGCAAACGACCAGCAAATCAAAAAGTAAATCATGGCAAGAGTTCCTCCCAAGACAGGGAGGCCCATCCCTACAAGGAGTTTGGGGTGCTCCATAATCTTTTCCATAACCACTCCAGAGGAAGAAAAAAGCGCGGCCGCAGGGATGACGCCCAAAAGAAAAGGGCCGAAAGCCAGCAAGCTCGAGACTGTCGTTGCCAAAAAACAAGGAAGGAATCTCTCCTTTGCCGTAGTCACCACATCCGAGATGCCTTTCGATTTCCCATGAAGCGATTGCCTACAGAAAAAGTAGATACCACCCAAAATAGGGCCATTGAGTAGAAAGGAGAGGATCGCTCCCACCACGGGGATACTGTTGAGTAAGGCTTGGGCCAGAAATACCAGAATTATAATTCCTGTGATCCTCCACGGATCTTGACGATAAGTGTGCCACCCCTGCCCGAGGCACTCCATTACCCGCAAATCGTGGGAAAGATGCTCGGCGGCTAACGCAGGCAATGAATCTAGTTTGGGCGGAGTCGGCAATCCCACAGGATAAAATTCTGAGATCGATCCCAGCTCTTGCCAGTCAGCTGAGCCCTCCAGCTTTACCTTGGTTTTCTGATCAGCCCGCCCCTCCCGAATCCAGCGCAAGACTTCCTCCGAAGATACCGGGCCATACGTTTTACTATCCCCGCCTACAATGGAATACATCTGACGATCATCGAAAGCATTGGGCTCCGTCACAAGTTCCTTTTTCTTATCCACAACTTAATCTCATCGGCCTTGGAGATGCGTTGGCGAGAACGAACCAGTCTCCCATAACCCTCTATGTACATGAAATGCTTTTGCTTAAGCCTTGGGGCCCTCTGTCTTTCTGGAATCTGGGCCTCGGCCGCCCCCTCGATGGAGTCCACAACCCAGCCATTCGACTTTGATACCTATCGGCGTAACCCCATCGATGCTCGGCGCTCCTCCGCCACCGATTCGCGTGGCAATCGCAATCTACAAACCCGCTTAATTTCAGGCGAAACCACCCCTCCTAACGACATCTCCAAGCAAGCCGCTGATCTTTTCCCACCGATAGCGACGATCCCTTTGCGCACGGAACCCGAACCTCTTCCCACCCCTAATGAACTCACCGACCAGATCACCGTGGCTAAGACGGGAGAGAGTACCAAAGGACAAAAAGATCTTCTCGCCCGAGGGAAAATAGCCAAAGAACTCAATCTCTCTGCCATGTCAGAAAGTGACTATGAAATTTATGTGAGCCAGCGGCGGGCTAAAGAAGAAGAGCCACTCGCGCCTCAGAACAATCTACTCAATCCCATGCCGACGGTGACAAACCTAAAGACAGGCGGACCCGCCCACGCCTACTCCGTTTCCCAAGCGGGTATCGGCTCCCGCACGAAACCAGGGTCCAACCAGAACCCTTTTGAAGATGTCCTTAAGGTTTTTCGACTCGACCAACCGATAACCCACGGGACCGATGCTTTACCAAGCGGGAACAAGAAAGTCGCTACAGCGACTGCACCCGCTCCGTCCGCAACTCCAGATTCAGAGAAGCCCAGTCCATCTGGTGGCACCTACGGCAACTAACTCGCCCTCCTAGGGCGAAAGCCCTTGCAACACGGTCCTATCCCAGTAGACGCACTAACCAGTGTCTCAGAATTCGCATTTTAAATCCGTATTGGCGCTCGGCCATAGATTGTTATAGGGTTTATCTGCCGGGTGTGGTGGCAGAGTGGTCGAATGCGGCGGTTTGCTAAACCGTTGTACGGGTAAAACCGTACCGAGGGTTCGAATCCCTCCCGCACCGGTTTTTTGATTCGAGTTTGCCTTCTTTCTCTACTCTCTTCAGCCTTACACAAGAGTGAACTCCAAAGCATATCGGGCGATATCATCCGCAAAATCAAAGAAGTATTTCGCCCTGCAAAACAAAGGCTCGGGTTGGTTCTCGAATCAACACTCCACAAAAACTACAGGGACTCGCGGTTTTCTTGGATCATCCTCACCCATCAATAAACCCCCGCCTTCAACCAAAAAATAATCCGATTACCAGCCTTCTTTTTATTTATAGATATCCACAATCAATTAGGTCGAACAGGCAGAGACCAGTTGACCTTTGACTAAGAGTGTCCTAGGAATCTCTCATGCAACGAATTGTTCTCTGGTCTTTATCGGGCCTAGTCAGCGCCCTCCTCCTCGTAAACCTATTCCTTGGACTCAGCACCCGTGGGGCAATTTCCCAGATCCAAGCGGTACAATCTCAAGTCGCCAATGGTCCTCAGATGGAGACGGTCCTCCGCAATCTGAGTATTCGTATCGCGATGGCAGGTGAAAAAGAGCCCGCCTTCCGTGAAATCCTTAAAAAACATGAGCTCAACGTTAAGCTAGATGATAAAGCTGAGGCCAAAGCCAACCCATGAACGACGAAAACCAGTCTTACGAATCCCCTACCTCCTGCGTCTGGCCCTTGGTCACGGTCCTAGGAGCACTCTTGGTCGTGAATCTTGTTCAGTTAACTTCCATTGTCCAAGAGCGGAAATCGGTTAACCAAACCGTCCTAAACGCTCAGCAGGCCATCAGTCGCTATAAAACAGTTTCCGATAAGCTCGAGAATCTTGCCAAAGATCTTATGCGCCTCAGCTTGACGAATAATGAAGCCAAAGAAATCGTCACACAGTTTAATATTCAGATGAACCAGCCTGCAGCCGGGGCTGTCCCCGCAAAGAAATAGGCTCCCGCTCCTACTCGGGGATTAGGTCGAGACTAAAATCGATCGCCCTTGCACTGTGAGTCAAGCCGCCAACACTCACCCACTCCACTCCTATTGCCGCTAACTCCCGAGCTCGCGCCACCGTTACCCCGCCAGAAGCCTCAAGCCCGACTCTCGATCCCATCTTCTTTCGTAGCGCCACCACTCGACCCACCTCCTCCTTGGACATGTTGTCCAAAAGAACCCGATCAATCGGTTGAGAGAGCAGCTTCTCAGCCAACTCCACAGTATCCGCCTCCACCACCAAACATAAATCAGGGTACTCCTCACGAGCCTTTCTTAAAGTCTCCCCCCAACCCTCGTCAGCCATAAAAACCTGGTGGTTCTCTTTCACTAAAATTCCGTCATACAACCCGCCTCGATGATTCGTTCCGCCACCCGAACGAACCGCCTGCCTTTCCAAGGCACGCAATCCAGGAGTGGTCTTTCGTGTATCCAGAATTTTTGTTTGAGTTCCTTCTACCGCTTTCACATATTCCGCCGTTTTTGTGGCCACACCCGAAAGTCTTTGCAAGAAGTTCAAGGCGCAACGCTCTCCCGTAAGAATAGCCCGTGCCGACCCTCGAACCTCAGCAACAACCAGCCCGGC
>Ga0209086_10004632_pt1 | contig 10147 bp, 14 predicted proteins | sample M_130207_XF_Meta_FD_187312 | JGI IMG/M metagenome (GOLD analysis project Ga0209086, IMG submission 187312) | Freshwater microbial communities from Lake Montjoie, Canada to study carbon cycling - M_130207_XF_MetaG (SPAdes) (version 2) | ecosystem: Environmental > Aquatic > Freshwater > Lake...
CAGCGGCATCGGCGCCGCCATGATCGGCTGGTATGGCTGCGCCATGCTCTGCTACGTCACGCCCAAGGAACACCTCGGCCTGCCCAACAAGCAGGACGTGAAAGAAGGCGTCATCACCTACAAACTCGCCGCCCACGCCGCCGACCTCGCCAAAGGCCACCCCGGCGCCCAATACCGCGACAACGCCCTGAGCAAAGCCCGCTTCGAATTCCGCTGGGAAGATCAGTTCAACCTCGGCCTCGACCCCGAGCGCGCCCGCGAGTTCCACGACGAAACCCTCCCGCAGGAAGGCGCCAAAACCGCGCACTTCTGCAGCATGTGCGGCCCGCACTTCTGCTCGATGAAGATCACCGAAGACGTCCGCAAATACGCCGCCCAACAGGCGATCTCCGAGGAGGAGGCCTTGAAGAAAGGCATGGAGGAGAAGTCGAAGGAGTTCGTGGAGAAGGGCGCGGACGTTTATGCGAAGGCGTAGCAATATGAGCGACGACATGTTTGAAAAGATCGAGGAAGGGGCGAACATCCTCCGCAGGTTGGCTAGTCATTTCTCTGCGAATCTAGATTCCGCACTTTCGACTGCGGTAGCGGAAGTGAGCCGCGTCGAGATGAAAGCCCGATGCTTAACTTCCGTAGGCACAGTCCTAAAGGATCAATGCGCGACCAACGAAACACAAAGGGAAATCGCAAAGATATATGATGAGGTCTTTGCTGACTGCGTCTGTTCGATCTACCTCGCTGGACAAGGTCTCGATCGACCGGCTCAACTCGTTCTCCGCCGCGTTTTGGAATTGGGGGTAGCAGCGGTTTACCTCTGGGATGTTCCCCATGAATATTGGGGCTGGAGGCAATACGATAAGGATTTGAGCTTTAGCGAAATGACTGAACATCTGTCCGCGCCTGCTTATCTTAGATATGTTGCCGCGATGAATGAAAGGGAAGACGCAATCCCGATCTTTGAAGTCACATTGGCCCGCAACGAATACCGAGCGCTAAGCAATACGGTTCACGGGAAGATCGCGACTTTCGAGACCGGCATCGCAGATCGGTTCCATCACTCGGACGAAGACTGGAAAACACATCTAGGTCGCGTTGAAGCTATTCAGAATCTTCTGCTCGACGCTGCTCGTGGCCGCTTCCCGATCGTTCGCAAGCAGTTGCCATTAGTTCAACCCCAACTCATTGCTTTAAAATAGTATATGGCTGCTCCACAGGCTGAAGATCTTCTACAGGCCGCTCGTTGCGAAGATCTGAATTACACGCAGATCAAAGAGCTCTCGGTGCTCGGGCAATTCGAGACGCACATCATTTCAACCTTAAAGCAGCCAGGCGCTCATCTCCTTGAGGGGGCCCGCGGCGTCGGAAAATCGATGCTTCTGCGTCTCGCGGAAATCGAGATGGACTCGGAGTTTGCAGCGCAGAAACGGCTTGGTGTCTACGTGTCCTTCAAAACCAGCACTGTCCTTGAGGGAGTCAAAGCGGGCGAGCGAGACGGCTTCCAACTTTGGGTAAACGCAAAAATACTTCAAGCGCTTCACGGGAAGCTTGAACAACTCGATCTAATTGGGAAGGGCGGTGAGGCCGACCCCTACCACCGCATCTTCGGCATTGCTTCGGTTGCCAAGACGCGAGTGTTCTTGGAGGAAAAACTGTTTCAGCTCCAGAAGCTCGCTTTCGCTACCGACAAACAGCAGGTGCTTACCGAGATTGGGGTAGAGTTTTTAGACCGTGTCCGGGATACCGGATTTCTCACCGAGATGGTTAAAAGCGTAATAGCTCAATTCAAGCTTGAGCGGATCGTCTTTCTCTTTGACGAAGCTGCTCATACGTTCATCCCGTCCCAACAAGAGATCTTCTTTGAGATTTTCAAACTGCTTCATGGGGGGACGATCGCGACTAAAGCCGCAGTCTATCCCTCGGTAACGTCGTATGGACGGAACTTTGAGGTTGGCCATGACGCCATCGTTCTATCCATGGATCGATTCGAACCTGGCCAGCACGGACGGGTCGCGAACAGGCAGCAATTCCGCGAGATCATCGACAAACGCATTCCTCCCAAGAGTGCGTTAAGGAAGACGATCTTCTCCAAAGGTGAACTCCTTGACCTATGTGTCGACCTATCTACTGGAAATCCACGAGCTTTCCTTCACCTCCTCAATCGCGCACTCGACAACGGGTTTTCAGAACGAGCGGTGACTCTAGCCGCTCAGGACTTCGTAGACAAAGAGTTACTCCCTTATCATCAGAACCTGGCGAAACGACTGCCTAAGTACTCGTCACATGTCCGAACCGGCCTTGACCTTTTGCGCGGCTATATCATACCGGAAATTCGATCCAAGAATCACCGCCAAACGAAAAGCGCGTATCAGTCTGCATTTTTTACGTTTCAACGAGACATCTCGCCCAACTTGCGCTTGGCAGTCGATTTGATGTGCTACTCTGGCGTTCTCATCAACAAGGGAACCGTAAAGATCGCAGATCGCCAAACTGGCATGCGATACATGATTCATCTTGCATTGCTTGCGACTGAAAAGGCGTTTTCCAATCCTAAGCTTAGCGAATCCATCGGAGCGATTAGCCTAACCGACTACCGTGAGTTTTCAGCGACTGATTCTCAGATCGAAACCTACCTTCGGACGTTAAAGGATTCGTCGGATCATTGCCCTTCATGTTCGGAGGTCTTGGCTCCAGACGCGAAATTCTGCAGTGCCTGCGGCGTTAAGGTGGAGACGAAGCCGATTATAACGGGTCTTCTTGAAGAAATGGTCGATGCTCTCTCGATTAGCGACGCCCTTAAAAACCGTGTTCGTCCGAAGTTCCCTCGCGTGGGTGATGTTGTTCAGGCTCGGAAGGAGGAGTTGATGACGATTCCTTACATCAAGGATGTTCGTTCACGGATGATCAAGAACGCAGCAGACGAATTTATATCGGGCTAGGGTGTCCTCCTCAAAATGAAGGAAACGCTCGCGATCGTCGAACAACTCAACGCCACCGGCGTCATCGGATCGTATGCGGTCGGTGGGGCCGTGGGCGCGGCATTTTACCTGGAGCCGGTTGCGACGCTGGATGTCGATATCTTCGTCCTGTTCGAGGCGGCGCCGTTAATCCTCACCCTGACGCCGATCTATGAAGCCTGTGCGAAGCTCGGCTATCTGGCGGAAGGCGATGCCATCCAGATCGAGGGCTGGCCGGTGCAGTTTCTCCCCGCCAGCCAGCCGCTGTTGGCCGAGGCCGTGCGCGAAGCGGTGACGCGCGAAGCCGACGGGCTGACCACGCGGGTCATGACCGCCGAGCACCTGATGGCCATCGCGCTCCAAACCGGACGCGCCAAGGATCACGCGCGGCTGGTCATGTTCGTCGAAGCCGGGATCGCCGACATGGATCGCCTGCGCGACATCCTCGCCCGCCACTCGCTGCTTGATGCGTGGGCGAAGTTCGAGAACCGTTTCCTCCAGCCGTGAATCCCGATCTTCAGCACATCATCCAATCCAAGGAAGCGGAACGCCGCCGCCTGCGCGCGCTGCCGTGGCTGGAAAAGCTAGAGATTCTCAACCGTTTGCGCGAGCGGCACCTTTCGCTTCAGCGGATGCAACCGCGGCGAGTTTCCCGATGATCTCCCGTTTCCTCGCCCTCTTTGTCCTTGTCGGTACCACCTTCGCGCAGGCGGCGACTCCGCCGACGGCTGCGGCGGTGGACGTGTGGCCGGAGGGGAAGATGCCGGGCAAGGGCGCGAATGCACCCGAGGCGGAGGTGCCGCGGAATGACGGCTTTCACCGCATCACCAATGTCAGCCGGCCCACGTTGACGCTATTTCCGGCGCTGCGGAAAGCGGGCGCGGCGGCGCCGCCGGCGATGATCGTCTGTCCCCGCGTCACACCCGCACTTTGACGACGATCTTCCGAACTTCGCAGGGGCCGTCGAGTTCGAGGCAGGGCGCGTGGGCGTCTTCGGGATAGAAAATCGTGAACTCGCCGGCTCGCAGCCTTAGTGGCGTCGCGTTGGCTGGCGCAGCGAAGAGGGCATAGTCTTTCTCGCTGTCATAGGCTTGCGTCTCGGCGAGGCCGGTGAGCGGCGTCCAGAGCAGCGTTTCCCGGCCGGATTGGAGAAACTGGATATCAACATAGTTCCGGTGCGCCTCAAACTTCGCTGCGGCGAGCGGCTTCGTCGTGTAGGCCTGCACGAGCGCGAAGCAGTCGTCGCTCGCGATGTCGTGGCGTCCGAGCGGCAGGTTGGCGGATAGGCTGCGGAGGAAGTCAAATGCCGCGCCGAATCGCGGTGAGAGCGAAGCGTAGCGGCTGCATTGGGCGAGGGTGCCGGCGATCATCGAGTGGGTTTTCTTGCTGGGTGATACGGGAAGCGCGGACAGGAGTTCTGACGACGTGGTCGGTGCAGCGCAAGCCGATGCAGCGATCAGGGCAATCGCATCAAAATCGCGAAAGCGGCGAGCTGCAGATTCCGGGTGGAGCACGCGACTCGCGTGCTGTCTGCGGCGACCCGCCGCAGACATTCGACGCATGGGTATCTGTGAGTGGTGTGCAGATTTGAACGCGCACAAATCTGGAAGTCCCGCGTGTTCGCGCATGCGTCACGCAGTGTTTCCGGCGGGTCGCCGGAAACTGCACGCGAGTCGCGTGCTCCACCCGGTAATTGCGACCGCTCGCCAGCGTGGATTTTTATGCGATCGACCGATGCGGCGATGTGTCGCGCATCCCGCAGGCGGCGGAAAGGCGGAGAAGGCATGCCTTTCGCGAACGACAAAAATCAGGTGCAAATCCGGTCCCTCGTGCAAATGATTCGGACATGAAAAAGGAACTCGCCCCCAAGCAGCGCGACGAGCTGCTCAAGACGCTGAAGGCCCGTTTTGAAAAGCACATGAACCGACATAAGGGCCTCGACTGGGCGAAGGTGCAGGTGCGGCTGGAGGCGAACCCGGCGAAGCTGTCGTCGCTGCATGAAATGGAGAAGACCGGCGGCGAGCCGGACGTGGTCGCGCAGGACAAGAAGACGGGCGAGGTGACTTTCTTCGATTGTTCCGAGCAGACGCCTGCCGGCCGCGTCAGCCTGTGCTACGACGATGCGGCGCTCGCATCGCGCAAGGAGAACAAGCCGAAGGGCAGCGCCGTGGGCATGGCCTCGGCCATGGGCATTGAGCTTCTCACGGAGGAAGAATATTTCGCGCTGCAGAAGCTGGGTGACTTTGATGCGAAGCGTTCGAGTTGGATAGCGACACCTGCGGATTTTCGCAAACAGGGCGGCGCTCTGTGGGGCGGACGCAGCTACGGGCGCGTCTTCATCGGGTGCAATGGCGCGGAGTCCTACTACGCCGCGCGGGCGTTCCGTGGATCGCTCAGGATCTGAGTCGGCTCGCCGTGGGGGATTTCGTGATCACGGTCCAGCAGGCGGATGGTTCTTGTGGCTGCGGGAAGCTTGGACGAAGAGTGACGGCATGGATCCATTTTTTAAGGAACTTGGATGCACGGTTTTGGAGCGGTGGAAGCGCGTGAACTTTTCGCTGGCGAAGTTCCCCGGAATCGCGCGCGCGGCGTTGGAGGAGCGGCCTCCGGCGGAGCATGTGGATCTCGCGGCGTTCATGCGCGAGTTCCTGCTGAATGATGAACAGCCTTTGCAGACGCATTCGGGCTTTGGGCAGCCGGAGCTCGTGGCTTACGAACACCCACGGTTTTATATCCAGATTTTGTTTTGGCTGGATGGGACGACGGCCATCCATCAGCACGAGTTCTCCGGCGCGTTCCATGTGATGCACGGGTCCAGCATCCACGCGGACTTCGAATTTGTGAATGCGCAGTCGGTGACGTCGCACTTCCGTGTGGGCGATGTGCGGATGAAGAAAATCGAACTGCTGGAGATGGGGCGCACCGTGCCGATCATCTCGGGCCGTCGAGACATTCACTCGCTGTTTCATCTGGATACGCCGTCGGTCACCGTGGTCGTGCGCACGCAGAATGATCCGGGGACGGGGCCGCAGTTCAACTACCTGCCGCCGCACATCGCGATGGACCCGGTCTTTGACGACGCGCTCGCGATGCGCCGCAAGCAGCTCCTCGACGTGCTGGAGCAGACCGGAGATTCCGCCTACCCGGCGCTCGTGTTGGAAATGGTCGCGGAGCTGGACTTCGAGCGCGGGTTTTTCATTTTGCAAAACTGCATGGGCCATTTGCAAAACTTCGACGAGTGGGATGCGGTGCTCGGGGCTTTCCAGAGAAAGCACGGCGCACTGGCGGCGGGCGTGCTGGCGACGCTGGAGGAATGCGTGCGTCGCGATGTCATCAAGGGGATGCGGGGGATGATCACGGAGCCTGAGCACCGGTTCTTCCTCGCGCTGCTGATGAATGTGCCGACGCGCGCCGATCTGCTCGCGCTGGTGGCGCAGCGGTTCCCGAAGAAATCCCCGGCAGAAACCGTCTTGCGTTGGGCTGCGGAGCTGACGGAGTTATCGGAATTCGGCATCGCGATCCTGGACGCGAATTTTCCCGAGACGCTGGAGATCGCGATCAAAAGGCAGCCGGAGATTTTCATGGCGGCACTGCGGCACTTCCTGGCAGGCGGAAAGAAAGTCCCCGCCGCATTGCGCGCCTTGTCGGCTGCGGAGGTGAAGCAATTGCGCGCCGTCTTCGCCGCATCGAGCCTGCGTGCGGTGGTCGTGTGAACGCCACGGGGACGGAACCGCGTGGAGTGAGGTAGCACCGACTGACTCCGTCTCATACCATCTTCCGAAAATATGCGGACGGAGAGCAGGACGCCGTGTCTAGCCTGCGGGCCGGAACTCCAGCCATGACCGACACCCCGCCCGAATTCGCCGAAGACGCCTGCCCATGCCTCGGGGATTCGGGCCGCCGGGAGGCGGGCGGGAAGGAGATTGCGATGCAAAAGTCCGAAGGCCGGGGCCGCGGGAGCAGCCGGTGGCAATTCGGGGAGAAGGGTGCGGAGGCATGAAGCCAATCGTCTTCCACGTCGAGGCGGCGGGAGAATTCCGCCCAGTCGAGTTGAGATTCGCCAATGAGTCAGAAGTCCGGCGCGTCCGTGGATGGCGAAAGACGACCCCGGCGACAGATGCGGGCGAGTTCGCCGCACTGGCCGCCAAACGCTGGTTCTACTACACCCGCGAAGGTGCGACCGTCGCCAGCATCGGAGAATTGCGCACTGCCATCCGGCGCAACGAACGTGCAGAGCTTGCCTTTCTCATCGTCGCGTCTGCCGAATGGGCCGCGCGATACAAGTTCCTCGCGCTTGCCTACTGCCGCCGCACTTGGTGCCACCATCTCGTCCTCGATTTTCTCGCCGTCCGCCCTGGGCTGACATTCAGGAACCAGCCGATTTCGGGCATCGGCAGCGGCGTCCTTGCCCGCCTCATGGATCTGGCTGACTCACTCGACATGGAGACAATGTGGGGCGAGGCCACCGCCAGTTCGGCGCCATTTTACGAGAAGGTGCTCCAAATCTGCCCGGTGCAGGACTTGTTCATCATTCACAGGGAGGCGATGCGTGGCGTCCGCAAATTCTACGTCGCGGATCAAAAAGCCCGCCTTGCCAGAATCAACGCGAAGAGGCATTCTGGCTGAGATGAAAACGAAGCTCACGCCGACGGAATGGATGGACGACATCCTCGAATACGAGCGCACGCACGAGATTGCCTTCGCCTCTCCCCGCGCCTTGCTGGAAGCCCGCATCATCGAAGCGATGGACAAAGCGCGCCGCCCTCGCCGTGCCAAACGGAAGGCTGCCGCTCCCCGCAAGCTCGCGTCCGCCTGACCTGCGGGCAGGAACTCCAGCCATGACCGACACCCCGCCCGAATTCGCCGAACACGTCCGCCAATGCGCCGGGGATTCGGGCCGCCGGGAGGCGGGCGGGAAGGAGCTTGCGCAGCAAAAGGCCGAAGGCCAGGGCTGCGGGAGCAGCCGATGCCCATTCGTGGAAAAAGGTGCGGGGATTTAGTCTCGGACAAATGATGCTTACGATACCGCACTGCAAAGAAAGCCTGAGCCGGGCGTACGTGACTGCTGTGGTGGGGCGCTCGCGGAACAACCTGCTATGGGGACGCGAGTATGACTACGGAGTGGACGGATCTGTCCGCCTTCTCGAGCAGCGAGGAACACGAATTCGTGAAACCGGTTTGGGTTTTGATTTCCAAAGCAAATCAACAACTGATTGGCAGCTTGATGGGACAGAAGTCGTGTACGATCTTGAAGCCGACGCCTACAACGACTTGGTGGAACGTGCAGGATCAGGAGGCACGCCTTTTCTCCTCGTTTTGCTCTGCCTCCCAAAAGACGAAACAGGTTGGCTGGGCGTTACTGCTGATTATCTACTTCTCCAGAAGTGCGCTTACTGGTCAAAACTGGATGGGGCGCTGACTGACAACAAAGCAACACGACGAATTCGCATCCCGACTTCAAACGTGTTCACTCCAAGTGCCGTCGTCGGCATTCTGCGCGACATTAAAACTGGAGCAATGCTGCCATGAATGCCCTCCAGTCATCGCCGTCGGTTCTTCAAAACCTCCGGAGATATCTAATTTCTCGTGGCTGGATAAAGATTGAGCATCCGAATACGCGGATCGAATTGCTCCAAACGCAGCCAGACAGCACGGGTGACTACGCGTCTGTTTCCATTCCCAGCTCCCCTGACCTTCGCGACGCAACTAGTCTGATCAATGAAGCGGTTCAATTGATTGCGAGTTTCGAGAACTCGCCACCGGAAAGGGTCATCGACTATGTTTTGAGGTGGGACCGAGACATTTTGCGTTCGCGGTTTTTCAAAATGGTTGGCCATGAAGACTCCCTGCCTCTTGGGATTGCTGCGGATGCCATCACTGGACTGAAAGAGTTCATCGGTTACGCCGCTTATACGCACAGCAACCCTCGGCCGTTTTTTGATAAGACTGGATCCATTAGTGGAGTGTTTGCCGATCACTGCCTATTTGGGCACACGTTCAAAGGCAGCTTTGGGTTAACGGTAGAATGCCCCGTTGTGGTCACCCCTGTGCTGCTGATGGATGGCAATGAGCCGATTGTTCCTACGGAGCGTCAGGTCTTCGAGCGTGTGGCAAACGGACTAGTTACTTTGCGGGAATCGATAGCAATAGATTCGATTGATCCGTTGCTCGCGGGTTACGTCACGGGATTTAGTGCAAACATGTGCAGGAAGTTGGCCGAAATCTACGAAAGCGCTGACGGTCGGCGTATCGAGTATGACATCTCATGGAGTCCACAGCTTCGCAGTGCATGTGAGCAGCATTGGAGGCCGATAGTGTTTGATGGAAACGCATATGAGTTCGCTAGAATTGCTGCTGGTGAGTTGGAAAGGGCAGAAACTTTCCCTGATTCATTAGTTCAAGGGCGAATCGTGGTTTTGAAATCTGAAATGCCCCCGGGTTTGGACGAACAAGCGGAATTCGAGCATGTTATTACAATGTTTTGGGAGCGCGAACGGGGGCAAACCGTAAAAATCCGCGTGTTTCTGTCTCCTGATCAGTACAAAGCTGCGTGCGATGCACACAAAGACGGCAGGGCAATTCGAGTTTTTGGTATTCCTGAAAAGGCCGGTAAGTTTTGGACTTTGACAAATGCGCATGATTTCACGGTCTTGCTGACATAACTCAATCCATCCTAACCCACCATGCACCCCCGCCTCCTCGCCCTCGCCTGCCTCGTCACCGCCACCACCTTCGCCGCGGATGCGCCGAAGCTTCCTTCGATTGCCGCTTCAGGAAATGAGAAGAGTGAGCGGCATACTTCGTTTCCCGCACAGCCGATTGCGCAGAAGAAGGAGCTGCTGTTTGCGGATGACTTCGAGAAGGCGGAGCTGGGGAGTGCTTGGAAGATCGTGGTGCCGACTTTTTCCATCGAGAAGGGCGCGCTGAAGGGGACGCAGATGCGGTTCGATGCTCCGGCGGTGGAGGCGCGAACGCCGGCTTCACTGTGAGCCTCGTTCAAATCCGCGAAGACATCCGGTCGGCGGACATCCAGGTCTTGCGGCGCGGGATTGATGCGCTCCTTCGCCTTGCACAGAAGGACCCGGGCGTTCGCGAGGAGGCGGGGGCTGTCTTTCGGGAATTTGCGGCGGAGGCGACGGACCCCATCATCGCCATTGACTCGGCCAAGGGCATCCGGCTCCTCGAAGGTGAGGACG
>Ga0209086_10004633_pt1 | contig 10141 bp, 8 predicted proteins | sample M_130207_XF_Meta_FD_187312 | JGI IMG/M metagenome (GOLD analysis project Ga0209086, IMG submission 187312) | Freshwater microbial communities from Lake Montjoie, Canada to study carbon cycling - M_130207_XF_MetaG (SPAdes) (version 2) | ecosystem: Environmental > Aquatic > Freshwater > Lake...
GCGTCTGCGTTGCAGACCACATCTTGACTGGTCATTCCTAAATGAATGAAACCTTGCGCGGCGGGAGCTGATTCGCCAAAAGCGTGCACGTGCGCCATGACATCATGGCGAAGTCGCTTCTCATGTTTAGCCACCGCGGCGAAATCAGTTGTGTTGATATTTGCGCGCATGCCATCAATGGCGGCTTGCGGAATGTTCACGCCAAGTTCTTGTTGCGCTTGCGCCACGGCCAGCCACACGCCGCGCCACAATTGCGCGCGCCGAGAATCAGACCAAAGTTGCTGCATTTCTGTAGAGGCGAATCGTGTGGAGAGCGCGCTCTGCCACACATCATTTGAATCCGATTGTGTGGTAGTGGAAGTCACAAAGGGATCGTATCGGACGGCTTTGGCTTTTGACCGACGCGTGATTCCGTGCCTGAAATAAGGCGTTTTATGTTGGCGCGGTGCGTGATGAACACCAACGCGGCAATAAGCGCGCAGGCCACGACCGCTGGAAACGGCGTGCCTGTGCTTGTTTCAAGCGGCGCGGAACTTTGTGTGGTTGTGCCCCATGGAAGAATCAAGATGGCGCTGATAGGCAGGGTGGATGCGGCGATCAAACTTGAAAGGCTGACGATGCGTGAAAGTTTCATGCACGCGATCCACACGGCCAGCGCGATGAGCATTGGAAATGTGAGCACCGGCCACATTGCAACCAACGCGCCGAAGCCCGTGGCAACTCCTTTGCCGCCTTTGAATTTCAGCCACGGCGAAAAAATATGTCCCGCGATTGCGGCGATCGCGATGACAATCCACACGATCAACGCGGTGGGCGAAATGGTGTTGACTTGGCGACCAAGCACGCCGTTGATTTGTCCGATGATCAACACGGGCAATGCGCCTTTGAGCGCGTCAAGAGCGAAGCAGGTGAAGCCCCACTTGCGACCTAGCGCGCGTCCAACATTAGTTGCGCCGACATTGCCGCTTCCAACTGTGCGCAGGTCCACGCCTTTTGATTTGGCAATCAACACGCCAAATGGAATGCTGCCGCACAAGAAAGCGGCGACAACTTCAATAATGACTTGCAAATTAATTTGTGTATTCATTTGCATGGCGAAGAATTCCATTGCTAAAAGAGTAGTGATTTGTGCAGTGATTGTGTGCGCTTTCGCGCGATGCGTGACAGAGAAAAGCGCCTATTCCTGCGTTGGCTGAACGAAATGCGAGACTTAACGAAGTTTGGCGTTGAGCAATTGCGTAGCGGCGTGCATGACATCGCCAACGGAAATGCGGTCCACGCGCGCGATTTTTGCGACGTGATTCGCGATCACTTCCTTGGGAAGAAATGGATCAGCAATCAACAGCCATTCGCGTGGCGCATGAGTGGTGTTTGTGTTGTGCGGCTCATGTAGTGTTGTGAAGCGATGATCAGTTGGACCGAATAGCGAAACACATGGCGTGTTAAACCCGGCTGCAATGTGGCGCGGACCCGTGTCGTTGGTGATCAGCAAATCGGCTTGCGCAATGGCGCCTTTGAGTCCATCCAGTGTGACGCCTCGTTCAATAAGCGAAATGGCGGCGCCTTGGCTCGCGGAAACGATTGCATCAACAACATCGGATTCACTTTCCGAACCAGTGACCGCGACGCCGGCGCCACATTTTTCACGAAGCGCAATGGCGAGAGCGGCAAAATTTTCCGCGGGCCAACGCTTATCAAGTCGGTTCGCGCCTGGATTTAAAATCACGCGCGGCATTGGTAAACCATCAAGCAAGCGAAAGCCCGTGGCCAGTTCTTCCGTGGTGCAGTGCAATTGCACCGTGCGATCCGTGATGGTGGTTCCAAGTGCCAACTCCGTGAGATCACAATAATTATCCACGCTGCTCAACGGCGTTGTCATGAACGGCGGAGTTGCGGGATGTGAAAGAAACCAGCCGCGATTTTGACGATTCCAACCAATGCGGGTGCGCGCGCCGCTGGCATACGCAATCAACGCGCTGCGCATGCTGTTTGGAAAGAGCAGCATGGCGTCTGCACGGATGGCGCGGATTGGTTTGAGATTGCTGAAGGGACCAAGCCATCCGCGCATGCGATGTTCAACACATTCGTCAAAGACTGGCAAGCCCGAAAGAATGGTGCGCAAGCCAGTGCGGCCAAGCAGCGTGATATGAGTGTTGGGCAAATTCTTGCGCAACGCACGCAGCGCCGGAGTGGCCATGACCGTGTCGCCAATCCATGAAGGAAGAATCACGCACAGTCGTTGGCAATTGTGCAGGGGAGATTTCATTTTTAGAAAGAACCCCATGGGCTTTCAGGCGCGCGATGAGAGCGCCACCATCGTTCGGTGTCTCGTCGAAGTTCGGTGGCGAATCCCAGTGCAATCACTTCGCCTCCTTCAACCGTGGCGGTCACACTGTTGGTGTGGAATTCCAGTTGCAGAAGTTGTATACCAGTTCGTTGCGCAAGCGCGTGCGCCATGGACTTGATGGTTTCTTTAAACACAGCGTCGGACAAAATATCAGATCGACGCGCGTGCAGCGTGACCGATCCAACCGCTGCGGCATCAATGACTGGTGTGGTGATTCGCCGCGCGGCGTGAAGCAAATCCTTCTCCACAAAGTCGCCAACGCTTGCGGCGGCCTGTTCGCGGTCGCTTGAAATTAAAATGGTGCGGCATTGCGCCGCCGCGCCCGCTACTACATCGCGTTCTTGATCGCCAATCATCCAGCTTTTTTCCAGATCAATGGCGTGGGCTAATGCGGCCGCGAACAACATTCCGGGCGCGGGTTTTCGCCATTCATGTTCGCGACGATAGTTTTCCACCGTTCCTTGCGGATGAAAAGGACAGTAATAATATTCGGTGATGACTGTGGGCGTGGCTACTTCCGCGCGCAGCATTTGCTCAAGACGCGCGTGTGTTTGAAGGACCGCCTCTTCGTTGTATTTGCCGCGCGCCACTCCGCCTTGATTGGTGACCACGAACAACATGAAGTTGTGTTTGAGCAGAAGTTGTAGCGCCTGCGCAACGCCAGGAAGAATTTTGAGTTGATCTGGATCGCCCAAGTCGCCAGCGTTGTCAATGAGCGTTCCGTCGCGGTCAAGAAAGACCGCCGGCCGCAAAGCGGATTGGCGATCAGGGGAGCTCACACTACGACCGCCGGTTTTGATTTGGAGAAATGCAAATGCGGAACTGTGTCGCCAAAACATGTCCCCATGGCGCGACCCGCGGAGATCAATCCGTGATCAATTGGAATCAATCGTTGTTTGCCCGCGGCGTGCAGCAAGTCGACATCGGAGAAAATATTATTTTCGCGCACCACCATGCGATTTTGCCCACCAGCCATCAGCGTAAGAATGGCGTGATAGCCAAAGTGCGTGGCCAAAATTCGATCGGCCGCGATGGGCGGACCGCCGCGTTGAATGTGACCAAGCACCGTGGTGCGAGTCTCCACATTGCAAGCTTTTTCAATGTTTTTAGCCACAAATGCGCCAATGCCGCCAAGACGAATTGGGTCGGGACTTGTGGGGTCAATGCGCGCCACAATTTGCTCGCCGGATTTTTGTTTGGCGCCCTCGGCCACCACAACAATGGCGAAGCCTGGACCTTTGCTCATGCGGTCATTCACGAACGTAAAAATGGGATTGAAGTCAAACGGAATTTCCGGAATCAGAATCACATCGCTGCCACTGGCCACGCCGGCGGTCAGCGCGATCCAGCCCGCGTTGCGTCCCATGAGTTCACACACCATCACGCGGTGGTGGCTGTCGGCGGTGGAGTGCAAGCGATCAAGCGCGTCGGTGGCCGTGGCGACCGCGGTGAGAAAACCAAAACTAATTTCAGTTCCAACAATATCGTTGTCGATTGTTTTTGGAACGCCAATAATGTTCAAGCCCTTGGCCACAAGATGACTCGCGGCGCTCATGGTTCCATCGCCACCAATCACAATGATGGCGTCCAGCCGATGTCGCTTGGCGGTTTCCACGCAGCGCAGGGTCATGTCGCGAAAAATTGGAGCGCCATGTTCGTCATTGCCAACGTGGTACTTGCTTGGGTTGCAGCGATTGTTGCTGCCCAAAATTGTTCCGCCACGCACCAGGATTCCAGCGACGTCGCGTGAAGTCAGCGGTCGAACGCGGTCATCGATCAAGCCCTGAAAACCATCTTCAATTCCCACGACTTCAATGCCGTATTGCAAAATGGCGGTCTTGGTTACTGCGCGAATCACGGCGTTCAGGCCGGGGCAATCGCCACCACCCGTGAGTACGCCAATGCGACGAATATTTTTTGGAGGTGTCATGGAAAGGGTGATGATCGTAACGATCTTTCGCCAACCTGCCATGCGCTGCGATCTTTTATATCAGCGGTACCATTCTTTCAATGACACAAGAAAAAACTCCAGCGAATCAAGGCGACTCTGGCGGCGTTGAGGAAATTCATCCATCGGTGCTTGAAGCATCCCGTCGCGCCAAGTTGGATCGCTATAGAAACGAGATGGGAGTGGATCCATTTGGTGGACGAGTGTTTGGTTTGGTGTCGCTTGCCGCGGCGCGCGCCGGGTTCAATGTGGAAGCGCAAACTCAGCATGAGCTTGACAGCGCAAAAGCGAAGGCCGATCCCGCGTTTCAAGTCGTCGACACACGCCCGCGCATGAAAGTCGCTGGCCGCGTTGTGCAGTACCGCGATCTTGGAAAAATTATTTTCTTATGGCTGCGCGACCACTCTGGCGATTTACAAATTTCAATGAGCAAGTCCGCGGCGGATGCGAAGTCTTTTGAAATCGCCAAGGCGCTTGATTACGGCGACATTGTGTGCGCGGAAGGTCCGATCGGCCGCACGCAGAAGGGTGAGATTTGCATTTGGGCTAAAGATGTTTCGCTGCAATGCAAAAGTTTGGCGCCTCCGCCAGGCAAATGGCATGGCTTGGAAGACGCTGAAATTCGCTATCGAAAGCGCTATTTGGACATGTGGGCCACGCCGCGCACCATGCAAGTTTTTCAAATGCGCAGCCGCATTGTGGCCATGGCTCGCGGGTTCATGCAGCAGCGTGGATTTCTGGAGGTGGAGACTCCCATGATGCAGCCGCTCGCTGGCGGCGCCGCGGCGCGTCCATTTGTGACAACGCATAACGCGCTTGGCATGAATTTATTTTTGCGCGTCGCGCCCGAGTTGTATCTCAAGCGCTTGATCACCGGTGGAATGCCGCGCGTGTTTGAAATCAATCGCAACTTCCGCAACGAAGGTGTTGATCGCAGCCATAATCCAGAGTTCACCGCAATGGAGGCGTATGAAGCCTTTGGCGATTACACAAGCATTATGGATCTCACGGAAGCGCTGGTGCATGAGTGCGCCACGCAAGTAGCGAAGGAGCAAGCAGATGTTCCGACGGGCCCCGTGCTTGCGTTTGGTGAATTCAAAGTGAATTACGCAATGCCGTTTCGTCGCGTCACCTTCGCGGAATTGTTCAAGCAAGGTTCGGGTCTCGACATCTTTGATGAAAAATCTGTTTTGCAAGAGGCGCAGTCGCGCCATATTCCAAACGCCGCCACGATTGACCATTGGCTGCGCGTGGAAAAACTTTTCGAACTTCTGGCGGAGCCAAAGATTGATCCTTGCACGCCAACTTTTGTCACGGATTGGCCAAGCGCCGTCAGTCCATTGACGCGTCCGCGCGCCGATGATCCGCGCTTGTGTGAACGCGGTGATTTGTTCATAGGCGGCATGGAAATGGGCCCGCATTACAGCGAGTTGAACGACCCCGATGTGCAGCGCGCCAAATTCACGGAGCAACTCAAGGGTGTCAACGATGAGGAAACTACCTTCCGCACGCTTGATGAGGATTTTCTTGAGTCGCTGAAAGTGGGCATGCCACCGACGGGTGGAATGGGACTCGGCATTGATCGCCTGGTCATGTTGCTCACCAATAGTGAAAGTATTCGCGATGTGATTCTCTTTCCGTTGATGAAGTCAGAGTGATGTCGCGACTCACCGCGTTCATTGGATGCATTGGCGCGGCGGGATTTCTTTTGTGCATTGGCGCGGCACGGCACACGCAAAATGCTGACGTGCCGCAAACGCAAACGTCCGCGCACTCTGAGATAACAAGCACCGCGGCGTCGTCGCAAGCTGTCGACAGAACGCATTGGTACATCATCACGCTGAACAATGTGCCAACGGGTTGGACGCGATTGCAGACCAAGACAATTCCAGAAGGCTTTCGCACTGAAACGCAAACGCGTTTGCGCATGGCGCGCGAGAAGCAAATTCTGAGCATGACTTCCACGTCATGGATTGAAGAAGACGCGGCGGGGCGGCCACTTCGCGGCGGGCAAACGCAGGCTGGTGGCGGCATGTCGGTGCGTGTCGCGTGGGAGTTTGTGGCGGATGGAATTCGCGAGCGCCGCACGCAAGGCGCAACGGTAAAAGAGCGTATTTTGCCCGCAATTGATAGGGAAGCGCTGGCACCCATGGCCGCGTTGCGCGCAGGTCAGGCCGCAATGGCCGCGGGCAAATCTAATTTCACATTGTTGATTATTGATCCTTCGCAAGGATTGCAGACGCAATTCAACCGCTGGGACAAAATAGATGACAGCGCCGCAGTGATCGATGGAAAATCCGTCGCATGCACGCGTTGGCGCACGTCGGGTCCAATGATCGCAAAGGGCAGCGAGGAGTGGATCAACGCAGCGGGTGAAACTGTGCTCAGTCAAACACCAACAGGTTTAGGCGTTTTGAAAAATGTGATGTGCGATGAATCCACAGCGCTGGCCGCGCTTGATGAAGCCAAGCCGCCAGTTGAAGTGATGGTGGCGAGTTTTGTGAAAGTGGATCATGCGTTGAGCGATGTCTCGACCAAGCGAGCGCTCACGCTTTTGGTGAAGGCCAAGAAGCCGCCAATCATGCCGCCGCCGCAAGAGGGGTTTCAACGTGTCACGCACAATCCAGATGGATCGTTCACGGTAACGATCGACCTTGATAGACCAGCGGATCCATCTCTTGCAAGCGTGGCCACCGACGCGGTATTCATGGAATCGTCGCCCATGATTGATTGGAATGATCCCGCGGTCATTGCGCTGAAAGACAAAGCGGTTGAGCAATGGAAATCGCAATTGAAATCCAAGAACAAGACCACGATTCTTGATAAGAACGACCCTGATTTTGCGGCCAATACATTGCTGAAAGCCAAGGTATTTCGCAGCGTTGTGGCCAACCACATTACGAATCAAAACTTAGGCAGCGCGTTCGCCAGCGCCAGTGAAACCGCGCAAAATAAATCGGGTGATTGCACCGAGTATGCGGTGTTGCTTGCCGCGCTCTTGCGCGCCGATGGAATTCCTAGCCGAGTGGCCGCAGGTTTGGTGTGGGCTGAATATTTCGCTGGCGAAAAAAATGTGTTCGCCTGGCATTTATGGACGCAGGCTTTCATTGACGGTCGATGGATTGATTTGGACTCCACGCTTCTAGCCGGCGGAGAATCATTTCATGTTGGACACGTGTTGCTTGCTGTCACACCGCTCACCGATGCGGCTGGTGATCCTGCGTGGAGCAGCCTTCTCACGTCCATGGGAAATCTTTCCATCGAGGTAAGCGGTGGACCGAATAAATAATTCTCCAACTCTTCCGCCGCGTGATCCTTTGGGATTCAAAGGAACATTTGGAAAAGTGTGCGTGGTTGGTGGATCTTGCGGCGATCACCCAATGATTGGCGCGCCCGCTTTGGCTGCCCGCGCAGCGCTTCGCAGTGGTTGTGGTTTATGCACGGTCGCAGTCCCCGCGCCCATTTTGCCCGCGGTGCTTTCAATTATTCCCGCCGCCACAGGCGTGGCGTTGCCCATGGATGCGAACCAACATGTGTTCGCCGCAGGTTGCGCGCAAGTGATTGATGAAGCGCTTGTAAACGCCGACGCGTTGGTTGTTGGTCCAGGATTTGGGCGCGATCAACCGCAACAACAAATTGTTATTCGTTTGGCAAACGCCTTCACAAAGCCGTTGATTCTGGACGCCGACGCGTTGCGCGCGCTGGCGCACACGCCGGATTTTGCGCGTGACTTAAAAGCGCCAATCATTATGACTCCGCATCCCGGCGAGTTCACCGCGCTGGCCGAGGCACTTGAACTTGATCTTGATCCTGTGACTGAGTCAACGCGTGAGGTTGCTGTGCTTACGTTGGCGGCGCGACTTGGTTGCATAGTTGTGTTGAAGGGCGCGCACACGCAAGTCAGTGATGGTGTTCGTGTGTGGCGCAGCGAGTTTGCCGAGGCCTCGCTGGCCATTGGCGGTAGTGGGGATGTCTTGTCTGGAATCACAGGATCATTCGCGGCGCAGTTTGTCCGGAAAAATTCCGCCAACACGCTTGATCTATTTCAAGTGGCGTGCCTTGCTGTTCAAGTTCACGCGCTGACCGCGGTTGCTTGGTCGCGCGCGCATGGGCATGCGGGACTTTTGCCAGAGGAACTCGCCGATGGAATTCCCGCCATCATGGCCGATCTTCGTGGCGAGTTGCGCTAAGCACGCGTTGCGTCGACAACTCTTTTTCATGGTTACACTCGCGTGATGACCAACCAAGAGCATATTGCGATTAAGGATTTCATACCAAATTCACACATCAGTGGAATTTATGGTCTGGTCAATCCTCAGGTTGGCACCACGCGCGCGGGCAAACCTTTTTTCAAGGCGCTCATTCGCGATGCGTCCGGCGAGGCGGCGTTGCGCGTTTGGATTTTTGACGAAGCGCGCCTTGGCGAGACCATTCGCACTGGCTTTGTGCATATCACCGGGCAAACGCAAAGTTACAACGGGCAAATGCAAGTCATCGCGGACGTGATTCGCGCCGAGGACGTTTCAACCGAGCAACTGAAAAAACTTTTGCCGGCCACTACGCGCGACATTGACGCGATGATGAAAGAGGTTGAGCGATTGCTTCACACCCTGAAGCATCCAGGCATGCGCGCATTGGCCGAGCAGTACCTTTCCAACGAGCACATCACGCAACATTTCCGCCGTGCGCCGGCCGCTGTCAGCGTGCATCACGCGTACATCGGCGGCTTGCTTGAGCACACGCTGCAACTCATGTTGCTTGCAGATGTCATGTTGCCGCTGTATCCCGGCTTGAACCGCGACCTTGTCTTGCTTGGTTTGTTTCTGCATGATTTGGGCAAGACAGTCGAGTTGGAATGGGAGCGCGGTTTCGCCTACACCACCGACGGCAATTTGGTTGGACATGTTGTGCGCGGCGCGATTTGGCTTCAAACTATGGCCGCGGCGTCCGCAAAGAAATCACAAATTCCGCCTGATGCGCTGCGGGTTCTTCTGCACATTGTCATCAGTCATCACGGAACGTTGGAGCACGGCGCCGCGAAATTGCCAAGCACGCCGGAAGCCATGTTCGTTGCCATGCTTGACAACCTTGACGCCAAAACAACTTCCACACTTGTGGCCGCGGCGCGTGATCGCGCTGATGTGAACGAGCCCGGTCATGAATTCAGCGACAAAGTGTGGTCGCTGGATGTTCGTGTGTTTCGTCCTGATCCACTATGTGTGCCAGAGCCCGTTACCGCCGCGACTCAAGCGGAGTGAGTTTTATTTTCAAATGTGAAATGTGCGCGGTATGAATGCTTTTGGATATATCCATTTATGCATTTGAATAACAGCATGTTGTAAATACACGATTCACACTGAGCGAGCAGTAGAGCGTGCTTTGTCAGCAAGTCGCGTGTGCAACGCCTGCAGTGCTGCTGGTGGATGCAGCGATATGCACCATGATCGACGCATGGCCACATCCAGTGATTGCCGCGCTTGAATTTTTCCACGTGCAACGTCTTGAAGTTGCGTGAGCGCGCCCGCAAGTTCGCCGCGGCGTTGGTGGCGGTCCGCGATCAGTTCTTGAAAAAGTTTTTTGCGCTGCGGACTGCGCCGCGGAAGCGCGGCGATGGTGTTTAGAAAATGTTTTCGCCGCGCGCTTGGACCTGTTTGCGTGCTGGCGGCGAGATCAGGGTCGCACCACGCGCTTCGAAACGCGTTGGGTTGATGTTGGGCAAGCATCGCATGATCGTGCTTGATTTCAAGCGGTAAACGCAGCGTTGCGCTGACCACATCAAAGCTTGGTGGTTGCCAGCCAAGCCATCGTAAAATCCAATCGTTTGACACTTCTTCATAAATTTTTCC
>Ga0209086_10004634_pt1 | contig 10140 bp, 7 predicted proteins | sample M_130207_XF_Meta_FD_187312 | JGI IMG/M metagenome (GOLD analysis project Ga0209086, IMG submission 187312) | Freshwater microbial communities from Lake Montjoie, Canada to study carbon cycling - M_130207_XF_MetaG (SPAdes) (version 2) | ecosystem: Environmental > Aquatic > Freshwater > Lake...
CGATCACGGCATTGTTCATCGCACAGGCGGCGGGGATGTCACTCGGCCTCGGCCAACAGATCACGATCCTGCTGGCCGCGCTGACGGGAAGCATGGGGATCGCGGGAATCCCCAACTCGGGCCTCATCATCTTGGCCCTCGTCCTGAAGGCCGCTCAGCTTCCCGACGACATCGTGCAACTGGCCCTCCCCATCGTCTACAGCATCGACTTCATCAACGCCCGCCTCAGATCAGCCGTCAACGTCATGGGCGATATGCAAGTCGCAATCCTGCTCGACGCGGGCGCGGAGTTGTCTGACTGAGGATTTGCGGTTTCACTACATCGAGAACGCGGACTGACAACGAACACCGACACGATTTAACATCGGGGCCATTTCCACAAAGGCGACTTCCAATGACTCTCTTCAATCTCCGACTTTTTGCACCCACGGTGATCACAGTGGCGGCGACACTTCAGTCGTTCGCCGCCGACACGCTCGTCGTCCTGCCGCGCGAGATCACGTTGACCGGGCCGGAGGCTCGGCAGGCGTTGCTGGTGGAGATGGCTGAGGAGTCACCCACGGCGGGGTTGCTGGTGACGGGGCCGGTGCGGGAGGGAGTTGTCTTTCAGACGGAGAACGAAGCGGTCGCGAAGGTCGTTGACGGGCGGGTCGTTCCGGTCGGGAATGGTTCGACGACGATCAAGGTTTCTGCTGGCGGGCAGGTCGCGACAGCGAAGGTGACGGTCGAAATGTTTGAGGTCGCTCATCAGTGGTCGTTCCGGAATCACGTGCAGTCGGTGTTGTCGAAGACCGGCTGCAATGGCGGGGCGTGTCATGGGGCGGCGGCCGGGAAAAGCGGCTTCAAGCTGTCGCTGCGAGGCTACGATCCCGAAGCCGACTTCTTCGCAATCACGCGGCAAGCGCGTGGACGGCGCGTGGTTCCTCATGATCCGGGCCGAAGTCTGGTGCTGACCAAGCCGACAGGAGCGATCCCGCACAAAGGGGGCATCCGCTTCGCCGAGGACTCGCCCGAGTACCGCGTTGTTTCCGAGTGGATCGCGCAAGGACAGGTCTCACCGGCAGCGGACGATGCGCGGATCAACCGGCTCGAAATCCTGCCGGCCTCGTCGCGACTGAAGGCGGGGGTCGAGCAACCGATGGTCGTGCGTGCCCACTTTAGCGACGGGCGTGTCGAAGACGTGACGCGCTGGGCCAAGTACACGTCCACGAACGCGACGGTCTGTTCGGTCGATGACAAGGGCGTCGTGAAGGTCTCAGGGAGCGGTGAGGGTGCCATCGTCGCGTGGTATCTCGCGCAGAACACGACCGCGATTGTGACCGTGCCGTACTCGCAGCCCCTCGCGCCCGAGACGTTTACCCAGGCGAAGCGGGCCAACTTCATTGATGTTCTCGTGCTGGAGAAGCTCGCCGCGCTGAACATGGCTCCGTCGCCCAAGTCGGACGACAGCGAGTTCCTGCGTCGAGTCTTCCTCGACACGATCGGCCTCTTGCCGACAGTAGACGAAGCCAAAGCCTTTCTCGCCGATGCCGATCCCGAAAAGCGGATGAAACTGGTCGAACAGCTTCTCTCGCGGCCCGAGTTCGTCGATTACTGGGCCTATCAGTGGAGCGACGTGCTGCTGCTCTCGGGGAGTCGGCTGCGGCCCGAGGCGATCAAGTCGTACTATAAATGGATTCGAGACCGCGTCGCCGAGAACACGCCGTGGGACGAGTTCGCTCGCGGCGTGATCCTTGCCAAGGGAAGCACGATCGAAAACGGAGCGGCCAATTTCTACGCCCTCCATCAAGACCCGCAAGACATGGTCGAGACGACTTCGATGGCGTTTCTCGGCATGTCGATCCAGTGCGCTCACTGCCACGATCACCCGAACGAGAAATGGACGAACGACGATTACTACGGCATGGTCAGCCTGTTCGCTCGCGTGCGAGGCAAAGGTTGGGGAGGCGACTTCCGCAGCGGAGACGGCAACCGCACGATTTTTTTGGCTGATCGAGGTGAAGTCCTTCAACCACGAACAGCCAGACCTCAACCGCCAAAGCCGCTCGACGGCGATGCAATCTCGTTCGACGACCCCGCCGACCGCCGCGAGCACTTGGTGAAATGGCTCACCGCGCCGCAGAACCCGTACTTCGCGAAGGCCATCGTCAATCGAGTCTGGGCCAACTACTTCGGCCGCGGTCTAGTTGAGGCGGTCGATGACATCCGCCTCACCAACCCCGCCAGCAACGACAAGCTGCTCGTTCGCCTGGCAGAAGAACTCGTGCGGAACAAGTACGACCTCAAGAGCCTGATGCGAACCATCGTGCAGTCGGAAACGTACCAACGGTCGCACGCCGTCCTCAAAGAAAACGAAGCCGATCAACGTTTTCTGGCTCGCAGTTATCCCAGACGCTTGAAGGCGGAAGTCCTGCTCGACGCTCTGTCCCAAGCGACCGCATCCCCGACCGTCTTCAAGGACCAACCCGCCGGCACGCGAGCCATCCAGCTCCCCGATGCCAACGTCGCCAGCTACTTCCTCGACACCTTCGGCCGCCCCGAGCGAATCCTCACCTGCACCTGTGAACGCTCGGACGAACCGAGCATGACGCAAGTCCTCCACCTCACCAACGGCAAGACAATCCAAGAGAAACTGGAAGCGAAAGACAACCGCATCACCAAGTTCCTCGACGCCAAAACCCCCGACGCGGAAATCATCGAAACGATCTTCCTCTCGACCCTCTCCCGCCTCCCCACCGACAGCGAGAGACAACGCCTCGCGACACTCCTCACCGAAACCCCGGAAGCAGAAAAACGCCAATCGCTAGAAGACCTCTTCTGGAGCGTCTTCACCTCGAAAGAGTTCTTGTTCCAGCACTGAAACCAAGTAGGGTGCGTTGAGTCTTCGAAACGCACCGTGCTCACATCACCAGACAGACCGGTGCGTTTCGAAGACTCAACGCACCCTACTTGCCCGCTCTCAAACAGGGTTCTGATTCATGCCCGACTATCGGCGATACTTCGTCTCGGGGGGAACATACTTCTTCACGGTGGTCACTGATCGCCGGCGACCATTTCTGGTGGAAGAGCCCGCACGAAAATGTCTTGGAGACGCGATTCGAAAAATTTAACGCGACTGGCCGTTTGAAATGCCTGCGATCGTTTTGCTTCCAGACCACCTCCACACCATTTGGTGTTTGCCCCCCGGAGACGCCGATTACGAAACGCGGTGGCGGTTGATCAAAAGCACGTTCACGCGAACGTATCTCGCAGCCGGTGGCCAAGAAGCCCGTAGATCGAGTTCAAGAGTTGCTCGAAAAGAGCGTGGGTTGTGGCAACGTCGCTTTTGGGAGCACACCATCAGAGATGAACACGACTTTGAACGGCACTTCGACTACATCCATTACAATCCCGTGAAACATAGACATGCCAAGTCACCTATCGAGTGGCCGCATTCGTCCTTCCATCGCTGGGTCGAATCCGGCGTCTATGACCGCCAATGGGGCCGAAGCGAAATGAAGTTCGACGACCTGTCAAATTCGGCAATGGAATGAAGAAGAAATCGTAGGGTGCGTTGAGTCCTCGAAACGCACCGGAATCGTTTCGCTCGTCACGATCATGGTGCTTGGCTACGAGACCGAATGGCGACCGCGAAGACTTCACGCACGCTACGGCACCCGGTGCGTTTCGAGGACTCAACGCACCCTACTTGACTGTGTTGGAGTGAGGAATTGCGCTGTGGCTGGGTCGAAGTGGTCTGTTACCGGCTGGAATTGTGTTGAGGGTGACTGGAGTCGTGTTGTCGGTGGCTCAAGCTGTCTTGTTAGCGGCTCAAGTCGTCGTATTAGCGGCTGGGTGAGGGTTGTTGGTGGCTGGAATCGTGAAATTAGCGACTGGGTCGGGCTTATTAGCGGCTAATGAGTGCGTTCCAGTGACGGATGGCGTACGCCGGGCGAGCTGCGAGGCACGATGTCTCAGGCTCGGCCTGATTATTTTCTGGGCTACACGGAATACTCTCACAAAAGTGATTGATTCTGCATCTCTCGTCAGATGATGCGGTGGTGCTGGCTTGAGTTGGGCGTCGATGGTCGGCGTTCGACTTGGTCTCGGGCTTCGGTGAAGTCCGCCCACTGTTCCATCTTGCTTCGGGAGGTTCTCTCATGCCGATCAATGGTCCCTCGTCGTATGTGCCTACGTTGAATGAGTTCCTGCGGCACTGGCCGAATGTCAACACGGCACTCGGTACGCCGCTCGTGTTGCCGGGCGGGGCGACGTTGCTGTCAGCGACGGAGGTGCGGGATGAGTTGGAGGACTTCGTCGCACTGGTTCAGGGGAAGCTGAACGATGTCGAGATCGGTCGCGGGCAGATCGAGATTCTGAAGCTGGCGAGCCTCGAACGGATCGGCGAGTTCAATCGCAAGGTGCGGGGATTCCTCGGCCAGACTGCGTTCGTGTCGGCTCTGCCGGACGTGCCCAGCATCACGTCAGCAGCGCCTCGGATCATCGAGCCGCTGGACGACATGGCGAACCTGTGGGGCAAGATCAACGCGGCGACGATCCCCGGATTTACGGGGCCGCTGTTGTTGCTGGGCGGATATTCGCTGGCGACCTTCAACACGGATCTGACCGCGCTCAAGGCCGCCTACACCGGATTGCAGGATGCCAGCCAGAGCCTGTCGCTCGAACGGCTCCGTCGGAATGAGGTGCAGGATCAGGCGTATGCCATCATGCGCGACTACCGTGCGGCGGTGATCGGCAGTTTTGCTCCCGAGGCACCGCTGGTGCTGAGCCTGCCGCGTTTGACTCCCGTCGGTGGCAGCACGCCCGCTTCAGTGACGGCCACCGTCGTGTGGGATGCGGATGAAGGTCAGGCGCGCATTACTTGGACCGAGAGCACCGCCGCCAGTCTCGCTCAATATGGGATTCGGTTCTGCCCCGGTCCCGACTATTCGACGGACGACGAAACGGTGGTCGGCAGTGTCGAGCCGACGGAACCACGCGTGATGCTGACGCTGGCGGGGCTGCCCAACCCCGGCTCGATCGCCAGCTACAAGGTCTACGTCATCACGACCGAAGGCAACGAAAGCGGCTCCAACACCGTTTCGCTGACGCGGCCGGAGTGACTGATCGAGTGGAGCCGGTTCCACCGGTCTGTTGCCTCTAGTGGGGTGGCTGAAGTCTGCGCTCCCCGAGTGGTGTTGTGGAGCGGGGAAGGAATCCAGCGTCTCTGGCGGATAGTTTTCCGCGGATAGTTTTCAATCGTCGCCCCACCGACACGAGGTCGTGGGGCGTGAAACGGTACAGTTGAAGGAGCCGTTTCACGCCTGACAACACAAGGTTTAACCGATGTTTCCGTCCGACTTGAGCGATGCCGATTCACAGCGTGAGGCTGCTCTGCTCGATGAATTGCTGGGGGCGATTCAGACGGGAGACGATGCGCGGCGGGATGAGTTGTTGGCGCAGTGCCCTTGGATGTGCGAGCTGGTGGGATGTTTGAGTGCTCTGGATCGGCTGGTTCCCGCGCCAATCGCCTCCGAATTTGCATTAACTCGCGAGTTTACGCCGACGAGCGAAACGCCCTCGTCGGCGATCACCCCGCGACCGATGCCCGGTTCGGGCTTCTTCGGCAAGTACGAGTTGTTGGGCGAGGTCGGGCGCGGCGGGATGGGGGTTGTCTACAAGGCGCGAGAGCGCGGGCTGAACCGGGTTGTCGCGCTCAAGATGATCCTCGCCAGCGAATGGGCTTCGGCGGAAGAGGTCCGGCGGTTTCAGGCTGAGGCCCGCGCGACGGCTCGGCTGCGGCATCGCAACATCGTTGCGATTCATGAGATTGGCGAGGAGTCTGGGCGTCACTTCTTTGCGATGGACTTCGTCGAGGGTGAGAGTCTGTCGGCGATCCTCGTCGCGCGCGGGCCACTCGTGTCGGAGCAGGCGGCGCGGTGGATGGTCGCGATCGCCGAGGCCGTTCACCATCTGCACGAACAGGGGATCGTGCATCGCGACTTGAAGCCGTCCAACGTGGTGATTGACTCGGCGGGCGAGCCGGTCGTGATGGACTTCGGTCTCGCCAAAGTGTTTGACTCGGAACATGGGGCGACTCGCAGCGGCGCGATCCTCGGTACGCCGAGCTACATGTCGCCCGAGCAAGCGGCGGGACGGAACTCGCTGATCTCGGCCCGCAGCGATGTCTATGGGTTGGGAGCGATGTTGTACGAGATGCTCTCGGGCCGACCGCCGTTTCGCGAAGCGACACCGCTCGACACGCTGGTTCAAGTGATCGAAGGGGAGCCGACGTTGCTGCGTCAATTGAGAAGCACGATCCCGCGCGAGTTGGAGTTGATCTGCTTCCGCTGCTTGGAGAAGAACCCCGCGCGGCGCTACGCCAGTGCGCGGGACTTGGCGGCGGACCTGACTCGGTTCTTGCAGGGGGAGCCGATTGAGGCTCATCGCGGAGGGTGGTCTCACGCGGTGGTGCGATGGGGCAGACGCCAACCGAGTCTCGCGGTCCATCTGGCGGCACTCTCGTGTGCGCTGGTTGTCGTGCAGATGCGATATTGGTTTCCCGAGACCGCAGACGCGACTGATCCGGTCGTGCATTCGCTCGTGATGTTTGTGCTGGGGACGTGGTGGCTGGCGTCGATCCTCTGGCAGCAGTTGTTGAGCGATGATCGTCGAGCGAACGCCTCGCGCGTCGGGACGATCATTACCGACGTGACGCTGTTCACGGCGGCGCTGGCTTGCTCGGGCTGGACCAATGGGACGCTGTTGGTCGTCTATCCGTTGTTGATCGCGGCATCGGGGCTGTGGTTTCGTGTGTCGCTGGTCTGGTTCATGACGCTCGCGTGCGAAGTGGCTTTCGGGTCGCTGCTGTTCCTGCAACCGGCCCTGCGCGATCCGTGGCATCACGCGCTGCTCGTGGCCGTCGTGTTGGTGATGACCGGCGCGGCAACGGCCTTCCAAGTAAACCGCGTCCGCGCGCTGAGCCGCTGCTATGAGCGACGTGGCATCTGACCAACCCGCAGCGTGAACGAGGAGGGCGAATCAACTGAAGTGTTGTTTGCCGCTGGCCGTGTTGAGACTTCGTTCTCGCTCACGCTTTTTGACGTTGCGCTGTTTTGATTCTGGAAAGGCTCCCCACCGACCTCGCGTCGGTGGGGGTGTGAAGAGCCGCAACGGGGCTTGGTTCGTAATTTGGCTCAAAGAGCGCAACTTCAAAAAGTGTGAACGCGGGCGTCGATAGCCGTTCGTCCTCGCTCATGCTGCGGGTTGGCGCCGCGTTGGCATCGCGTGCCAAGCGGCGAGAATCTTGAGTGGCGGGACAAACTTACAAACTCGAATTGCCACGCTGAGGGGCTTTTCCTAACATCCCGCCCGCGCTGGCTGGGACTGGGGGCTTGGAGGCTCTCACGTCGTCCGCGCGACACCGACAGGGAGGTCGGTTCATGCGATCAAGTCTTCATGGAACATTCGCGACGTTGTTGCTGCTGATCCCGGTCGGTGCCATTCCGGCGCTGGCGATTTTTGGGATTCCACAGTTCGCTCCCGTCGTGGCCTCACCGCTGCGTGAAGGTCACGAGGGTGATCGCGAGCGCCGCGAGGGCCGCTCTGCTCGCGGCCCCGCCGACGATCTGTTTCAAGACGAAGAGGACTTCGCGTCGCGCGGTGAAGATGAATTTCCAACACGCGGGACGGAAGCGGGATTGGGCCAACTTGGCGATGCCGTCGCGGTTCCTGTTCGACATGCTTCGCGAAATACCGCGTCAGCTCCGTTCGCAACGGGACAACCCGAATCGGGCGAACGATCCGTCAATGGTCTCGGCCGTGCTCCGAGTTGGGCCGATGATCTTCCAGTAGAGACTCGCCAAGCAGCATCGCGTCACAACAACGCGAAGTTCGAGCGGTTCGCCGACAACACGTCTGCTCCGAACAACGTTCCGTCGCAACACGAACCCGATTTCCGCGCATTCACCCGTGGCGCTGCTGATCGTGGCGATGCGGCTCCATCGCACAGGGCGAAGTCAGGCGAACAAGGTGACGGGCAAGTTCGCCCTGCGGGGCACGAGTCTATTGCCGCGGGCGTTCCCCCAAGCTTTCAACGACAGCGAGAGATGCCAATCGACGGAGCTGCAGCAGCACCGTCGATTGCGAGTCGAGAGGGGGATACTCCGGGCGCTTTGACATGGAAGACCGCCGTTCACCAGTTGAACGCGCTCGAAATCCGCAACTTCCGCATCGAACCAGGACGGCAGCCGAGTCAGTTCATTTTCATTTGTTCGTACACGCCGACCGATTCGCCGCGCGTCTCGTACCGATTCGAGGCCGAAGCAGACGAACCGTTGAAGGCGGTGGAGAAGGTTCTCGCTCAGATTAGTGAATGGCAGCAACGACGATGAGATGAGCGGTGAGTGGTTTTGTGGCGAATTCGCTCCGCCATACATCGCAGAGAGTAAGTCGGCGTTGCTCAACTGCTGTCCGATTCAGCAAGGCGAGACTCATTTCGCTTGTTCTTGAGCGAGGATCGAAGTGTTCAACCAGATTCACTCACCGCTGCAACCGCAACACCCGTGGATGGCCTTGCCGGTGGATGGTCGGCGATGGGAGTTCTTCGCGCAGAACGACGCTCCGGCGATGCTCGTACTCTTGCCGGGAGTTGATCCCGTCTGTTTAAGAACGGCAAAGATGGCACGCATGGAGGCCGTCTTGCTTGTTTCGAACGGACCTCAGTCTGCGCGTCGGTTGATGAAATTGGCGACGCTCGCAGACGTCTCCGAAGCGCGGCGACTGATAGATCGGCTCAACTTGTCCTACGACCGCGACGGATCCGCGTTTTGCATCGAGCGTGTTGCGAGTGGCTACCGGTTGCTGACGCGACCGCTGTTCGCCTTTTGGCTGGGAAAGATTCATCACAGACAGGCCGAACTGAAACTGTCGCCCCCCGCGTTGGAGACCCTGGCCATCGTCGCCTATCGCCAGCCGCTGACTCGCTCCGAAATCGAGTCCGTCCGGCGAGTCCAATGCTCCGATATGCTTAAGCATCTGATGGATCGCAATCTGATTCGCATTGCTGGCGAAGATGATTCGCTCGGCCGTCCATTTCTCTACGAGACAACCCGTCAGTTCCTTGAACTGTTTGGATTGACGGACCTCGACCGCCTGCCTCATGCGGACGTGCTGCGCAAACCTCGCGCGGCGTCCCTTGCTGATGCCGAATCTCGTGACGACGGCATGGACGAAACCAGCGCCGCCGCGTGACGTGAGTTGGCACTGCAGTTGTCACATCCCTTTCGGTGGCTTCGGTATGGACCGTTAGACCGGTTATGGTGTCTGGCATTTGAATAAGCATCTCAAGGGAACGCGAGTCATTTCGCCCTGGCCAAATTCTGATTGCAGTTTTGCGAGCCTTTCTTCCACTGGTCCGATCGTCCAGCATTCACTTTCATCTAGCTCCTCGATCGGAACCCCTTCGTCATTGAGTGGGCAGATGTCCCGCAATTCAACGAATTCAAAGTCAACCGTTTCATCGATCCACCGGAGTGGTAACCCTTGTGTTCGACAGACATACGGCCGATCCGGGTAAATTCGGCACCCGCCTTCATTGTCGAGGAACGCACACCCGGCGACTGGATGTGGTGAATCGCTGGCAAGCAGCCGTGCGTGCTGACGTTGAATGTTTTCAGCCTCAACGGCAAACACCGTCAATCCATCGACGCAGCATTGGCTGCACCCTTTTCGACACTGAAGTCGCGCACCGTGTTCGGCGGCAACTCGCTGAGCCTCAGCATCGACTTCATCATAAAGCTCTTGAAGTCTCGTCATCGCGAGATGGTCCCTGAAAACGCGAGACTCCGAATGATTGTTCATTTCACAAAAGCTTTCGGTTGCGGCTGACAAATTGACGGGAAACGGGACGTTTTAAAGAAGCCGAGCCTGCAAGAGGCCAATTCCCAGTCTATCGTGAGCCACGTGGTGGTACTGAAAACACGCATTCGTGCTGAGAAAGCCTGTGCTGGAAATGCGAATCTGCCCCTGATTGTCAGGGGCTTGCGTAGCTGATGGGAGTCGGCCGCCGTGAGCGGAGTATGACATTAGGGTAGTGTCAGAGAGGAAACGTTGTTGATGTGAGAAAATAACATCAGTGTGGTCGTTGACACCTAAATGTTG
>Ga0209086_10004635_pt1 | contig 10138 bp, 8 predicted proteins | sample M_130207_XF_Meta_FD_187312 | JGI IMG/M metagenome (GOLD analysis project Ga0209086, IMG submission 187312) | Freshwater microbial communities from Lake Montjoie, Canada to study carbon cycling - M_130207_XF_MetaG (SPAdes) (version 2) | ecosystem: Environmental > Aquatic > Freshwater > Lake...
CCTCCAGCAGTTGGGACAGTTGTTCCCGAACCAATTGCAATATTATAACTTCCAGTTGAGTTTGAACCTGCACTATTCCCGAAGAAAGTATTATTAATTGATATTAATGAAGCACCACCCGCACTATTACCAACTATTGTGTTTCCAATTCCTGTTGTTAATATGGCACCACTATTCCAACCAAGTAATGTATTTGCGTTTGCCGTTGTTGTCATACTATCCCCAGCATACACACCGACACAAACATTATAACTACCGGTTCCTCCTGCACCTATTTGAAATCCAGAACGCGACCCTACAAAAACATTGAAATTACTAGTAGTGATTCCTCCGCCTGATAAATAACCAATACATGTATTTTCGGTTCCACTACTACCAGTACTACCAACTAATGCTTGAAAACCAAAAGAAGTATTACTATTACCTGTTTGATAATACGAAGCTTGAAAACCGACAGCACTACAGTATAATCCATTTACATTTGAATACATTGCACTAGTACCGACTGCTGTATTATTATTAGATTTATAATTATATAATGCGGAGTCACCAATTGCTGTATTATTATTACTACTATCAACACTAAATAGTGCATTTACACCAACTGCTGTGTTATATCCACCACTTATGGTGCTAAACAATGCATTTACTCCAACCCCGGTGTTGTGTGAAGCATCACTTACTAATAAAGCATGATATCCAATAGCAGTATTAGCTGTTCCGGTTGTATTATTTTTTAACGCTTGATAACCCAAAGCGGTATTTTTATCTCCAAATGTATTACTATATAACGCTTCAAAACCAACTGCTGTATTATCAATAATATTTCCACCCCCTTTTCCAACAGTGATACCATTAAAATTTCCACTGCAATCAATGCTGCCATCAACATGCAAATTCCCGCTTACATCTAAATCGCTAGCAACGTGCAAATTTCCACTGCAATCAATGCTGCCATCAACATGCAAATTCCCGCTTACATCTAAATCACCAGCAACATGCAAATTTCCACTGAAACTAATGCTGCCATCAACATTAAAATTTCCACTTATATCTAAATTACCAGCAATAGTTTCATTTCCACTGCATTCAATGTTGCCAGCAACATGCAAATTCCCGCTTACATCTAAATCACCATAAATAGTATTCCCGCTTATATCGCTTTCAAAATTAATGTAAGTATTTGGTTGCCCAACTTTTGTCATAACATTTAAATTATTTGCATTCGTATAATTATTTTTTACAACATTATTTTTAGCTGCATAATTAACTCCGCCGTAGTGTCTAAATGACATATATATATCCACTTTTTTTAAAAGTGGAGCAAAAACGTAATTAATTTTTAATTATTAAATACTAAAATATTTTTTAATGCTATTTTTAATACTGCTTTTACTTTTTTTTCTTTGTGTTTTAGATTTAGATTTGGATTTTTTAGAACTAGAATTGGTAATCCTATGATGTTTGTAAACTCTATGTGTTTTGTGAGTTCTAGGTCTCCTATGTCGTTTTCTCGGTGTTAAAACATAAGATTGCTTTGAATCGCCATTAAGTGTTAAAGGTATTAATAACTCTTCATTAGGAAGTGGGCTAGAAATGTGAGAATTCGGGCTACTGAGTTGTAATAAACTATCGAGTGATTCAATTTGATTATTTAAATTCATTAATTCATTTTGCTCAAGTGAGTCAAGTGAAACAGTAGGATTATAATTCATTAATTTTGGATTCAGTGAAGTTTGTAAATCATCCAAATAAATATTATAAAAACTAGGCTCAATTTGCATTTGTTTTTTTTTAAAATCTTTCTTTAATCTTTTATGAATAGGTAAATTAACACTATCAATATTTAACATCTTAGCTAAATCATTATTATTTAATTTAATATTATAATGACCTGATTTACCATTATTATTTAAATCAAGCGAAAGTTTAGCAACATTACCGTCATAATCCGCATCCCAATTAATTTCGCTAATATTATTTTTATTATTATCGTGGATTATAGTTTTAGATGATCCTCTATTTTTAATGTATGTATCTAGCATATTTATATTAAAAGCATATTATTTTTTGTAAAATTTGCAGAAAAATAATAATAGTTATTATAAATATGAATATCGATTTTACTGAAGTAGATAATTTATCAAATGATAATTATTTTAACGTAAACACTTATGAATCAAATGACAAATATTGGGAAAATGAAAAAAATCAGCAGTTACAAGCTCCAAAAAAGAAAAAAGTAAGTTATGATGATATTTTAAATTCATTAAATTTAGTGGTTAACAAAAATGGTGTATTGCAGTACATGTCAGTGAATCCAAGTGGTGACAATACAGAGCAACAATATAATCAACAACAACAATATAATCAACAACCACAATATAATCAACAACAACAATATAATCAACAACCACAATATAATCAACAACCACAATATAATCAAAAACAAGTAACTAAAGGAAAACCACTAGAACCACAAGTAAAAAACAGTTTTATTTTCAATAAATATTTTAAGGATTATAAAGATCCAAATGCTGAAGTTGTGCAAGAAGTAAAAGTTCCACAAACAATCGAAGAATACAATAAAATGGTTTTAGAAGAACGTATAAAACGCATTCAAGAGAGAAACCGAATCGCACAAATAAAATCTACAAAAATGTTATTTGAAAATAATAATAATAATGCGAATGTTAATGCTAGTAAAAATAACTTACGAATGATGAAATTTGGTTAATAAATAAATAATTGAATATTTTGAATGTTCTTTAAGTTACTTTGAGAATTTATTATATAAAAACATGAATTTAAAAATCCCAAAAGTATTTCGGGAAATCGATTTTGGACATTTATAAATGTCCATTTTTGAAATATAGAAATATATCTTGAAAAATGAAAAATGCAAAATCTGTGAGACCATAAAAATTTTTAGCGTCTCATCGTTGAAAAAATATTTTCAAAATTGTGACGATAAAATTTTTATTTATTAATTATTTTTATATATTTTAATTCGTAAAGTATTTAAACTTAATTTATATTTCCAATGTATGGAAGTAATTGTAACAAATATTAAGCAAAACTTAAGCAAAAAATATTGTTGTGAAAATTGTGACTATAATACAGATAGAAAAAGTAATCTTGATAATCATTTTAAAAGTGCTAAACATAAGAAGGAAATAAATGGAACAAAAAATAAGCAAATATTAAGCAATAATTTTGTATGTGAAAATTGTAATAAAATATATCAAACATCTTCGGGATTATGGAAACACAAACAAAAATGTATAATTGACAATAATAAAGAAGAAAAAGAAGATTTTGAATATAATATAACTCCTGAATTAATAATAGAAATTATTAAACAAAACCAAGAATTGCAAAAACAAAATAATGAACTACAAAAACAAATGTTTGAGGTAATCAAAAATGGTACAAATAATACAAATAATAATAATACAAATAATTCTCATAATAAAACATTTAATTTGCAATTCTTTTTAAACGAGACTTGCAAAGATGCAATGAATATAATGGATTTTGTAGATTCAATAAAAATACAACTTTCGGATTTGGAGAAAGTTGGAAAAAACGGATTTGTAGAGGGTATTTCAAACATTATTGTTAAAAATCTAAATTCACTCGATGAAACAAAGAGACCAGTTCATTGTACTGATTCAAAGAGAGAAGTAATGTATGTAAAAGATGAGAATAAGTGGGAAAAAGAAAATGAAACAAATTTGAAACTTAGAAAGGCAATTAAAAATGTTGCACATAAAAATTCAAAGATGTTAAGTGAATACAGAAAAAAACATCCCGATTGTTTAAAAAGCACCTCTAAGGTTTCAGATCAATATAATAAATTAGTATTTGAAGCTTTGGGAGGCAAAGGGGACAATGATGCAGAAAAAGAGGATAAAATCATTAAAAATATTGCAAAAGAGGTTACAATTAATAAAGATAATTGATTATTTTATTTCTCCCCCCCACATCCAAAATATTAATACTTATGTAAACAACTTAAAGAGATAGCTATTATTAATATGTTAAGTAATAATCTTAACAGGCCATTGTCACCGACTTTAGCTCATTTGGCAGAGCATTTGACTGTAGTAGTTATTTTAACTTTGGTAATCAAAGGGTAGCTGGTTCGATTCCGGCAAGTCGGAAATTTATATTTAATATGTATTTAAAATACTTATTAAACTAATTTATTTTTTAATTACTAAATCATTACTTATGTCAATTATAATATTATTCGGTTTAACAACCAAAGCATTATTATCATAATTGCTGCAAATGCCTTGCACTTCTAAATCCATAAATTCATGATCAGAGTCTGAATTATGAACACTTGGTGCGCGCCCAGTATCCGAACCATTTTCTAATATTTCATCCAAAGATAATTTTATATCATGAATATCAAGATCTTTTTTATCTAACCCAAATAATTTGAAAAAATTTGGTATTTTTTTTAAAATAAAAGTTTCCTCGCGTCGATTATTTTCACCTCTTTCAATTTTATTACATAATTCTTCCGTTAATTCTATATTATCTCTTATTAACTCTTTCGACTTTTTAATTTCTGACCAAACCTTTTTAAATTTTTCGTCTTCTTTATTCACCTTATATTCAATTGCCTTTTTCTCTTCATCAAGTTTATTTTCTAATTCTTTTTTTTTTCTAGCATCTTCATCTTTTTTATCCTGTCTACCATAAGGATCCATGACATCTTCAATAAATGTGCTTAATTTTTTAGGGTCAATTATTTTTTCTTGTATTCCATAACCACAGCAAAATATTTTTCTAAATTTCATTTTTTTATGTAATTCTGCATTTTCCATTTCTTTTGCAAACATTTCATCAATAATAGAATAAGCAGATTTTAAAACTAATAGATTATTAATTTCACTCCTGCAACATTCATTTAATTTATCAATTTCATTTTCTAAACTTCTTACGGACATATTTTTATTTTTATTTTTTTTTATTTTTGAAACCGCAACCAAGTAATTTTTTTGGTTTTTAATGTCGGTTATATTGTTTATTTTACGTTTCTTTATATCCTCTATTTTTTTTATTATTAAAAAAACATTTGTATTATACGTAATTGGATACATGGTTCTAATATCTTTTGGAATTATAAACTGGTTGCTTTCTTTTATTTCACTAATTTTTTTTTCAACTTCATCCAATCTTTTTTGAATGGTCGGACCATCTTTGTTAAACAATAAAGTAGTTCCTGATAAAAATTCTATTGAGGTTTGCAATTTATCGTATTGATGAGCTGCTATTTTATGGGCTTCTGCAGTAGCATCCAATTTTAAATAATTTACAACCGCTAATAAAAAAGAAATCACACCATTTAAACTGGCAATCAAATAAGGACCCCATAAATATTCTTTTATTATTGAAGCTATAACTGTAGCGACAGCAGATAAAAATATAGCCGGCAACATTAATTTATTTAACTTGGTTTCACAATGAGTTTTGGATTCCATATAAATAAGTTTTTGACCTTTTAAATAAGTAGCAACAATATCCAATGCACTAGAATATTTTTGATTTTCTTCAAAATAGTTTTTTTTTATTCTCTCTTCTACCTCTTGGTAAGTATATTTTTTATAAGTAAATAGATCATTATTTACCTTTTGAACATGACTGTTTTTTACGGAATTTCCTGAAACATCAAATGTATTTCCTGATGCATCTGTTGATGAACCATCGTTTGATACTTGTTCATCTTCACCAACAAATTGCGCTGCAAATGCGTTTGCGTTTCTTAATCGTTCATTTGTTTCAGACATAGATAATCTGCTAAAGGATGTTTGCTTTAATAATTTTCCTGATTGTGGAGATGGCGGATTAAGAAATGAAGTTTGGTGTTGAAATTGATTTTTTCTAAGTTGTTCTTCTAATCTATCATTTTCCTCTACTAAATATTTTCTTTTTTCTAATAATTCAATGTTTATTGTTGCAAGTGAGTTTATTTCTTCATTTATATTATTTGAAACAATATCTTTTTCTATAGTCATTTCTTGAATATTTTGTTTTATCATTTCTAATTCACTTAATAGTGATTCTTTTTCAGAAACATTTGTTTCGAAATTTATATTATTTTCATTAATCTCCATAATTTAAATTAATAATATAAATTAAAAAATTAAATGAATAATATAAATTAAAAAATTAAATATATATATCTATTTTATAATGTCTAAAACACGTAAAAATATAGGTAGAGGTTCACCTACTAGAGGCTGGAAAAAAGAACAACCAGGATATCATCAAAAAACGGTTATGTTGAGAAAATGTGGCAAAAAATGCTTTTTAGGACCAAAAAAATCATTCCCAATTTGCAAAAAAAATACGTGCAAAATTAGTTCTAAAGGGGTTTACTCTGCGTATATTAGGGCTCGTCAGTATAGAACGAAAGGCAGAAAATATAGAAATATATCTAAAAGAGCGAAAAAAATGCTTATAAGAATGAGAGCAAAACATTAAATAAATAATTAGTAATTAAAAATAAAATTGAATTATAATTATACAATTAATAAAATGTATAATTATAATACTAAACCGAATTTAAAATGAACAAACAAATAGAGAATTTCACAGCTTTTTCAATTGAAGGAGATAACTGGGGACATTATGTTGATATTGAACATAATTACCCAACTATTAAGTCTACTCCATTTCCATTTTCAACATCAAAAACAAACTCAACTCCAAAAATATCACCGAAACAAATAAAAAAATATTATGATATTGAGTTTAACAAAAAAGACGATAAACCATTTACCAATAACACAGAAAAATATGAATTTTCTAAAAAAAAAGAAGATAACCAATTATCAGATTTTGTATCTAATCTTAATTTAACGAATATTATTATCGTGTCAGTAATTACATATGTTGCATTCTTTATCGCTTAAAATAATAATACATTTTATAGATTATTAGTTAAATTATAAATTATTAATAAAACCAGGATTTGCCGTCTCATATGGCGGATTAAAACGTAAATAATTTTGAAAATTATCAGTTCCACAAATAGTATTTCCAAATAAATTTCCGCTTGGGTCAATCGTGTAATCTAAATATGGTATAGAAGATAAACTTAAATTTGTTGGAACAGCATAAGGATTATTTTGTTGAATAATTGGAACACCACTTAAATCTAATGTTGTTACCAAATTAATATTTAAATTTGATGTGTTATAAGGATTATAACAAACACTATAATAAATTTTATTTGCATGTCTTAATAAAAGTCTATTGCTTTGAGTTTCAACTGTTCTACTTGGGACACAAATTCTTGGAGGACAAAAAGTTGCCAATGCTTTTTTATTTAGTATATATTCACCAGCTTCTTGTGATTCTTTAACTACGCCAAATGTATTTTTTCCCGTATATGTTTTAAATGGTCTTGTTGACATTATAAAATATTATAATATTTTAAATAAAAAAAATAAAAAATAAAATAAAAAAATACCATTAAATATCGTAAGCAGTAGTTAGAGTTACACAAAAACTAAAATCCATATTATTTAAATCTACGACTCTTCCATATTCGTCTAATAATTGGATATTTAAATTGTGTAAATTGACAGGACCAAAATATTCTCTCGGATTTGTTATTATATTTAAGTTATTTGATAATTGAACATCAAAAAAACGTGATTGCAATGATATACGAGCTAAAATATTGTTATTTAAAAGCGACGAATTAAATGCACTATAAAACCCATTATTTACATTATTATTATGGTCATCCACAACTAAATAAATATATCTAGGACCAGTTACGTCAACTACGCCTTCAGAGACATAATTTAAATTATTTGTATAAATACCATTTCTGAAACCAATTGTCCAGCCAAATTTTAAAGGCAATGGAGTATTACGGTCATCAACACCAAATCTATCTGCTTGAAAGTTAAGCGACAATGTGTTTAAGGAAGCATCTAGTGGTCCTACCATCATTTGCCCACTACCGGAATTATTATTTATATTTAATAAAAATACTACTTTGTCGTACGGATAACCCAAAAGAACTAATTCATTATTTACAACATTTACAATACCATCAAAAGTGTAATTTCCATCAGGAATGTTAACTACACTTGTGGATGTGTTGGCTGTTACAGTAAAAAAATTATTTCCATATTGTTTCGAGACGTTGTAATAGGTTGTTGGCAATTCTATTGCGGTTAACTGCATTTGCAAAACATTATCAAAATTGGTAGGCAATGTAATATTAAAATTGGTAGATGGTGATGCAAAATAGTTCTCTCTAAATCTAGTATCAATATTTAAATTTTTTTTAATTGTTCTCTTTTTCAAAGGGTTGATAATACCTGGAAAAAACTCACTAGGAAAAGATGATAAATATGGTTTTTCAGGTCTTACTTGTACCATATGTTCTTCAGGAACTTCTAATTTACTAGGTTTTAATTCATAACTAGAATTATAAAAATCCAAGATTTTTTCTTTTAATTCTGTATTTTGATTTTGATTATTAAAACTATTAGGACTATTTAATAATATTGTTTTTGCTTTAATTAAAAAATTTATCGTTTTTTCTTTTGTATTTGTATTTATTTCTCTATTATTCACAATACTTTCTCTCAATTTGGTTTCTTTCATATCTAGAATATTTCTATCATAGTTTGACGGTAAATCAAACATTTCAGCTAACTCTTTTTTTGTGTAGTTATCAAGATTCAAATCAAAACTCATATAATATATATATAAAGTAATTATATTTAAGATACTTTTATTTTAAATTTAATTCTATTGTTTTTTTTATTATATATTATATAATGTCATATGCAAGACCTTTATTTTCAACTAGTAATGGCGGAGGTGGCCAAGGTGCAACAGGAGCTCAAGGAGCAGATGGACAAGCTGGAGGCAATGGTGGTCTTCCTTTATATTTAAATTATAGTCAAATATCGCCAGCATTTGGTTCATATAAATATTTATCGACACAACAAGTTATTGCTGGCAATACAGTAACATATACTAATTCAAGTCAAACGTTTTTAAGTAATTTTTCATTTACACAAACCGCGCCTCCTGGAATATATACATTAAATTTATATTGTTTTCTTACTACGGATGCTTCTGCTAATATTAATTATAAATTAGAGGTAATTAATTCATCTAATATAGTTCAATCTACTATAGCTACATCACCATCGATTACATTAACATCTACAACGTTAACTACATTAAGCATATCATCTGTTGGAAATTCTTTTTCACTTAATGGTAATCAAGTTTTATTAACAATCAATATTACTGGTGGCCCTACAAATATTAATTACCAATACAGTGGATCTAATGGATATAGTTTTTTACAAACTACTTTTACCCCACCAGGAGTCACAGGACCTCAAGGAGCTCAAGGTGCGACAGGACCTCAAGGACCTCAAGGACCTCAAGGAACACCTTATTGGACACAATCAGGAAACAATTTGTATCCTACCACTATTGCAAATAAAGTAGGTATTGGAAAAACAAGCCCTACTTATACATTAGATGTTTCAGGTAATTTTGGAACAACAATGGATGCTTCTATAAATAGTGTAAGAGTTGGTTTAGGTGCAGGAAATATAGGTGATAATACTGTTGTTGGACAAGAGGCTTTAAATGCCAATACATCAGGTGATGGAACTACAGCAATTGGGCATCAAGCATTAAACAGAAATACAAGTGGTCAACATAACACGGCATTAGGGTATAAAACATTATACAGTAATGTAACTGGTAGTTATAACGTAGCACTCGGATTTAACAGTTTAGGTAGTAATACTAACAGTTATAATACTGCGGTTGGAGATAGTTCTTTATATCGAAATACATCAGGAGGAAGTAATGTTGCAATTGGTGCTCTTTCGGGCACTAATAATACAATAGGCACTAATAATACATCTATTGGGGAAAGTGCATTATACAATAATAAAGTTGGTTCCACAAACACATCAATTGGATATAGATCTGGATATAATTTAGGTAATAATTCAACTAGTAATAATTCAGGTAACAACACATTTGTAGGTGCTTCAACAAATGTAGATATCATAGGAAATATATACAATACCTCAACCGCATTAGGTTATGGAGCGATAATAGA
>Ga0209086_10004637_pt1 | contig 10137 bp, 6 predicted proteins | sample M_130207_XF_Meta_FD_187312 | JGI IMG/M metagenome (GOLD analysis project Ga0209086, IMG submission 187312) | Freshwater microbial communities from Lake Montjoie, Canada to study carbon cycling - M_130207_XF_MetaG (SPAdes) (version 2) | ecosystem: Environmental > Aquatic > Freshwater > Lake...
GGGACTTCGTCTGCGCCAAACTACGACGAGGCGCGAGTCGCGGAGAGCCGCGCGGATTTCATCCACAAAGTCCGCATTGCGCTGAAGGAAATGTCTGAGACATGCGGCTGGCTGCGGTTCATCGTCATAGCCGAATTGCTGCGTGAAAACAAAGTCGCTCCGTTGCACGTCGAAGGTTCCGAACTCACAGCCATCCTGGCGAAATCCGTCAAAACCGCATCCACCCGAAAGCCGCGCCCAAGTTCCGAACAATAGCCAATCTGCAATCTGCAATTTTCAATCTGCAATAAACCACCTCCCAAAATGCCACTCAAAGACGAATCCACACTCCGCGTCGTGCTCTACGAAGGCGATGGTGCTGCTCCGCTCGACAGCACTTTTGCGACGATGAGCGCGCTGCTGGAGAAGGGCTACGCGGTCACGCGCACGACGTCCGGAGGGAAGGTCGCGCCGCAGGAAAAGGGTTCACTGGTCGTGCTGGGCAAATTTTCAGGCGGCACGCCGGATGCCGACGACGCGGGCGGTGCGGTGAAGGTGCGCATGCACGACATCACGAACCGCGACATCGCATCGGTCACGGCACTGGTCGAGGAGGAGCGCGCGGCGGCGGGCGCGGCGCAGCACGGCGCGTGGAAGCCGTGGTTCCCGGTGATTGACTACGACCGCTGCACGAACTGCATGCAGTGCCTCTCATTCTGCCTCTTCGGCGTGTATGGCGTGGACGGCGAGAGCCACATCCAAGTGCAGAACAACGACAACTGCAAAACGAACTGCCCCGCGTGTTCGCGCGTGTGCCCCGAGGCCGCGATCATGTTTCCGAAATACAAGGCCGGGCCAATCAATGGCGACGTGGTGAGCGCGACGGATCTGAACCGCGAGAAGATGAAGATAGACATCTCGGCGCTGCTCGGCGGCGACGTATATTCGATGCTTCGCGAGCGGACGCTGAAGGCGCAGAGCCGCTTCAGCAAGGAGCGCGATTCCGCGAAGGCGCTGACGGAACGGCAGAAGTGCCTCGTGAAGCTCGCCGCCGCCGGGGACATCCCCGCCGAGGTCCTCATGTCGCTCCCTTCGCCCGAGGAAATCGCGCGTCGCGCGGAGGAGGCAAAGGCCAAGGCCGCCGCCGCGCTCGCGGCACAGCAAAAGTAGCAGTGCGGGATTTCCTCGCGGCGTGATGGACACAGCGGCGGCGCAGGTGATACTCCATCTCCGTGCCCGTCGCGCCGGGCGCACCACACATGAGCAGCACCGCCGACGGGGCACGCACCGCCACAACAATCCGAAAAAGCATCCTCTCGCCATTCCGCGCGGCAGGCCGGCTTTTATTCCGCGGGTGGCGCAGGCTAGCGGGGCGAACGCGTCCGCCCGAGGATCAGAGCCTTTTTCCGCTCGTGATCCAGGTGCTCGCGGGCTTCTCGAAGAACGAGGGCGAGGTCGTCGAGGAGGAAGTGGACACGGTGCTCGGGCTGCTGCGGCATGGATTTCCGGGCGGCATCTATGAGGACATGCGGCGCCAGTTCCGCGAGGCGCTCGGGCAGCAGCAGGATCTGAATGCGATGGGCGACCGCCTCGCGCGACTGCTCTCGCCGGAGCAGAAAATCATCCTCGGCGTGCAACTCTACGACATCATCGCGCGCTCGGACAAAAGCTCGCAGCAGATGCCCGCATTTTACGGCTTCATGGAGCGGCTCGGGATGGCTGCGCAGGCGATCGAGATCGTGCACCAGCTCCAGGCGGGGGAAAAGGCGGACCAGGCGGTGGCGCAGAGCGGCGAGCTTCCGCTCGAGGTGCTCACGTTCGGGCGCGACGCGCATGCGGACGTGTGGCTGAAAAGCCTCCACCCCGGCGAGCTGCTCATCGCATTCCGCTACCAGACGCTGCTGCTTCTGAAAAATGCGAGCCAGCGCCCCGTGTATGTGCGCGGGCGTCCGCTCGGGCCGGGGACGTTCTCACGTATTTTTTCCGGGCAGCGCGTGCTGCTCGACGAGCAGGTGCTCACGTACGAGGACATCGTCTCATTTTTCAACGCAAAGAAGGGCGTCCTCATCACGCATGTGTACGTCGAGGTCAGCGACGGCGACGAAGTGGAGCTCTCCCGCATGCGAACCCGCGACAGCGCGCTCGAGGTCCGCTTCGGCCTGAAGGTGCAGGTGCGCGCATTGCGCAATGTGAACGCGCAGCTCAACGGCGTGACGCTGCGGGCAGGCACGATGCTGAACGCGACGCCGGAAGATCGCATCATCTTCCGCAAGGAGGCCGAACTGCCGCTCGCGGAGCTGCGCCGCCGCGCCCGCGCGCTCGGCGTACGCTTCCACCTCAAGAGCTACAAGAACACCTACCTCGTCTCCAGCAACCCGAGCCTGCTCGACGTGGACGACATCCTGCTCTCACCCGGTGCCGCGGGCGAAGTGCTGCTGAAGGTCGAGTGCGACTTCGACAACAAGGTCGGCAAGCTCGACGTGATCGCAGCGGCGAGGCCCGTGAGCGTGCGTGACCGCGTCGTGCCGACGGGCGCGAGCTGCGAGCTGAAGGACGGTGATTTCATCCGCATTGATGCCGGGCAGGGCCTGCGATGCGACTTCGGCGAGCGCATCATCGAGGAGGAGCGCAACATCGTCTCATCACTCGAGCTGACGGATCTCACGTGCATCTTCGGCGACAACACGATCGGTCTGGACGGCATTAATTTCCGCCTCACGCGCGGCGACATCGTGTGCGTGATGGGCGGCAGCGGCTCGGGAAAAAGCACGCTGCTCCGTGCCATTGCGGGCCGGCTTCCGCCCTCGCGCGGGCAGATCCTGCTCAATGGCCAGGAGCTTTACGACAACCTCGAAAAGTTCAAACGCTTCATCGCATTCGTCCCGCAGGACGACGCGTTCGACGACCACCTCACCGTCGAGGAAAACCTGAGTTACGCCGCGGCGATCCGTTCGCCGCACCTCGGCAAGAGCGATCGCCGCCGCCGTGTGGACAGCCGCCTCGTCGAGTTGGGCCTGAGCGAGCGCCGCGATGTCACCGTCGGCTCGGTGGAAAAAAAGACGCTCTCCGGCGGCGAGCGCAAGCGGCTGAACATCGGCCTCGACATGATCAGCTCGGCGGACATTTTCCTCTTCGACGAACCGACGAGCGGCCTCAGCTCAAAGGACAGCGAGCACGTCATCGAGATCATCCGCGGGATCTCGCACAACAAGATCGTCCTCGTCGTCATCCACCAGCCGAGCGCGCGGCTGTTCCACATTTTCAACAAGGCGATCCTCCTCGACCGCGGCGGCAAGCTCGTCTTCAGCGGCACGCCCGACGAGATGATGCGCTATTTCACCGAGGCCGCGACCGAGGAAAATGTGACGGTGCAAGGCGTGAAGAGCGAGGGCGGCAGCCCGGAGTTCTGCTTCGATATTTTGGAGACTCCGCTGCACGACCTCAGCGGCGAAGTGATTCTGGAGGAGGGAAGCAACGGGCAGATGCTTCCCGCGCGCCGCTTTTCGCCGGACTTCTGGCGCGACCGCTACGAGACGTACCGGCTCACGCAGGAGATGAAGCAGGTGTCGCTGCGCAAGCAGGCCGCCGCACCGCCGAGCATCGGCCCGGCGCAGATGGTGGAGGCGCGACGCCAGCCGGAGCCGCGGCAGATCCGCTGGCGCGAAGAATGGCTGCAATTCCATGTTCTGCTGCGGCGCGCGTTCCTCTCGAAGCTGCGCAATGTCGCTAGCATGTTGGTCACGCTGCTCGCGCCGCCTCTGCTCGCGGTCATCGTCGGGTGGGCGCTGTATTTCACCGAGGAAAACGACCGGCCCTACGTCTTCGCGTCGGCATTTCACATCCCGACTTACATTTTCATCAGCCTGCTCGTCGCGCTCTTCCTCGCGCTGATGAACAGCGTCGAAGACATCATCCGCGACCGGACGATCCTCCGGCGCGAGCGGAATCTCGACGTGCGGATCGCGTACTATGTCGCGGCAAAATTTCTGACGCTGTGCGTTTTTTCCGCGCTGCAATGCACGCTGTTCATCCTCGTGGGGAACGCCATTCTCGAAATCCGCGGCATGTTCCTGCCCTACTTCGTGTGGACATTTCTCACCGCGATCAGCGGCATCTCGCTCGGGCTGCTCGTCTCCGCGCTCGTGCCGAACTCGAAGACCGGCGCGATGCTCGTGCCGCTCATCCTCATTCCGCAGCTCATCTTCGGCGGCGCGCTCATCAAGTACGAGGAGATGAATCGCGATCCGAACATCCTCTACACTTTCCAGCGCTGGTTTGCATCGAAGCGGCAGCCGACGGACATGGAAGGCGACAAGAAGCTGAGCGTGCCAGTCATCAGCAAGCTCATCGCCACGCACTACAGCTACGAGGCGCTCGTCGTCGCGCAGGCAAAGCTGAACCCGCTCGCAGGGCGGCAGGCACGGCTCCAGAAAGTGATCGAGGCGCTCGCGGCGAAACCGGATCGCACCGATGCCGAGGACGAGCGGCTCGACGACCTGAAGGACACGCTCGCACAGCTCAGCGGCCTCGAGTCCGACGCCGCGCGCGAGGTGGATAACCGCCTTGGTCGCGTGGACAAAATCATCGGCGGCCGAAAGCCCGTGCCGGCCGATTTTCGCGCGCGCGCGCAGGGCGTGACGGCAGATCAGCTCTACTCGAACCAGAAGATCGCCGACATGGTCGCGAAGGCCGAGACCGAGCAGAACGACTACCGGCGCCCCTACAAGCTCAACGTCTTCTTCAGCCCGGAAAAGTACCACTTCTCATTCAAACTTTTCGGCCATGCCTTCAGCGGAATCACGATGAGCATCTATCTTCGCAACGGCGGAATCCTGCTCGGATCGTCGGCGGTGCTGCTGCTCATCCTCTGGAAAGTCCTGCGCATCCAGCTTCGCAAGACCAACCTGTAACGGTGCGATGTGGTCGCCCTAATTCGGCAGGTGCCGAAATTCCGCGGTTGCGCGCGATCCGGCGTCCGGCACGAAAATCACGGTGGTCTCGAACGTTCCGCCGAATGTCTCGCAGCAGCCGATGACGATCGCCTCGATCCGCACCGAGCGCCACCCGCAGCCGGGGCAGCGCCATTCGACGGAGACGACAATGCCGGACATCAAATCGAGCGGTCGGGGGAGACTGAATACCGCGCCGCGGCTCTCGAAGCGCACACATCCGCACGGCTCGGGAATGCCGTTACGGTGGAGGCAGACCTCGGGGTCTGGCATTCCGAATCTGGGGGTCGGGTCGCGCATATGCTGCGGTGAACGCGTGAAACGTATCGCGCGATCCCGCTCTGTCAAAAGGCGCGGGGGGAAATTTTGAAGCAGCGGCGGTGCGGGATCCAGCGGCGCCCCCTGCCCTACTTTTTCGGCTCTCCCCCCGCAGGCGCAGCAGGCGGTGAAGGCGGGGCGGGCGGCTTGTTCTTTTCTGCGGGAGGAAGCGGCTTGCCCTTGTCGCCTCGGCGCTGGTCGTAGTCGGCCCAGAAATCCTTCACGGGCTCGTTGAGCCCCTTCGCGCTCAGGAATTTCAAAGCCGGGTGCTTTCGCAGAAATTCGATGTTCTTCACGTTCCGCGGAAGGACGAGCTTTTCCAAGGATCGGCACTCCATCAGCGGCTTGAAGTCGGTGATTTTCGTGCAGCCGTCGAGGCTCAGATCGACGAGCGGCATTCCCACGAGCGGTGAAAGATCGGTCACGCCGGTCCGGTTGATGTTGAGCACCTTCAACTGCATTTCGCGCAGCGGCGAAAGATCGGTCATATGCGCGCAGCCGGCGAGCCAAAGCTCGCGCAGTTTCATCCCGTTGAAAATCGCGAGGTCGGAGAAATTCGGATCGTCCAGAAAGATCACGCTCACGCTCACCACTTCGCTGCGCAGCAACGGGAGGTAGAGGGGCGGCGGAAGGCTGCGAAGATTTGCGCTGTACGTGCCGTCGGGGAGCCTCTGGAAACGCCCGCGCAAGGCCGGGCCCCGCAGAATTTCGCGCAGCGGCTTCAGTGCGGGATCCCTTTCCACCGCTTCGCGCAGCAGCTTCACTGCAAGCGGCTTGTCCGGCCCGAAACGATCCGCAAGCACGTTGGCCTCTGCGATGCGCTTCTGCTTGATCAGCGCCTCTTCGAGCGCCTTGAGATCAGCAGTGGTCGGCTCGCGATCTTCATTGCCGGGTCCATCAGGCTCCATCAGCTTTTTGGTCAGCGCGAGATTCTCCTTGGCAGGGGCGAGATTTGGATTCCGCTCCAGCGCCTCCTCGTAGGATTCGACAGCATCATCCCATCGGAGCATCGTCTGGAGGATGTTGCCGCGCAGGTTGTAGTACTCCGCCTCGTTCGGAAGCTGGCGGATCGCGGAATCAACGCGGGCGAGGGCGGTATCAAGGTCCTGCCGCTTCACCAAGCCCCGCGCCTCCTCGAAAAAGAGCGGCGCGACGCCGCGCAGATCCGTGAGCGCCTGCGATAGCTTCGCTTCACTTTCCTTCGCCGCCGCCTCGCTATTTCTTGCGACCGTCGCGCTTTCCCGCGCACGGTCGCGCTCGTGCTTGAGCCGGAGCACGAAGACGGCGAGCGCGGTGCTCAGCAGGATGAAGAAAATCCCGAAGAGGACAACGTTCCCCTTGTGCCTCGCGGCCCACAGGATCATCTGCCGCGGGATGCCCGCGCGTTCGGCTTTCGGCGCGAAGCCGCCCTGCCACGAGAGGATGTCAGCCTGAAGTTCCTCGACGCTCTGATACCGCGTGGCTGCCTCGGTGGACATGGCTTTCACGACGATTGCCGCGAGGCCCTCGGGCACGCGGCGTCCGGGGAGATGCGAGAGCACGCAGTTCACGCCGTCGGGCCCCGGCGGCGGGGCATCACTCTGCCGCAACGGATTGATCGGCTGGCTGAAGCTCGTGGGATGCGCGAACTGCCCGGTGACAATCTGCTCGATCAGCTCGCCAAATTCCTTGCCGGGATACGGCGGGCGCAGCGTGAGGATCGCGTAGAGGATCGCGCCGAGCACGTAGATGTCGCTACGCGGATCGATCTGGTCGAGATCGCCACGCGCCGCCTCGGGCGAGATGTAGGGCGGCGTGCCGACGATGAGGCCGTTCAGCGTCTCAAAGCCGCGCAGGTCGGACGCCGGCATCTGCGGCTTCGTGTCGCCGAGATGCTCGTCGTGCATGCCGCTCGCCATTTTTTTCGCGAGGCCCCAGTCCATCACGAGCACTTCGCCGTACTCGCCGATCATCACGTTGTCCGGCTTCAGGTCGCGATGCACGACGCCCATCGAGTGCGCGTAGGCGACGCCGTCGCAGATCTTCTGGAAGACCGTGAGCAGCGTCGCGAGCGGAAATCTTTTGATTGCATCCTCCTCGCGTTCGCGGATGCGGCGGAGCACCTGCTCCAGCGTGGTGCCCTTCACGTATTTCATCGTGTAGAAGACCTCGCCGTATTCATCGAGGCCGAGCTCGTACACAGGGATGATGTTCGGGTGCTGGAGCTGCCCGGTGAGCTGCGCCTCGTCCACGAAGCGCAGCACGTTCTCGCACGAAAACTGGCTGGATGTCTTGATGACCTTCATCGCGACATTGCGCACGATGCGGAGGTCGCGCGCCTGGTGCACCACGCCCATGCCGCCGCGGCCGATGGTGCCGAGCACCTTGTATTTTTTCCCCTCCAGAATGGCGCGCACCGGCGTGAGGCCGAGCTCGGGATCCCACAGCGCCGCGGCGAGCATCTCGGAGGACTCCGTCTTCAGCCGGACAAGAAATCGCGCATTGCCGACCTCCACCTGCTGGTCCGGCCGCACGCGCGTGGGGAGCTGGATCCGCACGCCCTCGATGAACACGCCGTTTGCCGAACCGAGATCCTCGACGGTCAGTTCGTAGCCTTGGAAATTCAGCCGCGCGTGGTGCCGCGAGATGCCCTCGGTATCAATGCATATCTGGCAGCCCTGATCGCGTCCGATGATGTACTCACCGTGGCGCAGCGAGAATTTGGCGACGTTCTCATCGCCGATGTACACCATCATCTCCGCTTCGATTTCCACCTGCGGCTGTTGCACCGGGGGCGGTTCGGGTGGCTTCGAGTCGCTCCTCACAGCGTTGTCGTGAAATGTTTTGCGGGGCGGATTTCTCTCATGCGACCCCGCGGTTTCATCACAGCCCCGGCACAGCCGGCACGGCAGGCGGCACGGCAGGCGGAACGCCCGGCGCGGCTGGCACGCCCGGAGCCGCTGGCGGAACGCCCGGGATTCCTAGAATTCCGCCCGGCGCGGCTGGGATGCCACCCGCCGGTGGCGCACCGAGATCCTGCGGCAGCGTCGGAACCTTGACCTCCGGCTGCTTTACGACCGGTGCCTTGAAGGAATTTTTCTTGTAGGTGAAAACATCCGAGTAAACCGGCTTGCACGCGCTGAATCCGAGGACTGCGGTGACACCGACGTAGATCGCGAAGGTGGAACGGGAAGGCATCCGGAGTCTCTACGCGCGGTGCGGAATCGAGTCAACCGGAGACTCAGCGCGCGCCGACTTTTGCGGCACCCTGCGAAGGGACGCGCGTCATTTCAAACGTGCCCTTGTCGTAAGTCGCGTCGTAGCACGCGCGCATCGTGCGTGTGCCCATCGTGCCCATGCACGAATAGGTTCCCGCGCCGATGATCGTGTGCAGGGCGCTCGTCCCCGCAAAATCACGCGCACCTTTTTCAAATCCTTTCCGCAACGCAGGCTTCGTGTGCAGCACGACGCTGTGCGTGGACGAGAAGCCGTGCCACGTCGCGTGAAAGTCCGCGCGGTAGTCCTCAGCGCTCACCTTCGTGAGGATGCAGCGCAGATTGCCACCCCACGCGGAATTCCTCGCGCTCGACCAGCGTCCCGAATACGCGCCTTCCAAAGACTGGCGCTTCACATCGCTGTCGGTAGCGGCAGCGAATCGTTTGTCATAGCTCGAGCACCCTGCGACGAGCGCAAGCGACACGCAGAATACGGCACGGAGGAGGTTCTTCATTTGAAGGACGATGACCTCCGCGCCCGCCACTCGCTAGCCGGAAAATGGAACGGATCCGGATGAAACTTTTCGCCTTCATATCGCTCCTCCCCATGCTCGATTCGGGCTCAGTCCGTGCGGTCATTTTCTACCGCAGAAGCGCAGAGGTGGATGGAGAGGAGCGCGGAGGGACAAAATGAAACGCAGCGCCGGTCGGAGCAGCAATATCCCTCCTCTGCGAAACTCCGAATTCTCCTCTGCACCTCTGCGTTTGAAATAGCATGCGCCAATTTTCATCCGAATCGTCCGGCCTGCGAACCGGAGCCGCCGCAAACCGGACGTTCAGTATTGCGGGCGCTTTCGCAGCCTGTAAAGTTCCCGCCCTTCACCGTGGCCACACACAAGCGCATCCTCTTCGTCTGCACCGGAAACATCTGCCGCAGCCCCATGGCAGAGGGTCTCCTCCGCCATGCGGCAAAGCATCGCGGCGACATCTCCGTGGCGTCCGCAGGCGTCGCGACCGGCCACGGCCAGCCTGCCAGCGAGAACAGCGTCATCGCCCTCCGCCAGTGGAATATTGACATCACCGACATCCGCTCGCAGCCCCTCACGGACGACCTCGTCGAGTGGGCCACGCACATCTTCGGCATGACGCGCTCGCACCTCGACGCGATCCTTACCTTCTTCCCCGAGGCGGAGGCAAAGGCGTGGCTCGCGTGCGAATTCACGCCGGAGTTTGCCGACTACCCCGAAGTCCCCGACCCCATCGGCCAGGGCCTGCACGCGTATCTGAAGACGCGCGAAGTCCTCCACAAGGCGATGCCCGACCTCCTCAAATTTATTGATTCCACCGACATGACCACCGCCACTAACCCGACCATCACCTCGAACCCCAAGTCCACCCTCCGCATCGCCATCGGCGCAGATCACGGCGGCGTCGAAGTGAAAGCCGCGCTCCACACATTCCTGAAAAGCAAAGGCCTCACCGTGCATGACGTCGGCACACAGAGCGCGGACTCCGTGGACTACCCCGACTACGCAGCGCTCGTCTGCAACCAGGTCCTCGCCGGCGAGGCAGACCTCGGCATCCTCGTCTGCCGCACCGGCATCGGCATGAGCATCTCCGCAAACCGCCACAAGGGCATCCGCGCCGCAGTCGTCACAAATGCCGCCGACGCCCGCACCACGCGCCAGCACAACCAC